>Ga0207070_1029_pt1 | contig 33295 bp, 16 predicted proteins | sample Alteio_BWMinHeat_92_FD_153591 | JGI IMG/M metagenome (GOLD analysis project Ga0207070, IMG submission 153591) | Enriched cells from forest soil in Barre Woods Harvard Forest LTER site, Petersham, Massachusetts, United States -... | ecosystem: Environmental > Terrestrial > Soil > Temperate forest >...
ATGTGCATCGGTATCCCGGTGAAGAAAGTGTAGATTCCCGAAACGGCCCAGCCACCCACGGTGCGCCCCAACAGCGACGAAGGCGCGTTGCCTCCGAAAGGCAATTGGTAGTACCACCACAAATTCACCACGTGACGGCGATCAAAGGATTCCGACGACCGATCCAGGTTGAGATTGTACGGACTGTTTGCGGAAGAGCCGCTCTGCTGATCGACACCTTGGTTGCCGATTGAGTGACTCCAGGTCCAATTCGCCTGGAATTGCAGGCCTCTAGAGAAACTCTTGTTCAGGCTGATGAATCCGGCGTCGTAATCGGAAAAGCCCTTATCGGTGATTCCGTACGATTGGAAGGACTGGATGTCATCGACCGGAACCGGCGTTACCTTATTAAATTCATCCAGGGAGAACAAGTTGATCGATCCGTTGATCAGATCCGTAGAACCCTGCTTGGCTACCATGGCGCTGCAGCTCGCAAACCCTGCACTTGCACACTTTGCTGCGCCGATTTGGTTCTCAAAGAACGGTTGTACCGGCACCGATGCCGCTGGAACTCCACTGCGCAGCGCGACTGCTACCGCATCGAAGGCTTGCCCATAGGTTTGCCCGCTGGCTGCATCCTTCATCAGGTAGTCGGTTGAATTGAAGGCAATATCCTGCGGCAGGTTGCGGCTAAAGCGGCCGATATAGCCGATCTCGAGAATCGCCTTCCCCGGCAACTCGCGTTGAACGGTGAAATCGATGCTGTGGTCATGTCCCGGAATCGCGAACGGATCCAGTCCGCTTTGCATGAAGAGTCCAAATGGAGCTGCTGCCGTTCCGCTGGCGATATATGGGATGGGCTCAGCAGTAGGCGTGGGAATCGGAACTATATTTCCATCTGTACCGATTCGGAACGCGTTCGTAGGATTGGTCGCCGCGTTCGTGCATGTCACTGTTCCACCGGATGCCACCGGCCCTCCGCACGCATCCACATCGAGCAGGCCTCCCGTCGTCAAAGGCAGAGAGACTTGATTGATGTCACTCATGCGGTCGTAGATCAACGCATATCCGCCTCGGATAACGGTCTTGCCGTCGCCGAAGATCCGATTCTTCCAAGGCACCTGCCAGGCGATCGACGCTCGCGGGGCAAACTGATGCCAGTTCGTGGTACGCAATGTGCCGGTGTAAGGACTGGGCAGGGAGTTTACCGGCGTAACTCCAAACTGGGGATTGAAGGCCTGACCGGGCATCACGCCGTTGTTGAGAGAGGCGGCCCGTTGGCTCAGATACCCGAAGTAGTCCACCGGAGTGTTGCTGTTGGCATAGACGAGCACATCGTATTTTCCATTCGCCTCGGTTGGTGACGGCTGCACTCCCCAATTCAGGCCCAAAGTAGTCGTCAGCCCAGGTTTAATTCTCCAAACGTCCTGGAAATACGTGTTGACTGCATTAATCCCGGTATTTGAAAACGCCGGAGTACCAAGCGGATTCGGCTGGAAACTTCCATCCCGTGTTATGACCTGTGAGCTTCTATCGATCATGCCCAGCATGGTTGAATACAGTTCGTTCCAGCGCAGCAGATCGGAAGAGCGCAAACAGTTCGTAGTAACTGCGCCGCCGCAGGCCTTGGGTTCATAGGTGCTGTTGACCGTCAGAAATTCTCCACTGTTGTTTCCGGTCGATTCGCTGTAGAGAAGTGGACCTGCGGTCAAGCCGCCGGCGAAGTTGTCCGTCTTCATGAAGAAGTCATTGTTCAGGTAGCCCGACGCACCAAATTGGAACAGATGCGCTCCGTGCAGCAGACTGAGATCTTCTCCGAAGTACCACTTATGTCCATCGAAAACGCGGCCGCGCGCCGCCTGGGTTGCGAGATTGACCGGATCGGCAAGCAACTTCGCGGTGCTGTTACTGGTGCCGGAGCCTTCGCCCGCCAACACAAGCGCTTGTTGCGTCCCTGACACTAGAGGCGACGGGGCCTGGCGAGTCCATCCCCACCAGTCGCGGAGAAATGAACCGTGCGAGACCGAGGTGAGGGTCGGTGAAAGCTGACCCGTGACTTCCACGGTGTAGAAATTCGGTTGTATGGGATCGCCGGCGGTCGAAACGGACGGTCCGGTGTTTAGGATGCTGAACTGCTCGGTACCAACTCTGTCGGTCTTCGAGTAATGATAGGTGGCAAAGGCGTTCCATTTATCACTGATCTTGCCATCCACGCGAAGGACCCCTAAGTTCTGCGAAATCGGAGTGGGAGCGTTGAAGGTGTAACCGACAGTATTGAGTCCATCGCCGAGCGTGGTGTTATTGCCTGCGGGATAGAGCGCGAGTTGAGCCTTCACCACCGGATCCAAGCCGAGATTTCTAGGATCGCAGGAAACCCCACCGCAGGCTGTCGTAATAGCGCCTGGCTGGAACGAATACTGGTTCACATTACCCGCCGAATCGCGAAACTTCAGAATGCCGGCCTGCATGGACGCAGTTGGAACCACCGCATTAAAGGTGGTTGCGTCGTTGAATCGCCGGCCTTCGTAATTCGCGAAGAACCACAGACGATCCTTCATGATTGGGCCGCCGAAGGTTCCGCCAAAACGGTTGTCGACGCTGTGGGCTTTGTTCAGGTGAAGAAAGTCGTTGGTCCATCCGTTTGCGTTCAACGCGTCATCGTTATGAAACTCGTAAGCGCTGCCGTGAAACGCGTTTGATCCACGCTTCGTCAGTAGCGCAACCTGTCCTCCGGAAGAGCGTCCAAACGTCGAATTGGGATTTGTGGTGGCAACCTGAAATTCTTCTGTGCTCTCGATCGGGATCGGGATTACCGGAGAAGGGGACGGTTCGCCGGGAGGCGCAGCATACGAGTTCGCTCCTTCGAGGTCACTGGTTACGTCTCCTCCGTCGAAGTTGAAGGTCACCTGCTCATCGCGAGCGCCAGCGATTTGTCCCCCGGGCTGGCCGGCGACGCTGGGCGAAACTGCCGGCTGTAGAAACATAAGCGCACTGGCACTTCGGGTGAATACCGGCAACGCCTCGAGCGCTTCGCCCCCCAGCACTGCGCCTACCGTAGCGCTGGTAGTCTGCAATTCGGCGGTAGGAGCCACTTCGTTGACGGTTACCGTATCGGAAGTCCTGCCTACTTTGAGCGCCATGTTAACGGTATACGACTTCAACACCTCGACGTGTAGCTGGCTCACAACCGTGGTCTGAAAGCCGGTAGCGGAAAAGGTAATGGAATAGTCGCTGGGAGTGACTGCAGGGAAGACGTAGTGTCCAACAGAATCCGAAACGGTTCTGGTTTGAACGTTGGTCCCCGTTTGATCGAGGGTCACTGTAGCGCCAGCGACCACGGCGCCGGTGGAATCGGTCACTACACCTGTGACCAGGCCATTGCTGGATGTCTGCGCTCGCACGGAAAGCACTGCCGCGAGCCCGAAAACGACTACGAAAACCAACTGCAGAAGAGAAGCATTGTTTCTCACGAGGACGCCTCCGGCAGGGCGAAGCCCACAAGTCAGATGTGTCGCGCACTATATTAATGACGGGAATTGGTTGTCAAGACAAAAAACCTGATGTTCCGCATACATTCAACTGATATGTGAATTGCATACCGGTGCCATGGCAGATATTTTTTCTGATGACAATCGGCCCCATCTACGCGTAATGTTTTCCCCTGATCGTTCCGCCTGCCAGACGGACGCTTCAATGATCGATCCACGGCGAGACCAGGAGAATCAGAATCATCATGTCTGCGCACACACAGGATCAAATCGCAGAATCAATTTTCCCAATCCAGGACATCCGATCGGCATTCCCGGCGCTCGCCCGTTCCGCTCCGTTCATCTTTTTCGACAATGCCGCCGGTGCGCAGGCCCCGCAGGAGGCGATCGACGCGGTGCTGCGGCATTTGTTGGACTGCAACGTTCAGCGCGGTGGCCGTTACTCTAAAAGCCAGGATGTGGATGCAGGGATATCGCGCGCTCGCGCGAGCGTTGCCAGCTTCCTGAATGCGTACCAAAACAGCGAAGTTGCTTTCGGCATGAACGCAACTTCCTTTATCCGTTTGATCAGTCTGGCCATCGGGCAAAGCCTGGAGGGAGAGCGTTGCGAGATCGTCGTGACCGACATGGATCACGAGGCCAACGTGGCTACCTGGATCGATCTGGAACGGTACGGCGCAAAATGCCGCTGGTGGAGGATGCGCGAAGACGGGACCTTAAATGTGGCTGACTTGGAGCCGCTGCTCTCGCCGCGAACTCGGCTCGTGGCCTGCACCGTAGCCTCCAATGCGCTGGGCACGATCGTCAACGTCGCCGCGGCTGCCCGCTATGCGCACAGTGTTGGGGCCGAGATCTTCCTCGATTGCGTCCATTACGCTCCCCATGGCCCCATCGATGTGCGCCAATGGGACTGCGACTACCTGGTGTGCTCCGGTTACAAAATCTTCGCTCCTCACATGGGCTTCCTTTGGGGACGGGAAGAGACTTTGCAGCGTCTGGCCACGTTTCGCGAAGACTTCCTGCCGGACCGGCCCCCGGAAAAAATAGAGGCAGGCACGTTTATTTACGAGAATGTTGCAGGCCTGGATGCCGCAATCTCGTATCTAGAATCTCTCGGGGAGCGTGTTTCAGCGGACAGCGGCTCGGATTCGCGACGCGCCAATTTGCTGGCGGCAATGGAAGCAATCAGCGCGTACGAACGTGCGCTCTCCCAGCAGTTGCTGACCACGCTTGCGGATCGTGGCGCAATAATTTATGGGGTTTGCGATTTGGCGGAACTTCATCAGCGTGTTCCCACGGTTCTCTTCAATCTGCCAGGCATGACGCCGGAAGCCGTCGTGGAATGTCTGGCGCGAAAAGGTATCGGAGCGCGCGATGGGCACATGTACGCTCCGCGTCTCATGCGCAGGCTCGGGCTTTCTCCTGAGAGCGGGGCCGTGAGGGTTTCTCTCGCTCACTACAACACAAAAGAGGAAATCGCCTTTCTGGGCGAAGTACTGGACGGACTGTTCTGATAATGAGCTACGGATGTCTGTCCGTAACGATGTGATATACGATCAGTATGCCGCCAAAAACTTTGAACATGGATCGAGTGCCGATATGGTATTGTGCGGCTCCATGGAAGATCATTGCTTCTTGCTTTCTTGTGTTCTGCACACGGGAATGATGTCTGAACCTCGAGGAGATCGGTTAGTTCGTTATCGGATCGCATAGGCCAATAGCAAAAATGGCACTACACGGCAACAAGGAAGAAGGACTTGCGCGTGAGTTGAGCACGCGCCAGATGACGATGATCGCCATCGGCGGAGCCATTGGCACTGGGCTCTTCCTGGGCAGTTCTCTTGCAGTGCGCATGGCCGGGCCGGCGGTGATCCTGAGTTACTTCATCGGCGCGATCATCGCATTGTTGCTCATGGGTGCTCTGTCGGAAATGGCTGTCGCCCACCCCACGGCTGGTTCGTTCGGCGTGTATGCGGAGTTGTATCTCAACCAATGGTCCGGTTTCGTTGTTCGCTACACCTATTGGGCTTGCCAGTGCATTGCCATCGGCGGAGAAGCGACAGCGGTTGCGATTTACTGTCATTGGTGGTTTCCCCAAGTTCAACCCTGGATCTGGATCGTTCTGTTCTCCCTGCTGTTAGCAGGCGTGAATGCCACCGAAGTAGGCAACTTCGGCAAATTCGAATACTGGTTTGCCATGATCAAGGTGGTGGCCATTACTGCTTTTATCGTCTTTGGGGCCATTGTACTGCTGGGCTTGCTGCCGAGCGCGCCTCATGCCGGCATGCAGAACTTCACATTGGGGGAAGGATTTTTTGCCAATGGTCCAGCGGGCGTGTGGATGGCGATGTGCTTCGTCATATTCAGCTATATCGGGACCGAAGTCGTGGCTGTCACCGCAGGCGAAGCGCAAGATCCAGATGTAGCGGTACCTCGTGCCATGCGATCGATGTTGTTCCGCCTGATCATCTTTTACATCGGCGCGATGATTGTTCTGATCGGAGTGGTTCCCTGGACAAGCATTCAGCCAGGCAGCGATGTCACTGCCAGCCCTTTTGTCTCTGTCTTCCGCTTGATGCATATTCCGGCTGCGACACACGTGATGAACTTCGTAGTTCTCACCGCTGCTCTCTCGAGCATGAATTGCGACTTATATCTTTCGACGAGAATGATGTTCTCTCTTGCCCGCGCCGGTCATGCTCCCAGAGTTTTCGGGAGAGTCACCAAGCGTGGTGTTCCTTTACCGGCTCTGCTTATCTCCACGACAGGATTGCTGATCGCGACGGTGATTGCCGTTCTCTATCCATCCAGCGCATACGTGTACTTATTCGGCATTGCGCTATTCGGCGGTCTGTTCGTTTGGATGATGATTTTCATCACGCATCTTTTCTTCCGCCGTTCCTGGGAATCTGCCGACATGAGGCGCCTTCCGGTGCGCATGATCGGATATCCGTGGACGTCTGTGCTTGGAGCCGTACTCGTGGCCTCAATTGTGGCGACCACCTGGTGGGTACCTGGAATGCGCCCCACCATTCTTTCCGGCATTCCCTGGTTGGCACTTATCAGTTTTGCTTACTGGATTCGATCGAGGAAGCAAAAAAGGAAAATCGCTGCTAACGTTTCCGGATTCGCAACTCCCGTCGAAACACAGACAGGCGCTCGAAACTGAAGCAGCGAATGTAGGAGGACTCCATGTTTGATTCGGTGACGAAACGCATTCCCGCCGTGAGATGGATGCATGTGGCGACGGTGTTCTTGCTTGTCTCCGCGGCTCTAGGCCAGGTTATTCCCGAGAAGTTGTACAGCGGCATGCGCTGGAGACAGGTAGGACCCTTTCGGGGTGGACGAGCCGAAGCAGCCACAGGCATCTCAGGCGATCCTCTCGTGTACTACTTTGGAGCGGTCGCCGGTGGGGTGTGGAAGACAGGCAATGGTGGAGCGACTTGGACGCCAATCACTGATAAGCAAGGTATCTATTCCATCGGCGCCATCACTGTCGATCCCTCGAATCCCAACGTCGTGTACGTCGGAACCGGCGAGCCCTGTTTGCGCAACGACATTTCTTCGGGCGATGGCATTTATAAGTCAGCGGATGCGGGCAAGACGTGGACCAACATCGGGCTGCGCGACACGCAACACATCGCTGACATTCTGGTTGATCCTCGAGATGCAAATACAGTTTTCGTAGCCGCTGTGGGACACGCCTTCGGCCCAAATGAGGAACGTGGTGTCTTCCGCTCAAAGGATGGTGGCAAGACCTGGGAGAAAGTGCTCTACGTGGATAACAAGACCGGGGCGACCGATCTCGTTCAGGATCCCCACAATCCTCAAGTATTATTCGCCGCCATGTACGAAGTACGCCGCACTGCGTACAGCATGATTAGCGGCGGCCCAGGCAGCGGACTGTATAAGTCCACCGACGGTGGCACGACGTGGAAGCATCTCGAAGGCGGAGGACTGCCCGGGGGGATCGTCGGCCGGATCGGCGTAGCCATTTCGGGAGCGGATTCCAATCGCGTTTACGCAATGATCGAATCCAAAGAAAATGCGCTCTATCGTTCCGACGATGGCGGAGCGAATTGGCAGATGGTCAATAACGAACCGATATGGGTTCGTCCGTGGTATGGGAACCACGTCTTCGCCGATCCCAAGAACGTTGACACTGTTTACATTCTCGATTTGGGAACCATGCGTTCGACCGACGGCGGACACAAATTCACGACCATCCCGGTGCCTCACAGCGACGATCATCACTTGTGGATAGATCCTGCAGATCCGAAGCGGATGATTGAAGCCGATGACGGCGGAGTCTCCATTTCACAAGACGGAGGCGCCACCTGGAGCGCGGAGAACAATCAGCCGACCGCGCAGTTCTACCATGTTGCTGCCGATAACGAGTTCAACTATCGCATCTATGGTTCGCAGCAGGACAGCGGAAGCGTAGGCATTCTCAGTCGCAGCGATTCCGGCTCGATTGGCGATCGGGAATGGCACTCCGTAGGCGGCGGAGAGTCTGGCTTTGATTGGCCCGATCCGCGTGATTCCAACGTTGTCTATGGCGGAGATCACAATGGTCACTTCACGCGCTATGACGCTCGTACCGGCCAAGCACAAAACATCGCACCCTGGTTCGGCGCGCGAGCTCATGTGCCTGCGGAGCTCAAACATCGCTTTAACTGGACGTCTCCTATGCAGATTTCGCCGCGCGATCCAAATGTGCTCTATATCGGCGGTGAAGCGATTTTCAAGAGCACTAGTGGCGGCATGAGCTGGACGACCATCAGTCCGGACCTGACGCGCAACGACAAAACCAAGCAGCAGTCGAGTCCCACTCCGCTTACGCCTGATAACTCCAGTTCCGAGTACTACGACACCGTCTTCGCCATTGCCGAGTCGCCAGTGCAGAAGAACTTGATCTGGGCCGGCACTGATGATGGGCTGGTGCACCTCACGCGCGATGGGGGAAAGACCTGGAATAAAGTCACTCCGCAACAATTACCAGAATGGGCCTGCGTCGATCTCATTGAGCCTTCGCCTTATGAGACCGGCAGCGCCTACCTGGCTGCGGATTTGCACTTTTCCGACAATTTTCGACCGATGATCTTCAAGACCTCGGATTATGGCAGGACTTGGAAAGAGATCACTCGCGGCATTCCGGAAAATGATTACGTCCATTCCGTGCGCACCGATCCGTTGCGCAAAGGCTTGCTGTATGCAGGCACCGAGAGTGGCATTTACGTGTCGTTTGACGATGGGGACAACTGGCAATCACTGCAGTTAAATCTGCCTCATACTCCCGTGTTCGACACCGCGATTCATGGCACGGACCTCCTCGCAGCTACTCACGGCCGAGCTTTTTGGGTGCTCGACAACATCACTCCGCTTCGCCAGGCGAATGTCCAAGTAGCCTCTGAGGCTGCCCACCTCTACACGCCCGCTGCTGCTTTTCGCGTGCACGGTGGCGGCGGCTTCGGCGGAGGACGACAGGGCGGTGCCGCCGGGCAGAATCCTCCCACAGGTGCGATGATCGATTACTACCTGGATTCAACGCCCTCCGCACCGGTCACGCTGGAAGTGTTGGATTCGAACGGAAGGATTCTGCATCACGTCGTGAGTGCGGAAGCAAAAGGAGAGCAAGCTCCAGGAGCAAATGAGCGGAGGCGGAATCAGAGGCCCGGGGCGGCGGCCGAAAATTCGTTGCATGCCAATCCGGGAATGAATCGGTATGTGTGGAACTTTCGGGTGGATGGTCCAGAGCCCGTACCCGGGCTCTTCATTATGGAGACGCAGTCCGGCGGACCAGCGATACCTCCAGGTCAATATCAAGTCAGGCTGAATGCCGCAGGAAAGCAGTACACCGCTCCACTCGAAGTCAAGATGGATCCGCGCATACACGTGAGCCAGGCAGACTTGCAGAAACAGTTCGACTTCGCTATTAAGATTCGCGATTGCGTCAGCGATGTTCACACTTCTGTGCTGCAAATCCGCGAAGCTCGTGCGGCGTTGGAAGCGGCTCGCAATGGAGGTGATTCCTCCAAACTGCAGGCCATCGACGCGGTGGAACAGAAGATGGCAGCGCTTGAGTCGGAGCTCACGCAAGTGAAGTCCACAAATCTCAGCGCGGCGCTTGTGTATCCCATCATGCTTGACGCGCAGTATGCGGATTTGGGAAATGTCATCGAATCTTCCGATTCGGCTCCGCCGGCGCAGGTCTATGACGTGTTTCAGGACTACGAGCGCCGACGCACGGACCTCGCGGCGAAGTGGAAAGCACTTCAGCCCGAAGTGGCACAACTGGAACGCGGAACGCAAGTGCAGAGTGGATCTTTGCGATAGAACGGCGATTCCGGCCCCAAGCAATCGCTGATCTCGCTGATTGGAGTCACGACCAATGAAGGGCAAGTTGTCTCTCAGTGTTCTCATTATTCTGTTCGTGATTATTAGCACGCCGGCCGCAGTCTCCGGACAAGTGAATCCGCAGCTCTATCAGGCTTTGCGCTGGCGCTCCATTGGACCCGATCGCGGAGGCAGAGTTACCGCCGTAGCCGGCGTGCTTAACGATCGCCTCGTGTACTACATGGGAGCCACTGGCGGCGGAGTATGGAAGACGGTGAACGCCGGTGTGACATGGACTCCGATCTCGGATCGCTATTTCAAAACGGGATCCGTGGGATCGATCGCGGTTGCCGATTCCGATCCCAATATTATTTATGTTGGGATGGGAGAAGCGTGCCTTCGCGCCAACATCTCCCATGGAGACGGCGTTTACAAATCTACTGACGCTGGGCGCTCATGGCAGAACGTCGGTTTGCACGACAGTAGCCAAATCGGGAGGGTATTAATCGATTCCCATGATCCTAGTTTGGTTTACGTGGCAGCCATCGGTCATCCTTACGGAGCTAACGATGAGCGTGGCATCTTCCGCACCAAGGATGGCGGCAAGACGTGGCAGAAAATCCTTTTCATTAACAACAAGACGGGAGCAGCAGACATCGTCGCCGATCCCAACCACACTAGCACAATGTATGCCACTACTTGGCAGGTGCTGCGAACGCCGTGGGACATCTACGAATTCGGGCCGGGCAGCGGAATCTACAAAACTACTAACGGCGGCGACACTTGGGTTCAGCTTAAGAGCGGATTGCCCAAGACCGATATGGGAAAGATCGGAGTCGCGGTATCGCCGGTCGATTCCAATCGCATATGGGCGACTATTGGAGGCGAGGACGGCGGCATTTATCGTTCCGATGACGCCGGAGAGACCTGGCAATTGCTGAACGGCAGCTTTGAAATGCACTCTCGTCAGTACTACTACGGACACATCTTTGCCGATCCGAAGGAACGCGACACCGTTTATACCTTCGTCGCGAAGGACTTTTACAAATCTATTGACGGGGGGAAAACGTGGGGGAAGATCCAGACTCCGCACGGCGATTACCACGATCTGTGGATCGATCCCAAGGATAATCAGCGCATGGTCAACGGCAACGACGGCGGAGCCACCATCACCTTCGACGGAGGGAAGAGCTGGACTTCTGAAATGAATCAGCCAACGGCGCAGTTTTACACCGTGCGCGCCGATAGCGATTTTCCCTATCACATCTACGGCGCGCAGCAGGACAACACCACCGTTTCTATATCGAGCCAGGCAGTGAGCAGCGCAGCGTCACGCGGAGGGCTTGGCGGACCTGCTGATTTCACTGAGGTTGGAGGCGGCGAGTCCGGATACGTGGTTCCCGATCCTCAGGATCCCAACATTATTTATGCAGGAGCGTTTTGGGGACTGCTGACTCGGTACGACAGGCGCAGCGGCAGCACACGCAACATCACCGTCTGGCCAGACATGCCAGGTGGACGCACCGGCGCTGAAATGAAATATCGCTTTCAGTGGACCTTTCCCATCGCTATTTCTGCGGCCGATCCTAAGGCCGTTTATGTCGGGGGGAATGTCGTCTTCAAGTCAACCGATCAGGGCCAGAGTTGGAAGCAGATCAGCCCAGATCTGACGCGAAACGATAAGAAGCGAGAAGGCGGGGGCCGTTTAGAAGACATCTACGACACCGTGTTCACGATTGCGCCTTCTCCCGTCGAAAAGAACACCATCTGGGCCGGATCCGACGATGGCTTAATCCATCTCACTCGCGACGGCGGCACGACTTGGAGCGATGTTACTCCGTCAGGAGTTCAGCCATGGACGCGAATTAATGTAATCGAAGCCTCTCCGCGCGACCCGGGCACAGCGTACGTTGCTGCGAATCGTTATCAGGTAGATGACTTTCATCCGTATCTCTACCGCACCCACGACTACGGAAAAACCTGGTCGCTGGCCGTAACTGGAATTCCCGTCGATACGTTTGTTCGGACTGTACGCCAGGACCCGGTTCGCTCAGAGCTGCTTTACGCGGGTACCGAAACGGGAGTTTATGTCTCGTTTGATGACGGAAAGCAATGGCAGAGCCTGCAGCAGAACCTGCCCGTCGTTCCCATTACGGACCTTGCTTTGAAGAATGGAGACCTCATCGCGTCCACCCAGGGGCGTTCATTCTGGGTCCTCGACAACATCACACCGCTAGAACAGATCACAGCGGACGTGAGCAACTCACAACTCCACGTGTTTGCTCCTCGGGCGGCATATCGCGGAGGACGCGGTCGTTCCTTCGGTTCACGAGGAACACTCGATGGAGTAATCGTGGATTATGCGCTCAAGGAGGCGCCCAGCCAGCCAGTCACGATCGACTTCCTGGAGGCAAACGGGAACGTAATCAAGTCTTTCAGCAGTGCGGCGAAAGAAGGATCTTCGAGTCGCGGCATGGGTACGCGCGGCAGCGTGGCTCGCGGCGGCAACGAAAACGTAGTCCGCACTGAACTTGGCTTAAATCGCTTTGTTTGGGACATGCGTTATCCCGATGCCGAAGGTCTGGACGGAGGAACATTCTTTCTGGGAGGAAGTCTGCGGGGCCCTGAAGCGGCCCCGGGAAACTATAAGGTCCGGATCACGGTTGGAGACCAAACGCAGGCTCAGGCTTTCGAGATCAAAAAAGATCCGCGCGTGTCCACGACAGACGAGGACTATCGCAAACAGCTCGCTTTTCTGCTAGCGGCGCGTGACAAACTCTCTCAGGCCGACGATGCTATCAATAAGATCCACCACATTCAGCAACAGCTTGGAGCTGCTCTGCAAAATGCCAAGGTAGAGAAGTCGTTGATCGAGAGCGGCCATAAACTAAATACTGCGCTAACCGACGAAGTTGATCAGCTTTACCAGCCGCAGTTTACTGGCTTCGACGATCAAACACTCATCTTTCCACTGAAGCTCAACAATCGCCTGGCATCATTGCAGACGTACGGCCAGGGCGACTACGCTCCCACCGATCAGGATTTGAGCGTTCTGTCGGAACTCTCAGCCGAGTTGGAAAAGACGCTCGATAAATTGAAAAAAACAATGGATGTAGATTTGCCCGACCTCAATAACAAGCTCAAGGCGGCCGGGTTGCCGGAAGTGACCGCTGCTGCGGTCATACGGGCAGACAGCCGGAACTAATTCCATACCCAGGAAAGCTGCCTTTGAGTGATCACACTACGTCCCAGACCATCCGCGAGGTAGCTTCCGCTCTCAAAGGGCGCTTTCGCGGGGAAATACTGCGCCCAGGCGATCCGGGATTTCCTGAAGCCAAGTCCATCTGGAATGGTATGGTCGCGCGAACACCGGGGATCATCCTCCGTTGCGACAATGCGAACGACGTTCAGGCAGCGGTGCTAATTTCCGCTGGCGTGGGTGCTCCTACCGCTGTGCGCTGCGGCGGCCATAGCCTCGCAGGCTTCAGCACCTGCGAAGGCGGAGTTGTCATCGATCTATCGCGCATGCGTCACATCGACATCGACGAAAGCAAGCGTCGAGCGCGGGTTGGAGGTGGATGCCTCCTCGGCACTATCGACACCGCGACCCAGCGCGTTGGGCTCGCATATCCCGCCGGAGTCGTATCGCACACTGGCGCAGCCGGACTTATTCTGGGAGGCGGAACCGGCTGGCTCACTCGTATGTACGGACTGTCTTGCGATAACGTTGAGAGCGTCCAGCTAGTGTGTGCCGATGGCTCGCTGGTGCTCGCCACCGAACGGAAAAATGCAGACTTGTTCTGGGCACTGCGCGGGGGTGGCGGCAATTTTGGAGTGGTGACGGAATTTGGATTGCGACTGCATCCTTGCACTTCCGTATTGCTTTGTACTGCCTGGACCCTATGTGACAATGTCCAGCCGCTATTACGCCATTGGCGTGACAATGCCCCGCAACTTCCTGATGAGCTGAAATGGAATATCTCTCTAACCGTCGCGCCAGATTCTCCGGAGATCCCTCAGCAGCTTCGGGGCTGTCCTGCCGCAAGCGAATCCATCGTTTGGTTTGGGGACGAGGAACGCGGCCATCGCTATCTGGACTCGATACTCAAAGTTGGCGATCGGGTTGGAGTTAGTAGGAAGATGATTTCTTTTCTCACTTTGCAGACGATGGCCGATGCCGACTTTCCTCACGGCGCCCGGTACTACACGAAATCTGGATATTTCTATGTTCTCGAAGATCGAAGCATCGATCTCATGCTGGCAGCCCTCGCGGAAATACCCTCGCGCAAAAACCAAATCGAGCTGGCTTTTCTGGGCGGAGCTGCTGGAAGGATCCGGGCGTCAGAAACCGCGTTTGGAGATCGCTGCGCACCGTTCATCCTGAATCTGTTGGGCCATTGGTCCGATCCACACGACGATGCAGCGAACATCACCTGGGTTCGGAATCTGTTCCGGGCTCTGCGTCCGCATATGAAAAAGGGTGTCTATGTAAATTTCATGAGCGGCGACGAGAATGATCGTGTCTCCGAGGCCTACCACGACTCCTGGAATCGGCTGCTCGAAGTGAAAAAGAAGTACGACCCTACAAACTTCTTCCGGCTGAATCAAAATATCACAGAGTTTTCAACCGCGCGGACCTCGGCCCCCTACGGCTCCCAATCTCGTGACGCTTAGCTCCGCTCGAGTCTCCGGCGTAACACTGAACCTGCAGTCTCATCATCCCATTCCGCCAATCGAGAGGATTTATCGGAGATTACGACGTCGAGGATCGGAAGAACTGAACTTTTGTGCCTTGAGAACTGGCGGAGAGGGGGGAATATCAGCCGCCATCTCAAATGAATCGTTTACCACGAATTTTCAATGGCTTCCAAATATTGGCCTTGGTTTTTCCAGTGTAACTGCGATTTTTGACCCCGGCATTCGGCTACCGCGTTCGATAGCTGCTGCCACTATCGTTCCGAAAAGGGACGGTGAGCCTTTCAAACATCCACCCACGGCTCCAGTAACTATCGCTCGGTATAACGCATTTCTCCTCAGAAGTAAACCGCGACGGCTAGGTTAGGGCTGCCGTATCGCCTGACTCCAAATTCCTCTGGACCCGTTTTCCACACGCCTCTTCCGTTGTTACAAATTCGACCGTTTGCGTCCGGCTATAGGCATAGGGGTGAGAATGCCCCCGCAGCATCAGGGCAGTAATCGCAATTTACTAGCTTCTGTTGAGGCGAAAGTCCAAAATCAGGAAAGGACGCACTTGAGCTGTAAAGGAGCTCAGAGCGATACGGTAAGTCCAGCATGGAACAGCAGTCGTTTAACCCCACTGAGCAGTACAGAAAGGTCACGCACGAATGGTTTCGGGAACGCACGCCAGATCAGGCCCATATTCCCGAAGATTGGGCAGACGAGCTTATAAAGCGCACGGCGATCTGGGTTAGCAAGAGCGAAGTGCCCGAGGCGCTCTGCGGGAGATTGCGAACCTACCCAATGTACTGCTGCAACTACCCGCACCAGATCACCGCTGGATTCTGAAGTTCAGAGGTGTTCTGTACGATCCGTTTGATTTTCGAACTGGAGGCTGGCGCGACGCTCACGATTTAATCAGCCACCGCACCCGCCGCATGCTGAACACGAGCGATATCCAAAGCACTGGACTTGCTGGAGAGTTAACGGTTAGTGGTTCAGGTAAAAGCTGCGCAGGCGGATACGAGGAATTCGATCTCTGATCGAGCGCGTCAATGAGTTCCATTCGATAATCAGTCAGCTAGATTAGTACCGCAATTAGCGCTATTTTGAATTTCAGATTTGCGCAAAAACGCTCATTGACGCAGACGAACGTAATCGATACCCTTCCCAGCAAATGCAAGCTCCAGCGTCGACCCTGACTTCTCTTTCATCATCGGAATTCCTTATCGTTGCGGCAGCGATGATCAACGCCGCCTTTACGCTTCCTCTAAAACGCATGCGCAAGTGGCCATGGGAGAACGCTTGGCTCATCTGGACATTCTGCGCCCTTATTATTTTCCCGCTGGTTGCCGCACTTCTCACCATTCCACACCTCGCCAGGGATTACATGGAAGTTGATCGAGCGTGTTTGCTCAAGATTTGTTCTTATGGAGTCGGTTGGGGAATGGCGCAAGTATTGCTAGGACTCGCAGTCGAGCCAATTGGCGTTGCCCTGAGCTTCTCGATTGTACTCGGCACGTCCGCCGCGCTTGGTACCATGATTCCGTTTGTCCGCTTGCACAGCGCGGCACTGTTCCAGCAAACAGGCGCAGTTTTGGTTTCAGGCCTCGCACTTGTAGTTTTGGGCGTAGGCCTATGTGCTCTTGCTGGAAGGCGTAGAGAACAGGAACTAAATGTCGGATTGAAGCCGGGCAGTAACTCCTTCAAATTCGGAGTGACATGCGCGCTGGCGAGCGGTGTGCTTGCCAGCATGATGAACTTGGGTATCTCATTTGGGGCGCCGCTACTCAAACTTGCCCTTGCTCACGATGCTAGCCTGCTCTGGTGTGCGAATGTTATATGGGTTCCTCTCTTGGCCGCTGGCGCAGTCCCCAATATCGTCTATTGTCTTTATCTTTTTCGGAAACATCGTTCAACTATGCAATATTCCGAAGTCAACCTGCCATACTGTTGGTTACTTTCCGTGCTGATGGGCACGCTTTGGTTTGGCGGCCACCTTCTATATGGCATGGGAATCTCCTTCCTTGGAACTTTAGGGCCCACATTGGGTTGGCCCATCTATATGTCGTTCCTCGTAATTTCAGCAGGTCTTTACGGATTCCTGGCTGGAGAGTGGCGACGAGTGTCAACTGTTCCGATCCGATTTCAACTGGCCGGAATGATAATTCTTTGTGTCGCGGTTTTCATATTTTCTAAAGTGCGGCCATGAATGAGCGCTGTAAGCGGAATCAATCTCCTGTTCTAGGAATCACAAGGGCGCTCTGGCACGATTCGCGGCCTGTTTAAGATGGTTTCGCCGATATTCTGCCGGGCTCAATTTTGTTATGCGGCGAAAGACCACCCGAAAGCGACGCAACTCACTGAAGCCGCACTCAGAAGCCACTGTGGTGAGGGCTCGTTTGTGCGACTGGGCAAGCAGCAGCTTTGCGCGTTCAACGCGAAGCTCGTTTAAAAACGCATACGGCGATGATCCGACGCTTCTGCGGAATCGTTGTTCGAGTTGACGACGAGAAAGCGGACTTAGCCGCAATATACGTTCCACGCCAAAAACCTCGTCCAAGTGATCCCGAATCTGCTGCACTATCCTTGCAACCTCAGCATCCTCGATGACAAGGGTATCAGTGGAACGACGCGCCACAACCCGGTCGGGGGGGATGAGAATGGGGAGCTTCAAAGACCGCTTCCCCTCAAGGAGTTGGGAAAGCAGATTCGCTGCCTGCCGGCCCAGTTCCCGATCGTTGCGTGACACGCTTGATAACTGTGGAATGCAGAATTCGCAAGCAATCGGGTCGTTGTCGACCCCGATGATTGCCACGTCTTCTGGTACTCGAAGGCCGATCATCGCGCAGGCTTCACTTAGTATCTGAGCGCGAAGATCCCAACTCGCCATGATTCCAACTGGAGGTTGAAGGGATCTTAGCCATCTGGCGAGCTCCCCTCCCACTCGTCGCCAGTCCCAAGGGGATCGGATTAGATTAGTACTTTCAATCGAACTGCATCTGTAACCCACCGCCTGGAGCGTCGTCTCAAATCCGATCCGGCGTTGTTCGCTATACCATAAGTCACGGACCCCGTAGTAGCCGAACCGACGAAACCGTCGCGACAAGAGATGCTCTGCCGCGAGGCGTCCAACCATCTGCTGATCCAGCGTAACTGTTGGAACTCGCACATCTTTTACATACCCACCGACGTTCACAACAGGCATAGGCAGGGACCGCGCCACTCGAACGTCCGTCTCATTGCTGATCAGCACAAATGCGCCATCCCCTTCCCAGTTGCGCAACCATTCAAATGATGGAGTCAAGCGCTCGGGAATTCGAGTGAACACCCATCCACCCTGAGCTCTGGCGAAATCCAAAATTCCAGGCAGCAGACGCTCGACAAAGACAACGTCCAAAGGAAGTGCCAATGCAATGTGCTTCACTCGTTTTCGTTTTGTCTTTGTCATGTTCTTCACGGTTTACCGTAGAGCCGAGAATAATTCTCAATTCCAAATGCGGGTTTGACATCCAGGATCAACCTGCGCACTTTTCGCCGATCGCTATTGATTCAAACGCCTGATTGGGCTGCATCATTAACCGGAAACTATACGCGAGGCCAATCTAAGAATTTGCTGCCTGCGCAAAAAGGACTATTTCTGCGTAAAAAGGCCCTTGTAAGCACATGAAAGTACATACTAGGCTCGTCTGCGTTCCGGAGTGCGCATCTTTGACAAGTACTATTCAGGATCGCGTGGAGCAATGGCGCAGAGGCTCGAAGCCGGAGTCAGAGTGCGTGATGCACAGAAAGGGCTATATGACGATAACCGTCTCTTGGGGGCTATCGATGATACAGCAGGTACACACTGGGACAGCGGCAAATCAGATCCTCTGTACGACTACGAGTCGACGCCGATCGAAGGGGTGGCTCAGCTCAATGGCGTTCAGCGTGTCATTTGCGGTTATTGTCCTGAGCCTGGTGTTAGGACCCAATAGCATTGCACAAACCACAAACGGACTCATGACAGGCACGGTTCTGGATCCGACCGGAGCTACCATCTCCGGCGCGAGAATCACTGTTACGGACCTCGGTACGCAAGGCGTTCGAAATGCGACTAGCGATGAGCGCGGGCGCTTTGTGATTCCGCAGTTGCCACCGGCTACCTACAGCGTGGTCGTGTCGAAGGAGGGTTTTGCACCTTCGGAACGACCGGCTGTGCAACTCCACGTAAACGAGGAAGCCACAATCGACTTCAAGTTGGCTGTCGGAAACAACGTCCAACGCGTGGAAGTGTCAAGTGCAGCGCCTCCCCTGAACACAACTTCCGCCACGCTCGGCGATGTTGTAGACCACGAAACAACGGTTGACCTGCCGCTGAACGGCCGCCAATTTACGAGCCTGACGCTGCTTTCACCGGGCGCATCCCCGGTGGAGGGGCCGCAGCAAGCTAGTAAGACCATCGCCTTAGGGGCAGGAGCGATCGTTCCTTCGGTGAGCGGACAACGTCCGCAGCAAAACAACTTCACCATGGACGGAGTGCTGAACAACAATATCTATACGGACATATGGGCGATCAGTCCTCCCCCGGATGCGCTTGATGAATTCAATGTCCAGTCCCACATTACCGACGCGCAGTTTGCTACTACCTCGGGGGCAAACATCAACATCGCGACTCGATCGGGGACCGACACTTACCACGGTGATCTGTGGGAGTTCATTCGAAACGACGCTCTTGATGCCCAAACCTTTCCCGCGACCGCGCGCTTACCCTATCGACAGAACCAATACGGTCTTTATTTTGGCGGACCTGTCCCACTTCCGGGGCACAAGGACACTTGGTTCTCAGGTTACTGGGAAGGATTTCGGTCCAAAAAATCACAAGCCAAGACAGCGGCAACGTTCACACCGGCAATGGCTGGAGGTGACTTTTCTGCGCTACTCGGCACTCAGTTGCCCGGAACTGACGACCTGGGCCGTCCCATGTACAAAAACGAAATTTATGACCCAGCCACGAGCAGACCGGACCCGTTGAATCCGGCCTTGATTATTCGCGATCCATTTCCTGGCAATATTATTCCAGCAGGGCGCATCAATGCAGCGTCCGCGCTCCTGATCGCGAAGTATTATCCCGCTCCCAACGTGCCTGGAGCGGCGCCTGGGTCGCAGAATCTAGCGTTCGCCGGCGTCACGGCAATTTCCAGTGACGTATATGGCGTTCGGCTTGATCACCGTTTTGGTGACAATGACACGATTTTCGGACGCTATAACCGTGACAACGCAACGCAGACCACCCCGCAGGCCCTCCCAGGCTATTCTCATTACGTAGTCAACTACGCGCAGCAGCTGGCCTTCGGATACACGCATTTGTTTGGAAACTCTTCCGTGTTGCAACTGCATTTCGCGGACACACATACAAACATCGCAAATTACGATCAGGCCGCGGGACAGGCCTTTGTCAATTCAATAAACTGGCAACTTGTTCAACCCCCAAAGTATGGTAACTATCTAGGACCTAACATAAGCCTCACAAACGGTTTCACCGGAGTTTCTCAAAGCGACACCTTGAACGGACCGCAGAACAACTACGAATATCATGCCGATTTCAGCAAAGTTTGGGGAGCCCACACCTTCGGCACGGGTTTCATGTACTACCACATCCACAGCATTACCGATGGCTGGAACTTCGGCACTAGTTTCACCACGAACGCAACGTCTTTGGGGGGCACGACGGCGGTACCAGACGGCCTGGGGCCGGCTAGCTTTCTTCTCGGCCTGGTCGATAATTACTCGGCATGGGTCGGCAGCACGGGCATTAACCAATCAGTTCACTGGTACGGAGGCTACGTACAGGACCAATGGCGGGCCACCAGAAGACTGACGCTGACCTTGGCGTTTCGTTACGATTTCGTCAGCCCTCCTGATTATCACGGAAGAGTCATTGGGTCTCTCGACGCGCTCAATGGACAGTTCTGCGTGAATCAGGCGGTAGCTCCGAGCTTTCCGCAGGCTACGTGCCCATCGGGATATTTTTATGCCCAACACAATGGATACCAGCCGCGGTTCGGCCTGGCGTTCAAGGCAACAAATCGAATTGTGATCCGAGCTGCGGTTGCAAAGCTGGACGACCATAACAACTCAGTTGCACAGGAGAATCAGGACGAAAGATTGTCATGGCCGACGTCCATCGACGCAGTCGCTTCAGGCTTTAACCACAAGCTTCCGAACCTTTATGTGGATTCAATGCCCACCGCAGCATCCTTTTTCGCTGGTGGGACGGCTGTGCCATTTGCAAGCTTTGGCGCAAATCCAAACAACAAGATCCCTTACTCCATTGAATATAACCTTGGAGTAGAGAACCAGCTCAGCAATTCCCTCGTGTTGCTGGTCGACTATGTGGGTTCGGAAAGCCACCACCTGTTTGGTCAAGTCACGGGAAATACCCCTCTAGTCCCCGGGCCAGGCAGTGTACAGTCTCGCGAACCTTATCCTCAGTATGGCGGAGTCTTCCCGTTCGACACGAATGAACTTTACTCAAACTATAACGGCTTGCAAGCTCAGCTGAAAAAAACTGTCTCTCACGGTTTGTTTTTCAACGTAGCGTACACATACTCGAAGGCGATGGACATTCAGTCGAGTGCTCAGACCGCAGGACCAGAGAATGCCTACAACCTTCGCCAGGACTATGGTCCGGCTGATTTTGACAGGCGACACTTGTTCGTTGTGAGCAGCGTGTACTCCCTTCCTTTTGGCCGCGGCCAGAAGTACCTGAGTCAAGGGCCGTCGATTCTTCAAGCGCTAGCAGGTAATTGGAATCTTGGAGCGATTACCAACCTCGCTTCCGGGGCGGCGTTTGATGCGCAGGCAGGCAGCGATATAGCCAACGTGGGTGGCGGAAATCAGCGAGCTCAGAGAACCGGAGCGACGCCTTATCTCCAGCAATTTACGGGTGCCACCAAACAGTGGCTCAATCCGGCCGCATTTGCACTTCCTGCGCAATACACGTGGGGGAGCGAGAGTCGCAACGATCTCGTGGGACCACCACAGAAGAACGTTGATTTCAGTGTGTTCAAGGACATCCCTGTGAAGGAGCAGCTCAAGTTACAATTCCGCGCGGAGTTCTTTAATGTTTTCAACCACACAAACTATGCGCTTCCCGTAAACAACGTTACCTCCAAGTCTTTCGGACAAATTACATCAACGGCGACGTCAGGCCGGGAGATTCAATTCGCGTTGAAAGTGATGTTCTAGCGAAGTGCACGATGTGAAATATCCGTTTGAATGGATGACGTGTAGTCGCATCTTCTCGTGACAATGGCAACCTGCGGCCACGAAGAGCCGCACAGCGTGGTCGCAGGCTTGCAATCAGACATCGCCCTACCTACAACCGGCAACGGTCAGGGCCTGGTTTTCACGAGGGACACTGCTTGATGGTTCATTCCAGTTCAAGATCTTGACCGTCATGATCTTGGCTGTGTGCCGACCACCACCAAGAAAGAAAGGATGAGACTCAACTGCCTTGCCGCCGCACGATCGCTTTCGTTCTCGCTGCCGTGACTTCTTTGTGCATCACTTCATATGGCCAGCAATCGTCTCCACAAGGGAGTAGCGTCAATTCCGTGTTTCAGATCGGAGTCTTTGATGGCTCTTCCTCGGAGTTTGCGCAAGGACAACCCAAAGAGGACATAAGGTACGTTGTTGGTCAGAGCGTTGCCGCGAAGGACTGGCATGCGTTTCAACCGGCAATACTGTCTCAACAGGTAGCGAAGCCTGATCAAGGAACAGCAGGCCCCCGAACGATCGAGTTTCAGATCAATAATGATCTGGCCCCGTTCTATCAACTCAAGCTGTCGCTTCTCTTTGAGCTCCAGAGCATTCCTGCCCTGCGCGTGACCATAAATGGAAAGTCGGGGATATTTTACCCAGAACCAAAGCTTGACGACCGTATGGGTAACACCAGTGCGGCGTATGACCCCATCTATTCAAGTGCCGATATTGCATTTGCGTTCCCCGGGTCCTTCCTCCATTCGGGGTCAAATACGATCGCATTCCAGGCTGTCGAGGAGGCCGATGAAGCCGTCCCACGTGCTGGATTCACATACGACGCAGTCGAACTGGACCGCCTGGTTACGAAATCAGTCGACCGCAATTCCTCGACTCGAATCGAAGCTACCGACTTCTTTCGAAATCAGGACAATGGGCTTGCCGAGGTTGTCAACGTGACAATCCGCAGCACACAAAAGCTTTCCCCTCAGGACGGCGTATCGCTCGTTCTTAACGGCAAGAAGTATCAGAAGCAGATTGGAGTGTCCCAGGATTTTGGTGAAGCAAGGGTCCCGTTCGAAGTAAAGGAGTTCTCTTCTCAATCGGTTGCCAAAGTGGATTGGCGTATCGGCAACAAAAGCGTTCACTGGAAGCAGGTCGTTAGCCCTCAGAAGAAATGGACGCTTTTCCTGGTTCCCCATATCCACCTGGATGTTGGATTCACCGATTATCAGTCAAAAGTCTCAGCGGTACAGGCACGGGCTATTGATGAGGCGATGGACTTTGTTGCGAAGCATCCTGACTTTCGCTTCAGCACTGACGGAAAATGGCCCCTCGAACAATTTCTACGAACTCGTAACGTTGAAGAACAGAATCGGGTCATTGCTGCGATCCAAAAGGGGCAACTATTTCTTCCTGCGCAATACGCGAATCTTCTTACAGGCTTTCCTACTACAGAGACGCTCATTCGATCGCTCTATCCGAGCGCCAATTTCAGTCGCGAACACAACACTCCGTTTAACTACGCCAATATCACCGACGTTCCGTCATATTCCTGGTCCTACGCTTCGATTTTGGCCTCTGCAGGCATAAAAGACTTTTTCGCAGCTGCGAATAACCATCGCGCGCCTGTTTTAAGGCAAGGCCATCTCAATCACCATTCGCCTTTTTGGTGGAGTGCGCCTGACGGCCAGAAGGTTCTCTCCTGGTATTCTCTTTCCTACCTTCAGATGTCCTATCTATTTGGGTTGCCTCCCGTTCTCGCGGCGGGCGAGGACACCATTCCATTATTCCTGCACCAGTTTGACGACCCTGAGTATCGAGCGTCGGCCGCTATCGTCTTCGGAACACAATCCGAGAATTACGACCTGTTCCCGGAGCAAGCGGAGTTGGCGGACAAATGGAACGCGAGATGGGCATATCCCCGCGTAGAATATTCCGGCTTCCATGATGCATTAGAGACGATTCGTCAACAGTTTGGCGACAAGATTCCAACCTACAGCGGTGATGGCGGCCCTTATTGGGAACTCGGCATTGGCTCGGATGCATACTACGCCGCCATGGAACGTGTGAGTGAGAGCCGCGCACCCTCTGCCGAGAAACTCTCCACGATCGCTTCATTGATTGATCCGCGAATCGCTGTCGATAAATCGGCGCTGAACGACATGTGGACCAGCATGATCCTCATGGACGAGCACACGTGGGGCTCCGCGATCAGTGTCAGCGATCCAGGAAGTAGCGAGGCCACAGAACAACTTGCCATTAAGGATTCGTTCGCGATTCACGCGCAGGCTTCAGTCGATTCTTTAGTGAAAGCCAGCATGGCGACTTTGACGAATTCGATTTCAGCGGGAACGAACAGCCTAATTGTTTTCAATACACTCAATTGGTCTCGCAGCGGCTTGGTCGAATTCGACCTTAGAAAGACGCAAGAACTCGTCGATCCTTCTTCGGACTCCGCAATTCCGGTCCAGATCGTTCGCACGGAGAACGAACTGAATCGTGTCCGCTTCGTAGCGCAGGACGTTCCCGCACTGGGATATAAGGTTTATCGGCTCAGGACAGCAACTGCGCCGCCCTCATCACCAGTTTCCGCTCAATCCACCGCCCTTGAAAGTCCCTATTATCGGGTTGAGCTCGACGCCGCCAGTGGGGCGGTGCGCAGTATTTATGACAAGGACTTACGCCGAGAGCTGGTCGATCAAAGGAGCGACTATCGTCTCGGCCAATATCTCTATGTTACAGATGCAAACCCCGCAAACAACCAGCACATGACCTGGTACCGCGGAAAGCTCGATTTGCAGGTCCATCCAGCGCACGACGGCAAGATCCTTTCCGTGTCGCGCACGCCATACGGGATGGAAGCCCAGATGGAGAGCACGGCTACGAATACGCCGACCATCGTGACCAGCATTCGGCTATTCGAACATGAGAAAAAGATCGAGTTTGTCGAGAACATAGAAAAGGATAAGGAAACTGCGAAAGAGGCCGTCTATTTCGCATTTCCGTTTGCGGTCAGCCATCCTCAATTCCGCTATGAAATTCAGACCGCTTCCATGGATCCCGCTAAGGATATGTATCCTGGCGCAGGCCACGAATGGTTTTCTGTGCAGCACTGGGTCTCTGTTCAGGCAGATGGCGTTTCCGCTTCGGTGTTGCCTCTCGACGTACCGCTCATGACGCTTGGCGATATCGATCGTGGCCAATGGCTCGATACATTCGGCGACAGGCGAGCCACGATCTTTTCTTTCGCGATGAACAATTACTGGGAAGACAATTACGTGGGTAGTCAGGGAGGTAAGTTCCAATTCCGATACATTGTCACGAGCGCACCATCAACAAATGAGGGCCAATTGAGCCGCATGGGGTGGGAGGAGGTCACTCCGCTTGAATTCGATGAGATCACCCGCGAGGATAAGGCTCCGAATCAAGCACTTCTCCTGGATGGCGCACAAGGAAGCTTTGCTCAGATCGGCGACGCCAACTTGCTTCTCGAAACCTGGAAACCAGCGGAAGATCAGAATGGGACTATCCTTCGATTTCTCGATCTTGGAGGACGAACGCGATCAGTATCTATTCGCCTCCCGGCTTTTCGGTTGATGAGTGCATGGCAAACCGATGCCGTCGAAAGAAACCAGGGTCAACTGCCAGTCCAAGATGGCCACGAGTTTAGCTTCACGATTCATCCGCACGAGATCGTGACCGTGCGTATCGCTACCGATGGAACCGAAACTGCCGGCGCGCGAATTCATTGAAAGGCCGATACACCGTTCATAACAGAGGGACCGATGCAGCTTTGGAGCACTGACGAAGAGCTCTTTTCCCTTGCGAAAAAGGAGCTTTTTACGTGTGTCGTGGGCGATGTACTCGATCAGCAGAATCGCTTGCACCAGTACCTGCCGCCGGAAATTCGCCCCCTCTCTCCAGAGATGGTTCTTATTGGTCGTGCCATGCCAGTGCTTGCGGGCGATGCATTTCAGGTTGCGGTTGATGACTCTCGAAATCCGCTGAGCGGGAAACCTTTCGGCTTGATGCTTGAAGCGCTGGATGATCTGCGGCCGAACGAGATCTACATCAGCACCGGTTCGTCGCCTCGCAATGCTCTTTGGGGTGAATTGATGAGTGTGCGCGCGCTCAAATGCGGCGCTCGAGGAGCCATATTGAATGGGTACGTAAGAGATACCAGGAAAATACTATCCCTTGGCTATCCTACCTTCTGCTTCGGATCGTATGGCCAGGACTCCGCGCCCCGCTACAAGGTCCATGATTTTCGAATTCCCATTGAAATCGGCGGCGTGTACATTCGGCCTGCAGACATTCTCTTTGGTGACATTGATGGGGTGGTCGTGATCCCGGCTGAAGTCGAGAAAGAGACTTTTACTTTGGCGCTTGAAAAAATCCGAGGAGAGCAGACTGTGAGAAAAGCTCTCGAAAAAGGCACGAGCGCGGTCGATGCGTTTCGAAAGCATGGAATCATGTAACACCGCTGGGCCCCACGGAGGGGGAAACGCTCAATGAAGCTTGGACTGGGCCTTTATCGTCATATGTTGAAAACCGAATACTACGACTTTGCTCGCCAAGCAGGTTGCACTCACGTCATTATTCACTTAGTTGACTACTTCCATAAAGGTGCTGCAAATCCGCGGAGTAATCAGCCGACCGGAGATAAATACGCTCCATGGGGAGTTGCAGGAGACCCTGGATCATTGTGGACCGTCGAGGAGATGCGCGCTGCGCGACTCACAATCGAATCGGCGGGCCTCACGCTTGCGGGAATCGAAAATCTCGATCCTGCACATTGGTACGACGTGCTCTTGGATGGTCCGCGGCGAGCAGAGCATATCGAAAACGTTAAGACGATCGTGAGAAGGATGGGGGAAGCAGAGATTCCTATCCTCGGCTACAACTTCAGCATTGCCGGTGTCTGTGGACGTGTTACCGGTCCGTTTGGACGAGGCCACGCAATAACTATAGGCATGGATGGTTCAGCAGACGAAGTTCCCGTCCCCAAAGGAACTGTTTGGAATATGGTCTATGAAGAGAGCGCCGACGGCATCCTACCCTCCATCCCTCATGATGAACTGTGGCGTCGCTTCGCTCAATTCCTGGAAGAGATCATTCCAGTGGCGGAGCAAGCTGGTGTGCGATTAGCACTCCACCCCGACGACCCCCCCATGCCCACCATGCGTCGCCAGCCTCGCCTCGTCTATCAGCCGTCTATGTTTCAAAGAGTGCTTGATTTGATGCCGAGCCGCAACAACGCCTTGGAAATGTGCGTGGGGACTCTTGCTGAGATGACCGAAGGAGACGTATACGACGCTGTCGATCGGTATAGCCGTCAAGGCAAGATAGCCTATGTTCACTTGCGAAATGTCCAAGGGAAGGTTCCAAATTACCGCGAGACTTTTATTGATGAAGGCGACGTCGACATGGTGAGAATTTTGGCAATACTCAAGCGGAACGGCTTCCAGGGTGTAGTTATTCCTGATCACACGCCGCAGATGTCCTGCTCAGTTCCGTGGCATGCCGGAATGGCCCACACTCTTGGTTATATAACTGGCGCCTTAGGGGGCCTAGGAGAACTGCACGCGAATGCGGAGAAACTTCTCATTGCCGCTCCACAATAGTCGCGTCCGGCGTTTTGGCCAGGGCGGGCGGGACGTGAATCTTTTCGGCAAATCGCGTCCACCTTCGCTCGTCCAATCGTGGGGTCGCGCCGAGATTGAAACTTAGAACCAGCTGAAAGGAAAGGTGAGAAATGGAGAATTGCGCGAACCTTCAAGCCAATTCAATCCTGGCAGCCGATGATTACTTGAAGCTACTGAACAAGGTAGTGCTCATAACTGGCGCATCGTCTGGCATTGGAGCTGCGACAGCTGCTCTGTTCGGCAGGCTTGGCGCTCGCGTCGCCTTAGGATTTCACAATAACGAAAGAGGAGCCGGGGCGATACGAGATGAGATCCGGCAGTCGGGAGGAACCGCATGTTCAATTCGAGCCGATGTGCAAGATCCGGAAGCAATCAGATTTCTAATCGACGAGACTGTCTCCATGTTAGGCCCAATCGACATCCTTATTAATAATGCGGGATCACTCATTGAGAGAGCAGCACTCATGAAGCAATCTGTGGCAAGCTGGGATTCGGTTATCAATCTGAACCTCAGGAGCATATTCCTCATGTCCCAGATCGTGGGGAATGCAATGGTCGAGCGAGGAACGGGATCGATTGTCAACATCGGTTCGATCGCTGCAAGAAACGGGGGAGGTCCGGGGTCCGGAGCGTACTCAGCTGCTAAGGCGGGCGTCATTACCTTGACGAAGTCTCTGGCGAAGGAGCTTGCACCCAACGGTATCAGGGTAAATTGCGTGAACCCCGGGGTAATTGATACTCCTTTTCACGAGGTTTTTTCGACTCCAGAATCAATGAAGAATTTTGCAAAGATGATTCCTCTCGGTCGCGTGGGCAAAGCAATCGAATGCGCAAAGGTCATTGTGTTTCTTGCATCTGACGCCGCCGGCTACATTGTGGGCGAATCGATCGAATTGAACGGCGGTCAGTTGATGCTTTAACGTTGATGCTTCGGCGCCGCCCGCAACTGGGAAACTTGATCGTGGGTGCACAGTCTCGCCACACCACGCAGCTTTATCAGATAGGCATCGACGGCTTCACTGAGCGGGTGTGTCTTCGTGCAGGGTGCCCTTTGCAAAAGCAAAACATCGAAAATCTTTTGATCCGGAGAGTACCCAATAGCTGTGCGCTCCTAAATGAGCAGCGGCCTCATTCAGCAATTCCCGAACTGTGATATTTGAAAAACTTGCTGTCCAAGGAACATCATAGTTATCGTTGCCACCCACTTGACAAAAAGCTACTTGTTCATCGGGAATGAGGCGGTGAATTACGGAAAACAGAATTTCATCTGCACTCCTCAAGTCATTAAAATCCACTCTCTCCAGCCTTCGATTTAGGAAGTAGCTCGGACTATCGGCGACATTGCGAGGGTACACGTTGATGGTTGGACCATTAAGCGACCACACGTAACCGGGGTCTTTTTGACAAAGGTTGTCCAGTAATTGACTTAGCGTTTTGTCATCCTCGTGTAGGGAGAACTTGTGAGCTTTCAATGCTGGGCCGTTATAGCGCTCTCGTAGGACTTGCTCCACACCGAAATGCGAACGAGGTAGCCGCTCGCTTATATTTACCAGCCCATCGACCATTGTTTGATTCAGCAGATCGAAGCTGTGTATCTTGGTCAAAAGAATGGGCTCCTCGCCTTGAACTGCTTGTGCACCCGCGTAGCATTCGCATAGCATGGCCAACACATACAGGATTGCTAGAGTTTTTATCTTTGTCATTGTTTGCCTCCGCAATTTTACCTCTTAGTTAAAAGGCCCATCGTTTGTATAGGTTAAGCTCGTGTTTGTCCAAGTTAGCGTGTTTTTCCTTACTTGAGACCCAGCAACGTTTAGTGCTCCATTGACTTGCAGCCAGCAAACTCAGGACGCATCCTTAGCTGAGAATGGGACTTTCACTGATACCCTCGCGCTATGTAGTAGCAATCCGCTCAATGAATTATCAGAACATGCCGCTTTCGGAACTGGAAAAACAAAAAGCTGCCTTGCTGAAGCTCCAAGACTCACCAAGGATTCGTGCTGAACTGGAGGACGTGGCTAACTGGATTAAATTACGGACTGAGGAACAAAAACTGAAGGCTTCACCGCCAGCCATCAAGAGCCGCTTCCGACTAGGGTGATCGGGCCGTGAACGACAAAAGCAGAGAAAAACGTCACCGAAACGTAACCATCAGGACTCAATCGGCCCAAATTTGAAAAGGCCGGAGGCGTCTAAAAAGATTCTTCGCTCCCGGCCTTATTTGTTTTTCAGCTTTGAGATTTGTGCGCTGATTGTGCGCTGAACTGGCCAAAACAGATACAGCTACGAATGTTGAGCAGCACACTAAATGCTTGATTATCAGGTGTACTGGCGGAGAGGGGGGGATTCGAACCCCCGATAGAGCTTTTGACCCTATAACGGTTTAGCAAACCGCCGCCTTCAGCCACTCGGCCACCTCTCCGGGAATCGGGCGGGCTGCTGAGATTATACCTAGATAAGCGAACACGAAGGGCGCGAAGGCAACTAAAGAGGTCGCTGGTCAGCAAAGCCAAACTTCCTTCTTCGTGACCTTCGATGTCGCCTTTGTGTCGTTGTATTCGCTCTTCTAGCTATTCACGCGTATTTCAGCCACTTTACGATCTCAGGCAGAGTCGGCCGCTTGCCATACATGAGAATCCCCACGCGATAAATGCGCGAACAAATCGCCAGCATGGCGTAAATCGTGCCGATCAGCAAGACCAGGCTGAGGGCGATTTGCCACGCAGGAGGCGTCTCTACCAGGATGCGAATGTACATGAGCAGAGGCGTGCAGAAGGGAATTAGAGAAAGCGCCGTCGCCATTGTGGAGTGAGGCTGCAGGATGACCGGTGTCATGAAGATCACGGACACGATCATGGGCATCATGATTAAGAACTGAAACTGCTGCGCTTCCTGTTCGGAATTTACCGACGCGCCCAGTGCGGCAGCCAGGGCAGAGTACAGCACGAAGCCCAAAATGAAAAACACGCCGAAGAAAATCATGTTGCCGATGCTCAGATTGAGGCGAAACTTCTCACCACCGATCATGATGGCCTGAGCAGCAAGAGGCGTCGCCAATAGAGTCCAGATGAGAATCTGAGTCAGACCAACAGCAGCCGCGCCAGCAATCTTGCCGGCCATCAGCTCCTTTGGCGTCGCTGCAGAAAGTAGAACTTCGAAAATACGCGAGTTTTTCTCCTCCAGCACGGATCTCATCACACTCATGCTGTACATCAGAATTGTCACGTAGAGGAGAACCATGAGCAAAATAACCGAAAAAAATGTCCCCATCCCTCCGGATTCGGTTACTTTCCCGTTTTCGATCTTCTTTGCATCCACATCCACCGGCTTGAGCACATCGTCGATTTCCTGCGAGCTTGCCCCATGTTTGCTTAAGGATTGATGTATCAGCGCACGTCGAACAGAGCCGCTTAAGGTTCCAACCGTATCGAGATCTCCAGAATTACGAGAGCGATAGCTCAGCTTGCGCTGCGCCAAAGCCCCTGGCGGAGCCCACAGATACCCATCAATCTCGTGGGAATTGACCTTCTGCGTGAGCGCCTCCTCTTCTTGCGGTGTCACGTTGGTGTCGATTTGCACGTCGAAGCTACGCGTTGAAGTATCGCTATTGGTACGGTGCTTCGGAGTTTTGTTGTCTTCGGCCGGAAGATTTGTGAATTGTTCGCGCACATCTTCACCGAATTGTGCGTCTGAAGTGGCGATCACGACCTTCTGCATCTCGCCGGACTTCTTCGAAGCGATCATGCTGGGCAGCACCGTAAAGCCGAACATCATGGCCGGCAGCAGGATCGTCATCACGATGAACGACTTCTTGCGCACGGTTTCGAGGTATTCGCGGCGGGCAAAAAGAAAGATGTTATGCATCGGCCTTCCCCACAACGTCGATAAAAATGTCTTCCAGCGACGGTTCCACCAGCTCAAACTTGTTTACGCGCGAATGTTGCGCCACCATATGCAGCAATTTTTGCGAATCGGCGCCCGGACTTAGCCGGACTTCAACGTAATTTCCGTAGTTGTTGAAGGACTGTACCAGGCCGTTTTCGTGCAGGAAATCGTCGGCGCCCTCGTATTCGATCTGCACATTACTGCGGCCGTAACTGGCTTTGATCTCCTTCAGCGTACCTTGCAACACAGCTTCGCCGCGATTGATGAGGCAGATCGAGCTGCACAGCTTCTCCACCTGATCCATGCGATGGGTCGAGAACAGGATCGTGCGACCTTCCTTATTGAGCTCGAGGAGCACGTCCTTGAGCAGCGTAGCGTTTACGGGATCGAGCCCGGAGAAGGGTTCGTCCATGATCAGGAACTCGGGTTGGTGCAGCAGTGTGGCGATGAACTGCATCTTTTGCTGCATTCCCTTGGAAAGTTCTTCGGTTTTCTTGTCCATCCAGCCGGCAATTTCCATGCGCTCGCACCATTTTTTCGCGCGGGATGCGGCGTCGATGGCGGAAAGTCCGCGCAGTTGTCCGAATAATATGAGCTGTTCGCTTACTTTCATCCGCTTGTACAGACCGCTGGTCTCGGGCAAATATCCGATGCGCTTGAGATGATCGCGGCGAAAAGGCTCGCCGAACATCTGCACTTGTCCTGAATCGGGAACGGTGATGCCGATCATCATGCGGATGGTGCTGGTTTTTCCCGCACCGTTGGGGCCGAGCAGGCCGAAAATACTGCCCTGCGCGATGCGAAGCGACAGGTCTTTAACCGCGACAAACTTGTCGTAGCTCTTGCGAACTTGCTGCAGTTCGACGGTGTGCATGGGAGTATCTACGCCGGAATGGGGATTAGGTTCCATGAATCATCCGTGAATTTGGGATGAGTTGCACGTGGGAAGAGCGAGCACGAAGGGCACGAGTACTAAAAAAGAAGAGGTCACGAAACCAAGAAAAATCACTACTAAGTCCTTTTCTTTGCGCCTTGAGAATCCCTTTGTGCCCTTCGTGTTCGCCTTTCTTGGTTTCTATGCCATGCTTCTTCGTGCAACCGCGGCCGATGCCGGCGAAACACGATTGCGTCCAGCTTCCTTCGACGCATAAAGCGCTGCATCGGCGGCTGCGACTAACTCATCGCGCGTGCGTCCGTGAGTGGGAAATTCTGCGACACCGGCGCTGATCGTCACCTTCACTGGCACGCCGGGAAAGCGATAACCCTCCACCATCCGACGCAGCTTTTCCGCCACTTCCAGGGCATTTCCTCCCGAAGTTTGTGGTACCAAAATGGCAAATTCTTCTCCACCGTAGCGGCAAACCACGTCAACCTTACGCAGTTGCTGACCGAATACTCCCGAGACTTGGCGCAGAACTTCATCTCCGAGCAGGTGTCCGAACTCGTCATTCAAGCGCTTGAAGTGATCGATATCGATCATGATGATGGCCATGCGCCCGTCGTAACGCGAAGCGCGTTCGATTTCCGAGCCGATTTGCAGCTCGAAATAGCGGCGATTGTAGATGCCGGTGAGTCCATCGATGTACGCTAACTGCTGCGCTTTCTCGAAATAATGCGCGTTTTGGATGGCTCCAGCGCTGATATCGGCCACCGATTCGAGCGGGGGAACGTCTTCCTCGGTGAAATTGTTGGGATTTGCGCTCTCCAGCATCAGCACTCCGAGCTTCTCGCCGAAGAAAATCAGGGGCACGCACATCTCCGATCGCGTCTCCACGAAGCTCGCCATATAGTGGGGAATAAACGCGACTTCGTTTTCCACGACAGTTTTTCCCAGCTCCAGCGAGCGCATTCCCATTCCGGTACCGACAGGAAGCGCGGCTCCCTGAGGCAAAATCGGCGTCAATTTCCCCTTATGGGCACGGACTGAGAGGTGCTCATCTTCGTCCAGAAGCAGCACCACCACGTGATCCACGGGGAAGGTTGCGAGCACCAAATCGCATACTTTGCCCAGCAATTCGTCGAGATTTAAGACGGCTGTAG
>Ga0207070_1030_pt1 | contig 33171 bp, 33 predicted proteins | sample Alteio_BWMinHeat_92_FD_153591 | JGI IMG/M metagenome (GOLD analysis project Ga0207070, IMG submission 153591) | Enriched cells from forest soil in Barre Woods Harvard Forest LTER site, Petersham, Massachusetts, United States -... | ecosystem: Environmental > Terrestrial > Soil > Temperate forest >...
CGGAAGACGCCCCCCCGGGGCCATGGATGTATACCGGCGGTCTAGAGAATCATCCGACTCTAATTCAGGACATTTCGGAGAAACGTACTCTATGGGGAAACCAAAGGCAAGGACTGGCATTGACTCGCCGGCCGCCCTATTTGGAAGAGGTTTTTCGATCGAACGGGATTTGCTTTCCGAACTCTTTCGCTTCGTCTGATCGACTGCCGCAAACGGGTAGGTGGCTGGCAAAATCGCTTCAGGGAGCCGGCGGGGCTGGAATTCATTTTGTCTCTGAGCCGGGTCGAGGCCGGGCGAAGCAAGTTTATTTTCAACAGTTCATCGAAGGCATCCCTTGTTCGGCAGTCTATGTCGGCATGGACAGCGAGGCCTGCTTTTTGGGAGCCACCCGGCAGCTCGTCGGTGAGCTTTGGCTCAATGCAGGCCCTTTTCATTACTGCGGCAGTGCCGGCCCTCTGAAGTTAGACCCGGTGGTCAAAACCAGTTTGGAAAAAGTCGGAAACCTGGTCCACCGCTATTGTGGTTTACGAGGACTTTTCGGGGTGGATTTCATTCTGGCGAATGGAATCCTTTGGCCGGTGGAGATCAATCCGCGCTACACCGCGTCGGTGGAAATCTTGGAATACGCCTTAGGTATTCGAGCCTTGGCATTCCATCGTTCAGCTTTCGACAAAGAAGGGTCTATATCTCATGATCCGGTTTCGGGGCAAGGAATCTTTGGTAAGGCAATTTTGTTCGCCAAATCCGCACTTGAGTTTCCTGGAGAAGGTCCCTGGATTCATTCATTAACGCGCGCCAAGTCTGTTAAGGAAATGCCGGATTTCGCGGATATCCCAAATGTCGGGCAAGTCATCGAAACAGGTAGGCCGATTTTGACTTTCTTCAGCCAATCCGAATCGGTGCATGGATGCATCGATAAATTGAAGCAAATCGCACACGATCTCGACCATTGTCTCTGGAAGACGTAGAATCCTTCCGACTGAGAGTCTCGGAGGATTTGAGGACGGATTTGAAATCCGTCCTACGGTCACATGGCGAGAGAGAACCGAGCGTGACTCTAACTCTTAACGAGCGCGCGAACCGATTAGCGGACCAAACGGCAGACGCCGCCGCCGACCTTCGCATCGTCGTCAGCCGGTCGTCCGCCGGCGCTCGACTCATCGACTGCGGAGTTCAGACGGAGGGTGGTGTCGAGGCGGGCCTGTCTTTGGCACAAGCGTGCATGGCTGACTTAGCGCGCATAAGCGTGGGTCCGGGAGACATCGGCGGTGTTTTCTGCCCGTATGTCCATGTGGTCACCGACTCTCCCGTGCTTGCTTGCATGGCCTCCCAGTACGCGGGTTGGCAGATATCGGTGGGAAAGTTCTTCGCCATGGGATCGGGACCCATGCGGGCAGCATACGGCAAGGAAGAATTGTTTGACAAAATTCCGGGACGAGAGCAGCCGCCCCTGGCTGTCGGAGTCTTGGAAACGAGAAAGCCTCCGACGGACGAAGTGATTAGCTTCCTGTCCGAGAAACTGCATTTGTCGCCGGATCGATTGACGCTGATATTCGCTCCCGCGTCGAGTCAAGCAGGAACGATGCAAGTCGTCGCGCGGTCGCTGGAGACCGCCCTACACAAGCTTTACGAATTGAAATTTGACTTGAACCAGGTGATATCCGGAATGGGATCAGCGCCTTTGCCTCCGGTGGCTCAGGCCGAAATGCAGGCCATCGGCTGGACCAACGACGCGATCCTCTATGGCGGCCGAGTTACATTGTGGGTTCGATGCGACGACGACCAAATCCGGGATATCGGACCGCGCGTGCCATCGAATGCCTCGCCGGATTATGGCGAGCCTTTCGCCGGGATTTTCAAGCGACACAACCACGATTTCTACAAGATCGATCCGTTGCTCTTTAGCCCGGCCGAGATCGTGTTTCGTAATTTGAAAACCGGTCGAACGCAAGCATTTGGAAAGATATCGCCGGAGATTCTCCAGCGATCTTTTTTTCTGGGCCCCTAAGGAGCCGCGCACGCCGTAAACGCTGCCGCTTGAAAACCATGCAAATTGCGATTCTTTCGGCCGGCAACGGCTGGCATGTTCAGGACCTGATTCGTGCCGCTGGGGAATTGGGGCACCAGGCTATCCCTGTAGACTTCCGGCGCGTGGCAGCGAGTGTTAATGCCTCCACTCATTCGTTGTCGGGGTTCGACGGCCTTATAGTGCGGACCATGCCTCCCGGGTCGCTCGAACAAGTGATTTTTCGGATGGATGTGCTCCAACGTCTTCAAGCGGAAGGCGTGCCGGTGTTGAATCCGCCCCGCGCTCTTGAGATTTGCGTGGACAAGTATCTGGCCAGCGCCCGACTGGCGGCCGCCGGTTTAAGAGTTCCACCGACCATTGTCTGCCAAGATGCCGAAGCGGCCCTCGAAGCATTCAATACCCTGGGGGGAGACGTAGTCGTCAAGCCTTTGTTTGGCTCGGAAGGGCGGGGCATGATGCGGGTTTCGGATCACGACTTGGCATGGCGAACGTTTCGCACCTTGGAGCGAACGCAGAGTGTTCTTTACTTACAGAAGTTCATCCATCATCCGGGCTGGGATTTGAGAGTCTTTGTATTAGGCAAACGAGTCTTGACCGCAATGCGACGGAGAGCCGACGGACACTGGCGGACGAATGTGGCTCAGGGAGGAAAAGGTGAGCGGGTAGTAATTTCGCGGGAGATGGCAGACTTGGCTATCCGCGCCGCCAAGGCCGTGCAGGCGCCGCTGTCAGGCATCGATCTTCTTCCCGGGCCGGAAGATCAAGTATTCGTGCTGGAAGTCAATGCCGTCCCAGGATGGCGGGCCTTGTCCCCGATCACGGGAGTGGACGTGGCTAAGGAAATCGTACATTACTTCATTTCTGAGTTTCGGAATCGGTAGCATGCTGTCGATCGGAGTCTGCGCCCAATTGGCATGCATCTGGGAAGCGACGTCGCGCAAGCCGGGCAACGTCCATCGTTTTCGGGATTCCGGTGACGCGAACTACCTGGACTTTTTGCAAAGCGCGGCGGCAATCGGCCCGGTTTTGGAAACCGCCCATCAACGACGCGTGGGGGAAACGGTCCTGCAATGCATCGAGGCGACCCGAACCGTAACCGCGACCAATACCAACCTTGGAATCGTCTTGCTGCTGGCGCCGCTGGCGACCGTCCCTCATGACGAAGATTTGCAAGCGGGCCTGACGCGATTGCTCAAGGATTTAGATGTCGCCGACAGTCGCGACGTTTACCAAGCGATCCGGTTGGCGAAACCTGGCGGTCTTGGTCGAGTTTCTGACCAGGACGTGAGCCAAGAGCCTACATTGACCTTGCCAAAAGTCATGGCCCTTGCCGCAGACCGGGACATGATCGCCCGGCAGTATTCGACTTCGTTCTTGGGAGTTTTCAATGACGGCGTTCCAGCGCTTCTTGAAGCGCTGCACAAAAAGCGCCCGATTTCCTTGGAGGAAGCGATTATCCACTGCCAGCTTCGCCTCATGCAAAAATACTCTGACAGCCTGATTGCGAGAAAAAGCGGCGACAGAGAAGCGCGGGAAGCGAGCCGGCGATCGGGCATTGCCCTCACCAAATTCTGGGGAAGCAAGAAGGTCCGCTGGCAAGAATTGGGCAAGCTCGATGCCTGGTTACGGGCCAAGGGCAATCGCCGTAATCCGGGCACGACCGCCGACCTGGTGACGGCTTCCTTGTTTATCGCCCTACGCCTGGGTAGCATAACTTTGCCGTTATCCAGGCCGTTTTCCGCCGATGATGAACATGCCTGAAAGTTTCAAAATCCGTGTCACTAAGGATCACTTGGTGTTCAGCTCCGGCCATTTCATCAGCTATGAAGGCGATAAGTGCGAGCGCTTGCACGGCCACAACTACCGAACGGCCGTGGAGGTCGAAGGCGATCTGGACGAGAACTCGTATGTCTTCGATTTTATTGCGCTCAAGCGGTTAACGAAAACAATCACCGACGAGCTTGACCATCGCATGCTGCTGCCGACGCAAAACAAACTCATCGCGGTTGAGGCAGGTCTCAACAATATCCAGGTCCGCTACCGGGACAGCGAGTGGCACTTCCCTCGAGAAGACTGTGTTCTTCTACCTATTGAGAACACCACGACCGAATTGCTCGCCCGATATATTGGGAACAAAGTATTGGAAGAACTGCGCGGCCGGCATCGCTTTCATCCTCGCGTCCTTCGCGTGGAAGTTGAGGAAAACGTTGGACAGTCGGCGACGTATGAATGGCAAGCGAGCTAATAATGAGCTTGCCAATGCTCCGGCTGCAAACGTCCATCATGCAAAGCGGAGGCGATCAGCACAGAGTGAACCCCACACTTCGCAAGTGGGCCCAAATCTGCCGGGCCTTGGATGCCGCCGCCGGCGGTAATTTCCACGCCAGGATGTGCGTTCGCGATCCGGCAACATAACTCCTCGGTTCCTAATCCCGTTCCCAGCCCAACCCTGGCTAAGTCCAAAATAATCAGGCGGCGAAACCCGAAGCCAATGACCTGATTGGTGATCGAATATGCATCCGACTCGGGCCACGCTTTCAAGTTGCCCAACGACTGGCCTTGGCTCATGTCCAGAGAAAAGACAACCCGCGCAGGTTCTAACGTGTCACACATCGCTTGCGCTTCTTTGGGGCCGGCTATTGTTTCTAACCCGATGACGACGTCGCTGATGCCTACTTGGACCAACTCCTGGGTATCGGCCACGTCCCGAACTCCGGCGTCAACCCACAGTCGGCAGCCGAGCGACTGAATGTCGCCATAAATCTTTAGAGCCGGCTTATTGCCACCGATCGCATCCAGGTCTGCCAGATAGAATTCGCACAGGCCAAGCCGGTCTCGAAATGCCCTGGCAACGTCGACCGGTAAGGAAGAAGAGGTGAGTTGGCTGGTGATCGGCCGATAATCTTCTCGCCGACCGCCGACTCCGCGGACCACCATACCGTCTTTGACATCCATCACGGGGATAATTCGCATGGGATCAAATCGGCTTCGGCTCAAAGGGTAGTGCCGTCCAATAGTCAGGCAAGGGCGCGACGACGGTGATCGGTTCAAATCGAATCGGGTGCAGAAACTCCAAACTGTGCGCATGCAGGGCAATCACGCGCTCTCTGGGCAGGGAAGCCGGGAGTCCGAATGGCAACTTGGATCCATAAAGAACGTCGCCGAGGACAGGCCAGCCCCGCTCGGCCGCTTGGACTCGAATCTGATGCATGCGGCCGGTTTCGGGTCGAATCTCCAACAAAGTGATCCCGGGACCAGGGATCAGCCGACGATATTGCAGGACCGCATGACGGGCGCCGCTCGTCTCGGCCGAAACTCTTTTCGATCGCGCTTCCTCAGGAATCTTCAGCAGCCAATCTTCCCACCGCCCTTGCTCCGGCTCGAAGTTGCCTTCGACGGCCGCCCAATATGTCTTCACCACTTGATGCTTCTGAAACTGCTCCGCCAAACGCTGGGCAGCCTTCGTATTACGGGCGAAAAGAACCACACCGGACACAGGCCGGTCCAGGCGATGCGGGATTCCTAAGTAGACGTTGCCTCGCTTCGCATACTTTTCTTTTAGGTATTCCTTGGCCAGGGATTCCAGCGTAGGAATTCCGGGTGGAACTCCTTGGGTCAAAAGAGAGGCAGGCTTGACCACTGCTAGGCAGTGATTGTCTTCAAACAAAACCTCGAGTTTTTTGATCATGGCTGGCGCGGCCCGACTTGTTCTCGGCCAACTCCCAGACCATCAGCCACTCGATTAATGTAATTGAACCAGCTGGCGATCAGATTGATTTGCAAAATCGCTCGGTCGTCAAAACCAACCGCCCGCAATTCACCGAGATCATGAGCGGATATCCTAGTGGCGTCGCGAGTGATTTGGGCCGCGTAATCGAGCATGGCTCGGTCTTGCTTGGATAAATCGGCCTGACGGTAGTCCCGCCGCAACGCGGCAGCAAGTTTCTCATCCAGCGACACAAGACGAAGAAACTCGGCATGGCTTTCCACTCAGTAGAAACAACGATTCATGGCCGACACGACCGTGGCGATCATTTCATGCTGCCGGCGGGTCAGAGGCAGCGCGGGATCGAGCAACACGCCGTAGGCCGACATAGCGTGCCGCATAGCTTGGGGGATAAGACTGTGCGCGGCCGTGATGCTGTCTGCACTGCCGTCGGGCTTTTGGAGAGAAGGAACGTCCATCATATATTCCGCGGGATATAAGCGGTAAACGGCCTCGTAAGATTCTTTGAGCTCCGGCGCAGCTTCAGAGGGAGGAGCGATCTTGATCCAGGTCACGTGACGTCCTCCCTTGCATGGAAAAATAGTCCAGCTTACCGGCTCAAAAGTAACATAATAACGGAGGGCGAGGGTTAATCCTAGGGGCCGGATGGAAGCCGGCCCGCGGTCTTGGATTCAGGACCTCCAGGAGATACGAGTGGGTTCGGCGTTATTATGGGTGGGCGTCCCGGCACTGGTCGTGCTGAATGGCCTCTTTGTAGCGGCGGAGTTCGCGCTCGTCGCCGTGCGCAAGACTCGCGTCGAAGAGATGGTGCAGCAGGGACACAAGGGGGCGACGGCTCTGCAGACGGCCCTCGAACAGCTGGATCGGTCCATTGCCGCCACTCAGCTCGGAATAACATTGGCCAGCATCGGGTTGGGATGGATCGGCGAACCCGCGTTGGCCCAGCTCATCCTGCCGTGGTTCGAGTCCCTGCCTGGAGCTTGGAGCGCGGTGGCCACTCACACCATGGCCACAGTCATCGCGTTTTTCATCATCACCTTCATGCATGTCGTTTTTGGCGAACTCATTCCCAAGAACTTGGCTTTGCAGGCCCCGGACAGGGCTGCTCTCTGGTTGGTGCCATGGCTGGTGGGTTTTGCCAAACTGACACGACCGTTGACCGCGGTCATGAGCACGACGGCAAATCTGGTATTACGGCTTCTGGGTTATCAAAGGATTCGCGGCGAGGAAATGGTTCATTCCGTCGAGGAGCTGGCTCTGGTGATTGAAGATACGGAAGAGGCGGGAATTCTCGAGCCGGACCAGGCGGAGTTCGTGCAGAACGTGTTCCGTATGTCGGATAAGCCAGTGCGCGAATGCATGGTGCTGCGTGAAAAGATGGCGACGCTCGAGTTAAACACCGCTCCGGAGCAAGTCCTGGAGGCGGTCCGAAGCGGCGCCCACACCCGCATGCCGGTTTATGAAGGCCAACTCGACAACATCGTCGGCATCGTCAACACCAAGGATTTGTTTTATCTCTTCAGTCTGAAAGGCGTCGTGGTTCTTCAGGATGCCATGTATCCGCCGCTATTTCTGCGACCGGAAAGCACGGTGGCTGAGGCCTTGCGACTTTTTCGCAAGGCTCATCGTCCCATGGCGCTCGTGAGAGACGAAGCCGGCAAGATTCTAGGATTGATTACGCTGGAGGATGTTCTTGAGGAAATTGTGGGTGATATCGAAGACGAGCACGATCGGCCGACGCCGAAATTAGTGCTACGAAGAGGTCGCAATTTACCCAAGCCGGCGCTGCCTTCTCCTTATTCCTCAACCAAAGCGAAATCGAGTTAGTTTCTCATAAGCCGCTTGAACAAGGCAGCGCCGATCAGCGCGATAATCGCGTTGGCAGCCCAGATACCGGCCACGAGCGGCACTTTGCCTTGCTTGGCCAGATTCGTCCCGCACAGGTAGAGCGGATAATAGATGAAGACATTGGGAAGGAAGGAAGTTATGAACGCACTCAGGTAGTCGCTGCGGCCGAACCAGATCCCGACCGGGCATCCCACCAACACAAAACAAAAGCAGCCCAGCGAAAGAGCGGGCCGCATGAGCAACTCGGCGTCCAGGGAGGTGACTTCGATTTGCCGTCGTTTTTTTTCGTTTGTTAAGAAGGTCAATTTCGCGGCTAGACCTACAGGGGGAGTCTTGAGCATCGATTGAGCGGTCTCGAGGGCAATCTCCGCGGTTAAGCGATTTTCCTCCGCTTTGATTTCTTGCCGCCTCTCCACGATTTCCGGACAGGTCATCGCCCGTGGACGTAGTTTGAGGTCCTGGCCGTAGTCCGCCGGCAAATCTACATCCCACGTGTTTTGGGAAAAACTCCATTTGGTGCCGTCTGCTTTCAGAGCGGTCCCAAAACGCATGACGACGTAAATCTTGTGCTTTTCCAAGTCCACCTTTAATCGGCCTTCCCCGGCGCGGACAGTCAAATCATAACGTCCTTTTGCGTCCATGCGCTCGAATAATGGGTCTTGCAGCCAAGGACCTTGCACGTGACTGACCCAAAGAGAAAACGGCATTTTCTTATCGCCTTTGATGCAATGATCCTTTTTGAGACGTGCATACAAGAATTCCTCGATGTCGTTTAAGGCTTGTGCCCTCATCATGTAATAAGTCGATGGAATCAGTTTGTAGTAAAGCCCCATGGTCAGCGCGCTCATGGCCAAGCCGAGAAACAACGCCGGCCAAACGACTCTCAGGATGTTCACCCCCGCCGACTTTAGGGCCAGAATTTCGTTATCATGCGACAAGCGACCGTAGACGACGCAGGTGGCAAACAGTGTAGTGGCCGGGATGGCAAACGGCATCATGTTGGGGATCAGCAGCGGGATGGCCGCCAAGGCTTGCACCGGCGATAACCCCTGCTGCGAGGCTTCGGGAATAATGCCCGCCATCACGAGAATGCCGGTGATTCCCAAGAGGCAAAGCGTGAAAATCCGCATCAGCTCCCAAAAAATGGACCGCGACAGAATGCTGCCAAACACGCTTGCCTCCTTGCCGCCGAGATTGACTACAGTTATCTTTCCGTGAACGTCGTCCCATTCGTGGGGTTCATGCCGTTGGAATTTCGGCCGATCTTTTTGCCCGACATTACTTCAAGAAGGTCTTTGAGCGGCTCCACCAGAATCGGCACGGGCTCTTTGACGGTTTCCACTTTCACGCCCAACGTGCCGTGCATCTTGATCTTGAGGAACTGCTTGCTGATTTCTTTTGGGATCTCGTTGATAATAGGCGGCAAAACTTGCATCACGCGCGCCCACACGGCGTAGAACTCCAAGTCCATGTCACTCCCGTCGATTTTCATTTGCCCTTTGCCGCCCAAGCTGACTGGGGACCCGAGCAGATCCATTCGATGAATGGTCACTTGTTCGCCGCGAATGGAAAAGGTGGCGTGGGCTTCTTCAAAGGCCGTGCCGTCGGGAACCCGCAAGTTGAGGATTTTCAGCAGATCGACCAGAATATTCAGCTCATACATTCGCCCCTTCGGCACATCCAAGCTGCCGTTTCCCGAGAGCGTGCGAATGTCTTTCCCTCGACCGTTAAGGTAGAGCCGAGCGCCGGCCGCGCCGGTCATCTTCACGCCGGGTTTTAGATTATGGCGGGCAAAATCCTCCAGCCGAATCTGAGAGCCGGTCAGGTTCATTTCATAGGCAGGGTTAGGACCCAGCTCGACCTTGCTTTCCCCATAAACTTCTCCGCCAAAGATAGTGGAATGAATGCCGCGAAGCAAAAGCGTATTCGGACGGTTTTCCGGAACCTCCAAAGAGGCGTGAAGATTGTGGAACGGCTGTTTGAGAATCGTGGCGTCTTGAATGAGTAGGTTGCCGACCAACGGAGAATGACCGGGTTCGGTCTTCAGCTCATCACCTTGGCAACTGCCTCGACATGCGATCTTGCCCGTCACGCGCTCCATGGCAACGCCGGCATGAAGCGTCGCGTCGGTCACATCCAAACCGCCGTCCCAGTAGACCACGGTCGGTCGGGCGTTGTTCGCAAAGGTGTCGATGATCAAAGAATCGAGTTTCAGCTTTACCGGATCGCGCAGGTCCACGCTTTCACAAATATTGCGGAGCACGCTAGGCATCGCCTGACGAAGATCGTCGTTGACGATGAGCGGCGTTCCTTGCAACTTATTGAGCCGGGCGTACACTCCACCCTCCGGCTTCATGTACACATCGATTTGATCCAGAGTCATGACCGAGCCATCGTGGATGGCGCGCAAATTGTCCAAATGAACGTGGCGATTTTCATAGCGAAGACTGCCGTTCAGATGGGTCAATAAGTAGGGAAAGAAATTCGGCCGCACCGAGCAGTCGATCGGCGTGACATTGACGACGACGTCCGGCACGAGTTGAGCCAAACTGGTGACGCGAGCGGAAAAGTTCATCTTGCCTGCGGGGTGAAAGGCCCGGTAAGCCTCTTTCAATTCCAGGTACGGCTGCAAAGCCGCCTCCAACTCACTATCCAGCGGCAAGTCTCGTCCTTGAATGTTGACCGTCAAGCGAGGTCCGTGGGCTGTCGGCTGCCACTCGCCCCAAGTGGTCACCTGGCAGCCTTTGTGAGTAGCCGAGAAATTGCGAAACTCCCAAGAGTCGTCCCCACGAATCTCCAAGTCGCCTTCGATGTTTTCCAAAGGATAAGGGAACACATCATACCGGGCCGAGGTGTGATGGAAATGAACGACGTAGCGATTGGTGAACTTTCTGCTGTAGGGTGCTCGGCGAATGTCCGCGTCAACATTCGCGAAACCGGCAGGATGAAATGCTTGTGCGAGCCTCTGTTGCGGCACTTGCAAAGCTGCTTGCAACGTGGTGTCGAGTGGAATGTTGTCCCCCCAGATGCGGACTGCCACCGCCGCGTCCTGCCCATCGCCGTTCACCTCGCCTTTAATGTAAACCTTTTGTCCGCCGGCCCAGCCAACCAGGTTGAGGCTGACCGTATCGACCGGCGGATTCCGGCGCTGGTCGACGTCTTGGACGATCTGTCCGCTCACATGTTCGACTGGGTATCGGAATTTCCAAAACTCCCCGGCCACATCCTTGAGCCGGACGTCGGCATGGCGAAACCATTTGCCCGCGTTTCGTTCCAAGCGGCAAGTGAGATCCAATAAGCCGGCGGGAGAATACTCGACTTGGAGTTTTTTGGCGCCAGGAGGCAAACGCTCAAACATTTCGGGCTTCAAGTTCAGATTGGTCACGGTCACATTGGCGACGAAATCGGAATCGGCCCGGAGGCCCTTCGCGCTCCCGTCCATCTTGAGCCGAGCGGATCCGGCGCGGGCGGTCAGCCTTTCCAGCGTGACGCGGCCTTCCATGCAATGGCCGGCAGCCTCAATTTCTTCCAGGGGGATCGGCAACTGCGGGTGGCGGAACTTGCCGTGACTCAACTGCCAATGGAGATTATGCGACCAGGTCGATCCCTGCGGCCGATAGGAGATATCGGCTTTCAAGGAGGCGATGCCCTCGAGTTGCTCGGCATGCTCTCCTGCGTCCGGCCAATACGCGGATAAGCGGCTCATGAAGCTCGGCGTCAATGGAACTGCGTCAGCTTGCAAGCTGACGGCAAAAGCGCAGGGCGACGGCGACCAGCTTCCTTTGATTTTGATCGGACCGGCCAGGGGGCACAGACCCTTGCCTTCGAATGTGATGGGCCCTTGCACGTCTTGCGTAACGACCAGGCTCACGTTCTTGATTTCGGTGGCGGGCGTCTTGGTTCCGGCCATGCGGTCTTCGAAGATAACCGTGCCGTCCTTGATAATAAAAATAGGATGAGGTTCATCGGAGGATGGTCCCAGCACGTGCGAGACATTCCAACTCCCGTCCGCCAGTCGAATGAATCGAAAGCGGGGCTTTTGTAATTCCACCTTGCGAACGGCGACTTTGCCGTCGTTGAGCTGCTCCTTGTCATGGAAAATGAGGGCCGATGGGACATAGGCGAACTCGGTCTGATCTTTGCCTTCGCGCTGGCTTAGATGAAGCTCATTGAGAGACACCTCGCCCAGCAACCGGAGACGGGCGGAATCAAGACTGACCTGGGCCCCGGGAAAATGAGCGCCAAGGTAAGCTAACACTCCTTGCTTGATATTGGCGGAGCTTGTCCAGCGGTAGTAGAGAAACCACGCGCTGGCGACGCCCGCAACGATTGAGAAAACCAAGCCTCGTACGAACCACTTCCGCCAGGACATGCACCACCCGCGCGCCAGAAGGGCATCACCGAGGATTGAAGATGGAGGATGGAGGGTCGAGGAGGACGAATCAGTGCAATCTTCAATCTTGCATTAGATGCTCGAATCCAAAACGGGCGGGATAGTACGGGAAATCGACCATCCCGGTCAACGACAATCCGAGGGCCGTACCGAGCCCTGGGCCGGGAAATTCAAGACGGAACCGTAGGGAAAAAGGCATAGACGCAGCCTGTCCGCGCAAACCAATGCTCGCAACCAGTTTACAAAATTTCGTCTACGCATGGAACGCACGCCCACCCCCCTCCGCCCGCCAGATCAATTGGCGGAAGGGGGTCTATTTCCCGAGAAAAATGCAGGTTTTACGATGCCTTGGGTGCTGATTTGGCGGAAGGGGTCCTGGTCAAATCAAGATGGAGAGGCTATGTAAACGGGGTTAGGTTCAAGGATAGGATTATGCTTATGCGGCGAGCGGTCGGCATCGCGCTTTTGTTGGTTTCTGTAACCGCAGGCATCGTCCTGCTAGTGAGCGGTAATCTTTGTTCGTCCCAAGTAATTGATGTGGCTTCCGGTGGCACATCAATCAGCCGCTGGGAAGTCACAGCAGTTCGATTTGACGTCAATTGGTTGCCGGCCCTTGTGTTGGTTCTGGCTACCGTCTCAGGCATCCTCCTGGCCGTGCTACCAAAAAGTCGGCAATCCTCGAGACACTAACTTCGAGACACTAACTGCTTCAATTGGACAACGGGCTTATTTATTCCGGACCAGGCGGCGCGGCTGGCGGAGATTGGCCAGCCGCTGGAGTCGGGGCCTCGACGCCACGGGGACCTTCCGCGGGGAGCGACGGATCGTAGTACGGTGGCAGGATGGGGAGCGGAGAATGTGGCCGCTCGCAAAAATCTCGGCTGCGAATGCAGTATTGGTCTAAACCCAGTCGGGAGATGAGACGCGGGTAGGTCGTTTCCGGATGAATGAGCCACCGGGACAGATGCTCGAGAACGAAGTAACTGGCGATGTCTCCATGAGCGCTGCGAGTCCGGAGCAAACCCGGCTCGACGTCGACGCCGCTTAGGCCATGAATACAGTCCGCCACCAGGGGTCGGCGGCGACGGTCGATGGGATTGTAACCCACCGAGCCGGATTCCAGTATGTCTCGGCGCACCTTTGCTTTCTGATAAAGCTCACGGTCCATTTCAAACGGTCCCCACATGGAAATGCGACAGCCGCGGGATTCGTAATGCTGCATCGTGAAATCCAAATCCAAGTTGACGCCCACCAAAGGCTGGCGACGCAGGATGGTGGCGTTGAGGTCTTCCGCCAGCCAACTGATACACACAGTCTCAAGAGAACCTTGGTCTGTTTCCTTGACGAAAAGCCCGAATGTGTGGGATTCCTTGGGTATATTGATAGTTTTCTGAGCGCCAAAAACGATGAGATAATAGCGCTCCGCCGCTTTTGCGGCTGAGGAGCTCGTGAAGAGCATGAGTCCCAGGCTCCAAGTCCAGAGTCTTTTCAATGTTGTGAGGAAACCAACGTGCATGTGATTCTCTGATTTTTTTTGTGAGCGTGGCTGTCCAGATCTTATCGGTATTGCTTATTAATGGAAAAGATCGAGTTCGCTCAATCTAGCCGGTTGAATCAAAAACGAATTCGCGCAGGTGTGTTTAGATGATAAGGATGGGTTTCAGCGCCTGCGCGGAAAATGATCGGAGCCGCAATTAGAGGAATTAATCAGGCATTCGAGAATTGAAAGACCGATCAAAGGATTTGGGCTGTCATTAATTCCCCGGGGATATCCAAATTGCAAAATGTAAATTGCAAATTTGAAATTGCCTTTTGTAATTGGCGATTCCCATGAAGTGGGAACTCGGCAGCAAGGCAATTGTGCACGTTTTTCGAACGCTCTGGCTCGCCGATTGCACATCCTCGACTCGGAGGATGAATCCGGTGAGCTTTAAGATCCTTTATCAACTGATTCGCGACACGTTTCACGACTGGAGCGAGGACAAGGTCCCGCGAATGGGCGCGGCCATCGCTTACTACAGTGTCTTTTCCATGGCCCCCTTGATTCTGACGGCCATTGGGATCGCGGCCCTGGTATTTGGCCGAGACGCGGCTCAAGGCGCCATGAGCCGAGAACTGCAAGGAACCATCGGCCCGTCGGCCGCTCAGGCCGTCGAAGGCCTCTTGAAGCATGCCCATGAAAGCGGCCAGGGAAGTCACGCCGCGATCATCGGTTTCGTGATCCTCCTCTTTGGCGCATCCGGCGTATTCATTGAGCTGCAGGATGCCCTCAATACCATCTGGAAGGTGCGACCGGCCAAGGGATTTCCGTGGTGGCACACCATCACCGTGCGGCTGTTATCCTTGACGGTTGTTTTGGGGACTGGCTTTTTGCTCTTAGTCTCGCTCGTTGCGAGCGCGGTCATCAAACGCCTGAGTGATTATCTCACGCCGGACATTCTCCCCGGAGGCTATTCCCTGTGGCAGGCTGTCAATCAGATTCTGTCCTTTGTGCTGATTGCTTTGCTTTTGGCAATCATTTACAAGCTCTTGCCGGACGCCAAGATTGCCTGGCGGGACATCTGGTTCGGTGCCCTGTTATCCGCGTTTCTTTTCACGATCGGGAAGTATGCCATCGGCGTTTATCTCGGCCAAAGCAGTTCTGATTCACTCTTGGGAGCGGGAGGTTCCTTGGTGGTCCTCCTGATATGGGTTTACTACTCCTCCCAAATCGTGCTTTTCGGGGCTGAATTCACGCATGTCTATGCCAACTACAGGATCTGGAGTCGCCAGCCAAGAGCGATTCATTCGACCGTTGCTGGAACCGCTCTGCGCACATGAATCGCACTATCACGCCAACCCGAAACCATCACCGCCTATATCGTCATCTCAGGTCATTGGGACCGGGGATCATCACGGGCGCCTCGGACGACGACCCCTCAGGTGTTGCAACTTACGCGCAGGCCGGAGCCGCCCTTGGCTATGCCACACTTTGGACGGCCCTCGTCACCTTTCCGATGATGGCCGCAGTGCAATTGATTTGTGCCCGCATTGGCTTAGTCACCGGCAAAGGCATTTCCTCCCTGCTTCATCAGCACTATTCCGCAAGGATTTCTTATCCGGCAGTGCTCGCGCTCGTCATTGCCAATACCATTAACGCCGGAACGGACCTGGGCGCGATTGCAGCGGGAATCAACCTGCTCCTGCCGGTTCCCATTCTGGTGTTGGTCGGCCCCATTGCTCTCTTGATTCTTTTGATTCAATTCTTCGGGAGTTATCGTTTCATTGCCAGAATTTTCTCCTGGCTTTCGCTGGCGCTTTTCGCATACATCGGCGCTGCCTTTTGCGCGAAACCCGATTGGCCCGCAGTTCTGAAGGGAACCTTCTTGCCGACAATTCGAGTAGACGGGATGTTCGTGGAGACCTTACTGGCGATCTGCGGCACGACCATTTCCCCTTACTTGTTTTTTTGGCAGGCCAGCCAAGAAGTGGAAGAAAAAGCCCATGTCGCGAAACGGTATGGTCGGAAACTAACGGCCAACGCTGAGAATTTGGCCAATGTCGCTTGGGATGTGAATTTGGGGATGCTGTTTTCGAATGTCGTCATGTACTTCATTATCCTGGCCACGGCCGCAACCCTACACGAATCAGGGCAAACCGATATTCAGACCGCTACCGAGGCGGCCGAGGCCCTGCGCCCATTGGCGGGCGGTGCGGCTACCATTCTTTTCGCCGTGGGCTTGATTTCGACCGGCTTCCTGACGGTGCCGATTCTCACGACGTCGGCCGCCTATGCCGTGGCGGAGGTCGCCCATTGGAAACGACGCAGCCTCGATGAGAAGCCTTGGCAAGCCATGAAATTCTATTTCGTGATCGCTGCGATCACGCTTATCGGCTTGGCCCTGAACTTCACCGGAATCAACCCAATGAAAGCGCTTTATTGGACCGCTGTCATTAATGGGTTTCTCGCAGGACCGTTGCTGGTTCTCATTTTGCGGATTGCCAACAACAAGACCATCATGAAAAAATCGATCAACCGCCCTTTGCTGAATATCCTGGGTTGGACAACGACCGTCGTCATGCTCCTGTCCGCTTTAGGCCTCGTCGTTACTTGGATATTTCCTGGGTTCTTTTCTAGCGAGTTCTAAAGAGTCTTTCGATGACTTCTTGCTGAGCTTGGAAGAATCAATTTCTAACGGCTTATCGTTTGCATCGATCAGCTCAGGGCATGAGGTTTCATCCAGGTAACGTCAGCAGGCCGGACGTTTTCCCCCGCTCAAAGAAAAGATTAGCCTGCCGACAAACCGCCTGAGGATAGGAGGATGAAAACGCAAGATAATTCGCAGGACCGCATCCCGAAGACGGCGAAATCGAATATCGATGACATCATTCGCATCGAGCAAGAGTTTCTGAAGCAGCGGTCTTTTGGAGACCGCTTGAGCGACAGGGTTTCCTGGCTCGCTGGAAGCATCGGATTCATCGTCGTTCACATCGTCTTCATTGGCTTTTGGATCTTGATGAATCTTGGGCTCATTCCGGGCTTGCCGCTGCTGGACCGTTACCCCTTTGGGCTGCTTTCGCTAGTAGTCGGAATCGAGGCCATTTTCATGTCGACTTTTGTCTTGATGAGTCAAAACCGGCAGGACCATCAGGCCGATCACTGGGCGCATCTGGACCTGCAAATCAGCCTGCTGACCGAGCAAGAAGTCGCAAAAATACTGGAGTTGCTCCGAGCGATTTGTACGCGGCTGGACATCGATGAACCGGCTCATGGTCGAGAGCTGGGTGAAATGATCGAGAAGAAATCCGTCGGCGAACTGGCCGAACGGCTTGCCGAAAACCTGGAAAAAACTCGCGAGCACGAAAAGGTCCCATCCAAATGAAGTCCGCTCGAACACCCGACGAGCCGCTGGCACGTGATTTGCCCTCAAGAGACGTGGAGGAAACAATGGGACGATTCGCGCTGCTCCTATTGATTCTCGCGCTGGTCGCGGCCTTCGTGGGTTTCGGATCGCTGGCCTTGGCGGCCGGAAAAGTACTGTTCATAATCTTTCTCATTCTGGCATTGATCGTTTATGCGGGGACTTTTTACACGCGCCCAATTGACTAGACGACTTTTGCGTTACCACAGCTTCATGAGAAAGGAAGAGAAATCATGGCTCGCAAGTACAGCCCCAAGGCTCAGAAAGACGTCCACGACGCCATGCACGAATTGAAGCATGGCAAACTAAAAAGTGGACGATCGGGGAAGAAGGTCAAGAGCCGCAAACAAGCGATCGCGATCGGACTCTCCAAAGCCCGCAAGCACGGTGCGAAAGTTCCGGCCAGATCACGATAGTTTGGTCGGCGCGTGCGCCGGAGAATGGTCAAGCGGCCCGCTTGGGGGCAGAGCTGGATCGGATGGCCTGCGGCAGTCGAACGAATTCGTGGATGTTGCCGTTGACCGTGGAACTACTGAAAGAAGAGCTTGGGGCGGAAAGCAACATCGGCATTCCGGACGTAGGAAAGAGCATCGTCGAGCGCACCTGAGCTTGAATAGAGGCGCCTTCCGATACAGTTAGTCGAAACCGTTGCCAGATCGCCGGAACCGTGATTCGCAAGGTCATTTGAGCCAGCGTGGCCCCCAGGCACATTCGCGGACCGGCCGCGAAGGGAAAATACGCATACGGTGAGGGAGCGATGCTGAGCCAGCGCTCCGGCAGAAAGTGCTCCGGCTCTGGAAACTGATCGGGCAGTCGATGGCTGATCAAAGGACTGAAGATGATGGGCGTGGCGCCACTTAAATGAAACGGTCCCAGCTGCACGGGCATCACATTGATTCGCTGCGAGTAACTGGATGCGGGAAGAACTCGCATGCTCTCCTTAATCACTCGGTCTAGGAGCGGGAGCTGCTCCAGTTGACCGAGGGTCGGCACTTCCCCCTTCAGAACCCCGGTCAATTCGTCGAACAAGGCCGAGCCGATCTCCGGGTGTTGCGCGAGTAAGAACAGCGTCCAGGTCAAGGTATTGGCAGTCGTCAAATGAGCGGCCCCAAATAGGATTGCGGCCTGACCAATCAACTCCGCGTCTGTCATCCCGGTCCCGCTTTCGTCCCGAGCGCGAATCAGCAAGGACAGCACGTCGTTGCCCAGGTTCGTCGATTGCCGGCGATGGTGGATCATCGCCAGAATCTGGTCTTCCAGCTTTTCGGCCATTTCCAAAAGGCCCGAGTACCCTTGAGTGATGCCGGGATCGGAAATGAAGGCGCCCATCCCCAGTTCGTGGTTCATGCCCATCCACTGCTCGATCATTTGCCCAATGGTGTAGGCCAGATCGGGCAGGTCGAAGCCGAATAAAATGCTGCTGGTGACGCGGAGCATGTAGTGGGTCATGTCGCGAAAGATGTTGCGCAACTGCCCGGCTTTCCATTCACCGATCATCTGCTGTACGAGATCAGCCAAGGCGTCGCGATATTTCTCAATGGACTTCTTTTGGAAAGGCTCAAACACCATGCGGCGATGGCGCTTGTGCTCCTCGCCGTTCATGGTCAAGAGGCCGCTGGTGAGCCGGCGTTGGGCGGAATTCTTCGGTCCGCGCAGAGCGAAAAAACGAGAATGAAATGTTTTGGAGTCGCTCAAAACTTGCTGCGTGTAGTGAGGTCCAAAGACAAAGATCAGCCGTTGCCCCTCTTCCTCGAGGGCCGCGATGTTGCCATGCAGTTGTTGGAGCCGCCGCATGCAGGCAAAAGGATCGTCGGGGAAATCCAAGAGCCGTCCCCGCGTGATGGGCAAACGATCGTGCGACCGAAGAGTATCCCCGCCGGCCATCTTCATTTTCCTCTCCCGACCAAAGAGATCGTCCTACTTCGTATATTCATCGGCAAATCGGAGAAGATTTTTCGAGTTTTCCGGATGGAAATTTCGAATTCGCTTCCTTAAGCGCAAAAAAGCTCAAGTTTTTTTAGCTGCATGAACTTTCGCCGGCACAGATCGAAGAAAGTTCAAGGAGAATATGAAGTCCGGGCCAGATGGCTACACGAGTCAAGCTAGATGAGATGGCAAAAGTTTCGGGAGCCAGCCGGACAATCTTATCGCGACAAGGTGTCTGGCCCGCCCGTTTAAGCGGCCTTAGTTTTTTTGGCAAGGGCAGGTTTTTCGGGCTTCTTTGCTTTCGACAAAGAAGGCAACGCTTTGCGGCGGGAGGGCGTTTTTTCCTCGGTCTTTTTGCTTGTCTCCTCATCCGCTGGCTGTTGCTCCAAGCCGAGAGCCACTTTCCGAAGCAGAGCAATCAGCCTTTTGCGCTGAGCGCGCTCGCTCGCGCTCCACTTGTCATTGTCCGCCCGCTTGTGAGCGAGCTTGAATTTGATCCCGGTCATCGAAGTGGAATAGTCGTTGGCGTTCAACTTCGTGACGTTTTGGTGAGCGAGAATGTACCAATGATATTGCGTGCCCACGGGCACTCCCGAGCCTTCCGGCGCCTTCCCGGCCCGACGCTTTTTTACGGTGTAGTTGATCTCCCATTCATCCGGGGTAATCTTTTTTTCCTTCCATTCACCGCGATCGTAATACCACTTGTGGCTCCGGCCCACTTTCATTCCGGAATACTGACGTCCTTCGAACTGCTTAAACGCGTTGTAGGTGGCGGCGATGTCATGCTCGATTTGCTTTTTCATGAGGAAAGCTCCCAGCAAGGTCGGGCGGACTAATTGTCAAACAGCAATTTTCGCGCCCGGGGTCACAGCTGAGCGATTGGCAATTGAGCAAGGATCAGTTCGAGCCAACTCTCGAAAGCTGTGCCTTAGATCGTGGAGACTTATCCTGCGCCTTATTGGCACCGCAAATGCACAACGTCACCTTGAGGCTGAGAAACAAATCAAGAATGTCAGGAGGTAATTATGAACTTTTTACGACTATGGGTTTTTGTTTTGGCGGCGGCTGTCGGGGTTGGCGCAGGCTACCTACCAATGTCCCAAGCCGACGAGCAAGCACCACTAAAACTCACGACCAGGGCACGGATTGTGAGCATCGACCCGCAGACCAATCTGATCAAGTTGCGAACCGAAGATGACAAACCTTTGGCGGTCTTCGCGGACAACCAGACGAAAATCCGCCTTAACGACCGCGAAATTCGGTTGGCGGATGTCCGCGAAGGCTCCGTTGTCGCCGTCGTCTATCAGGCGGTGAACGGAAAGAATATGGCCTCGGCAATGACAGTAAACTCTTCTTTGGAAACCTCATCCACGCAAAACCCGCCTTCCGGCGGAACCGTCGCGGTAATTCGAGCGCCAAAGCAAATGAAGGTTCGAGGTCAAATCGTGAAAGTGTTGGCGGCCTCGAATGAGTTCGTTTTAAGACAGGCGGACGGTCATGAGGATGTGTTCTATCTGGACAACACGACCGGTGCGGCCGCCGACTTGCAAGAAGGCGCCGAGGTCACCATTGTTTACCAGCTCAAGAACATGGTCTCTTCGGTCGCGGGGACCTCCGCGGACGGCAAGACGCAGATTTTGCCAAGAGCCTCTGAGACTGTCATCCCTGAAGGCGGCGCGGCGGGGTTTTCAACTTTCGAAGGTTCGTTTTTCCAGGTGTCCCCGGAAGGCAATTTTGTGATTCTCAAGGACAAAGAAGGCAAAGAAAGGAAGTTTTTCACGCAGAAAAACTCTGAATTCATGATGAACAAAGAAAAGGCAAAGCTGAGTGACTTTCAGCCAGGGTCGCCGGTCAACGTGAGGTTCCGATCGGTCAACGGCCAGGACACGATCTCGAATCTTTCTTCAATGCCTTCGACTCCGGTCTTGAAGACAAAACCTCGTTAAGGCTTTACTTGGGTGTCTGTCCCAAGGGTGTTGAGCCGAAGTAGCTTGAGCCTTTGGGACAGATGCAAGCTGGGACAAATTCAAGCGCTGCGATTTTCCCATTCTTGAAAGCGCCATCGCCTCTAAATTGCCGATCGTTTTGTCAAACCACAAAAAACGGGACAAATCGCGCGGGAAATATCGGTTAACTGATCGCCTTTTCACCGGCATGAAGTTTGCACCTGCTTAGGCCATATTTGAGGCTTATTCTGAATTGAAAGGCGGGTCCCATGATTGAGGTCAATTCCGACAATGAAACGGCGCTGGATTACCGTAACCCTTGGCTCGTTTCTTGGAGCGGGGTTTGGGCAGGCGCCCTGGCGGCTTTAGCCGTCGCGCTCGTGATCGGACTGGTGGCGATCGCCGTAGGCGCTCATGTCATTGGCCCCTCGGAACGAATCGTTAAATGGAGTACCTTCAGCATTGGGGCATTGATCTTTAGCATCTTCGGCGCCTTTGTGGCCTTTGTTGTCGGGGGCTGGGTGGCCGCGAAAATCGCCGGTATCGCTCGAGCAGAGCCGGCGATGCTGCATGGCGCGATCGCATGGCTCTTGGCGGTGCCGATGTTGCTGGTGTTCACGGGTCTTGGCGCCGGAACTTATTTTGGCTCCTGGTACACGGGGCTGGCAGGCACCCCCAGCTGGGCGCATTCCGCAACTCCAGCCGACAACCTTAGCTCGAATTCGCGCGGGGATTCGGTGGTGATGCCGAGCCAAGACAAAGTCGTGGCCGCCAAGGATGAAGCCGAGCGCGAAGCCGCGACCGTGGCGCGTAATTCCGCCCTTGGTGCTGTAACGGCCCTGCTGTTGGGTCTCATCGGCAGCGTCATCGGCGGATGGATGGCATCCGGGGAACCGATGACGTTGACTCATTACCGGAAACCTTTTTCGGCTCGGATTTCGAGAGAGGAGTTGGCTCGCTCTTCTTGATTCCTAGACGATTCTAACATGAAAGGATAACTCTTATGCGAGGCGCTTTTCTATACATTCTGCTCTGGCTGATGGGCGTGCCGTTTGGATTGTTGATCCTGCTGTGGATTCTTGGGGTAGGCCACTAGACGGAGTGATGAAGAGGCGCCCCATTACCTTGAATCCGAAATTCTCACTGATTTAAGATAGTCTCATGAGAATTGCGCAAGTTTCGCCGCTGTATGAAAGCGTACCGCCCAAGAACTATGGAGGGACCGAGCGGATCGTCTCCTACCTCACGGAGGAGCTGGTTGCCCAAGGTCATGAGGTCACGCTGTTTGCTAGCGGGGACTCAAGAACCAAAGCCCGCTTAATTTCCCCTTGCCCGCGATCATTTCGGTCTGACGGCAACTCGCCGGGCTCGGTGGCCTATAGCTTGCTTCTCCTGGAACAAGTGTTTCGCCAGGCGACTGACTTCGATCTGATTCATTTCCATATTGACTGCTTGCATTTTCCGTTTTGTCGGCGCGAGCCATGCCGCCAACTTACCACGCTGCACGGACGGCTCGACCTCCCTCATCTGCCCCCTCTCTTTCGCGAGTATGCGGGCATGCCGGTCGTCAGTATTTCGGACTCCCAACGCCAACCGCTGCCCGACTTGAACTGGCAAGGGACGGTCTATCATGGATTGCCGAAGAACCTGCATACGTTTCGTCCCAACCCTGGAGACTACCTAGCTTTTCTTGGCCGCATTTGTCCGGAAAAAGGGCTGGATCGAGCCATTAAGATAGCGGAGCGTTTTGGCATGAAGATCAAAATTGCCGCCAAAATCGACGACGCCGATTCCGAATACTACGAGAGCAAGATCAAACCAATGATGAACCGGCCGGATGTCGAATTCCTAGGAGAAATTGGAGGCAAGGCCAAGGACGATTTTTTAGGCCGCGCCTATGCGTTGCTTTTTCCCATCGATTGGCCGGAACCCTTTGGCCTGGTTATGATTGAGGCGATGGCTTGCGGCACGCCGGTCATTGCCTGGCCCCGCGGATCGGTACCGGAAGTCATGGAAAATGGGGTGACGGGATATATCGTTTCCAATATTGCCGGCGCCGTCTCGGCCTTGGAAAAAGTCGCTCAGGTGAATCGAAAAGGCTGCCGAGATGTTTTCGAAAGACGCTTTTCCGTCACCCGCATGGTTCAAGATTACTTGAAAATCTACCAACGTCTCCAAGAATCGGACTGTCGCAATCAAGAGCTCAGTCGAGAAAAAGCGGTCACCCCACTCTCCGCCGATGTGCTGCCATTAAGAAAACTCTCTTCCCGAGACGTGCGACTTCAAACCGTCTAGCGGTCTAGAAAATCACGGCTTATCCTTCACTTGACCCGATTCAACGAAGCGACGCTCATGAGTGACGCCACCAATCCTATGATACTCGCGAGACGGAGAATCGAAGCTCCACACTCCGTACCTACCCCTCCCAAAGAAAGCCCGTTCTACATTCAGGCCGCTTCCGCTCCGGGCGATCAAACGACTTTTGTCCTCAAGCAAGGTGAAACGTTCGCCGTCTTCGACCGTTATGGCGACATTGACCCGGAGGGTCTGGGTGAAAAGGGGATCTACCACGAAGGAACAAGATATCTTTCGTTCTTGCTGCTCACGCTCGGCGACGTACGTCCTTTATACCTAAGTTCCAATGTCAAAGATGACAATGATCTTCTCACCGTGGACCTAACCAATCCGGATCTTTACAACCAAGACCGGCTCGTGGTCCCCCGGAGCAAGCTCCATATCTTTCGTTGCAAATTCATCTGGCAAGCGGCGGCGTACGAGCGAATTCGGATTCGAAATCACAGCCTGGTGCCGGTAAAGGAATCGCTCAGGATTCAGTTTGACGCGGATTGCGCCGATATCTTCGAAGTCCGGGGCACGAGGCGAAAACGCTGGGGCCGATATCTCGACCCCGATATCACCAGCGACAGCGTCATCCTCGCGTATGAAGGCCTCGATGGCATCACTCGTCAGACTCGACTGCGATTTTCCCCGCCGCCGGATCAGATCGACGCCGGACAAGCGATTTTTGAGCTCGCCTTGCCGGCGGGCGCTGAGCAGACGATCTCGGTGACCGCCTCTTTCGAGAGCGGCGTCCCCATCAGCTCGCTCCCTTCCTACGACCATGCGCTCAGCGCCCAGAAAGAGACGATACACCATATCAAAAGAGAAATCGCCGAAATATGGACTTCGAGCGAGCAATTCAATCGCTGGCTCAGTCGAGCGGTTGCGGACTTGCACATGATGACGACCGAAACGCCTGAAGGACCGTTCCCTTACGCGGGAGTGCCCTGGTACAGCACGCCCTTTGGACGGGACGGCATCATTACCGCATTGGAATGTCTTTGGTTTCACCCGGGGCTGGCGAAAGGCGTTCTCCATTTCCTGGCGTCGACACAGGCGACGGAAGTTCGTCCTGAAGCCGATGCCGAACCGGGAAAAATCCTCCATGAGGCGCGAGGCGGGGAAATGGCCAACTTGGGCGAAATACCCTTCAAACGCTACTACGGGAGTGTCGATGCCACTCCCTTGTTCGTTTTCTTGGCCGGAGAATATTTCAAGCGCACGAATGACTTGGAGTTCATCCAGAGCATTTGGCCTCAAATTGAATTAGCACTGGATTGGATAAATTCCTTTGGGGACTCAAATGGTGACGGGTTCGTCGATTATAACCGAAAATCTTCTTCGGGCCTGGTTCAACAAGGATGGAAGGATTCTCATGATGCGATATTTCATGAAGATGGCTCGCCGGCCGTCGGACCGATCGCGCTTTGCGAAGTTCAAGGATATGTTTATGCGGCGAAGCAAGCAGCTGCCGCTCTCGCTTCCTCCTTGGGCAAATTCGATCTAAGCAAAGGCCTCCTGGAGCAGGCTAAGTCACTGCAGCAGATTTTTGAGGAGCAATTCTGGTGTGAAACGATCTCCACCTATGCGATTGCGCTGGATGGCAGGAAAAATCCTTGCCGCGTTCGGACCTCCAATGCCGGGCACTGTCTGCTAACCGGCATTGCCGCGCCGGACCGTGGTCGCCAAGTCGCTCAAACGCTGCTCTCCGAAGAAGGATTTTCGGGGTGGGGCATTCGGACCGTGGCGGCTTCCGAGGTCGGCTACAACCCTATGTCCTATCACAATGGATCCGTCTGGCCTCACGATAATGCCATGATTGTCCAGGGACTGGCGCGCTATGGGCTTAAGGCGGCGACATTGAAAGTCTTCGAGGCGTTTTTTGATTCGAGCATCAATTTCGATTTTCATCGTCTCCCCGAGCTTTTTTGCGGATTTCAGCGGAGGCCGGGCGAGGGACCGACTCGCTATCCGGTGGCTTGCGCCCCCCAAGCCTGGTCGGCCGCTTCCGTTTTTCTCTTTCTTCAGGCTTCCTTAGGTATGACGATTAACGGGAAAGAAGGAATCGTCACTTTCAAGAACCCCGTGCTGCCGGCATTCTTGAAGGAAGTCCGAATTCGAAGCCTTCAGTCGGGCCGGGGCTCCGTGGATCTGTTACTGCGAAATCATGACCATGATGTGGGAATTAATGTCCTGCGAAAGACCGGCAGCGCCCAAGTTCTGGTCGTTATTTGAAAGGTCTTTTTTCTCAGGCAATGGATTGCTCAACTGATGTGATTGAACATTCCCAAGGGGACGCGCTTTGCAAAAGCAAAGAGAAAGGCCGGACACTCTTGTCGGACCAACAAGATTGTCCGGCCGGAGCCCATTACGGAGGCGGCGGCGTCAAAGCTATGCCCCCGCCAAATAACAGCCAGAGAATAAGTCCAATTACCAAAAGCGCCCCGAGCATTCCCAGCGGGCTTGCGTAAGCACCGCCACTGTAGTAGCCGTAGCCGGAACCTCCAAGGGCCAGAACAACCAAGATGATCAGGATGATCATTAACGGACTGATGACCATAAGCAAATCCTCCCTTCTGCTTTCAATAATTATATTTCCGCGAGCACGTCTGACTTCAGCTTGTGCAAGTCGAGTGCCGGGCTGCAAAGCATCTTTGAAACCCCGCGGGGCCGGCTTTTCGCCCATCCAGACAGGGAATAGTTGGCATGCCAGTTGCGGGTTTTTCACTCAGGAAAACTGAACCATTCCATGATCAGAAAGGACCAGGCTTATGAAGTCATTCTTATCGCTTGTTACCGCCGGCGCTGTCGTAGTGTTCGCCGGGTGTAATCAGCAGGGCACCTCCGGCGGACCGGGCGCCACCAAGGAAAAAACTCAAAGTACTGTGGGGCAAACGGAAAACACGTTCAGCCTAAGCGTTCCCACTCTTGCTACCCCCGTCAAGCAAGGGGAGACCAAAGAGGTCAAGATTAGCGTCAGGCGCGGCAAGGATTTCACTCAAAAAGTCACATTGAGTTTCGAGGATTTGCCGAAGGGCCTCACCATTGAGCCTGCCAAGGTTGAGGTTGCCGAGGGCAGCGATGAGGCCAAAATATCCGTGAAAGCAGATGAGAACGCCGCGATTGGCGATTTCAAAGTCAAGGTGATCGGGCACCCGGCCAGCGGCCCTGATGCAACTAATGAAATGAAGCTGAAGGTCGAAAAGAAATAGACTCGCGGCTCGCGGACACCAATGCCGGCCTTCCTCCTTGTCATCGGGACAACGGAAGGGTCGGTTCAGGAAAAGTTGCAGCCCACCTGATTCTAAACAGTGGGACTGCAACTTTTCTTTTTTGAGTCTGTATCTCTCTCCCTGCCCGTGCCCAGGGCAAAGGCAGAGGCACGGGCAAGGATCAGTCTCCCCTAAGTTAGTTCAAACAACTCACGCCTTGAACCGCCGCTGCCAAGCCAATACACTCCTCAGAAGATCAATTCCTTGACCGAGCAGGCGGTCAGATTCTTTACAGGAGAAAGTCATGCGAAAACAGATTCTGATTTTCACGGGGATCGTCGTTTTACTGGTGGCGGCCGGCCGGGCCGATGACGCCTTCAAGTCCGATGATGAAGGCTTCATTCGCAACTGGTTGGTCTTGGCCCCATTGCCTTTCAGCGGCGCCCAAGACGGCGCTGAAGCCCTCGGCAAGCAACAAGTGCCTGACGAGGCCAAGCTTCAGCCAAAAGAAGGAGATAAAGTCAAAGTCGGCGATGCCGAGCTTGCTTGGAAAGCGCATAAAGCCGACAGCCACCTGCTCGATTTCAATGCCCTCCTGGGAAAAGAAACGGAGGATAGCGTCGCCTATGCCGTGTGTTATCTGGTCGCCGACAAAGAAATGAAAGACCTGACCATGAAGACCGGCAGCGACGACCAATGCAAGGTTTACATCAATGGCAAGGAAGTTTTCAAGAATGAAGAAGCCCGCCCCACTGAGAAGGATCAAGACAGCACGGGCAACCTGACTCTCAAACAAGGCGTCAATGTGATTGTCTTTAAAGTCGTCAACGAAAAAGTAGACTGGTCCGGCTGTCTCCGATTCACGGATAAAGACGGCAAGCCGATCACTGAGTTGAAAATAAGCCTCAAGCCGTAAGCATAAGAAAGTGGCAAGTGGCTACTGGCAAGTGGTTAGTGGCTAGTCAGGTGTTGTTCTCACTTGACTAGCCACCAGCCAATGACCACTTGGCACCCCCGATTGGCTCGCCATTCACTATTGGCTATTCCCATCTCAGACTCGATTGATCGTTTCTGTCTCATCCTTCATAATTCATCCTTCAAACATCACCCTTCACTGTTGAAGGCGGGAGGGATTCATGCCGATTTTGGGAACGCTGGCGGGCGTGGGCTTGATTCTTTTTCTGTTGATGGACAGTTTTGAGACGGCGATTTTGCCGCGGCGGGTGACGCACGGGTTTCGGTTCGCTCGGTTTTTTTATCGCAGCACCTGGTGGCTGTGGCGGACGCTGGCGGGGGGGATGAAGTCGGGCAAGGCGCGGGAGGCCTTTCTGAGTTGGTTCGGCCCCATGTCCCTCTTGGCTTTGCTGGGCACTTGGGTTTCGGGGCTTATTGTTGGTTTCGCCATGCTGCATTGGTCGCTTGGAATCCCCGTGAATGCTCCGGAAGAGCCGGCTTTTTCCACGTATCTGTATTGGAGCGGAGGAACGTTTTTCACGCTCGGGCCGGGCGATGTGACGACGCACAGTTGGCTTGGCCGAGGATTGGCGGTCATCGAGGCGGGACTCGGCTTCGGCTTCTTGGCGGTGATTATCGGCTATCTTCCGGTCGCCTATCAGACGTTTTCGCGGCGGGAGTTGACGATTTCGCTTTTGGATGCCCGAGCAGGTTCGCCGCCGAGCGCGGGGCAGCTATTGCTTCGGGTAGCCCGCTCCGGCGATTGTGCGGTTGTCGATCCCTTGCTGGCGGAATGGGAGCGCTGGGCGGCCGAGTTGTTGGAAAGCCATTTGTCCTTCCCCGTGCTGGCTTACTATCGCTCGCAGCACAACAACCAGTCGTGGCTGGCGGCCCTCACGGCGATCCTCGACACGTGCTCGTTTTTGATCGCTCAGGTGAAGGAGCATAATGCCTACCAGCCCCGGCTCACGTATGCCATGGCTCGACATGCAGTGGTGGATTTGGCTTTGATCTTCCGAACGCCGCCTTTGAAGCCGGACCCGGACCGCTTGCCGGCCGAGCAGCTTCGACTTCTCCGAGAACAACTACGCGAAGCGGGCATGGACATTGCCGAGGAGACGGCCGCCGATCAACAGTTAATCGAGCTGCGCGGCTCTTACGAGCCGTTCGTGAACTCTTTGGCCCAACGCTTCCTGTTCAGCTTGCCGGCGTTCGCGCCGGATAAACCGGCCCCGGACAACTGGCAAAGCAGCGCTTGGATGCCGCGGGTTTCTCCGTTCGGAAATCAGCACCCAAGCAGCCCTCGCCTTGAACATTTTGATTGAGGCAGAAAAAAAACCACGGATTACACGGATATCACGGACAAGAAAGGACCCATCCGTGTCATCTGTGTAATCCGTGGTTCTTCTTTCTTAGTGATTCAAATAGGCCGCTACCTTGTCTTTAAGTATGGCTCGGCGCCGCGGTCCTTGATGAGCTTGCCTGACTGCTCAATTGCCTTCTGAATTCCGGTGACCGTCTTGTCGAAATACGTCGGCCCCGCCTCCACGTTCCACTCATCGAGGGTGAACTCTTTGCTCAACGCTTCCTTCTGGAGGCGCTTCTGCGTATCGTAAGCGAGAAGCATTCCGCGGACGACGGCGGTTTCCACGTCGCCCGTTCCGAGCTTGGAGTTGCCTTGATCACGAAGGAGCGGCGCAAAGGCGACTCGGTTGACGCCGAGTCTCGCCGCTTCCCGCATAGAAACCCTGCCGACCCCTTCCATCAGATTCAGCGAGAGAGCGTCTTCGTCCCCAAGTCCCACGAGGAGCAACGCCTTCGCTTTGATGGAATCTTTGGGCGGGATAATGAGAAACGTTTCCAGTTGGTCTCCCGCGAACTCGCCGCGTTCGCGGAGGGCGCCAATCACGCCGCCAAGGTGCTTGTCCAGCTCGACGGGCGCGCCACTCATCCGCTTGGCTCCCTCCGGAGTGTATTTGAAGTAGCAGACTACCTGCAAAGGCACGTCCGCCGTGTAAGGTCCCTCCATGCGTACCTTGATCTTGACGTTGTTTGGGGCATCGAGCGCCGTCTCTTTAACCTTTCCCTCATCCGTTCGAGCGAGGGACGCCAACGCTGTCAACAATACAAATGCAAGGGAAGCTGTATGGCGAGTCAGTCTCATAATTTCCTCCGGTTGTGAACTCGGGTCAGAATTCGTAATTGAGCCAGGTGGTGAAATAGTCGGTGCCTTTGTTCGGCGGGTTGGCATTGAAGAAGGGGCCGGGCACGAAATGGACATAGCTTGCCAGCAAGGAAACATGTCGCGTGGGGTTCCAGACGGCGGTAATCGCGGGCGAGCTTCCGACGTAACGGCCGCCGCCAATTCCGGGACGCAGGGGGGTCCCGGAGATGCGGTACACCCCGTCACCCAACCTTGCACGCCAGAAGAAGTCCCAGTCGAAGCTCAAAGTGACTTGTTCCCCGGGGTACAGGTCGAGGGTGGGGTGCAGATCGATCAGATTCAGCGGGCCGACCGGATTCAAGAGGTTGAAGTACTGGCCCGAGGGGAACAACGGGTTAAAGGTCTGGAGGTTCGCCGAGGCTGGGTTGTTGTCGCCGCTGGCAGTGTCGAACCGGAGTCCGAGGCGTGGCTTGAGCGGCAGATCGCTGAAGTTGTACCTGATGGCATTCGCGGCGCTCCACGCCTCGATGTTGCCCGGTCCAAACGTGCCGAACTGCCAAACGTATTCGAGGTTATATTCCCAGGGCATCGGCCTGCCCCATAGCCGTGTACCAACGGAGTGCCGCAACTCATAGCCCGAGCCTTGGACGTATTGGGCTTGCTTGTTCTCGAAACCCAGATAGTAGAGATCGACGTTGCCTTGGTTGAGAAAGGGCAACGGGTGGACGGTGTAGAGGCCCCAGAAGGAGCGCTGTGGATTGGGGTCATCGTCGAAGACGCCGGGTTGGTTGAGAACTGGTTTGGACCACCAGGCGTCCGCCTGCCACTCATTGAGGCGCAGGAGCAGCCGCGCGGCGTCAAACGAAAGTCGCAAGTTTACGCCGTCGCGCACGTCGATGAGCCGTCCCGAGCCGTACTCAAACTCCTGCCTGCCGATCCGGGCAGTGAGTGCATTCTTCTGATCTGCAAGTGATAGGATGAAATCGGCGAAGGCCTGATGGACGTCGAAAGCATTCCGGTCAATATCCGGCCGGGGTCCGCCGATACGCCCGTCCTCCAGCCCGGTCACCAACTGACCAAAAAAGCGGAGGTTGGGGCCGAAATGCAGGTCGCCGTGCAGTAGATATCGTTCGAGTAGGTCGGCGTTGCTGCCGTGAGCGTTGGCCGGCGCGGCCCCTGCGTCTCCGTTATGCAGGATTTCGAATCGCTCCCGCAAAAAGCCGCCAAATGACATATACCAGTCTTCGCGGTGTGACACGGGGACATACTTGATGGGGTCCCAGAAGTCGGTGCGGCGGCTGGGGTCTTTGAGGTAGCTATAGTCCTCGTCGTAGCGCAAGAGTTTGTACGCGGGCGGGGGCTCATCTTTCGATTTCTCGCCGGACTGGCCGTCCGAGACAATCTTCGCCGTTGGGTTTGGCTGGTCGTCTCCTTTTTGGGAGGGCGAGGCTCCTGCCGAGCCGCTGGGGAAAGCTGGCTCGGCGGGAGCCTCGCCCTCCCGAGTGGTCTCCTGCGCTAATAGGGATGACCGGCCGAGAGTCAGTATGCACAGGAGGACTGCGCCGATGAGCAGCAAGTTCTGATAGGGGCGATAGTTGTCCAAGGTCATCTCTTCCCCTACTGGGCTGGCTGCTTGAGGCGCCTGTGGGTGACTCTAATCGGTCGTTATGTCAATAATCGTCAACTTCCTGGGTAGATCCTGCATCCGCGCCGGTTAGAAAGCAAAGCAGTCACACGGCAGGCCCACCGGCCCTCGCGAGGCGGGTGCTTGTACCTTCTCGGCGAGGGCATGGAGAATCTGGTGAAGCAAACCCGGGTGCGCGCACTGGTGGGCGACGGGGGATTGGGTGGCTTGCGCTTGGTACCCGCCGCCGTACACCTTGACCGGCGACCAGTCGGGGCTGACCGGCAGAGGCGGCGGGGCTAGCCGCTCGAACTCCCCGGACCCGTACACTACCTTGCCCCCGACTAGGGTGAGCACCGACTCGATGCCTTTGATTTCCTCCTCGGGGACGGAAAAATAGTCCGCGGAGAGTACCGCGAGGTCTGCCAACTTGCCGGGCTCAACGGAGCCTTTCTTGTCCTCTTCTCCCGAGAACCAAGCGCTGCCCAGAGAGTAGCGCCGCAAGGCTTCCGCGCGGTCCAGCCGATTCGACTCGGGGTACAGCGCAGTGCCGCCCACTGTTTTGCCAGCGACTAGCCAGTACAGCGACACGAACGGGTTGTAACTGGCCACGCGGGTCGCGTCGGTTCCCGCACCGACAGGCACGCCCATCGCCAACATCCGGCGGACCGGCGGCGAGTGGTCCGCCGCCTTCTTGCCGTAGCGGTCGATAAAGTATTCGCCCTGGAAAGCCATGCGGTCCTGCACGGCGATGCCGCCCCCCAGCGCCTTGACGCGCTCGATGTTCCGCTCACAGATCGTCTCGGCGTGATCGAAGAACCAGCGCAGGCCGTCGAAGGGCACGTTGCGGTTCACCGCCTCGAACACGTTCAGGAAGCGGGTGATCGACTCGTCGTAGGTGGCGTGCAGCCGGAACGGCCAACGGTTCTGCGCCAAGAGGGTAACGACCTCCGTGAGATCGCTTTCGAGGCTGCCCGGCAAGTCGGGTCGCGGCTCGAGAAAGTCCTCGAAATCCGCCGCTGAAAAGACCAGCATCTCCCCCGCGCCGTTCACGCGATAGAAGTCGTCGCCCTGGCCCGGCCTGGTCATCCGCACCCACTTGGCGAAATCATCTTTCTCCTGCTTGGGGTGCTGCGTGAACAGGTTGTAAGCGATCCGCACCGTTAGCTCGCCTCGTTTCGCTAACTCGCTGATGACTTGATAATCGTCGGGATAATTTTGAAAACCACCACCGGCATCGATAACGCTGGTGATGGCGAGCCGATTCAACTCGCGCATGAAGTGCCGGGTGGAGTTCACCTGGTCCTCGTAGGCAAGCTTCGGTCCCTTCGCCAGTGTTGCATAAAGGATCATGGCGTTGGGCCGGGCGATGAGCAGCCCCGTCGGGTTGCCGCGCTTATCCCGCTGGATCTCCCCGCCGGGCGGGTTGGGGGTGTCCTTGGTATAGCCGCAGGTCCGGAGGGCCGCGCCATTGAGTAAGGCCCGGTCATATAGATGGAGCACAAACACCGGCGTCTCGGGCGCGGCGTCGTTGATCTCGTCGAGCGTCGGCATCCGCCGCTCGGCGAACTGGAATTCGGTCCAGCCGCCCACGACGCGCACCCACTGGGGCGGCGGCGTGCGCCGCGCCTGCTCCCTCAGCATTCGCATTGCATCGGCCAGCGATGGAACGCCGTCCCAACGAAGCTCCATATTGTAGTTGAGGCCGCCACGGATGAGATGCAAATGGGAGTCATTCAGGCCGGGGATGACGGTTCGTCCTTTCAGATCAAGGACGGCAGTCTTCGGCCCGCGCAGTCGCATGATATCGTCGTCGGCGCCCGTCGCGACGATTTTGCCGTCCTCGATGGCGACTGCATCAACGAAGGACGGGACTTTGTTGGTGGCAACCTTCGCGTTATATAGCACCAAATCCGCCGGCATGGCAGCCTCCTTTTGAAGGGCGAGATCATCGCTTGGGTTACTTGTGCGAGGCAGCCGGAACCACATATTCGGGGTACTTCGTGGCCGCGGCGCCGTGAACCATCGTGTAGGCGTACTCCACACCCACGCCGTATGCTCCGAAGTGAGTCTTGACGATGTCCATGACCGCGTCGTAAGTGTCCTT
>Ga0207070_1026_pt2 | contig 32967 bp, 24 predicted proteins | sample Alteio_BWMinHeat_92_FD_153591 | JGI IMG/M metagenome (GOLD analysis project Ga0207070, IMG submission 153591) | Enriched cells from forest soil in Barre Woods Harvard Forest LTER site, Petersham, Massachusetts, United States -... | ecosystem: Environmental > Terrestrial > Soil > Temperate forest >...
TGCAACCGCGCTGGGCCTCGGCCCAGGATCGCACCAATCCCCGGCCTCCCGAATTCATCTCTCCCGAAGTCACCACCGAAAAAAAGATCACGTTTCGCATTCATGCCCCGAACTCGAAAACGATCAGGCTGTCTGGTAGCGATATTCCAGGCACAGGCATGGGCGTGCCCATGAAAAAAGGAGACAACGGAATCTGGGAAGCGACCGTCGGTCCCGTTCCTCCTGGCGCCTATCGCTACCACTTCAATGTCGACGGAGTTCCGGTAATCGATCCTAAGAATCCTTCGACCAGTGAATCCAACGCCAACACCTGGAGCTTGGTCTATGTTCCGGGTTCGGAGATCTCCGATACGAAGGATGTGCCTCATGGCGCCGTCGCCCAAGTCACCTATCACTCGCCGTCCCTCAAGCGTTTTCGGCGGATGCACGTCTACACGCCGCCGGGCTACGAGAAAGGCGAAGGCAAGTATCCGGTCTTTTACTTATTGCACGGCGCCATGGATTGCGATGCTTCCTGGAGCACGGTGGGCAGGGCTGGGTTCATCATTGACAACTTGATTGCCGAGGGCAAAGCCAAACCCATGATCGTGGTAATGCCGGCCGGACACACGGGACCATTCCGCTTTGGCCCGCCCGCGGACAGGTCCTTCGAGCGGCAGATGGACGAGTTTGGCGACGACTTCGTCAAAAGTGTGAAACCTTATGTGGAAACAAACTACCGGGTTCTGGCGGACCCGGCCCATCGGGCCATTGCCGGTCTATCGATGGGCGGCGGCCAAACGCTCAACGTAGCGTTTTCCCATCTAGACGAGTATGGCTACATCGGCGTGTTCAGCTCGGGCATTTTTGGAATCGCCGGCGGGTTTGGTGGGTCCGCTCCGAATACCCAATGGGAAGACCGACACAAAGCGGTGCTGGACAATGCCGATCTGAAGAAAGGAATCCGACTCATATGGTTCGGCTGCGGTAAGGAGGATTTCTTGGTAAAGACTTCCGAGGCGACGGTCGCCATGTTGAAGAATCATCAATTTAACGTTGTCTCCAACGAATCCCCGGGCGGCCATACGTGGATCAACTGGCGCGATTACTTGCACGAATTCGCCCAGCTTCTGTTCGCCGACAAGTGACCACCCTTGGTTTGGGCGAAATCAAAATTCCTAACCACAGAGACACAGAGGACACAGAGAAGAATTTCGTTCCTTTTTTCCTATGGCTTTTCCTCTGTGTCTCTGTGCTGAGTATCTTCTTTCAGTGTTTCATCCGTGTTCAATCCGTGGCCAAAAACTCTTTTCTTTCTATTTGTTTACTTGCGTGGTAATATTCAGGGCTAACCCGATTCTGCCGGTCGGAGGGTGGTGTGTTCTCCGGGCGAGAATTGGACCAGCACATTCAGGAGGTTGCACCCATGAGACTCATAGTGTTCGGCCTCTCGGCCTGCCTGGCGGTGGGGCTGATCGGCCTATCGCCCAGCGTCCGGGCGGATGAGAAGAAGAAGGACGCAAAAGCCGATGAAAAAAAACCCGATCCCGCCAAGGAATTTGAGGCCATCCAGAAGGATTTTGCCGACGCGCAGCAAGCATTCATCAAGGCCTATCAAGAAGCCAAGACCAATGAAGAACGCCAGCAGGTTCTCAAGGAGAAGCGACCCAAGCCGGCCGACTTCGCCGACCGTTATCTGAAACTGGCAGAGACTTACCCCGACAGTCCGCAAGCCACTCAGGCATTGGCCTGGCTCGTCGGCAACGCGCGCGGCACCGAAGCCTCCACCAAAGCCGCCGCCAAACTGAAAGAAAAAATCGCCGACATCAAGGATCTCGACCAGCTGCAAAAGAGCTTGTCGGGACTTCCTCCTTATGGCCTCGGGGACATGGCGGTCATGGTGGCTGAGAAGGTCAAGAAGAATCTCGATCATCCCCAGGCCGCGCCGCTCCTGATGTGGGTCTGTTCGGAAACCGCCTATAGTGCCGGTATTCCGGAGCAAGCCAAGCTATACGATACCACCGTTGATCTGCTCATGGAAAAGTTCGCCGACAAAGCGGAATTGGCGCCTCTGACCAACTGGCTGCCGCAGGACACCAACCCCGCCTGGGCCGAGAAGCATCTCCGCAAGCTCATGGAGAAGAACTCGTCCGACGACGTGAAGATGGACGCGAAATATGGTTTGGCGATGCTTCTCAAGAACAAGGACGAAGCCTCTCAGCCCGAGGCCGAGAAAATGCTCGAAAGCATCATCGAGGAGTTTGCCAAGTCTCCGGCCCGCAAGCCGAAGCTCGAACAGGCCAGGAAGGACTTGGACGACATGAAGATTCGCGGCATCGGCAAACCCGTGCCCGAAATCGCCGGCGCTGATCTCGACGATAAGGAATTCAAAATCTCCGACTACAAAGGCAAGGTCGTTCTCATAGACTTCTGGGGGTTTTGGTGAGGCCCTTGCCGGGCGATGATCCCCCACGAGCGGTCGCTCGTGAACAAGCTCAGCGGCAAGCCTTTTGTCCTCATCGGCGTCAACAGCGACCGAGATCCGGAGCAGCTCAAGAAGGATCTCAAGGAAAACCAAGTCACTTGGCGCTCGTTCCAAAATCAACGCAAAGATCAGAAGGCCATCGCGGAGGAATGGAACGTGCAAGGCTGGCCGACCCTCTATCTGATCGACCACAAGGGCGTCATCAAGAAGAAATGGCTCGGCGGTCCGGGTAACGAAGTGCTAGACAAGGAGGTCGAAAAGCTGGTCGAGATCGCGGAGAAAGATAAGGGTTAAGTACTTATCGGGCGAGCGGGGTTGCGCCAGCGCCCCGAGCGCAAAAAATAGAGGAAACAGAGAGGATCAACCTCCTGTTTCCTCTGTTGTTTTCCGTTGCTCTTGAAGAGAGATCACATGCGCATCTCCTCTATTCCAATCTTGGTCATTTTTTTAGGCGTCAATGGGATTGCCGGTTGCTCGGGCGACAAGACAAATAAACTGCCTTCAGCGGCTAAGTCCATTTTCGAAAAGGCCGAGGAAATAGAGCTCATATCGCTCGATCCCGGCCATCCGGAAAGGGGTGAACGACCACCGAAGGGCGATTACTTCGGCTGGAAAGAGCTTGGTCGCACGACTCTCGAGGATGCCGAGACCCGGAGAAGGGTCGTGTCTGCTGTCGAGAAAGGATTCGCCGAAGGAGGACGGGCAGCAAGTTGTTTCGATCCACGCCATGCAATTCACGCCAGCTACAAAGGCAAGACGGTGGACATACTCATTTGCTTTCGTTGCAGCCAAGTGCTGGTCTACTTGAATGACGAACGGCAGGACCCTTTTCTCGAAATCAGCGTATCGCCTCAACCTGTCCTAGACAAGATTCTTGCTGATGCGAACGTCCCTCTTGCCCCGAAGCCGGAGCACTGATTCCATCACGTCCCTTGCTCAATCAGCCCCGAGCGCAAGGCGTAACGCACCAACCCCGCGATGTCGTGAATATCGAGCCGCTCCATGAGTTGCATGCGGTGTGTTTCCACGGTCTTGACACTGATGTTGAGCTTCTTGGCAATTTCCTTGGTCGTGTTTCCCTCGGCGATGAGTTGTAGGGTCTCGCGCTGGCGGAGCGTGAGTTTGTCCATGGCATCGTTTCCATTGGTCAAGCCTGACATGTCGGGGGCGGAGCGTCCTTTGCCGTGGACAAACCCCGAGACGAGATGATGGGAGACCTTGGAACTGAGAAAGGTTTCGCCGCGCGCAACGGCGCGGATGGCTTGCTCGAGCTCGGCCGGGTTGCCGTCTTTGAGCAAGTAGCCGGCCGCGCCGACGCGCATGGCTTTGAGCACATACTCCTCGGCCGCGTTCATGGTGAGAATAATGACCCGCGTCTTGGGGAAGTCCTTGGCGATTCGGGCGGTGGCCTCCAAGCCGTTGAGCCCCGGCATCATGATGTCCATGAGGACGACATGCGGGCGATGGATTTCGATCTGGCGCAGCGCCTCCCGGCCGTCGTCCGCTTCGGCCACGACATGCACGCCGCCGAAACTCTGCACCAACGACCGGAAGCCGGCCCGCACTAAATCATGGTCATCGGCCAGCAAAACACGAATCAGATCCATATAGCCAGTTTGTCCTGGATTTTAAGCCAAAGCAAGATGCCGAAAGAAAAACACCCTGGATCTATGAACGCTTTAGCATTTTTTCATACTCGTCATGCGAGCCAATCCAAAACCAGAAGATGGATCTCCTTGACGCAATCCTAGTGCTCGGTAGTCAATCCCTATGCGGACGGACTCGATTGGCTGCCGCCGACTCACGCGCTTGAATTGAAGGCTCGGGTGAAATGCATCGGATCGCCAAAGAGAGTAAGCACGAGCAGCCTGATCCTTGATTTTCTCGGGAAGGTGCTCCAATAGCTTTCGAAACTCTTTGGTGACGCGTGACTTCACGATGGAGGCTGAGGATGTGGGAATACGTCGTCAAGAGGAATTGTTTCTCCGGCCGAGATTTCGCTTCGGACCGATTCGGCCAGCCGAGCCCATTGCTCATCGGTGGTGGCGGAAAAGCTGGCTTCCCACGCTTTGTCATCCGCAAGCTCGGCCAAGATGCGCGCGGCCAGGGTGTCCTGCTGCGGCAGGGACAGTTTTTCGATCTGCGTAATTGCTTGCCGGAGTAAATCCGTCATGCGATTCTCCTTAGGGGCGATTGTAATTGCAAAATTTGAATGGAACAAGACTTGACTGCAACCGTTCTCGAAATCTCAATCAGACTTTGGTTCTTGCAGCCGTTCCAGATCCGCTTTCGCCTGTTTCGTGAGCGAAGCCTCCGGGGCGCCGGCGGCCAGGGTCTTCATGACGTCGAGCGCTTCGGGAGTGCCGATTTGCCCCAGAATCTCGAGGCCGCGGATCTGGCCCAACCGTTGTCGGGAATGGGCCGTGCCTTGGACTTGATCCAGCAAACGCGCCACCCGGCTCTGCATCTCGGGAGTGGGCTGACCTTCGAGCACTTTTCGTAATGCCGCTTCGGCCAAATCGCTGATTTTTTCCAGTTCGGTCGTGGCTCGTTCGCGGGTCACAAAACTGTCGCTGTCCAGAGTTGCGATGAGCTTGTCAATTTGCCGGGCATCGACGGGTGGAACCGGCTGCAATTGTTTCTTGAGAAACGCCACGGACGCTTCGGGCGCGCTGATCATGGTCCACATAACGCGATGCGCCTGAAGGCCGTCTTCGCCGGTGACTTCTTTCCATAGAGATTCCAGATTGTCGGGGGACAATTGGACGGTCGGCAGCTTGTTATCCTGGAGCCGTCCCGAAATGTCCCAGACCAGGGCCGTGGTGTCGCCGCTCCCGGAAACCAGCCGACGCCCGTCTGAGGAGAAGTAGAAGCCCACCGCGTCATCGCCGTGACCTTCCACATGCCAGCGCTCTTTCCCGGTGGCGACTTCCCAGACGTGAACCGTCCGTCCGGTGCCGCCGGAGGCAATCAGCTTTCCATCGGGGGAATAGGCCAGGCCCACTACCCAGCCCAGGCTTTTCTCCGTCAGGCGCAGGGCCTCGCCGGTGGCGACGTCCCAGAAGCGGATCGGACCCGACCGGCCCCCGCTCGCCAGAATCTTGCCGTCGGGAGAGAAAGCCAGCGACTCGACTTCCCGTTCATGAGCGACCAGGAGATGACGCTCCTTCCCTGTAGCCACCTCCCAGAGCCGAATAGTGTAGTCCTCGCTTCCGGATGCCAACATCTTGTTGTCGGGAGAAAAGGCGACCCAGGTGATTTTGTCTTGATGGCCTTCCAGCCGCCGGATTTCTTTGCCTGATGCCGCATCCCAAAGACCAACGCTCAAATCATCTCCACCCGAAGCGACCATGGCGCCATCGAGAGAATAGGCAACCGTTAGGATCGGTCCTTTATGAGCCGGGATCTTGCGAATCTCTTTGGCAGATGCAAGATTCCAAAAGTGAATCGCCCCCTCCTTGTCGCCGCTGATCAAGACTTTTTGATCGGGAGACAAAGCAACCGCCTTGCCCCGAATCTGATGTCCCTGGAAATGCCGAATCGGCTTGCCCGTGGCCACATCCCATTCGTAAATCAGCCCATCCGATCCGCCGGTGAGAAGCGTTCTCCCGTCTCCGATCAGCCTCAGGAATTGAACGAAATTGAAGTGTCCTTCCGGCTGATGAAGAGGTGTGCCGGTTTTCACGTCCCAGATTCGAACGTTGAAATCGTATCCAGCCGAAGCTAACTTCGTTCCATCAGGTGAAAAGACGACTGGACGAATGCGATCGACATGGCCTTCTAGCCGGCGAAGTTCCTTTCCGGACTCCGTGCTCCAAATTCGAACCGTGGCATCGTGGCTTCCGGAGGCCACCAAAGTCCCGTCGGGCGAAAAAGCGACATACCGAATAACGTCGGTATGCCCCCTGAGCTGCTTCAACTCTTTTCCCGTATCCGTCTCCCAAATTCGGACCGTCTTGTCGTCGCTTCCAGAAACGATTCTCTTTCCGTCCGAGGAGAAGGCCACCGAATCTATCCCGGCCTGATGGCCTTCGAATTTGCGAACTTCGCCGGCAGTCTTCACGTCCCAAAGCCGCACGGTTTTGTCGGCGCTGGCGGAGGCCACATATCGACCGTCCGGAGAAAATGCGACGAACGTGACTTTCTCGGCGTGTCCCTCAAGTTTGTGCAGTTCCTTGCCGTCGGACACCGACCAAAGCCGGACGCTTTTGTCGTGTCCGGCCGAGGCAAGTGTCTTGCCGTCCCGAGAGAACGCGACCGAATAGATGTGGCCTGGCTCGACGCCCGGCTGCTGGGGAAAACCAGGGGGCGCCGGTGCGCCGCCGGGTTGCTGCGGATCGTTGAGCCGGCGGATCTCATTGCCGGTCGCCGTTTCCCAAAGTCGAATCGTGTGATCGGCGCTTCCGGAGGCCAAGGTTTTTCCATCCGGTGAAAAAGCAACACTCCAGACCCAACCTTGATGACCATTAAATCGGCGGATTTCTTTGCCGGTAGCCACGTCCCATAGGCAGATGACGTTGCCCCAGCCGCCGCCGGCCAGCATTTTATTGTCGGGCGAAAATGCCAAGGCATAGATGTCTCGAATGCAGCGGTAGCGCACCGTTCCCATCCGGGCCAAGGCGCCCGCCGGCAGAGAATCATCATAAACATCCACCCTGGGTTGGGGGGCGGTGCCGGAGGCCTTCTTCGGAGCTTGACCGGCGGAGTTTTCCGGTAGCGACCCCAAGATGATGGTCGCGGCAATCAAAACTGCTGAAGCTCGATGCGAGGAAAACATGACTTTTCGATTCTAATTGTCGGTCACGTGCAAGTCTACCAGCGGAATGGTTTCACTGGCCGGAGTATTCGTTACCGCTTAACCGTTCCTTTCATTGCTACCCGAACATTCCATATCACCTGAACTTCCTTTGCGCCGATAAGCAAGACGAGCTAATAGCAATAGGCCCCGCCGATTTTCAAGGAGGAGATTCATGGTCAGGGCGTTCATGCCAGGTCGTTGGTTGCTGGGCAGTACCTTGATCGTGATCGTGGCTGCTTGCGGACCAACGCTGAGTCACGGTCAGGAAGTGGCTTTTGGAGCGAATCGGTGGAAGACCTGCCCGAGTCCAGCGCCTCAGACATTCGAATGTCCAAGACCCGATCTCACCGCGCCGCCTACGGAAAAGCCGGGGACAGTCGCGCCGCAAGTTCCGCTGCAGCCTACGATTCCAAGCGAGCAGTTCGCCGCCCTTTCCGGCGATACCGTGGCTTTGGCGGAGAGTGCTGTTGGCTACATCGACCCGGCTATTCCGTTGACGCAATTTCGCTTACGCTTTGACGCCGCTTACCGCGACAACCGCCCCGACCGGGCCGAGTTCTTTTACCCCAAGTGCGGCTGTTTCAAAATTGCCGGACTTGATCCCCGTGCGCCCGGCCCTCCCCTGGCGGAGACTCGGGTCGATTATCAAGATATTTCCTCCTACTTTGAATATGCTCCTACCAAGACCTTTTCCGGGTTTGTTGAGGTCCCCGTTCGCTTTCTGAACCCTGAGGTCAATAACAACGCTTCCGGTATAGCCGACATCAATGCCGGCTTCAAATGGGCTTTCGTCTACGAGCGAGACACCGTCGCCACGTTCCAGTTTCGTACCTACGCCCCGACCGGCGACCCTTTCAAAGGACTCGGCACAGACCACGTGAGCTTGGAACCGTCATTGTTGATCTTCCAGAAATTGACGGACCGATTGAACTTGGAAGGCGAATTTCGTGATTGGATTCCGATTGGAGGCACCGATTTCGCCGGTAACGTCCTTCGTTATGGTCTGGGACTTGAATACTGGATACTCAACAGCGGCGATATTCGGATCGCTCCGGTCGCGGAATTCGTCGGCTGGACGGTGCTTGGCGGCAAGGAGTTTGTCAATCCTCCCGGCATCGTTCAGGATGCTGCCGGCGATACGATCGTCAATGTCAAGCTCGGCGCGCGCTTCCGGTTTGGCGATCACAACGACGTCTATATCGGCTACGGCCGAGCCCTTACCGGCGACGTCTGGTACAAGGATATTCTCCGGCTAGAGTATCGATTGGCCTTTTGACTAATCTATTCAGACAAGTGGACGACGAGCTACTGCGCCGGCGAACCTCCTCGCCGGCGTTTTGCTTTTGGTATCCTGCCAAATCTGTTATTCTTCTTGGGAAAAAGGGACAGCCAAGAATGCCCGAGGTTTACGTCAGCACCGATGTCGAGACGGATGGCCCGATTCCCGGTCCTCACTCGATGCTTAGCTTCGCCTCCGCTGCGTTCCTGCCCGACAAGACGCTCCTGGACACCTTCACCGCGAATTTGAAGACTTTGCCCGGCGCGGTTGGAGACGCCGCCACGATGAACTGGTGGAAACAGCATCCAGAAAAGTGGGTCGCGACTCGAACCGATCTGCAAGAACCTGAATCGGCGATGCCGCGTTACGTCGCATGGGTTCAAAAACTTCCCGGTCGACCGGTGTTTGTTGCCTATCCTGCCGGCTTTGACTTCTTGTTCGTCTATTGGTACTTGATTCGATTTGCCGGCGAGAGTCCTTTTTCTTTCTCGTCCTTGGACATCAAGACGTATGCCATGGCCCTGCTCAAGTCGGAATATCGCGAGGCGGTGAAGCGGAACATGCCGCGGCGCTGGTTCGAGAATCGGCCGCACACCCACATCGCCCTCGACGATGCTATCGAGCAGGGATATCTTTTTTGCAATATGCTGGCTGAAAATCATGTTGGAAGATCGAGTAATGAGTGATGAGTAATGAGTGATGAGGGGATCAGGCATTCCGGTCGGGTAGCAGCCGACGCTGCTGCACGCGCTAAGGGCCAAGTGATTTCAAAAATTATCTCCGGCGGCCAAACCGGTGTCGATCGGGCGGCTTTGGATGTGGCCATGGAGCTGGGCATTGAGTGCGGCGGGTGGTGCCCTAAGGGCCGACGCGCGGAGGGCCGACCGATTCCTAAGCGCTATCCCCTCAAGGAGACTCCTTCGACGGCGTATCCTCAGCGAACGAAACGAAACGTTTTGGATTCGGACGCCACCCTGATCCTGACACTCCGTCCGCCCCAAGGAGGAACGGCCCTTACCATTCGGCTGGCACGTAGTCTCCAGAAACCTTATAAGGTCGTCAAACTCAATGGAGCACCGGACGTCGAAGCCGTGCGCTCCTGGCTCCAAAGAAAAAAGATTCGCATTCTCAATGTCGCCGGTCCCCGGGAAAGTGAGAACCCAGGTATTCATTCCATGGCATGCGATTTCCTCCGCCGGTTGTTGATGCAGTAATATGACCGAGTGCATCACACACGGTCTGCAATCATGGGAGATGAATCTATGTCCCAATTAACCCGACGGCGGCTTCTGCAAGCCGCAGGATGCGGCACGGCAGTCTTGGCGAATGTTTCCGCCATGGGCGGTTGGGCCAAAGCAGACGAAAAACCTCTCAAGTTCCGCCTTGGCATGGTTACTTATAACATTGCCGCCAAGTGGGACCTGCCCACCATCCTGCGTATTTGCAAGGACGTTGGGATTTCTCCAGTTGAGTTGCGCACCACCCACAAGCACGGCGTCGAGCCGACTTTAACCAAGGATCAGCGGCGCGAAGTCCGACAGCGTTTCGCCGACGCGGGCGTCGAATGTTGGGGCTGTGGTACTGTCTGCGACTTTCATGCAACCGATCCCGCCGTCGTCCGCAAGAATGTTGAAGACTGCAAAGCATTCATCCAACTCGCCGCCGACATCGGAGGCCGTGGCGTCAAGGTTCGCCCAAATGGGTTGCCCAAAGAAGTGGCCGTTGAAAAGACGCTGGAACAAATCGGCAAAGCATTGAAGGAATGCGGCAAAGCGGCCGCGGACTCCGGGGTGGAAATCTGGGTTGAGGTTCACGGCCCCGGAACTTCTCACCCGCCGCACATGAAAACCATCATGGAGCAGTGCGGCCATCCCAAAGTCGGCCTCACGTGGAACTCCAATCCCACCGACATCCGCGACGGCTCGGTTTCCGAGTATTTCCAATTGCTCTGGCCTTGGATTCGCTCTTGTCACATCAATGAGTTGTACAAAGACTCGAAAGGTATCTATCCCTATCGCGAGCTCTTCCGCCTTTTCCGCGAGCAGGGCTACGATCGCGTGACCCTCTGCGAGGTGGGCCGAACCCCGCCCGACCCCGATTCGGGCACAGAGCTGCTGCGTTATTACAAGGCCTTGTGGACGGAACTGAACCGGTAACAGGGAACCGTAGATCTATGCATGCCCTGCCGTCTCAGTTTTTTACTCGGTACCGCACCAGCACGCAGCCGTTTTTGAACTGACTACACTCCAGTAGCTCCAAATCGATCTGACGCTTCATCGGGTGGAAGAGTGGAACGCCCGAGCCAAGGAGCACCGGATGAATGTTGAAGCCGATTTCGTCTATCACCTTGGCTTCCAAAAGTGACTTGCCTAGCTCCCCGCCTCCCATCACGCAGATATCTTTTCCCTTTTGCTTTTTCAGTTTTCGCACGAACTTGCCGGCGTCTTCCGACACAATCTCAACATTTTTTTCTTTCGTCTTCTTGAGCGTTCGGGAGAACACATAATTTTGGATGTTCCCATAAGAACCCAAGCCGCCGCCCTTTAGAGCCACTTCATAGGTCTTCCGGCCCCAGAGGATGGTGTCGATGGTTTTCCAATACCGGTTGAGGTAATCCGCCGCCTCATTGCTCCACATCAGCCAGTCCACGGCATGGTTCTCGCGGGCAATGAAGTTGTCCAGGCTATTAGCGCCGCCAAAGGTCACTTTGCGCATCGTTGGACTCCTCAAATTGATTGTGCAATTTTATGATTGACATTTAGCCTGGAAATGCCTTAAGAGTGTATAATTAGCTTTGGTTAGGTCGCATCTAGCCGACTGCCGCATACCAACTATGTTTCGCGGATTGGGAAAGTCCTTGATTTTCCTGCTGGTCTTCACCAGCATGACCATGAATGGCGCATGGGCCACCTACCGACCCGTGGGCAAGGCCACTTGCGTCAGGGCCCGCAACTATTCCCTGGAGTCTACTACTCGCCAAAAGATCCAAGAACAGCTAAGAGTGTCTGCATTGCAATGCAGTCTTGCGGTTATCGGGTTCTGTCCCCTTCTTCTCAAATACAAATCAATCTGGGAAATCGATAGTTGGTTTGTGCCCCGAGAGACGCCCATCACGATCTCCGTGCGCCTCCAGCCGTAAAGAAATAAACTCCTATCCGTTGCGCCTCCAACGCCGTTGTAACAGTCTGGCCATGTGGCAGTTACCCGGCTTGGAACGACACGCCTCCGTTGCTTTTTTGAATCTTAGCTTGTTTCGGACTTCGGATTTGGAATTTCGGATTTCCGTCCTCCCTTATCGAGTTGAAGATTATGTGGATCGTCAAAGCCGCTCTGAAGAATCCCTACGCCGTGGTCGTCTTCGCCCTGATGATCTTGGTGCTCGGGGGCTTAGCCATTTGGAACATTCCGGTGGATATCCTGCCGGTGTTCAAGGCGCCGGCGGTGCAGGTCTTGACCTATTTCCAGGGCATGCCCGCCTCGTCCATTGAAAAAACCATCACCAATCGGATCGAACGGTGGGTCAACCAATCGCCGGGGGTGCGCAAGGTCGAATCCAAATCCGTGCCCGGAGTGAGTGTCGTCCGTCTGTATTTCCGAGACGACATCGACTCCAACGAAGCCTTGACCATGACGAATTCGCTGGCCCTGAGTACGCTTCCGACCCTGCCGCCCAACACGCTGCCGCCGGTGGTGCTGAAGTTCGACCCCACGGGAACCATGCCCTTAGGCATCCTGACGGTCAGCAACAGGAGCCTGGATGAAGCCCATATCAAGGATCTGGCTCGGATCGACGTGCGCAACATGCTGGGGCAAGTTCGGGGATGCGTGGCCCCGGTGGTCATTGGGGGCAAGGACCGGACCGTCTTGATCTATCTCAAGCCGGATCGCATGCGTGTCCGCAACGTGTCGCCGTTAGACGTCGTGAAAGCGCTGCAGCAAGGCAATTTGATGGTCACCCCGGGCACCGCCTATTTCGGACCCGACCAGGTGCTCCTCGACACGAATGTCATGGTGGACAAAGTGGAAGAGCTGAACGAGCTGCCGATCCGCATCAAGCCCGGTGACCGAGTGTATTTGAAAGACGTGGGCTGGGCGCAGGACGCCTCGGTCATTCAAACCTCGCGGGTGCGCATTACCGACAAGAGCAGCCCTTTTGGCCGGCGGGAAGTCTACGTGCCGATTTATCGCCAACAGGGGTCCAGCAGCTTGGCCGTGGCCAACGGCGTCAAAGAACACATCGACTACATGAAGAAGCGCTTGCCTCCCGGCACGGAGCTGCACTTTGTCATGGATCAATCCCTTTACGTCAAAGAGGCGATTGTCAGCCTCGTCCATGAAGGGATCATCGGCGCCTTGTTGGTGTCCGCCATGATTCTCATTTTCCTGGGCAACCTCCGCATGACGGCCATCGCCAGCATGTCGATCCCGCTGGCCATTCTCTGCAGCATCATCGGCTTGTACGCGACCGGGAACACCATCAACGCCATGACGCTGGGCGGCCTGGCCTTGGCCATCGGGCCGCTAGTGGATGACGCCATCGTGGTATTGGAAAACACGCATCGGCATCACAGCTTGGGCAAGTCGCGCTTTAAGGCGGCTTTCGACGGCGCCGTCGAAGTCACCATCCCTGTTCTCGTCGCCACGGCCACGACCATCATTGTGCTTTGTCCGATCGCCTTGATGCCGGGGATGGGAGGGTTTCTGTTTCGCCCGCTGACCTTGGCGGTGGCTTTTGCCATGATCTCGTCGTTTGTGCTGTCGCGGACGTTCGTTCCCATGCTTTGCGCCAAATGGCTTCGGGATCACCCGCATCCGGGTGAGGAGCACGCGGGGGGATTTGCCCGCCTGCATCGACCAATCGAGCGCGGCCTGCGGTTTTTGACCCGGCAGTACGAGCGGCTGCTGGCCATGGCCCTACGTCATCGAGCGCTCGTTTTGACGATGGTAGGACTCCTGTTCCTGGGCTCGCTCGCTTTGACTTTCGGCATCGGGCAGGAGTTTTTCCCCCAGGTGGATGCCGGGCAGATTACGCTGCATGTGCGAGCGCCTTCTCGATCGCGCTTGGATGCCACCGAAGGCGGAGTGATTGACGTCGAGCGCTTCTTGGAAGAGCAAATCCCCGCCGCGGAACGTGAAATGATCGTCTCCGAAATCGGCTTGGACCCGGACTGGTCGGCGGCTTATAGCGACAACGACGGCCAACAGGACGCCACCATTCGGGTGCAGCTCACCGAGAAACGGCGGTACTCGGCCCAGGAATACGCGATCCGTCTCCGCCACGCCCTCCGCGAGGACCCGAAGCGCTTTGGCGACCTCAATATCAGTTTTGACACGGGCGGGATGGTTTCGACCGCATTGAATTATGGCGCGGCATCGCCCATTGACGTGCAGATTCAGGGCGGCACACCCCGGCAGGCGCGAAACCTGGCCCGAGAACTCCGTCGCCGCATTCGCTGGAACCCGGAAACGCAATCCGGCGTTAAGGGCGCCGCGGACGTTCGTGTCTGGCAGCGGCTCAACGCCCCCTATTTGGTCATCGACGTGGATCGCAAGAAGGCGGCCGACTTCGGGCTCTCCGCCCAGGACGTCATTCTGCAAGTGGTGGCCGCCATGAACTCCAGCGTTTCCATCAACCGCAATTTCTGGATCGATAGCAAGAGCGGCAATCAATACTTCGTCGCGGTCCAGTACCCGGAAGATCCGAACATGAACATGGAAAAGCTTTTGAACATCAACGCGACGGGCACTAATCAGCCGGGAGGCGTCACCTTGGGCCAGCTCGTCAGCATCCACCGGCGCTTGGACGCCGTGGAGATTAACCACGCCGATCTATATCCGACTTTTGACGTGTTCATCAACACCGAGCGGCGGGATATCGGTACTGTGGCCCGCGGCATCGGCAAAGAACTAGAAAAAATGCGGCCGGAAATCGACCAGGAAATCGCCGACACCCAAAAGCAGCTCGACGAGCTCAAAACCAGCGCCAAAGCCGGCTCTCGAGATCAAGTCGACATGCTTCAGGAAACCCTCAATGGCCTGAAAAGCCTTCGTTGGGAGTTGAAGGGTGAATACGCCCGCATGAACGAGTCGTTCGGCGATCTGGGCCAGGGGCTGATTCTGGCGTCGATCCTGGTCTATTTCCTCATGGTGCCCTTGTTTCGCTCCTACATGGGACCATTCATCATCATGTTCACGGTGCCGCTCGGATTGATCGGCGTTTTGACCATGCTGTTTGTCACGCGGACCACGCTCAACGTTCAATCGGCCATGGGCGTGATTTTCCTGGTCGGCATCGTGGTGTCGAACGGCGTGTTGCTGGTGGATTTTGCCAACAAGCAACGACAATTGGGGGCCACGGTTTACGGCGCGATCACGACGGCGGCGGCCATCCGCTTTCGCCCCATCCTGATGACCTTTTTGGCGACCTTTCTTGACCTGATTCCAATGGCGATCGGGCTTGGCAAAGGGAGCGAAGCCAACGTGCCGCTCGCCCGAGCGGTGGTCGGAGGATTACTAACCTCGACGGCCCTGACGCTCATCGTGGTGCCGATTTTGTTCACGCTGTTCATGCGCGAGCGGAGCAAATCGGAAATGGACCTGGACGCTGAATTGGCCGATGGACCCGCGGCCAAGCCGGCTTTGAGCCATGGATCGGGCGGGGCCGAAAGCAAGCCCCTGGACAACGGCACGGAGGCTTTACTTTATGGCGCCGGACAACGACCGTCGCATGGATCAGGCGGGGGGTGATTGGCTTTGGGGAATTTTTGCGATCAAGACGGCGCAGGAGGCGTGACGCATGACCTTTTCGGCCGTGCTGCCCGTGAGCAAGCGCGTGAATCCGGTTCGGCCATGAGTGCCCATGACGATCAGGTCGCAACGGCGTTCTTGAGCCACGCGCAGAATCTCATGGGCGGTATCGCCGCCGGCCAAAAGATACTCGACCGGGACGCCCGCGGGAGGAGGAACGTTTTGCCGTAGATCATCCTCCAACCGCCGACGATAAGAAGCCGGTTCCAACTGCGAGACGGCCTCGCCGAAAGTGACGTTTTCCGGACCGAGCGTTTCCGCGACGTACAGGATGAGAATTTTCGCCTGATGTTGGTGAGCCAAGTTCACGCCGATTTGAAGAGCGTAATTTGAACTTTCGGAATAATCGGTCGGGTGCAAGATGATTTGAGGATGAAACATGAAACGCCTCCACAATGTATTATAGCGCACCAATGAGCGGAAGCTTCGCAAGTTGCGATGTAGTCATAGCCTGTTAGAATGGATCGAGGACAAACCCAAAGTTACTTGAGAAAATACCGAGACTCGCTTCCGGGCCAACTTGGCAAATGAAGGTTCGGAGAGCCTTTCCTCGCTTCTCCCGGGGAGGACTGAACATGCGTTTGTTTAGAAAAAAGATGATTTGGTGGACCGGGTCGGCCCTGACATTGCTGGTGGTGGGCGCGGTAATCGCATTCCTAGCAGTGCAACAATCAGCCCATCAGCTCCAGGCCAGTCCCATTCCCGACACCAGTACCTCGCGGCAAGACGATGGGGGCGGCGGGGTCCTTACCGTGAAAACGATTTCCCCCAAGTGCAATCCGGACTTTGCTTTTTCTGTCCAGGAACCGGCCACGGTGACCGCCTATTATTTTTCCGAGTTGGACGCCCAAGTGGCGGGTCAACTGGTCCGCATCCGCAAGGCGGAAGGCGCCTCGGTGAAGGCGGGCGAGCTGTTGGCCAAAATCGCCGTTCCTGATCTGGAACAGGAAGTCGCCTTGAAGGAGGCCACGATTCACCAACGGCACGAGGAGCTGCAACTCGCTCGAGAAAACGCCAAGATCGCACAAGCGGCTAAGGTAGTCGCCGAAAGTAATGTGGAGATGGAAAAGGCGGGCGAGGACGCGGCCAAAGCCATGGAGACTTATCGCGGCAAGTTGTTTCGGCGTCTGCAAAAGCTTGTCCAGGGGCCGGTGCCTGGGGCGACCGGGGAAGTCGTCGAGGAGGCCGAACTGGCGTACTTTGCCGCCTTGGCCGAGGTGCGCAAGGCCAGTAACGCGGTCATCAAGGCAAAATCCGGGCTCGTGGAAGCGCAAGCCAAGTTGGCCGCTGCCAATGCCGATGTAAAGCTAAAGCAGGCGCTGGTGCGGGTAGCTGAGCAAGATAGGGAAAAGGCGAAGGCGGCGGCCTCTTATTCCGAAGTCCGCTCCTTTTTTGACGGCAAAGTCAAACGCCGTCATGCCGACCCCGGCTCCTTTTTGCGCGTCGGTGAACCTATTCTCACCGTCGAAAGGACCGATATCGTTACTGTGGCCATGAAGGTGCCCGACACCTTTGCGCCTTATGTGCGGGTGGGGCCGGACCCCAAGGAAAATACCGACGCCGTCATTGAAATGAGCGAGCTGCCGGGCCAGGCGATCCATGCCAAGGTGACCCGCATGGTCCCGTCGCTCGAGACCAAGAGTAATGATCACACCATGCTGGTCCTCGTGGATCTCTATAACGGAACGCCAGAGCAATACGACGATTTCCTCGCCCGGGAAAAGGCCAAGAAGCCGCCGCAGGAGCCGTTCGACGATTTGAAAGAGAATTCCTTGCCCATCGCCCCCAAGTTTATGGGCACGAAGTCCGGGGAAGCGCCGCACCTGTTGCCTGGTTACTACGGCCAAATGCGCCTGATATTCAACGAGTTGCCGAATGTCTTCCTGATTCCCAGTGACGCCATCGACCGCAGCGGCGGCACGCCAAGCATCTTCTTGGTCAAGGATGGCAAGGCGCATCGGGCGGCGGTCGAAGTCGATGTGGACGACCAGAAACTCGCCAAGGTCAAGATCGTGGAACGAACCGCTAAAGGCGAAATGAAACGATCGCTGACCGGCAAGGAAGAAATCATCTACAGCAATCTCAACGAGGTGACCGAGGGCGAAACGGTGAACACCATGCCGATCGACTGGATGCCGCGCGATTGAATAGGGAAGAGGAAGCATGAATGATGAACGATGAATGATGAACGCGGAAGGCGGAGGTTTTCTCAATTCATCATTTCATCATTCATCGCTTCACGCCCGGCGCACGGAGGCGCCTATGATTCTTCATCGAATCACCAAGCCCCTGCAGCTGGCCGCGCTGATTGGTGGCGTGAGTAGTGCTGCCTTCCTGAGTGCCCGCCCCGTCTTTGCGCAGTCTGCTTCCGAGAAGCTACCACCTCCTGCGCTTATCGCTGAGAAACCTCAAGGTTTCGCGGGTGTAATCGGCCCCTCTCCTTCCGGAAGCGACGTGCGCGTTCTGCCCATTAATCTGCCCACCACCTTGCGTTTGGTCGATGCCGGCAATCCGACTATCGCCCTGGCTCGCGAGCGCATCAATGAGGCGTATGCGCATTGGCGACAGGCCCAGGTGATGTTGTTGCCGAATTTGCAAACCGGGCCGACTTATGTTCGGCACGATGGCTTGATCCAAAATTCGCTCGGCTTGGTCTTCCCCACGTCGAAATGGAATTTCTTTGAAGGTGGAGGCGCCACTTTGTTTGTGGAAACATCGGATGCGCTTTTCGCGCCCCGGATCGCTCGCCGTCTCTTAGATGCTCAGTCGGCGGCAGCCCAGGGAGTCGCGAACAGTATTCAGCTGGACGCCGCCAGCCGATATCTGGATCTGTTAGGAGCCTACGGGGCACTGGCGGTGAACGCCGAGACGCTTGCCAACGCCGAACAAGCCGTGGGGATGGCGGAACAAGCCGTCAAGGCGCAATTGGGGAAGACACCCGCGGACGCCAACCGCCTGCGCACCGAAGTCGACTTGCGTCGCCAGGAACGGCATGACTTGGAAGGCAAGACGGCCGTGGCTTCCGCCCAGCTCGCCCAACTCTTATTGGTGGACGCGACCGCGGACTTGCAGCCCACCGATCCCGCCATCGTGCCGATTACTCTGCTCCCCGCCGAGACTCCGCTCGACGACATGGTGGCTACAGGCTTGATGAATCGGCCGGAATTAGCTGAGAGTCGCGATCTCGTGGCCGCTGCCTTGGCCCGCTGGCGTCAAGCCCGCATCGGACCCTTGTTTCCTCGCCTCGAAGTGGACTACCTCGCGGGGACATTCGGCGGCGGAATCAATGATAGCCCCCAGCGCTTTGGCTCCCGGGGCGACGGTCTCGCCCAGGCCGTTTGGACTCTGCACAATTTAGGCGCGGGCGACGTGGCTACGGCCCGGGCCCGGCGGTCGCAATACAACCAGAGCAACCTGCATGTACGTGAAGTCGAGGCCCAGGTGGCCGCCGAGATCACCACGGCCGGGAAGTTGCTGCGCGCTCGTCAAAGAACGCTGAACTCGGCTCAAGACGCCGTGCGCCAGGCCGAAAAGGCCTGGCCCATTGTCCTCAAGACGACTTTCAACGCGACATTTCGTCCAGGAGTGGCCGGCGTGCAACGATTTGAGGCCCTGGACCTGCTGTGGGCCGAGCGCGATCTTGATACCTCGCGGCGCTCCTATTTGAATGAGGTCATCGAGTTTAACCGCGCTCAATTTCAGCTGTACTGGGCGATGGGCCAACCGCCGCTAGAGAGTCTGGCCAAGCTCACCTCGCTGCCTGTCGAGACGCCGGTCCTGCCGCCGAAGAAGTGAGAGCCACGAATGAAACACGGATCAAACACGGAAGAAACCATTTATTGTTCTTCAATCTGTGTTGTTCCGTGTTTCATCCGTGGCAAGAAAAATCTTACTTTTTTCCCCCCACCGCCTCCTTGAGCTTCTTTTCCACCTTGGCCTTAAGCTCTTTTTCGCGGCGTTCCTCGGTATCGAGTTTGAGAGCTTTTTGCCAGACGGCGATGGCCTCGGCTTTTTCGCCTAGAGCCATATGAATCTCGGCCAAGTGGTCGAAAATTTCGACGTGCTTGCCGTCTTCCTCTTGGATGGCCTTGAGCAGCGGCGCCTTGGCTTCCTGGAATTTCTTTTTCTTGAATAGGACCCAGCCCAGGCTGTCGAGATAAGCGGCATTGTCCTTGTCCTCTTCCGGCTTGAAATCGGGATCCTTCTTGCGGCGTTTGCGGTCTTCATCCAGGGCCTTGCGGATCATCTTTTCCGCCTCATCGAGGTTCATGTCATGGTCGGCCCAGATGTAGCCCAGGTCATTGTTGACACCTGGATTGTCGGGATCTTGTTCGAGGAGAGTTTTCAGGTGGGCGGTGGCTTTGTCGATCTGGTTGGTATCCACATAGACGTTGCTTAGTTTGAGGTGAATTTCTCGAAGGTACTCGGTCTTGAATTCTTTCTCCTTGTCGAGATTGGTGTCTTTTTGAATTCGTTCGAGGACGTCTTCCCAGGTCTTGGCCGCATCTTCGTTCTTGCCGGCCTCGTGTTCCACCCAGGCTTTGAGATCGAGCGTCATCCAATTGTCAGGGATGGCCTTGACGAGATTATCGACCAGCTTCATGGCCTCATCAATCTTGCCTTGCTTGGCTTTCCCTCGAATCATTTGGCGAAGAACCAGGACCTTGAGAAGCCGAAGCCGGCCCTCGTCGTCTTTCAATTCAAGGACTTCTTTGCAAACGTTGATGGCGTCATCGTATTTCTTGTGGGCCATCAGCATCTCGTTGAGGCCGATGTAAGCCTGGACCATCTTGTCGGTGCTTCGGAGTTTCAAGGCCTCGCTGGCGCAGAGGCGATACAACACTTGGCCGGATTCGAGGTCTTTGAGCTGATCGGCGGATCTCGCCAAAATGAAGGCGGCCGTAAAGTTAAAAGGCTGATCTTTCTCCTTGGACATCTTGACGGCCGTTGCCAAGAGCTTTTTCGTCCCGGCGGGATCGGCGACCAGCTCCTTAATCTGGGCGTCGATCGGATCGTCGCCGGTGATGTCATTGAGCGACAAGGCTTTTTGGCGTAATTCGCCCTGCTCGTCCGAGGCCGCGCGGGAAACACCCCACAAGCACAGAATGGTGAACATAGCGGCTACCGTTCCCCAGCGACCGATGCTTGCCATTTTCATGATCGTAATCTCCGAAAACCCTGCGGGACTTCCTCTTTTCCTGCTGTCATGGTAGCCAAGATTGCCTGGACGTGCTATGGGAGATTGGCAGGGGTTTGCTGGTTTTGACAATCCATTTACCACGCGGTAAATTCGAGAAGGTGGTCCAGCCTCACCGGGGGAGTTTGTTCCTCGCTCTTGTAAGTAAGCAGACAGAGGGAGATTCGTGCCCGCACCCGTACCGTTGCAGGTGGGTTTGGAACCCTACCCGGGTTGCAAGCTGCGCCAGCCTCTTGGCAAAGGCGGCTTCGCCGAGGTCTGGGAAGGAGAAGAGGCCGGCGGCCGATTGCTGGCTCTCAAATTCATCCCCAGCCGCGATGATATGTCCACCGCCCGCGAAATCAAAGCCATTCAGGCCGTCCGCAAGCTTGCACATCCCGGCCTCATTCACATTGACAACGTGCTCATGAATCCCGGCTACATCGTGGTGGTCATGGAGGTAGCCGAGGGCAGTCTGACCGATCTCCTGGAGGCGTACCGCGAGGAGTTCAACGCGCCGATTGTTCCGGAGCAAGTGTGTTTCTATTTGGCACAAGTAGCCGACGCGTTGGATTTCCTTCATGCCCGCAATCACACCATGGACAATCAAAAGGTCGGCATTCAGCATTGCGATATCAAACCGAGCAACATGCTCTTGTTTGGTGAAACGGTGAAACTCGCGGACTTCGGCTTGTCCTCGCCAATGATCGCCAAGCGCATGCCGCACCGGCGCGCGGGGACTTTGGATTACGCGGCTCCGGAAGTTTTTCGCGGCGAGCTGACCGATGGCACCGACCAGTACGCTTTAGCCGTCACCTACTGTTTGCTTCGCGGCGGACAAGTGCCCTTTCCTGATACGCCTGCCAAGTTCGACCAAACCTATGTCCGGCCCGACCCCGATCTGACGATGCTGAGCGAAGCAGAGCGGCCAATCATCGCTCGCGCCTTGTCGCCGGCCCCGCCCAACCGCTGGCCCTCGTGCACCGAATTAATCGCCAACCTGGCGAAGGTTGTCAGTGTCTCGGCGTGAGTACGACGGTTTAGCGGCGGCTCGCAGAGCCGCGCGGCTCTGCGAGCCGCCGCTAAACAAGCCGTTTTTCATCGTATACTTGAAGTATGCTCCGATCTTTCTTCGCGCTGGCCGCGCAATCGCCAACACGGCAGCAGGCGTTTCGACAGCTCGTCTTCACGCACCTATTGGTGGTGCTGGGCGGCGCCGTCGCCATTCAGGTCTATGCTGCAAATGTTGGTTACCGGGGGGCCGGCGCGTCGATTCTCGGTCATATTCTTCTTATCGCCGGCATCGTCGAAGGGGCCATGCTGATCGGCTGGCGACTCACTCAGCTGCCCAAGAGTCAAGCCCTCGAATTTCTCCTGGTTAGTCCGATCCATCCGCCACGTCTGTTTTTGGCGGAAGCGCTTGTTGGCATCACTCGTCTGGCGTCGGTGACGTTGGCGGGGTTGCCCGCTCTCATTCTGCTTGCCGCCGACGGCTATCTAGATTGGGTGGATATTGCTCCGCTGTTGCTCATGCCGTTTACCTGGGGTTGCATCACCGGCCTAGGCTTGACGGCCTGGGCCTATGAGCCTCGCCGTGTCCGCCGAGGCTTCGAGCGCGTTATGCTGCTTGGTATCGGGTTATATCTGGGAGTTGGCGTGGTGGTTGCGGAAAACTTGCGTCAAGTGAGTGATGGACTAAGAGGTGTGGAGCTGCCTGAATTTTCTGTCGGCGACGTGACCTTGCCGTCGCTCAACCTGGGCCAAGTGTTTTTCTTTGGCTTCGAGGCATTTCATCTCTACAACCCGTTCGCCGTTATGGAATATTGGCTCATGCCGTTTGCCATGCTGAAGCCCAACATGCAAATGGCTCTGAATCGAATGGTGGGATTGGAAATCGCTGCATTGGCGGCCGTCATTTTGCTCATGGCCCGAGCGGCTCACCGGCTGAAAGGCCATTTTCATGAACGCCACTATCGGCCCATTGCGGACAAGTCCAATGGCAACCGGGGCACGATCGGCGATTGGCCGTTGTCTTGGTGGGCGGTCCGGCGCGTCACGGAATATTCGGGGCGAGTGAATCTTTGGTTGGCGGGAAGTTTTGGCTGTCTGTTCGCCTTTTACATTGTGGCGGACGCCCCATTCGTTCGCGATCTTACAGGTGGATCGCTTTGGCCCAATTGGCTCGGCCGGAAGGTCTTTGAAATCTTTGAAGAAAAAATGGGCGGTGTGCCTGGGCTGGCGACGGCTCTTGTGGTGCTGGCCGCAGTTCCCGCGGCCTTTCAATATGGATTGTGGGATAGCAACACGCAGGATCGCTGCCGGCGCTTGGAGTTGTTGCTCATGACGGAGCTGGGTCCGACCGATTACTGGTCGGCGGCCGCGGCGGCGGCATGGCGTCGAGGCCGGGGATACTTCTTCGTCGCTCTGATTCTCTGGTTGGCCGGCGCGGTCGCCGGGAAAATCACGTTCGCACAAATGGCGGTGGCTTTGGCGAGCGGCGTGGTTCTCTGGGGTCTCTATTTCACCTTGGGATTTCGCGCTTTTTCTCGCGGCATCTTGGCGAACCGCTTGGGACTGTTGTTGACTCTCGGGCTGCCGCTCTTGACCTTCATTCTTTACAAATCGAATTGGCCGTTCTTGGCGAACGCCATTCCTCCCGGCAGCGTTTACGCCCCGGTAGCCGGCTCGCCTCCGATCCATTGGCTGGCCGGCCCTCTCATCGGCGGCGCCATCATGCTCGTCCTGGCCCGCTTCGCCCTCGTCCGCTGCGACGCCGAGCTAAGACTCTGGTACGACCGCAATCACGGCATGAAGGTGATGGATTGACGTGGGGCAAGTTTTCAAACTTGCCTCGGCTGCCGTCGAGCAATCGCTCGTTATTTCCGCGTGATCCGTTTGATGTCCGTCTCCAGGAGGGCCTCGACGTCAATTCGGATGACCACGTCGTCGCCGACGATGGCGCCGCCGTTTTCCAGTTGGCTGTTCCAACTGACTTGAAAATCCTGGCGATTGATGCGGGCTTTGGCGACGAAGCCGACGCGCGTGATGGGTCCGGCGTCGCCGGCATCGGTCCAGTACGGCGTTTTCCATTGGCCGACGTAGTGCATGTCCAAATCGACCGGGCGGCTGATGCCCCGAATCGTCAACAGGCCACTCACCTTGAAGTCGGTCGGACTCGCGCATTGGCAGCCGGTGCTTTTGAAGGTGATGGTCGGGTGCTTGGCGGCGTCCAGGAAATCGGGGCTGCGCAAATGGTTGTCGCGCTGCGGCTCTCCGCTCCAAATCTTCTGGGCGTCGATCGCGGCCTCGATGGCCAACGGCGAGGGTTGAGTGGGATCGAACTCCATCGACCCGTGGATGTCCTTGAAATGCCCGCGCACCCAGGTGACCATCATGTGGCGGACCTGAAACTCCGCGGCCGTGTGTCCCGGCTCAAAAGTATATCTTGGCATGGCTGGGTCTCCGTAAGCAGCGTCAAGTCAAAATGGTATTGTCCGCCGTTGGCTCGCGTTCGGCAACCAGGCGGCATGGTAAGTTCGCCTGTGCACGGTGGCCAAAGGAGCCGCGCACGAAGTAAGCGGACGCGATCATAGACCGAGGCGAATTCCGCTTACTTCGTGCGCGGCTCCTTTCATTGACACATTTCTTTGCCGCCGGTGAGAACAAACTCCGGGCCTCAAGCGCAGACATTAGTAAATGTGCAGGGATTTCGCCCAGATTCAGCGCGGACGCGCCAACGTCCTGAAAAACGCGCCCCGAAGTGATGACCAGAAAGGAACCAAGCCATGCCGAAGCGCCGCCGTTTAGCTGTCATTGTTTTGATTTTCGTAATCCTCATCGGCGGGGCTTTAGGCGCATTCCTCTTGCTGATGAAGGAACGGCCGCCTGCGGTGATATCGGCTGACAAGGCAACTGATTCGGCCCCCCTGCCGGAGCCGGGGAGCCCGCTTTATGAAAAATACACGGATGCATTCTGGCATGGCGTGGCGGCGATGGACGAGGAAGAACAAGACCAATTCGCCGAAGACCAGCTCAATCAGGCGATCGACTTGATTCCGGAGGAGCCCGCGGCGTGGGCGAATCGCGGGTTGCTGCATCTGCGGCACCGGAAACTGGAGCGGGCGGCGGCCGACATGAGCCAGGCCAAAAAGCTGGCGCCGGAAAGCGCGGAAATTGAAAGGATGCTGGGGCGCCTGGCGGAAGGGCAGGTCCAGTTCCCCGCAGCGGCCGCGCATTACCGGAAGGCGGTGGAACTCGATCCCAACGACGCCTGGACGCGTTTTGCCCTGGCTCAAGTTCTCCTGGCGCAATCAGACCGAAGAGAACCGGATCCGGAAAAAGATCGGGAATGTCAAAGACACCTCGAAAGCATTCTGGAATCACAACCCCACAACCTGGCCGTCTTGAAGGACCATCTCGAGGTTTCTGCCCGCCGACGAGACTTGACTGCATTCCGCCTCAGTGTGGAGCGACTTCGGCCATTGTCTTCCCATTGGTCTGCCGATGCCCGAAAGCGACTGGAGTTCGCGGAAAGGTTGGCACTCGGCCCGTTGCCGGCGGAAATGCCGGTCGAGCTGTTTCAGTTCTTGAATGTGTTGCAGCGCGAGCCGGGCTACGGTCGCAATCGCCGCGCGGTCGCGCCCGGCGACAACTATGTCGGAGAAGGGGTAGAACATTTTTTGCGTCTGGCGCCGCTTCGACCGACTCCGGCTCCGCCGGATTTGCAGTTGACGTTCACGTTCGAGCCCCTGGGCCGAGTTCCGAAAGATCTAAATGGTCACTGGAACCTAATCTTACCGGCCTGGCTGAATGAATCGCCCAAGCCGACCGTGATGGTCGCCAATGGCCGAGAGGTGCGCTTGATCGACAGCCCACACCCTGCCTTACCCTTTCCTGGCGGACCGAAAAACATTCCGCCGAGCAGATGTGGAGTTCTCGCAATCGATTGGAACAATGATTATCGGATGGATTTTCTTTTCGCGGGCGCCGGAGGGCTCCGATTCTACCAGCAAGAAGCCGACGGAAGATTCACCGATGTCACCCATCGTAGTGGGCTGAACAAAGCAACGCTCGAGGCGGACTACTTTGGCGCCTGGGCGGCGGATTATGACCTGGACGGCGATCTGGACATCATCGCGGCCCGGCGGAACGGACCTCCGGTCGTGCTCCGTAACAACCGAGACGGCACATTTAAAGCGATCGACGTGTTTCCTGGTATCGACGGAGCCCGGGCGTTTGTCTGGGCGGACTTCGATAACGACGGCGCTCCAGATGCCGCCTTTCTGGATGCGCGGGGTCGCTTACATATTTTCGGCAATGAACGTTCCGGATTGTTTACGAGGCGACAGGTCCCGCCCGACCTCCCCCTAGCCGTGAGCCTCGCGGTGGCCGATCTCTCGCATGATGGAGTTTTTGATTTGTTGCTGCTCGGGGAATCCGGTCAAATCTTGCGACTGACGGATCAAGAGAAAGGAAGGTCATGGAAGGTGGGCAAGCTCGTCGAAGGATCTGGCCTGCCGGACGGATTCAAACCGGGTTCAGCCGTCTTGTTGGCCATCGATCTCGATAACAACGGCGGCCTGGATCTTGTCTTTTCCGACTCGAAAGCCACGGGCATTTGCTTAAGTAATGGGACCGGGAGTTTTGAATCATTCTTTTCGATGATCTCCGGCAACGTGTTCGAGGCCGTGGACCTCGAAGGCGAGGGCCGACTGGATTTGCTGGCCTTATCGGACGAGGGCCAACCTTTGCGGGTCGTCGTTCGCGGCTCCAAACCTTATCACTGGCAGGCAATTCGACCTCTTGCTAACTATGAGCGCGATGTTACCGGCGATAACCGAATCAACTCATATGGCATTGGTGGCGAGGTCGAGGTGCGAACCGGCACCCACGTGCAAAAGCAGCCGATCACCCGCCCGGTCGTCCATTTCGGCTTGGGCGATCGGCGAACATCCGACGCAATACGGATTTTATGGCCCAACGGCATCCCTCAAGTTGATTACAGGCTAGCTGGGAAAAAAGTAGTCTTTGAGAAGCCCGCGGACCAGGTGATCGCGGCGAAACAGACACTCAAGGGATCGTGCCCCTTCCTCTTCGCCTACGACGGCGAACGCATGCGGTTTGTCACCGACTTCATGTGGAGCACGCCCCTGGGGATGTACATCAACGCCCAGGATAAAGGCGGCTTCCTCCAAACCACGGACTGGGTCAAGATTCGGAGCGACCAGCTGGCGCCTAAAGACGGCATCTATGAACTACGCGTGACCGCGAATTTGTGGGAGACGCACTATTACGACCACATGGCCCTGATTGTCGTCGATCATCCGCCCGGAACGGAAGTTTATGTAGACGAGCGTTTCTTTCTTACCCCGACCGAGCCACGGGTTTATGTGACCGAGCCGCCGCGGCCCGTCGCCCACGCCTGGGATCAGAACGGCCGAGACGTGACCGAAGTGGTGCGCGCCATTGACGGAGTGTATCTTGACACTTGCGGTCGAGGCCAATTTCAAGGGATCACTCACGATCACTGGGTAGAAGTTGATTTGGGCGACGACGCCCCCTCCGAGGGTCCACTATTGCTCGTGGCCAACGGTTGGGTTCACCCCACGGATAGCTCCGTCAACTTCGCAATCGAGCAAGGCCATCACGATCGGCCGCGGGGATTGGAGCTGGAAGTGCCCGATGGCCACGGCGGCTGGAAAGTCGGCCGGCCAGCGCTCGGCTTCCCGGCTGGAAAGAACAAAACTGTTCTTATCCGCTTGGACGGCATCGAGAGTAATCAGGTTTCTCGCCGCTTTCGACTGCGCACCAATATGGAAATCTATTGGGATGCGCTCGCGTACGCTCGAGGGCTTGATGGTGGACTGGCTCAGCAACAAAAGCTGCTACCCGAGTCGGCCGAATTACGCTTCCATGGAATCGTCGAGATGGCGAGTGCCAATCGCAGCTCTCCCGAGATTCCTCATTACGACCGGTTGGTGCGGCGCGGGCAATACTGGAGAGATCTCATTGGGTTCTATACGCGCTACGGTGACGTCCGAGAGTTGCTCGCGGCCGTGGATGATCGGTACGTCATCATGAACGCGGGCGATGAGATTGCCTTCCGCTTCCGGGCGCCGTCCGGACCGCCCGCGAGTTGGAAACGTGACTTCGTTTGGGTGTGCGATGGTTGGGCGAAGGATGGGGATCTAAATACACGCTTCTCCAAAACTGTTTTACCCCTGCCCGCCCACGACATGACCACTTATGTCAATCCTCCCGGACGTCTTGAGGATGATCCGGTTTACCGCCGGTTTCCCGACGAGTGGAAGAAATTTCATACACGTTTCGTTGCCTCGGACGTCTTCGAGCAAGGCTTGCGTTCATTTCAGCGCCAGTTCATGCCAAGGGAGCCGCGCACAAAGTAAGCGGCCCAAAGGAGCCGCGCACGAAGTAAGCGGACACAAGACGAATTCCGCTTACTGCGCTCGAAGACTCGCTTCGTGCGCGGCTCCTTTTCGGGTTGGCAATTATTCAACGAAAGAGCCCGAAGCGCTAGCAAGGGTCGGCCTTGCTAACGCTTCGGGCTCTTTGTTATTTCAAAAGTTCAATCCGATTTTCACTCGCAGCAGCCGTTGGCGGCGGCGGGTCGTTGCCATTGCGAATAGCTGGGCTGGTAGCCGACGGGCGCGGGATAACCGGCTGGCGCGGGGCAGCATCCCGGAGCGGCATAAGCGGGCTGAGCTTGATAGACGGCGGGCTGGCCCTGGTAGGCTGGCTGGCAACAGTTGGCTGGCGGTTGGCAGCAGGTAGCCTGCGGCGCCGAGCAGTGCCGTTCGCACCAGCGACAGCAGCCTGTCATTCCGAGAGAGAGAATTGCAAATTGCAAAATGCAAATGGCAAATTTCCAATTTGCGTTTCGCAATTTGCAATGGTCTTTCAAATACTGACCGCATCGAGCGATACTCTTGCCTGGCATGGCTGGGCCTCCTGGCTTATCTCTTTTCTCCGAAATTGCGGGTCACTGTCATCAAGACGGGCGGCGATAGCTTTTCCAGTCCAGAGGGTCAAGGCCAGTTCAAGAGTGCTTAGTTCTTAGTACTTAGTCCTTAGTGCCTAGTCCTTAGGGCCGAGCGTTTGGTCGGCTCACGGATTCTGATTCGGTAGGAGGGGAATGATAAAGCGAATTGGCTAAGATCTAAGGTCTAAGAACTAAGGACTAAGAACTAAGCACCATCGAAAAAAAATCGAGGCGCCGGCAAGAGATGCCGGCGCCTCGATTTTCCGCTCGGAGGTTGCAGCTACCGAGTGGCGGTGGCGTATACGGTTACAGCGCTGGGCTTGTGGTCTTCTTCGTGGTCTTTCTTCTCCATTTCCTGATGGACAACGGGGTGCCAGGTGGTTTGGCGCTGGCCTTGGGGAACGTAATTTTCCCGGGCCCACCGCCTCAGCCGAAGCTCTTCGATAAAATCCAATTCCGCCACAACGCTAGTCATCGTAACCCTTTCTTTCACCTAAAGTACATATGTTACAGCTGCGCGAACTGCCTGAGACTTCTAGAGTATATCGGCCTGGAACTTGATAGCAAGAAAGTTTTTGAAATTCTCCTCTTCCGTCGAGCGAGGGGCTTTCCTTTCTTTATCATCCATGCCGAATTACCGACGCAAGTCGGCTCTTTTTTGAAATGAACTAGCCAAAACTCTACAGTAGCTCTTGCGTAACCACGTCCTTTTCGGTCGCTAGGGGACGACCTCAGAAATCATAGTCCATCGGTCAAGTTTTGGCTAGTTGCCGGCCGTATTCTTTTCTGCATTTTCTTCAAGCTGGCCTTGTTTCTTGGACGATGAGCGTTATATTGACATATGTTCAGTATAGGGGCTGAAGGGACAATTGGGGGAACGTTGGACGTTTCCCAGTTTCCTTCCTAGACCTAGGGAGTAAATGTCGTGATTGCAACTCTTCACAGTTCCAACGGGCGAGGTGACGCCATGGCCGAACCAACGTACGAACGGGAATTGAAAAATGCCCTGGCTCAGATCGAGAAGCAATTCGGAAAGGGCGCGATCATGCAGCTGGGCGAAGGCTCGCTGGCGGACGTGCCGGGAATTTCGACCGGAGCGTTGAGCCTGGACATCGCCTTAGGTGGGCGAGGCTTGCCGCGTGGCCGAATCATTGAGATTTTTGGACCGGAGTCAAGCGGCAAGACGACCGTCGCCTTGCATGCTGTCGCCAACGCGCAGCGCCAGGGCGGCGTGGCTGCCTTCATCGACGCGGAGCACGCGCTCGATCCCGGCTGGGCCAAGCGCATCGGCGTCGATTTGGAGGGCTTGCTCGTCAGTCAACCCTCGAGCGGCGAAGAAGCGCTCAAGATTGCCGAAATGCTTGTGAAGTCCAACGCTGTGGACATCATTGTGATTGATTCCGTGGCCGCTCTGGTGCCTCGCTCGGAAGTCGAAGGCGAGATTGGCGATCAGCACGTCGGGCTTCAAGCCCGGCTCATGAGTCAGGCGCTGCGCATTCTCAATCCCACGATTTCGCGCACCAAGACGTGCATGATCTTCATTAACCAGTTGCGGCAAAAGATCGGCGTCATGTTCGGCAATCCGGAGACGACTTCCGGCGGACTGGCGTTGAAATTCTACAGCTCGGTTCGTCTCGATATCCGCAAGGTCACCGGCATTAAGGAAGGCGAGGAGACCGTCGGCTCGCGCGTCAAGGTTCGGGTCGTCAAGAACAAGGTCGCGCCGCCTTTCCGATTCACCGAGGTCGACCTGATGCACGATCGCGGCATTAGCCGTGAGGGTGATTTGATCGACTTGGCTATTGAAGACAAGCTTATCGACAAAAGCGGATCGTGGATCAACTACGGTGACATGCGGCTGGGACAGGGACGGGAGAACGCCAAACAATATCTGCGCGACAATCCCGCTCTAGTCGAAGAGATCACGCGGAAGGTGCTCGAGAAGCGCGGCTTGCTCGGCGCGTCGCCGAAGGCGGAGGACAATTCGGAATCGGGAAGCAAACCCGAATCGCCGCGAAAGGAACCAGCCGGGCGGAAACAGCCGGCCGCGGCGGAGTGACAAAACATTGTTTACGTTTCGCGATTTGATTATCGTTTCGCGCTCGGAGTGTCCTCCGCGACCTCTGCGTCCTCTGCGTTTTAGATTTTGGCTTCAGACAGGAATCAAAAACGCAGAGGACGCAGAGATCGCGGAGAGCGCGAAACTATAAATCGCGAAACGTAAACCCTCACCACTCACCACTCACCACTCACCACTCACCACTCACCACTCACCACTCACCACTCACCACTCACCACTCACCACTCACCACTCACCACTCACCACTTGATATACTATCCTCGTATGCGCCGCTTGTTGTTGCTCCTGGTCCTCGCTCCGTCTCCGACCGCCGCGCTGGGTCAAGACAGCTCCTCGTCTCGTGAAGTCCAGCTGATCGACCAGGCGATGCAGGAAACCGCCCGCAAGGCGGAGCCTGCAATCGCTTCAATTCTAGTGTCCCGCAGCGAGGATTATCGCCGTCTATTGAAAGACTCCCCGCCCGGGGACCAAGCTGGAGAGCTCGGCGGCTTCGACCGCTTGCAAGCCAGAAAAACGCTTTCGGAAACCATCAAGGACTCCGGCCGACTCGAAGCAATCCTCCGCCGACTCGATTTGAGCGATCCTGAGAATGTGCCCGAGTCCTATGCCACTGGCGTCGCGATTTCGGACCGGGGATTAATCTTGACCAATTTTCATGTTGTGGAAGGCGCCGCCAAGATTTATGTCCGGCTGCCGGGAGGCAAGGGCAGCTATGCCAACATTCATGCTGGCGATCCACGGAGTGACCTGGCCGTGCTACGCTTGCTGGATTCGAGTGTCTTGCCCGTGCCGTTTCTTCGGCCCACTAGCAGTCAGCTACGAAAAGGCCAATTGATTCTGACGATGACGAATCCGTATGCGCCGGGTTTTCGAGACGCCAGCCCGCGCGCTTCCTGGGGCATCATCAGCAATCTTCGTCAGAAGTTGCCGCAAAGCTCAGCGCCGACGGAACAAGAGAAGTGGACCCTGCATCAACTGGGGACTCTCATTCAGATTGACCGGTCGCTGCCGATTGGCTCAAGCGGCGGCGCGCTCTTGAATCTCGAGGGTCAAATGGTCGGCATTATTACGGGTATAGCAGGCATATCCGGCGATCCGGGCGGCGCGCTGGCCATGCCTCTGGATGCCACTATATTGCGCATCATTGCCGTCCTGGAAAAAGGCGAAGAGGTCGAATATGGTTTCCTGGGGATTGGCTTTGACCTCCCTGGTTTTGAACGACAAAATCGCTTCCTGCCGGGGGGAGTGGGACTGGCGAAAGTGATGGCTGATTCCCCCGCGTCGAAAGCCGGCTTGGAAACCGGTGACGCCATCTTGGCGGTGGACGATTTTCCCGTCTTTCAAAAGGATGACCTCCGATTTGCGATCGGCCGGGCATTGGCCGGTTCCAGGATTCGCCTGAAGGTTCGTCGAGTGCATGGCCAAACGGAAGTTCTCCCGGCGACCCTGGTCAAGTCTAGTCCAATAGAAGGGTGCATCGCGTCAGTAAAGCATCCCTTTGTCCGGGGCCTTCGGGTGGACTATTCGAGCACGTTGGTCCGTAGCGGCTTCTCGCAGGAGATCCCCCGCGGCGTTCTCGTCCGCGAGGTTCAAAAAAGTAGCCAGGCGGAATCTGCTCGTCTTCAAGACGCCGTCGTCCTGAAAGTGGACGGTCAAGAAGTTCACACTCCCGCGGAATTCTACGAGAAAATGAACAAGAAAGGCCCCGTTAAACTGACATTGTCCGCCATCAATGAAGACACGAACCGTTGGCAAGAAGTGACACTCGATTGACATGCGCTACGCTATTTGCAACGAGACCTTTGAAGGATGGGACCATCGACGCGTGTGTCGCTTGGTGTCGGAATTGGGCTACGGCGGATTGGAAGTCGCTCCCTTTACCTTGGCCGCTCGCATTACGGATGTCACCGCCGAACGTCGGAGGGAACTTCGCTCGCAAGCAGAGGAATGCGGATTACAGATTATCGGCCTGCACTGGCTCTTAGCAAAGACCGAAGGGATGCACCTCACTTCGCCGGACGAAACCGTACGGCGGCGCACTGCGTCATACTTCGTGGAGCTAGCGCGATGCTGTCGCGATTTGGGCGGCGAATTGATGGTATTCGGCTCGCCCGCCCAACGCCTCATTCCGGCGGGCGCCACCAGAGCTCAAGCCACCGACTACGCGGCCGACACGTTTGAGCGAGCGTTGCCGGGCATCGCCGATTGCGGCATCAAGCTTTGCCTCGAACCCCTCCCCCGGCCCGACACCGACTTTATCACGACTTGCGCCGAAGGAGTCGCCTTGCTCGATCGCTTGTCTCATCCCAACTTTGTCATGCATCTCGACGTGAAGGCGATGGCCTTGGATGAAGCGCCGACCCC
>Ga0207070_1024_pt2 | contig 32815 bp, 27 predicted proteins | sample Alteio_BWMinHeat_92_FD_153591 | JGI IMG/M metagenome (GOLD analysis project Ga0207070, IMG submission 153591) | Enriched cells from forest soil in Barre Woods Harvard Forest LTER site, Petersham, Massachusetts, United States -... | ecosystem: Environmental > Terrestrial > Soil > Temperate forest >...
CGATCGGCGAACGCGAGTCTGAACGCCTCAACTTCGTCGTAGTTAACCATGATGCTCTAGAAAAAGACGCCGCTCGTGGCTCCGGCGAGAATCTATCCACACTGGCATCACTTTACGATATTCCAAAACCTCAAAGCCAGGACTTTGGAAAATACATCCAGCAAAACTTCAAGGCGATCTTTGGTGACGCCGCCAACAAAGACCCAGAACAGATCTTTGATGACTTGGAAAACAAAGTCACGTGGTTCAAAACGGGCGTCACTCTTTAGTCTCTTCTCGATCAGCGTTCCTGATTCGGGCCTATAAAATTTAGAAAATCTGGAAGATTTGGTCGAGAAAACATGTCGGGCCCCGCAGTTGACGACTTTTTCTTCGGCGGTGCAGGCAGGTTTGAATCCATTTATTTTAAGGGCTCAGCCCACACCCGACTTGAGGACATCGGACCCAAAATTGATTCTATAGTCCGCGCGAATCCAAGGCTTCGCAAGGAATGCGAGACCTAAGCAGGAAAAATATCTTGCGGGGGACATTAAGCCGGACGAAGAAATCCTCAGCTGTCTCGAGATCTAAAATAAATTTTTAGAGCTGATTGCTGTTAGAGGGCGAGGAAGACCTGAATTTAGATGAAGCGGAAAAAATAAGAAAATTAATTTATTTTGGGCTTAGAATATCAGGACTGTTATTCTTAGGCGAATTCACCAAGTTTGAAACTTCAAGATTGTCAGCAGGGCAAGGCTTCTCACTATGTGAGTATCTTTGCCGAAAATAATTCGGCAGACATACTCATGTGCAGCACACGCTCGCACGATTACCGACATCATCACCCGCCAGGGAGGTGGTTATCGAGGACCCAGAAACTCAAAAAAGAAGAACATTTTGGGGCCCGACTTCGGGCCCGTATGAATAAAAGCAAGTTCATCACCCATTCCCAGGAGTTTTCTTCGATCGAGTGCATTGAAAAAAAGAAGCTCTCCGACTTTAGGATTGTAACGTTCCGCAACCGTGGGAATTCCGTGAGTAGTCACAATGACCGAAAGCAGCTGTTGGTAAGGGCGATCAGCATAGCCGGAGTCTTCATGCCAATCGGATCCGCCGTGTAGAGTGTGATCGTCTTCGCTCATTTGGCGCATAATGACTCGGGCTAGTCGAAGTTCGTTATTTGGCAGACCATGGTGGTTTGAAATCGTCAGATTTTTTATTTTCTCGGCGAAGGTGAAAATAGATTTTGTTATGGTTTCGCCAAAATGTCCACCCAACAATTTTTGTGCATCATCTACGGAGTAGATATGTCTTAGCGATTTTTTCTCGTGAAAGGCGGCAATACTATCTGGCACATCTTACCAGTCTTCAGGCCAATAAAAAGCAATTTCGTTGTAGTAACGCTCGCGAGAGGGATGAAGTGTGATTTGATTCATTTTATGATACAAATCAGGTCCTAGTTCTTTCGGCAATTCTTCACTTAAATCTATTGCCGCAAATCCCGCCTTGTTGACTAGAGAAATGGCATTTTGAAAATTTTCGCTATTTAGGTTCTGCATAGGGTTTCCTTTCTTAGGCGACTGAATAACGGCGTCCTTTTTTTTCACCGGTCATTTTTAATTTTCCAATATTCACTAGAGACTCGACGTCCCGCTCGAGAGTTCTTCTTGGAGTGTCTGGCAGAAGTTCAATAATATCTTTCATTTGGAAGTTCGATCGTGTCTTTGCGAATTTAAAAATTTGCCTGGCACGTGTTTCTGGATTCAACTTTTTGGATTTCTCGAAAAGTGTCCGAGCTTCTTCGGCAACCTCTTGAGCCGAAGTCGCAAAGCACTCTGCCATAAACTCCATCATGGGATGTGTGCTTTGGAGGGATTTGCACTGTCTGATCGCCGCGTAGTAACGACTGCGATTTCGCATGACCACGGTTTCGCTTGGAACGTAGCGTGCGATTGATTCTCCGCCTTGTAAAAGAAGAATTTGTTGAAAAAGTCTCACCGTTCTTCCGTTTCCATCGGCGAAAGGATGGATCGCGACCGCTAAGTAATGAAAGGCAAAAGCCTTCGCGAAGCAATTGATTTCGTTATTTTCTCTCAACCAGTGCCAAAGTTCCTCCATCAAAAATGGAACTTGAGTCGGATCAGGACATTTTTCAATTTCGGTGCCCGTCGCTTCGTTGACGATGGAAACAGGAATAGTACGAAGGCGACCATGCTGATTTTTTTGAATGAGATCTTGAGTTACCAGCTTTTGAAGATCACAGAAATCTCGGACACTCGGTGTCTTTTTCTCTTGAGCCAAAGTTTCGGCATACGAAAGCGCATTTTGATAATTAAAAATTTCCTTAGCGTCTTTATCACGATTTTTTGTGGATGGCGTACCGAGCAGAGTTGTAACTGCTTTTTCATCGAGCTTGTTCCCTTCAATCTGATTAGAATAAGTAATCGCTTTGATCTGCGCTTGTCGATGAAGCTGAACTTCGAGCGGAGTGGTTAGAATCTCGTCTAAAAATGGTTTGCATTCGGCGATCTTCATCAATGATTTAACGAATGAGTCTGTCATCTTGATCTTAAATGGAATCTTGAACTGCTTGAAATGGCTAGAATTGCTCATTGATATATTATCCGCCAAATATCCGCCAAATTCAATAGTGGCGGATATATATCCGCCAAATATCCGCCGTTTATAGTTTGGCGGATATAACGAAAAACAAAAAGCCTAGTAATTTTAGATATTTAAGTTTGGAAATATTCGGGTCCGATGGAGTGCCCTCGATGTGAACCGTAGAACCGCTCGAAGGCGATCCAGTCAGAAGCCTCTAATCTCCAATTTCAAAAATCCAATCTCTTCCAATTTTGCGCACGAGGACCGCAGGGGACTCCGGAGTACCGGATAGAAATTGGACATTGGAAATTAGAGGAATTTTGCTAGCGCAAAATTGGATGGGGTGGCAGGACTCGAACCTGCGAATGACAGAATCAAAATCTGTTGTCTTACCAACTTGACGACACCCCAATAGGCTCGAAAATGAGAGAGATCAAAATAAAAAACATGCCGGGCTTAGGCAAGTAAAATAAATTACTTGCTTAAATTAAACGCCGAGCTATTCAGTATCATCAGGGCCAAAGGAGAAAATATGCTTGAAACCGAATCTCAGGAGAAGTCTCAGGATAATCCTCAATCAAATAGTACAGATAGCGACCTTGGTGCGTATCAATACTCCGGCTTTTGGCGCAGATTTGCAGCACTTTTTATCGATGGCTTGATTTTGCTGATTCCGCACCTGATTTTGAATAATCTTCTGCCTGTCATTGGCCCCGTGGTTTTGACCTTTCTCTATAAACCAGTTTTCGAAAGCTCGCCGATTCGGGCGACTCCTGGAAAAGCTATACTTGGAATGGTCGTTATCACCGAAGAAGGTGATAGGCTCAGCTTCAGGCAAGCGATTGTTCGTTTCTGTATGTCCTTTGTTTCTGGAATATTTTTTTGCGCGGGCTACTTGTTGAATTTGTTCACTCTCAGGCGTCAGACTTTGCATGATTTGGTTGCTCATACAGTTGTTATTGATCAAGAAATGCCAAGAGAGAACTTTTTTGATATCTGGGTGAATCAAATGCGTGTGATCTTTGGGCGAAACGAGGCTGAGAGGTTTAGTTCATCATCGCCCTCGTCTTCTGATGCACCTTCATCTTGGAGCGCTTCAAGTAGCACTCATTCGGGACCTTCAAGCTTTCGACGGTCGCGTGAAACGAAAACAGGCGAGGCGGACTCCGCGCAGACCTACACAAAAACTTTATATGAAACCGATGCGGTTGTTGCGCTCGAGAAACTCCATAAGCTTTATTCTGAAGGCGTGATTACCGAAGCTGAGTTTAATCAGAAAAAAACTGAAATTTTAAAGCGGATTTAGGGCGTAAGGTTTCGGCCAACGTCTCAATTTGAAACACGAGTCTTAAGACATGGTAAATTATTTCTTTAAAAGCTCTTGCCATCAATATTGACCAGACTTAGGTCTAAAGTAATTTTCGCTTTTAGCCGAAAGTCTATATAAGAACCCACTTGGCCTGAAGTGAATTTATTCCTCAGTTCCAAATCTTCGACTGTCCGTTAGCATCATGGGTTACAGAATTTATTAACAACTCGAACTCGACTCTAGGAGGCAAAATGGAAATCACTGAGGTCAAGGTCTTTCCCGTTAACGAAGATCGTCTGAAGGCCTACGTTTCAATTACCATCGACAATTGTTTCGTCATCAGGGACCTGAAAATTATCGAGGGTACCGGTGGCTTATTTGTGGCAATGCCAAGTAAAAAACGCAAAGATGGTCAATTCAAAGATATTGCTCACCCCCTGAATCAGGAAACTCGTACGGATATCGAAAATAAAATTTTCGAAGCATATGAGAATGAAATCCGTTCAATGGGAGAATCGCTTCACAGCTTACAACGTCAAAAAACCTCTGATACCGATTATTAGTTTACTTAAGTTTATTAGTTTACTTAGTTTATTGGTTAGCGATAGCTAACGGATGAAAATAAGCCGATCTTAAAAAGTGTCTGTGAGATCGGCTCCTTATAACCCAAGGGGCCCCCCTAGCAATGCTAGGGTCTTGGTAAAGAGATAGCATGAGCTATCTCTTTTTTTTCGACAAGGCCATAAGTTTGGCTACCTCAAGGCTGTGTCGAGAGGGACGAGAATGACATTTTGTCCGCGTGCGACCGAAACGATGTTCTTGCCTTGTTTCAAATTTTTAACGACGTCGGTCGCTTGATTGACGCTTTTGCGATTGACGTCAATAATGACGTCGCCACTATGAAGTCCTGAGCGCGCGGCGATCGATGCGGCTTCAACATCAATGACCACAGGTTTTTTAGGAGCGTCTCCTTCGATTGAGAATTCTTCACGTAATTTTTTACTATCATCGGCAACCCTAAAGCCTAAATCAAAGGGAGCCTTTTGACCAAAATAGTGTTTGGGGGCATCTTTTTTAATTTTTGTATCTTCTGGATTTTCACGTACCGTGACTTCAAGACTTTTGTTGGTCGCATGATCATTGTTGAGTCTGATGATTTTCACCTTTGCCTTACTGCCAATGGTCGTGTCGGCAACGGCATTTTGCAGATCACTCGGTGTTTGAATTTTCTTTGGTCCAAACTCGACGATAATATCGTATTTTTGCAGGCCGGCTGCAGCCGCAGGACCGCCGTTAATCACTTGAGTGACCACGACCCCTTCTGCATCTTCAAGACCCAGTGACGCGGCAATTTCAGGAGACAAAACACCAAGTCCAATACCAACATAACCGCGCTTGACTCGACCATTGCGTTCGAGCTCGGAGATGATGGATTTCACATTATCAATGGGGATCGCAAAACCAATTCCTTGTGCGCGGGCATCGATTGCGGTGTTGACGCCAATGACAAAGCCTTGGGTGTTCACGAGCGGCCCGCCAGAGTTTCCGGGATTAATGCTGGCATCGGTTTGAATAAACGGAAATTTATTAATCTCACCAATTTCTCTGCCTATGGCCGAGACAATTCCTTTGGTCATCGTATGAGCATGGCCATAAGGATTACCGAAAGCCGCAACCCATTCACCTACCTGGAGATCCTTACTTGTTCCGAGAGGCGCGACAGGTAAAGCTTTTTTCGCATCAATTTTAATAAGCGCAACATCGGTGCGTTGATCACGACCGACAACTTTTGCCTCATAAAAAACATTCGAGGCATTATCGAGTTGTACTTTGATAATATCGGCCTGCTCAATCACGTGATTATTCGTAATGATTAAGCCATTAGGCCTGATGATAAAACCAGTACCCAAAGCTTGCACGGGCTGGGCAGGCGCGAAGCCGCCACGGCCGCCACCCATGAACTCCTCTAAAAATTCTTGCATGGGATCACGGTATCCCCCACGGCGCATTTTTACATTTTGTGTTGTCGAGATCGAAACGACGGCGGGATTAATCAATTTAGAGAGCTCGATAAATAAATTTTTTGCTAGCGGAGCTTCAAGCTTTTTGGGATCCAGCGGGGGATTTTTAGAATCATAAAGATCTGACAAATCGGTTTTTGAGTCAGCCTCATTCGCTGGACCGGCTTTTGTTGGCTCGATCGAAGTGGCTTGGGCGCTTACAAAGCGAACGGCCAAGGCGAACATCATTGTCAATGTCAGTGCGCGTATTGAGCGGTTCATTTCGACTTCTCCTATTTTTGACTTTGCACAAATTTAAGTTGCAAATCCGCAGTGACTGAGTCTAAAAATTTTTGTTCATCTTGCGATAAATTATTAGTCGTTTTTTCTCGCAACATTCTTAAGAGATCAATATTAAATCTCGCGACTTCTAAATTTTTTTCAGTTTTGCCATTGCTAGGATTTGGCGCGAGACCTAGGGACATGGCTGCAGAAGATCCAATTGAGAGCACCAAAGTAGAGAAATTGGCTTCTAAATTCTTAGCGTTTCCGGGTGCTGAACTCGGTTTCGTTTGAGACATCCTTCACCTCATTTGCTGGGTTTTATTTAAAGTTTAATTGAGTTGTAAGTCGGGCTGTGTTCCGAGCTTGGATCAAATGGGGTAATGCCCCACCAGATTACGGATGCGCTGCCTGACTGACGCCTGTAGCGACAAGTATCGGCTCCACCTTCGATTCGTCAAGGGATTGATGGTAAATAAATATGAATCGCAGAGTCTAAGTTTTGTTGGGCCAGTGTTTACCAGCGATTCGAGTTTCCAAAGAGTGATGGCAAGGATTTTTTTATTTTGCATCCATTGGCCCGCGAGCTCATCGGCGCGCAGTGTTTGCTCTTTTCTGATCAGAAACCAGCAAAACGCCGTGACAAATGGGGTCATGAAGATTTCAGCGATATGTTTACGTTTGGCCTCTGAAAATAAAAACTGCATAAACACATATCTGTCGATAAACCCAGTCAATAGATTCAAGACAAATCCCGCAGAACTCGCAATGACTGCGGCAAAACTTTGCCCGAGCGAGATGCGCGCCGTTTCAAAGGCAATTAAAGCCTCAAGTTCTCGTGCATTTAAGTCCTCGACCAAGGTCTCGGAGAGAAAGATCGCTGACGATTGAGTTTGGTTTGAAAATGAAAAACTCAAAGCCGCCGACACGTCGAGCAAATAAACTTCGGGACAAGGGATGCCTGCGAGTTTGGCATACTTTTGCGCGCTGAGCATCAAGCCCCAGGTATCTTTGCCCTCAATTTGGGTTTTTTCAAAAAAATTATAAATGCGAGTTTTCGACAAAAATAAAATTAAAATATGCACAGCGACCATAAAAATAAAGGCAGCCAAAGTCAGATATCGGCCTCCGAGCAGATGTGCCGCGACCATCAATATGAGACCAAAAATCTCAATGAAAAACCAAATCCGCAGAACCGGTTGAGATAAAATTTTTTTAAGCAAATCAGACTCCAATTGAAATAAAAAAATAAAAGCTTATTGGCGGGCGATGAGTACAGAATAAGTAGTTCATAGCGATCCGCCAACTCAAATTTCTGCACCCTCGCGTCAGGCGAGGCTTTTGTTTTCGCGCTGGCAATTTTTAAGAGTCTGAGTACACTATTATACCAATACCCGAGTTAAAAACTGGGCCTGTTGAGAAAGCTCGCGAGAGGAGGCCAACCAAGTATCCGGGGTTTCTCAACAGGCCCGGAGTGGCGGGAACATTTTTATGTGGAGGATATGTGGCCGAAGTTGATGTCGTTGCCTTAAATGCGGCAATTAAAAATGAAAGTCAGTTTGTTGACAGGATGCTCAGAGAAATCGGCAAAGTTGTTGTTGGCCAGCGAGAAATGCTTGAGGGAATTCTCATGGGGCTGCTCACCGGTGGCCACGTTTTGCTTGAAGGTGTACCGGGTCTCGCAAAGACTCTTACCATTTCGTCGGTTGCAAAATCAGTCTCGCTCAATTTTGGACGTATCCAATTTACGCCCGATCTCTTGCCGAGTGATTTGATTGGAACCATGATCTTTAATCCAAAATCTGGTGAGTTCGCTCCCAAAAAAGGACCGATTTTTACCAATATCGTTTTAGCTGATGAAATCAATCGAGCGCCAGCAAAAGTGCAAAGCGCATTACTCGAAGCGATGGCTGAAAAACAAGTCACCATAGGCGATGCGAGTTACCAAATTGAGTCACCCTTTTTAGTTCTGGCTACGCAAAATCCTTTGGAGCAAGAGGGAACTTATCCACTACCGGAAGCTCAACTGGATCGTTTTATGTTTAAAATTTTGGTGACTTATCCGACCAAAACCGAGGAGCTTGAGATCATGAATCGGATGGGCCAAGATAATCAGCCGCACATCGAAGCCGTGATTACGCGCGAGGAGTTAACGCGCGCTCGCGCACGAGTGGATCAAGTATATGTTGATGAAAAAATTCGAAATTATATTGTGGAGCTTGTTATGGCTACCAGACAGCCCAAAAAATATGGTTTGGATGAACTTGAAAGTCTCATCAATGTTGGCGCCAGTCCGAGAGCAACGATTAATCTGATTCGCTCGGCAAAAGCAAATGCTTTCATTAAAGGCCGCGGCTATGTGACTGCCGAAGACGTTAAGGCAATCGCCTATAATGTTTTAAGGCACCGCTTGATTTTGAGTTTTGAAGCCGAGGCAGAAGAAATCAAAAGTGACGATGTGATTAAAAAAATTCTAGCGCGAGTTGAAGTTCCATAGTGTTACCAGCAGAGATACGTAAAAAAATTAAACTTCTCGAAATCAGTACGCGAAAACTAGTTAACTCAGTTTTTGTGGGTCAGTATCATTCTGCGTTTAAGGGCCAAGGCATGACTTTCGCTGAGTTTAGAGAATATGTTCCCGGTGACGATGTGCGCGCGATCTCTTGGCCGCTGACAGCTCGTACCGGAAAAACCTTTATTAAAAAGTTTGACGAGGACCGTGAACTCACCTTAATTTTTGCGGTCGATATTAGCGGCTCCGTGGACTATGGTAGCCAGAAATATTTTAAAGGCGAGGTGATCACGCATTTGGCGGCTATTTTGGGATTTAGTGCTCTTAAGAACAATGATCATGTGGGCTTGTTGCTTTTCTCTGATCAAGTTGAATGTTTTGTCCCTCCCAAAAAAGGCCGGGGTCACGTTCAAAGAATTTTGCGTGATCTCTATTTTTATCGGCCGCAAAGACGGGGCACAAATATTTCAGTAGCGGCGAGCTATCTCCAGGGGATTCTTAAAAAACGCGCGACAATTTTTATTTTCAGTGATTTTTTTGATGCTCAGTTTTCATTGAGCATTCGAAGCTTGGCGCGCAAGCATGATGTGATTGCTTGTGTGGTTCAGGATCCGAGTGAAAAAAACATTCCTAATTTGGGCTTGCTTGAGATGTATGATCCTGAGACTCAAGAAACCATGCTCGTTGACACGGGTTCAATAGCGTTCCGCACTGAATATTTTAAGCAAATCCAGGCACAAGAAAAGTTACGAACTGATGAGCTTAAGCGCGCCAGAGTCGATAGTATTCAAGTGACAGTGGGTGAGAGCTTCATTGATCCATTAATTGCTTATTTTCGTAAAAAAAATTCGAGAAGGTCCTAAGCCATGGCCGATATACATTGGCAATGTCAGTTAAATCACCTTGAGGAGGCAGACCAGCCCGGAATAGCTCTTGCGCAAGAGGTCCTGACAGTAGGAGAGAAATTCTATTTGAGTTGTGAGGGGCCAGAAGTTCAGGTTGACGCCGCCTCTTTAAACCTCGAATTGCCAAAAGAACAACAATACGATTTGAAGTTACTTAAAAATTTAGGGGTCGATTCGCATAAGGCTTCTTTTGTGGCGACCTCCTATACAGTCAATGACAAGGGTCACCAGTTTCAAAATATTTTCTTATCAGATGGCAAAGTTCGTATCGCACTTGACGGGATCTCATTTGCTGTTAAGAGTGTCATCACGGCAGAAAACAATCCCAAACACGAGCCCTATCCCCCAGCAGGCCCATTTAACATTTCTTATCCCTTTTGGTTTTGGGCCTGCTTCGTTTTATTGTTTTTGTTTTTCTCTTCTTTAGGTGTTGAAAAAATCATTGACCGAATTCGCAGAAAAAAATTCTTTAAGCTGCTAGATAGTCATCGACCCGCGATCTCGGCGTATCATCAATTGACGAAAGAGCTGAGGCAGTTGGGGCGAGACAGCTTAAGGCCGCAAAACTTTAATGCTAATCCTGAAAGCGCGCACAAATTTCTCAATGACCTGAATTCAAGTTTTCGTTGGTACCTATCAAGAAGCCTCGAGTTTTCTTGTTTCGAGAGTCGTGCTGGGCAAATTCTGTCTAAATTAAAACAAAAGGATGCGGAGCTTTATCAAAAAATTCACCACTCACTTGCGCGTGTGCTTATTGAGATCGAGCGATGTCAAAAAAAACACACGCAGCTTAAAATTGATGATGCTGTACAGTTGATAGAAATGGTTCGGCTGGCGGCCGATGAAATTAACAAGACGGTCCATACAAAAGCAGAGAATAAGGTTTCTAGAAATAAACTCGAGGCTGAAGTTTAAAGGGGTTTGAAGATGTTTCGATTTGCGGAGCCATCTTGGTTGAAGCTTTTATGGGCTATTCCCGCTATTTTGATTTTTCTTTTTGTCATTGAAAAGCGAGCTGTGCAAAAGTTTGAAAAATATTATGGTGCTCGCATTTCAGAATTTCTGACAAGTAGTGTCTCTTTATCTAAGCGAAAATTCAAAATTGTTTTAAAACTACTTGCCCTGACATTTTTTATTATCGCATTGGCCCGGCCACAAGCGGGTCATGGTACGCAAACAATTAAATCTGAAGGCGTTGAGCTGATGATTTTGTTTGATGTCTCTAACAGCATGCTCGCGGAGGATGCTAAACCCAGTCGACTGGCATTTGCAAAATCAGAAATGATCAAACTTCTTGATGTCTTGGGAGGTGATAAAGTTGGTTTGATTGCCTTTGCCGGAAGTGCCATTTTACTATCACCTCTGACAAACGACAAATCAGCACTGTCAATGTACATCGAAGGGCTTTCGCCAAAATCGGTAGAGAATCAGGGAACAGAATTTAAGAAAGCATTATTAGAAGGCGAAAAGGCGTTTGAGCGCGGCGGTGTTGACCCTGACGAAGGCGTCAAAATTACCAAAGTTATCGTTATCGCCACAGATGGCGAAGATCAAGAACCCGGAGCGCTTGATGCGGCTCAAAGTCTCTCGCAAAAAGGCATCAAGATCTTCACTCTTGCATTTGGAACCGATAAAGGGGCGCCGATCCCGACGCGCGACGAGTTTGGAAATTTGCGTGGCTACAAAAAAGACCAGTCGAACCACGACATTCTCACGCGTGTGAACGATGATTTTTTGAGGTCGATCGCGAAAGCCGGTGGTGGAAGCTTTTACCACGCAACTTTTGGTGGCAACGTAACTAAAAGCGTACGTGAAGATATCAACAAATTAGAAAAGACTCTGTTCGATAGCGAGATTTCAGCAAGCTACGAAGAAAAATTTCAGATTTTTCTGTGGATGGGATTGTTTTTCGCGTTTTTAGATCTCTTCATTGGCGAGAAGAAGTCAGCTGGTCAGATTTGGCGCGGACGCTTTGAAGCGAGGTCTAATTAATGCAAACTTATCCGCGATTCTTGATCTTGTTTGCAAGCCTTGTCTTAATTGGATTTTGCGCGTTCCAGCGCCATTTATTGCTAGGTATATACCACAACAATAAAAGCGTGTTTCATTTGTCAAAGAAAATGAATTATGAGGCTCTCGGTGAAGCAATCGAGGCATTAAGGTATCTCCCTTTTGCCTCAGAGTTGCACTTGAATCTCGGAGATCTCTATCTACTCAACAAAGATTTTGAGAAGGCGCAGAAAGAATTCTTAACCTCGGCAAGATCGGCTGCCCACGCACACAACGATCAAATGAAATTTCACGCTTTTTTTAATGCGGCGATCGCCGCAACAGAACTTAAGCATATCGATGAAGCACTGTCTCTGTATCAAGATTGTCTCGACATTCAAAAAGATTCTTTAGAGACAAAAACCAACATTGAACTTCTTATCCAAAGTCAAAGTGGCGGTGGAAAGGGGGAAGGCGGGGGTAAATCCGACGCCAATCAAGACCAAAAAGATGACAAAGACAATAAATCCGATCGCAATGATCCAAACAAGAAATTTCAAAATGAAGCACCCAAAAATCAGCCCCAGCCCTACAAAGGAAAAGAGATTTCAAAAGAAAATGTGAACAAAATTCTTGATGAGCTGAAACAGCAGGAGCAAAATATAAGAGCCAAATTTGAAAATCGAAATAATCATCATCCGCAGAATGAAAAAGATTGGTAAGACATGAAGTTTTTTATTATTTCCACTTTCATTTGCATGTTCAATATTTTTGGAGCACTTGCTCAGGCGACGGTGAACGTGCAGGCCAGCGTGGATCGCAATGCTATGGATCCCGGGGATACGTTTGAGCTAAGGGTCGATGTTAATAGTGACGAAGACAATACTCCAGAAGTATCGAAAGCTCCCGATATCGCAGGTTTTGAACTTGTCAATCAGGGGATGAGCACCTCGGCCAGGGCGGGTATTGTCACCGGCCCAAATGGCGCACAAGAATACAAGCGAACCACACAAACAACTTATAATTATTTTTATCAAGCTCTCAAGGTCGGAAAATTTAAAATCGATCCGATTGAAATTCGAGTGGGTGACAAAACCTATCGAACAGCGGCAATTTCTCTAAGTGTTGAGAAGGGTGCAAGCGGATCGCCAAGCAATGTGGCAAAAAATCGACGAGGTCACTCCGGTGGTGGGCAACGCCAGATGCCTAACCAGATGCCTAACCAGATGCCTGATTCGGATTCATCAGATCCGTGGCAGGGAGATCAACAAAATGAAGTTGAAGATCTTTTTAATCAACTTCTCAGGAGACACGGGTTGGCGCCTGGACCAAACGGGGGCTTTCGAACTCAACCCATTAATCCGCAAGATGCTTTTTTTATTCAAGTTGAGGTCGATAAAGCCGATGTTTTTGCAGGAGAACAAGTAACCGCTGCTTGGTATTTATATACCAGAGGAGTGATTCGCGATTTAGATACCTTAAAATATCCCGATTTGAAAAGCTTCTGGAAAGAGGACATTGAGATCGCAACCAATTTGAATTTCACCCAAGAAATTATCAATGGAGTACCCTATCGCAAAGCTCTTTTGGCGTCTTATGCCCTGTTTCCATTGAAAGAGGGGGAAGCCCTCATCGATTCTTATAAAGCAAAATGTTCTGTTCTGGCCGGTGATATGTTTGGTTTTGGTTCCGGTAAGGCCTATACTTACACAAAGGTCAGCAAAGAAGTGAAGATCAATGTGCGCCCCATACCGGCGTCTAACCGACCCGCTGATTTTTCGGGAGCGATCGGAAATTTTCAAGTTTCAACAAAAGTTGATGAGAGTAACATCGCGACCAATCAGCCCTTTTCATTTCATATTCGCTTTGAAGGTAAGGGCAACGCAAAGCTCATCGAGCTGCCGCCCTTCGAGGCGCCCGCGGGCCTTGAATTGTATGATACTCAAAAAGAAGCCAAATTCTTTAAGAACGGAACCTCTTATAAGGATTTTAATTTGCTAATTATTCCAAGACAAGAAGGTGATTTTACCTTACCAGCCCTTAGCGTGAGTATTTTTGATCCCGAAAAAAAGGCTTATGTGACCCGCAAGACAGAACCCATTAAAATTCATGTGGCCCATGGCGTACAAGATCCAAATGTTAAAAATTCTCCGCTTTTTCAGGAGCAAAGTGAGGCTCCCCCGAAAAAAGAATTTAAGCCTATGCTTGCGACAACATGGCGTTTGAGTAAGAAGCCAAATTATAAACTTGAATTGACTATTTATGTTCTGGTTATTTTGACGATTATGGTGTCGCTTTTATTCAAGGCGCGAAGCGAGCTGGGCTGGCAAGAAAAAAAGCGCAATCTGCTGAAGCAGATGCGCTGGAGATTTAAGCGGATAAAGTCTCGTATTTCGAAAGCCAGTGGCCGCGAAGTGGCAGTTGAGGCGACAAATGCTTTGTACTTTATTTTGGGGCAACTTTCTGAGGAAGGTGGCGCGACCCAAGAAATAGAGAAGCTTTTGCTGCTGATTCCCCCGAGTGTTCGAAATGAATTGGGAGGCGAGTTGGCCAAATATATTGAGAAGCTTCAGATGCTTAGCTTTGCACCTGATTCGGTCGTAGGACAATTAAAGGAGCCAGCTCAAGTCAGAGACTTAATTTCTAATCTTGAGAAAATCCTTGAGAAAGCAGTAGTTCTTTCAATGAGTGATTCACAGTATGTTTCAGTTCGAGAAGAGCAAAAAACAATTTAAAGCCGCAAAAAAACCCTGTGAAATTTTTTGCAGGCGCTGCAGTCCAGCGTATCGGCAATATATCTACACTCTGTTTTAGACTTTGAGCGAGCATGAGGACCTCAATATCCAAAAGCTCTTCTGGTGCACGTTGAAGCTTGAAAATTTGATTGCTCGCGCTTTTTCGAAAAGCCTTGAATTTGCAGAATGCATCATCGACGTCTTTATCAAGGCCGCTTAAAAAAATTTTTTGTGTCATTCGATTCATGACCTGCCTGACCATACGATTCGTCGTGTTCTCACGAAATAAAATTTTGCTCGTATTGAGGTTGCGACTGCCAACGAGGACTTCGATCTCAGGGTGTGCACGAAAGTGGGCTAAAAATACGATTATTTCTGCAAGCGGGATTGAGAGCGCTGAATCCAAGAGAAAATGAAATTCTCCACTGGCCTTTAACATGGCACTTTTAACACTGGCCTCGGACGTCCGCTCAGGGCATTGACCGGCAATAATGACTTCGTAGGAGATGGGGAGTTTATTAAAAAAACTTTGAATATCGCGAAGGCTATCTTTTAAGAATTGAGAGCTGGGCATTTGTTTTGGCATTTGTAAGATGATACTTAGGTCCGGGGATTTTTCACTCATGACAAGCATGCTAATCTAAGTTAGAGTTTTAGAAAAGCTCGTTAACACTTTAAATGAAGATCGAAATGAATTTTGGCTTATGAACTTTAATAAAGACTCGCAAATTTTACGTTGGCCAAAAGAAAATCTAGGCCTGATTTCGCTGCTGCTGTGTTCTGCGCTTCTGCGTTGCCTATTTCTCACCTTGAAATCCCCGCACTTTGATGAAGGTGTCTATGGGTTTTTCGTTCAAGAAATCTGGAGAAAGGGCTTCTTTCCGTATGATCCCTCAAATTTTCATGGGCCTGCTTATTACTATGCCTTACAACTTGCAGAACAAATATTTGGGCGAGGAATTTTTGGCTTTCGCTTAATGAGCGGGATTTTTTCTTGGCTCACCATCGTCTATGTTTGGCGAATGAATAAATTTTTTGGAGAAGTGGCGATTTGGGCCGCCTTGGCGATCGCCGTTAGTCCGAGCGCAGTTTTTTATTCGCGCTACGCCATGCATGAGTCGATGTTCGTTTTGTTTCAGGTCTTATTTGTTCACCATTATTTCGACTTTATAAGTGAGAAGAATGCAACTTCGGCATGTAAAATGGGGATTTATGCCGCTCTCTGTTTTGCGAATAAAGAAACCACAATTATATTTCTTTTTTGTTTCTTATTTTCGGCTCTTCTGACCGAAATGTTTTCAAAGAAAAAGCGATTTGGAGAAGTCTTTGCCTTTCTTAAGGATAAAGACATTTTGAAGTTTATTTTTTTAGGCATCTTGTCGGCATCTGCATTAACATTTTTTCTTTTTTCTGGCTTGTTTTCTGAACCAGTTCGGGTGTTTGACTTTTTTCGTGCTTACTCGTTTTGGACGAAGACGGGTACCCAACATCTGTCGGGCCACGAAAAGCCATTTTATTATTGGTTTAGTCTGCTTCTGCGCTACGAATGGCCGGCATTCATAGGACTGTTAGTATCGCCGCTGCTGTTGTTTGTTGGTTCCAAGGCGTCAAGGTTATTTAGTTTTTTTTCTTTGGGTACGCTGGCCGCATACGCGATTATTCCATATAAAACGCCTTGGTGTATTTTAGGAATTGTCTGGCCACTATGTTTTGTGACGGGTTTTGCGATGACTGAGATTCGATCACATCGATTTTTTCAAGCCGTTGTGGTGAATTCCAAATCGAGTTCAGAAATTAGCCATGTGAGGTCAAAATTTATTTGTGGAACTTTAGCTCTGATATTATGTTTTGTATCACTGGTCATGTGCATTCGCTTGAACTTCTTTTATTTTGAGGATTCGAATGAACCCTATGTCTACGTGCAAAGTTCAGCTGATGTAAATAGCATTTCAAATGTCATCAAACTTAAAGAGCAGACGGCGTCTGAAGATTTAAATATGAATATCATCGTTGGACTTAAAGTTGCCTGGCCATTTCCCTGGATACTATCAGACTTTACCCACGTTAGTTATCGTGAAATCGTTGCGGAATCTGATAATGGACCGCAGACGCAAGCGGTCCAAGATCAGAGAAAACTTGTCGACACTGCGGATGTGATTTTAGTGGACCTGGATGACAGCGCGAAAATTGAAAAGCAATTGAACAAAAAATATTTCAAGTCGCCGTTTAAGCTGAGGGATTCGTATAATATCTGCAGCGTGTATTTTAATGCTGAAAAATTTCAATTAAGTGAGTTGAAACGTCTTGAAAATGAGATCGTCGGTGGTGAGGCATCATTGATGAAATTTGGCGTTGTGGGTGAGAAACAATGATTGTCTTTGGACTACTACATATTGCCTTAAGTTCTTTGATTGCTTATTTTTTAAGTTGCTTGGCCGGCCACTTAAATGCGTCGATTGCAGCGATTAGTCTTATCTCGTCTGTTTTTTTGAGTTATTATATACTTAATTATGAATCCTCTGACTTTTTAAACCTACGCCTAAACGCCTGGAGAAAATCTTCAATTGGTATTTTTGAGAAGATCGTTTTTGCACTCATTTGTTTTATAGGATTTAGACATTTTCTGTTTTTGTTTTATCGGGTCGACAACGAGGTGCGAAGTCTCCATCAATTTAATTTGGGTGATCTTCCACTGCATATCCAGTACATAAGAAATCTAGCAATGGGAGTGGATTTTCCTCCACATAATCCAAATTTTCCGAGTGAGCTCTTACGATATCCCTTTGGCATTGATCTCTATAATGCCCTTTGGGAAGCACTTGGAGTCGTGACTTCTTCGCATTTGTTTTTGGTCGGTATTTTTTGCGTGCTGGCAAGCTTGGTCAGCCTGCGTTTGGCAGGTAGCTGGTTAGCGATGGTCGCCTTTTTTTTTAGTGGAGGATTTATTTCTTTGAGCACGGGCGGAGCGCTCGACGTGCAACGCCTTCTTTCTTGGAAAAATTTATTTATAGCCATGTTCATCACTCAGCGAGGTTTTGTATGGGCCTTGCCAGCCGGAATTCTCATCCTTTATTTTTTATTTTTAAATGCCCGCAGAGACATGCCGATAAAAGGGGGAGCCTCCGCGGCCTTACACCCGCGAACACTTTTAATTATTGGGATCCTATGGGCAAGTCTGGCCTTCTTTCATCTGCACAGCTTTTTTATCATAAGTTTAATGATCGGCCTGTTGGGCCTCTACCGCTGGTATGAGCACCGAAAGGCCGCGCCCGGCGCAATAAAAAAATATTTCTTGCTTTGGGTATGGCCAGCAAGCATCGGTACTTATTTTGTTTTGATTTCTTTGAACTTTTTTAAAATGCAAAGTGTTGCCCATTGGCATTGGGGCTGGACACTTGAGCCCGAGCAAAATTTTTTGCAATTTATCTCTGTTAACTTTGGAACTTACCTCCTGCTATTTGCTGGCGTCGGCGTGATCATATTCATGAATAAGAAAAAGAATTTTTATTTTGAGTACTTAGTGAACCTTGGCATCTTTATTTTGTTTTTTAATTTGATCTTGGCCCCATGGGATTGGGATAATGTCAAAGTTCTCGTTTGGCCTTACCTCGGACTCAGCATTTTATCCTTTGAAATATTGCGTGAATTCTGGACGAACTGGATGCAAGTTGTTTTGTTGATCAGTCTTTCATACGGAGGCTTATACGCAATTTCTGACTCACAGTTCTCGGTTGCCCATCATATTCTTTTGTATAAAACTGCTGATATCGCACTTGCTAAAGCCGCCACTAAAGAGATTCTGCCAAATGCCGTCTTTGCGTCGAGCACGAATTATGATCACGAGCTGACGGCACTCGGTCGAAATCGCGTCATGGGTTACGAGGCGCATTTGTGGGCCCACGGTATCCAAGCTCAGGATACCAAACAAAAGCTTGTCGAGCTGATGACGGGGGGCGAACATTGGCTTGAGCGTGCCAGGGAGTTACGAGTGAATTATATTTATTGGGGCCCTCGCGAGAAAAAAGAATTTGTTCCTTTAGAAAATGGCAGTTCGTCATCGGGGCCCTCCTGGAGAGGTCAATTGAAAAATGTTTCGCATATCGCCGATATTGAGGTTTATGAGGTTCCGCTTTGAAACACCACCTGAGGTTTTGCGCTTCCATTTTTTTACTGATCGGGCTGTTTTCTGCACATGGCTTTTCAGCGGTCGAGCCACTGACAATTAGTAGCGAGGATAATTTCGAAGCGGGACGTTGGATGTATTCCCCTAACCCTGACGCTGAAATTAAAAAGCTAAAATTTCCGATCTCAAATCTAGTCGGTATCAAGCGCGCACAAATCGGTGGTAAGTATCAAGTTTGTGTCTCAGAGCTTCTAAAGGTTTGGTCAAAGCTCAAAGGACTTGATCCTTGGCTGATGACCGTGAGATTGGATTGCGCCGTACACTTGCTTGAGCAAGATCATAAACGCATAGAAGCCCTCGTTCAGGCTCTCGGAGTTTTAGATAAAAATCCTGAGTGGTTGTTGGCGGGCCCCTATACTCAAAATTTGAGAACAAGTTATATCGATGCTCAATTGTCGTTGATTGACTTGCGCTCGAAATCAAGTCGTAAAGCGGCTTGGGATGAAGTTGAAAGGCTCCAATCGCGCGTGTCATGGATGAGTGATGGAGCTCGCGCTAAGTTTCATAGATTGATTGGTGAGCTGAGTTTTTCGGATCAAAAACTCGAGGCAGCGAGGTCCTATTTTGTACTCAGTCTTCGTGACGCTGACGCGGACGAGCTTAAAAAGCGCCTCTCGCAAATTGATTCGGCATTATCCTTGAAGCGAGTTAAAAAACTAGAAAAAGGCCTGCCAACGGAGAAAGAAAAACCCGCTTTGAATGTACATTCGGTTTACCAAGTGAATGTACAAAATGAGCAGAGCCTTGAAGAACAAGAACTTGCGAGTCGCATTACCTCTTTTCTTAAGAGTGGGGATCTGTTAGGCGCGACCACTGAAGCGATTAAATTGATCCAAAAATTTCCGGGAAGCAGTCGAGCAAAATGGGCTCAAGATCGCGTGATTGAGTCCTTGTTGAGCTTATTTGATAAGTCTGACGACAAGTCAGGCGACAAATATGAAGGCCTCAGACGCAATATCCTAGCCCAAATGTTTTTGGCCGATTCTGAAAGGCAATACGAATGGGCGAAATCGCTTTATAACAGGGGGCTTTACGGTGAGTCGCTCGAACTTATCAAAAAATCTTTACCAAGGCTCGAGCCATCTGCGCGGGTGACAAAATTTTTGGATCTTGGTGCTCACGCTTCTTATTTACAAGATAAGTTTGAAGATGCGCTTGGTTTTTACAATGAGATCATTATGAAACATAGCGGTACACCGACTTTTCGAGAAGCACTTTTTAAATCGGCCCTCATTTACTATCGCCAAAAAGATTTTTCACAGACGGTGAATAGGCTTGAACGTCTGCTTTCAATTCCGCAAGCTGAAAATTTCGAACTACAAGCAAGGTATTGGCTGTGGAGAAGTTTGCAAAACCTCAAGTCAGATCGAGCTGATGAGCAGGCGCAAACGCTGATCGAGAAATTTCCGCTGAGTTATTATGGACTCAGGGCACGTATTGAAAAAAATAATGGTGTCGTTGAAATCAAGTTTGAAAAGAGTATTAAAACTGAAGCAAGTCTTTGGATCACAAATAAAACTCGCCTCAATTGGGAGCGTGTGCAGATTCTTATTCGTGCTGGTTGGATAGACGAGGCTCAAGCCGAAATTAAAGAACTGCCGCTTCCGACCACGCCAGATGAAAAGGCCTTACGAGCACGTATTTTAGCTGCGGCTATGAATTATGGCCCGGCGATCAAGCTTGTCAACGAGGCCTGGGATGAAGATCCTAGTTTACGTCAAGAAGTTTTTTTCGGAGTGGCCTTTCCGAGAGAGTTTCAAAGTGTCATCGAAGAAAATGCGAAACTCAGAAACCTGTCGCCTTATTTAGTGCGTGGGCTGATTAAGCAAGAGAGTGCTTTTCAAATCAAAGCTGTGAGCGCGAGCAGTGCTTTTGGGCTCATGCAGATGATTCCGCCGACAGCGAGAGAAATCGCCAGTGATTTGAAGATTCAACATCTCGAGCTTCCTCAAGATATGTTTAATCCCATTCAAAACATTCGCATGGGAACTTATTATTTAGCAAAAGTTCTACGGCAATTTAATGATCATGTTCCTCTGGCACTCGCGTCCTATAACGCTGGCCCTACTCGCATGGAGCGTTTTATTAAATCACGTCCGAGTCTAGCTCGTCTGATGAGTCATCCTTCGTCTGATCCGGATGACGAGATTTGGTTTGATGAGCTGCCTTGGGCCGAGACGAGTTTTTATGTCAAAGCGATTTTGAGAAATTTTATTCTGTATCAGAGCTTTGACTTAGGTCGAGTTTCTGTCTCAAATCCAATATGGACGGCAACCAAATAAAATGTTTTTGTCAGACGTTGCAGATTGAATTCTGCATCGGTTATTCTAAATTTAAGTCGTCTTAAATAAAAAAAGAAATAGGCGTGATCAACTGTAATTTTCGCGCGGAGGAACGATGCAGAAAATTCTGAGGAAGCTCATGCTCTTAAGCGTTCTTGCTCTGATGACAGGATGTATTCATCAAAGCAAGCACGATGCTTCGAAAAATGAACTTGGCCCGCATTTATCGACCAGTTCAAATGCTTCAGCTGAAGCGAAGGCAGACCCTGCTGTGACAGATGTTGTCGCTCCAAAAGAGACTGCGTCTGACAAAGTTGCGTCGAGTATTGCCACTTCTGACAGTGCGACCACGCCGGTGGTAACTGCTGAAATAACAAAGTTGGAAACTCCAGTAAATAATGATCTCAAAGAAGATTTGAGTTCTATTCCAATCGAACAAAATGAGTTGGTCGAGGACTGGCTTGATTATTTTCAGGGACGCGGAAGCGACTATATGGAAACTTATCTCTCGCGATCAAGCAAATATGCGCCGATCATGAAAGAGATTTTTAGAAGAGAAGGTTTGCCAGAGGATCTCGTGTATGTGGCACTTATCGAGTCTGGCTTTAGTTCTATTGCCAAAAGTTCTGCTAACGCCGTCGGATTTTGGCAGTTCATGCGATCAACCGGGAGGCGCTACGGATTGCAATGCGACTCCTATGTCGATGAGCGCAGAGACTTTATAAAGGCGACTGTCGCCGCCGCTGACTATTTCAAAGGGCTTTATAATTTATTCGGCTCGTGGTATCTGGCGATTGCAAGTTACAATGTTGGTGAAAATAAAATCAAAAGTCTGGTGATGAAATATCATACAAGAGATTTCTGGAAGCTGGCGCAGATAAGGCGCCTTCCAAAAGAGACAAAAAATTATATTCCAAAGTTTTTAGCCGCGCGTATGATTGCAAGGGATCCGGCAAAATACGGTTTCAAAGATATTCAGTATATGCCGCCGCTTGAGTTCACAGAAATCGAACTCGGTCATTCTGTCGATTTAAAAAAATTAGCGCAAGAAATGAATATTGATTATGATGAGTTGAAGGACTTGAATCCGTCTTTTAAAAAGGGAATAGCGCTGGATAAGTCTGGACATTTGATCTTACGAGTTCCTAAAGATTCGGCCGATAAGGCTAAGGCTGCAGCGGTTTTAGCAAACATCAAAGATCGCAAAAATATTAAGGTCGTTGATGACGACGAAATTAGTTTTTATCGTGTCCGAAATGGTGAAACTTTGGGTGGCATTGCGAGAAAATTTCACACCAGTGCCCGCCGTCTCAGATCACTTAATGGATTGGGCTCAAGGTCGCGAATTGTCGCTGGAAAAAGAATCAAAGTCCCTGGCGATTCGGTCGTAGGCATTTCTCGTTCAGAGGTCAGTCGGCATCGCAGAAAGCGCTCGGAGCGAAATGTGGCTGCGTCGAAGGCGCCGAAGGTTAGCCAGCGGATACATATCGTGAGAAGGGGAGAGTCAATTGCCCAAATTGCTCAACGTTATAAAGTTTCGGTTTCAAAACTGATTAATTACAATCAAATTTCGCGCCATCAGAGACTTGCGGTCGGATCGCGACTGGAGATTCCAACAAAGACGAATCGCTTGTAGGAGTATCCATACTCCGTAAAGTAGGCGCGGCCATCAAAAAAGCGTTAAACGTCAAATTGTATAGGAACTTGTCGGTCTAATTCTGGCAAAATTGCTAAGCGCAAGGCTAAATAGATACTCGGGAGTGTTTTCAAGACATTGAAATTACTAGTATTCTTTTAAATATGGCAAAAAATTTACCGTCAAAATTTACGATTTCATAGCTCGGACTGGGCATTGCAAGTTTAAGAATCATGCGTCTCAATCAATTAACGTTTTTTCGGTTTCTTGCTGCGATTTTAGTCGTGGCATTTCATTTTGGTCGCGAGACTTTTCCGTTTAACTTGCCGACATCCGCGCTGTTTGTCGAAATCTTGAGTTCAATGGTAAGTTTTTTCTTTTTGCTATCGGGATTTGTGTTGGCGGTTTCAAATTTTGATAAAGCAAAGATTTTAAAAAAAGAGTTTTATTTCAATCGCTTTATCCGCATATATCCTCTCTATATCATCGCACTCCTGGTCTATTTTCTTTCTCGAGGACTGAATGATATTTCAGCTAAAGAGTTGATCATGAACTTAAGCCTCACCCAGGCGCTATTTTCTGACAATGCCTTAAGCCTCAATTATCCAGGTTGGTCTCTTTCAGCAGAGGCCTGCTTTTATCTTTTGTTTCCGTTTGTATTTTCGCTGTTAATGCAAAAAACTTCAAAATTGATTGCAATAATTTGTGGAGCGTTTTGGGTATTGAGCATGAGCGTCTACGCTCTTTCGTTGGATGTCTGGCAAATACCCATTAGCTACGCCACTTATTTTCCGGCCTATCACTTAAGCACATTTGTCTTGGGTGTCGGTGCGGGATTAGTCTTTTGTCGACATAAGGAAGTGATCAATCAAATGAAAACTTACCTGTGTTGGACGACTGTGGCATTGGCTGGGACAGCAATAGCATTGGTTTTATTGAAGAGTCCTATTATCAGATACCATCACAGTGGCCTCTTTAACCCGCTTTTTCTATCAACAATTCTGCTTTTTTCAATAGAATGCGCACCTCTAAAGGCTTTGTTGAGCTCTCGGATATTGGTTTTTTTAGGTGAAATTTCTTATGGAATTTATATTTTGCAATACTCGTTATGGTGTCTCTTCTTCTCTGTCGCCGGTCGCCTGAACCTGGCGTTGCTCACAAATTTTTATGTTTGTACAGCCGCTCTGATCGCTGGTTCGGCAGGGTCATATTTTTTAATAGAGAAGCCAGCGGTTTTTTATTTTAAAACTTGGCGGCGCGGATCGAAGCAAACCCAACAGGTGGATTCTTTGGAGCTTGTTACCTCGGTGAATTAATAACTTTAACTTTAGACAGGTTTAAAAACTAATAATCATAGGAGATTATAGAAATGAAAAACAGAATCAAAATTGGAATACTCATGACAACGGCGTTCTTCTCTCTCGCAGCTCAGGCAGAACAGAGTATGTGTGACATGGTCACTCAAGCCGTTATGGCGAATCCATCGACTCCAGCTGCAGTGAGTAAGTCAGGCATTGAATTTACCCTTGTTGCCAAGCTCAAAAATGGATTTAAATTTTATGGCGAAAGCGGACTCGATATCTGGAGTAATCAAGTTGTGCCCTGGGATTCCGAAAAGGCCGACCTCTTGGTTGCGTTTAGAGGCCAAGAAGGAGATTTCTTTTTTCCAAATAATATAGCTGATAAAGATAACTCATCTCAAGAAGAACATCTGGCAGATTCTGAGGGAAGAAAATGCGCCTATCAGGATATTAAAACTAAAAAATGCGATGGTACGCTGAGAGCTGGCTATGTTGAAATGACTCCCCCGCAGGACCCATCAAAAGACGGAATTCTTTGCCCGCCTGATCAAGAGAGCTACAAGCCACATTGGCTCGCGGTAAAAGCCAATACAACTTATTGTATTCGCTCTCGTCGTGGCACTTCATATGCTCTTTTAGAAGTTCGCGAAATTTGTGGCGATAGCATTGTGTTTCAAGTGGTTCCAGGCACTAATGGTTCGAACAAATTTTTGCCTAAGTCCAGTAATCCTAGCTTGAAACTGAATTAAGCAGCTTTTTGAGGGAGCTAAAGGGCGCAGATTTTTTGCGCCAGCTCCAAAAAGCTTTTGGCTTCTTCACTATCAGGTTGAGAACTGACGAGCGGAATGCCAATCTCACAAGCCTTTGCAAGATTCGGATAAAAGGCAAGCTCAGCGAGTTTGGCGATGCCTTTTTCTTCGAGGTAATGATCAAGACTTCCTTTCGGAAATAGTTGCTGTTTCACAAAACTTCCGCTTGAATCTTTGACTGTCAGAAAAGACATATTTTCAACCACTCCCAACAAAGGGACTTGAACCCGCGCCCACATATCAAGTGCTTTTTTAACATCGCTTAAAGCAACATCTTGCGGAGTTGAGACGGCGATGGCACCTGCGACAGGTACTTTTTGGGCGAGCGAGAGTTGCACATCGCCCGTTCCTGGTGGCAGATCAACAAATAAATAATCGAGCTCGCCCCAGTTCACGCCAAATAAGAATTGATCGACAGCTTTAAAAAGCATGGGGCCTCGCCAGACAACGGCGAGCTCATCATCAACCAAAAGTCCAATACTCATGATCTTCACGTCATGACGTTTGATCGGAATAATTTTATGATCTTCGGCGATTTCAGGTTTCTGATTCAGAATTCCAAACATGCGGGGAATACTTGGGCCGTATATATCACAGTCTAGGAGCCCAACCTTTTTTCCAAGTTTGGCGGTTGCTGCAGCTAAATTTGCGGCAACCGTACTCTTGCCGACCCCCCCTTTACCTGAACTAACGGCTATAATTTTTTTGATTCCCGGGACGGGTTTCTGCTGCTCGAATGGATTTTGCATAATTCTTTCTCAATTTCTTGCCAAGCGGTTTTGAAAGCAAAATACTTAATATATGGGGTTTATCTCGCACCACTTTATAGTTCTAAATGCAATTGTTGTCACCCTCCTTGTCATGAGCTTTTTAAGAATGCGTAGATCGGCTCATCGTGGGTCCATGCGTCTGAAAGAACTCAATCCAAATCGAAAAGACAAGGAAGTTGTCGTTAAGAAAATTGTCGTTGATAAGAGCGACCCAAGAGCTCCGCAAGCTGAAAAATCCTTGAATGTCATGTTCAACTATAACGGACACACTTGGGATGCCTATGAAGTCTTAGGGGTTCCGGCGGGAAGCAGTTTTGAAAGTTCGTTTCAGGCTTTCGAAAAAATGACGGCTTCGATGGACGAAGAAAGTAAAAGTTTTTTGTTATCAGCTCTTGAATCAATCCGTAAACAAAAGCAGAATTCAGACCTTCAGTGACTCGACTAATAGATCGCCGTCATTTTAGCTGAGACGGACCACTAAGCTCATATTCAAATTTGGCTTTACCTTGATGGCAGACAAAGCAGGTGACCTCGGGCTTTCCGCCAAAGCCTTTGTCAGAATTTAAGAGCTTGGTGATTTTCATATGTTGTGCCGCCACTGCAAAATTTTTATTCTTCGATTCCTTAAAATTCTCGGGATTGTGGCAGTAGACGCAGGTCACTCCGAGATCCCTACTCATTTTGACCATTTGTTCACGCATTTTTATATCCGCGTCGGTCTCGGTTTTCGCAAGGAGAGTTTGGCTAGTGACTAAATCAACGGCCAAAACGAAAAAGATCGTAAGCGCCACTTTTGTCGCCATTTTTGTCGTCAGATTTGTGAACAAATTTGTTGGCAAAATTAAAAATCTCATAGATCTCATTTGCAGGCATTTCTGCTTTCATTTTCTGGCCTGCAATGCACTTGGACAAGTCCGGATTTCTTGACTAAAGAAAGCTTGAAATGCTACGCCAAAAGGCTAGGCTGTATCCAGCAAATTTTCAGATATAGCTTTGTTTTTAATCCAACTCCTAGAGGCTCGCTAGAGCGGAGAATCTTAAGCATGGCAGATCCTGTCCAAAATTCAGCTGCGAAAGCACAACACAAAAACTTAAACGATCTTGCCACCATGGTTTCTCTTTGTAAGAGGCGCGGCTTTGTTTATCAAAGCAGCGAAATTTATGGCGGCCTTAATTCTTGTTGGGACTATGGTCCGCTGGGTTCAAATTTAAAAATGAATGTTAAGCAGGCATGGTGGAATGCTATGACCAGACGCGATGACGTGGTTGGCCTGGATGCTGCGATCTTGATGGCCCCCATGGTTTGGAAAGCCTCAGGTCACGTCGATGGTTTTAGTGACCCCTTGGTTGACTGCAAAAAATGTAAGCAGAGGTTTCGGGCCGATCAACTCCCTCAGGCTTTAGAGGGCGCTTGTAAAGAAAAAGAAAATTGCAAAGGCGCCTATTTGACCGAACCGCGCAGTTTCAATCTCATGTTTAAGACTTTTATGGGCCCTGTCGAAGACGCAAGTGCCATTGTTTATCTACGACCCGAAACCGCCCAAGGGATTTTTGTTAATTTTGAAAATGTGCAAAGCACTTCGCGAAAAAAAGTTCCATTTGGCATTGCTCAAATCGGCAAATCTTTTCGCAATGAGATCACCCCCGGCAACTTTATCTTTCGCACGCGTGAATTTGAACAAATGGAGATGCAGTATTTTGTTAAACCGGGAACGGACGATGGTTTTTTTGAAAAATGGAAAGAAACGCGCTGGAATTTTTATCTGAAACTGGGCATGAATTCCAGCAAACTTCGCTTTAAACCTCATGGACCTGGCGAGTTGGCCCACTACGCAAAGGCAGCAGTGGATGTGCAGTACGAATTTCCATTTGGGTGGCAAGAGCTTGAAGGTATCCACAATCGTTCGGACTTTGATTTGAGTCAGCATCAAAAATTTTCAGGAAAAAAATTAGAATATTTCGATGAGGCGGCAAAAGAAAAGTACCTTCCTTTTGTGATCGAGACGGCAGTTGGTTGCGATCGTTTGATTTTGGCCCTTCTCTGCGATGCCTACCGAGAAGAAAATTCAGTTGATGAAGAGACCGGTCGCGCTGATACGCGTGTGGTCCTTGGCTTTCATCCTGAAATCGCGCCAATTAAAGCTGCCATTTTGCCGCTCTCAAAAAAAGCCGAACTGACCGAACCGGCGCTCAAACTCAGAGATGGGTTGGCACGCGAATTTGCGGTTCAGTACGATGATGCGGCAAGCATTGGTAAACGCTATCGCAGACAAGATGAAATTGGGACGCCATTTTGCATGACTTATGATTTTGATTCGAACACAGATCACAAGGTCACTGTGCGTGAGCGTGATTCGATGAAGCAGGAGCGGATCGCCCTTGATCAAGTCGAAACTTATTTGCGCACTCAAATCAAAGCAAAAGCGATCGCTTTTTAGTTTCTTAAGAGAATGCAAAAATTTTTATTTAATATTTAGAGGAATAAAAATATGTATGTTGGAAGGGACCAAATGAAAGCAAAGACGATGGAAGCCAGCCCAGAAGCGGGCGCCGACCTACAAAAGTTGGTTTACTTTTTTTCAGCCGGCCAAACCGATGGCAATGCAAAGATGAAAGACGTCTTAGGTGGAAAAGGTGCCAATCTCGCCGAGATGACTTCACTCGGGATTCCAGTGCCGCCAGGATTTACTATCGTGACTAGCGTTTGCCAGGCGTTTTATGACAATGGTGAGAAGTTGCCCGAATTCGTTAAAGAACAATCCTTTTTAGCTCTGCAAAAAATCGAAAAGCTTCTTGGTAAAAAATTTGGTGATAAAAATAAACCTCTTTTAGTCAGCGTGCGTTCTGGCGCTCGCGCCTCGATGCCAGGAATGATGGATACGATTCTCAATCTTGGACTCAATGATGAAACGGTCGAAGGATTGGCTAAAAACTCTGGAAACCCAAGATTTGCCTGGGACTCCTATCGACGATTTGTGCAAATGTATTCGGATGTCGTTCTTGGCATGAATCACTCACTTTTAAGCGTCATGATGGAAGATCTCAAAAGCGAAAAAAAATACCAGCATGATACCGATCTCACGAGTGAAGATTTAAAATTATTAGTGGCGCAATATAAAAAAATCATTTTTGAAAGTACGGGCCAGAAATTTCCACATGATCCCCTTGAACAGCTTTGGGGTGCGATTTCAGCGGTATTTAAATCTTGGAACACCCATAGGGCAATAGTTTACCGTCAGATGCATGATATCCCAAGCTCGTGGGGAACTGCTGTGAATGTACAGTCGATGGTCTTCGGAAATATGGGCGACGACTCAGCTACGGGAGTTGCATTTACCCGTAATCCTTCAACTGGCGAAAATAAATTCTACGGCGAGTTTTTGATCAATGCTCAAGGTGAAGATGTGGTTGCAGGAATCAGAACTCCGCAGCCGATTTCACGGCTGGCGGCTGAAGGAACAGGTCTTGCTTCGATGGAAGAAAAGCTGCCTAAACTCTACCAGGAGCTCGTGGAAACCTATCATAAACTTGAAAAACATTATCGCGATATGCAGGACATGGAGTTTACCATTGAGCAAGGAAAACTCTGGATGCTGCAAACCCGAACGGGCAAACGTACGGCAGCAGCGGCGCTCAAAATTGCTTGTGATATGCTCGACGAAAAATTGATCAGTGCTGAAGAGGCCGTGATGCGAGTTGAGCCCAAGAGCCTTGATCAGTTGTTACATCCAACGCTTGATCCAAAAGCAAAGCGTACAAGGTTAGCAAAGGCTCTTCCTGCCTCACCTGGCGGAGCCTATGGGGCGATTGTTTTTACAAGTGAAGATGCGGTGGCCTTAAAAGAGAAAGGGCAAAAGGCAATTCTGGTGAGAATCGAGACCTCTCCCGAAGATATTTTGGGAATGGTCGCGGCTCAAGGTATTCTCACCACTCGTGGAGGCATGACTTCGCATGCAGCAGTTGTCGCTCGTGGAATGGGAAAATGTTGTGTCGCAGGCTGTGGCGACATTCAGGTCGACTATGTTAAAGAAGAAATGCGTGCCAATGCCTATGTTCTCAAAAAAGGTGACTTCATTACCTTGGATGGCTCGACTGGTGAAGTCTTCTTGGGCGAAGTTAAAACCATCGAGCCGCAGCTTGGCGGCGACTTTGATAACTTGATGAAGCTCGCTGACCAATTTCGAAAATTAAAAGTCAGAGCCAACGCCGATACGCCCAAAGACGCCGTTACTTCGAGAAATTTTGGAGCCGAAGGGATCGGCCTATGTCGAACAGAGCATATGTTTTTCGGCGCCGATCGCATCGATGCGGTTAGAGAAATGATCATCGCTGAAAATAAGGTGGAGCGTGAGCGGGCGCTCGAAAAGCTGCTGCCAATGCAAAAATCGGATTTCTATCAGCTTTTTAAGACGATGAAGGGCTATCCAGTCACGATTCGCTTACTTGATCCACCTTTGCACGAATTCGTTCCGCAAACCGACGTCGAGGTCAAAGAATTGGCGGCGCGCTTAGAAGTGGATTTTGACAAATTGAGATTGAAAGTGAAGTCCTTGCACGAATTTAACCCCATGCTCGGCCATCGTGGTTGTCGTTTGGCGATTACTTATCCTGAAATTTATCAAATGCAAACTCGCGCCGTTGCACTGGCCACCGTTGAATTGCTTAAAGAAGGAATGAAGCTTATTCCTGAAATTATGATTCCGTTGATCGCCACCAAAAAAGAACTCGATATTTTGCGAAAATTAGTTTGTGATGAGGTCGAAAGGGTGCAGAAAGAATCGAATTTAAAATTTGATTATTTGGTTGGCACTATGATTGAGCTTCCGCGAGCGGCTTTGTGTGCTGATGAAATCGCCACTCAAGCTGATTTTTTCAGCTTTGGTACCAACGATTTAACGCAGACGGCTTTAGGACTCTCTCGAGATGATGCGGGCAGATTTTTGGCCACCTACGTAGAAGAAGGCATTTTTGCAGCGGATCCCTTTGTCACGATCGATAAAGATGGAGTGGGCAAGCTGATGAAATTGGGGGTTGACCTCGGGCGCAAAATTCGACCAAACTTGAAGGTCGGTATTTGTGGTGAGCATGGCGGCGATCCAGAGAGTATCAATTTCTTTCACACGCTTGATTTGGATTATGTTAGTTGTAGTCCCTATCGTGTTCCCATCGCCAGGCTAGCTGCGGCGCAAGCGGCTATCTTGCATAAAAAAGCGGGACATTGATGAGGCGGCACCAGCCGATTGACGCGAACTGATTATTTTCAGAGGGGATTCGAAAATTGAGAATTAAGAAACTCGAACTCATTGGTTTTAAATCTTTCAAAGATCGCACAGTTATTCACTTCGACGCTGGGATTACTGGCGTCGTCGGTCCAAATGGTTGCGGTAAATCAAATATCGTTGACGCTTTAGTATGGGTGATGGGCGAAATGAGTGCCAAACATCTGCGTGGTTCAAGCATGGAAGATGTGATTTTCGCAGGTGCTGATGGCCATGCTCCTATGGGAATGGCAGAGGTTTCTTTAACTCTCGAAAATGATGGCGGCCCCTTTCCTGTTCAATATCTTAAGAATTCAGAAATCATGGTCACTCGCCGGCTGCATCGTTCGGGCGAGTCAGAATACCTTATTAATAAAGAAGCAGCCCGTTTAAAAGATATCCAAGAGATTTTCATGGATACGGGGGCTGGTTCAAAAGGTTTTAGCATCATCGAGCAAGGCGCGATTGGTCGGATCATCACTGCAAAGCCTGAAGAGCGTCGGGTTCTCATCGAAGAGGCTGCCGGCATTACAAAATTCAAGGTGAGAAAGCGTGAGTCTCAACGCAAACTTCAATCGACTGAGCAAAATTTGTTACGGTTACACGACATTGTTATTGAGCTCAAAAGGCAAATCGATAGTCTGCAAAGGCAAGCGCAAAAAGCCGAACGCTATCGAAACGTCAAAAATGAGATCGAGGATTTGGATCTCTGGGTCTCTTCTCGTCATTATATAGATCTGGGCGCTAAGATTAAAGACTTCGAAGAAAAACTGGCAGTAGCTGAAGAAAATGAGGCGACTGCGAGCGCAGGCTTATCGACGCTTGAAGCGGATCTTGAATCTAAGCGCACAGAAGTGGCGCTAGCTGAAAATCTTGTTTCTGATTTGCAAAACAGACAATTTGAGCTTCGTAATCAATCGCAAAAACAAGAAAGTAAAATTCAGGAATTAAAATTTGAGATCGAACAAGCACGTCGTAATAAAGAGATGACCGGTTCGCTTCTGCAAGAAAACTTGACTCGCAAAGAACTTTTGACTGCGGATCTTTCGCGGATCAGCGAGAATTTAGTTTTGATTAAAGGCCAAGTTGAGACTTTGCGGGCAGAATATCTCATAAAAAAAGAGACTTTTGAGGGCGCACAGGGACGAGCTCTTGAGGTCGATGATGAACTCACTCAACAAAGACGTGAGTTGATGACCGTGAGCCAGGGCGAAGCCCACATCTCGGCAAAGATCTCGGCGATCAAAGAGGGAATGGATGCACAAGAGGAGAGGCTTGCCGACTCACGTGGAGTCATGCAGGAGCTCCTTGAGAAAAAATCTGAGTTTGAAACCCGTCGTACAAAAGTTTTTGGTCAGCTCGAAAAAGAACGACAAATGCAGCTTGATCTGACTCAAGATGCTGATGCTATTTTGCAAAACAGACAAAGTTTGCAAAAACAAATCTCTGAAAAGCGAACTGAAGTCGACGAATTCAAAGACTCACTTAACAAAATTACCAGCCGTCTTTATGGCCTTGAAAATTTGGCGTTGAACTTTGAAGGTTTTCAAGAGGGCGTAAAGCAAATCATGTTCTGGCAAAAAGAAAAGCTTGAATCTTTGCCAGAGGGACAGCGTGGAGACGCGCAAGAATTTCGCCCCATGGCCGAAGTCGTCGAGGTTCCAAGCGAATACGAACTGGCAATGGAAGCAGCTCTTGGACCGCGCTTGCAAATGCTCCTCAGTCAGGATTCAAACAAGGTTCTCGGAGCTGTGAATTTTTTGAAAGAGAAAAAGGCCGGAAGGTCGAGCTTCTTGGCAGCTGATTTTTCGAGTGTTTCTGATCAGGGCTCCCAACCAGAACCTGCTAAAAAACTTTTAAAGCAAGTGATACGTGCTCACGAAAACTTTAGACCGATGGTTGAAAGTTTACTTGATCGAGTTGCGATTGTTGATTCGCTAACCGAAGCCGTCGAGTGTCGGAGCCAATTTCCAACTTGGACTTTTGTCACGGTCGATGGCGATTTGCTCTCTCCAGATGGGGTTTTGACCGGTGGAACAAGTGAAAGTGCCGATAGCGGCGTGCTCAAACGGCGTCGAGAGATCAAAGAACTGACGCAAAAAAAAGATGAGTGGAGTGGAAAGTTAGCACTGTCTCAAGCGGCTCTTAAAAAGGCCGAAGAGCGTTTAGAAACTCTTAATTTTGAATATGAGAATGCGCAAAAACTAAAAATCGAAAAAGAAATATTATTAGCTGAAATCAAAAAAGATCTCGAGCGCGCT
>Ga0207070_1031_pt1 | contig 32139 bp, 30 predicted proteins | sample Alteio_BWMinHeat_92_FD_153591 | JGI IMG/M metagenome (GOLD analysis project Ga0207070, IMG submission 153591) | Enriched cells from forest soil in Barre Woods Harvard Forest LTER site, Petersham, Massachusetts, United States -... | ecosystem: Environmental > Terrestrial > Soil > Temperate forest >...
GGAGGAAATGTACCACCCAACATTGCACAGATATGCGATGGAGCAAGCGCTACGTTCGAAGCAAACGCACATGGCCCTGAGGGAGCTGCATAAGTGCCTCCCAAGATCGAGCAAATTTGTGGAGCACTGAGGGGAGCGGCAGACACCGAGCAAGATGAAATGAGTTCCATTGGAGCTGTCTGCACGGCTGTTACAGCTGTTAAGCCAGCAATGACCAGGGGCTTTAGAGGCGTCGACATTGTCGCAGCATCAAAAGTAATGCCCAAATCGAATGAGTAGAGATTTGAAGTTGCAGAAATAGCGTTAAGTAAGTGGATATTTTGAATCTGCATTTGGCTAACTTTTAAACCCGTGCTCGAATTCTGCACTAAATTGTTTGGTGGAAGTGATGATACCAGTGTGTCAATAATCGGAGCACACGCCGCCGATGGAACGCGACCGAGAGTCTGCACTGGGATCGTCGCAGATGAAAAGTTAAGAGCCGTCGTGAAATTACAGGCACAAAAATTAGCTTGTGACATATTGAGACGGATGAGGGAGCTTAAGTCTTGTGCTTCATATCTTTGGGCCAAATATTTTTGCGCTTTCAAGTTATGATTAACTATTTCGAGAAAAGTTAACATCAAAGTTAGACTAATGGTGAGCACGACCATAACTTCAATGAGAGAAAACCCTTGATTCGAATGGCATCCTGCCGCCAAACGAGATTTGTGCTCAATGTCTTCCAAAGAGTTTCCTTGAATTTTTGGTTGGTGCGAAGTGGCTCATGATAATACAATACATGAACTGATCAGTTGACCGGTGCAGGAACTTTCGTCAAAGAATTATGTGGCTTTCGCCGGAGGGTATGCGGGCGGAGGTTCACCAAAAAATGATTTAGTGGAGATTGCGGTAAAGATGAGACCCATGAATATACTGAAAAAAGGAAACGCAAAAACAGCCACAAATCCCATTAATAAACTTAAGATGATGACCACCGATGCTGTGACTCCAATAACTGAAATCATAAAAGCCTTCTTTAGGCGAAAACGATTTTATGACTATCGCCTTGGCCTATATAAAAGGTGCGATCTATTAAATACTTGTCAAGTTAGGGTGATTGACCCCGGCTAATCACTATCTTGTTTCAAAACAACCTTACCAAGGAAGTCTCATATGACAACAAAATCAAAGGTGCAAAAAAAATTAAAAACCACGCAAAAGCCGATAAAAAAAGTGAAGAAAGCGAAGGGATCGGCAAAATCGATGCTCGGTCAAGCGGTCCCATCGATTGAGCTTTTGGCGACGGGATCGCAAAAAATTAATTTGCAAAAATTAAAGGGCACAAAAGTCGTTTTGTATTTTTATCCGCGCGACAAAACCCCCGGGTGTACTCTTGAGGGTCATGAATTTACGAAACTAAAGGCAGAATTTAGTAAAAACGACACACAGGTCTTTGGCGTTTCAGCAGACTCTCTTCAGTCGCATGAATCATTTAAAGAGTCCTGTGGTTTTAAAGTAGATCTGATAGAAGATAAAGACCAAAAACTCTGTCGAGCTTTCGACGTGATCCAAATGAAGAATATGTATGGGCGCAAGTACGAAGGAATTGAGCGTTCCACCTTTGTGATTGACGAAAAAGGTATCGTTCACGGCGAATGGCGAAAGGTGAAAGTGCCCGGCCACGCGCAAGAAGTTCTCAATTTCGTTAAAACGCTCTGAGCTCTGATCAGTTTTTGAAGAGACCCTCGAGACCTTTTTTAAGTTGATCGACTTTATTTTGAATCGCCTTTTTAGGATTATCTTTTAGATCCTTTTTAAGATTCTCCGTCTCTCGTTTGGCAATATAAGCCAGGGTGTTTTTAAGAATCTCTTCAATACTTTTTTGAGCTAAGCTCGCCTCGGGCTTCATAAGATTACCTTGCAACGAGAAAGGAATTACAAATCTTCCTTGGGCGTCAGAGTTGGCGGCTCTGACGTCGCCGCCAACGGGCGCATTAGCCAGATACGCGATTCCTTGTAGCGACATATTCTTGGTTGGAACCTCGACACTACCTTTTGCAATAAGTTCATTTTTTTCAGGAGTGAGCATTTTAAAATTTAAAATATTAAAAATCGTTTTTAGGAGATTAAACTCCAACGTCATTTCAGTCGCCAAAGCTTTGGACTCGACGGGCTTCGACTTTCCGACCCCCGGGATTTTCGAAATTTTGTCATTGATAATATCGTCGATTTGCATTGAAGAAATTGTGGTGTTCTTGAGTTCCGTTTTGCCAGCGGCCCTTAATTTCAACATAAAATCGGATTGTGCTGGATGGACTGAATAAAAGTTCACAGAGCCGGAGGCCTGAGCTTTTAAAATATTTTTGTAACTTGGATTCATAAAGCTCAAAGCTTGATTCGTATCAACATGAGAGAAGTTGATGGTTCCATTTGCGTCTGGGAGAGCTTTTTTGAGGTCCGTTTTAAAATCCTTGAGGTTAATCTGGCCGGCAAATATTTGATTAAATTTAAGTTCGCTGACACTGAAGATGCCGGACTCTAATTGAGCACTCGCACTCATTCCATCTGCTAACAAATCATCAAAATGAAACTTATTGATTTTCGCATCGATCTTAAGGTGCGCAGTTTGCAGAATTGGCCAAGGAGGTAAAATCGGTTCGACTTTCGCAGTCGCCTTGTCAGTCGCCTTGTCAGTCGTTTTATCGGGCATTTTATCAAGCGTCTTATCGGACTTGCTGTCAGCTTTGTCGCTAGCCACTTTCGCAGGCGAGACATATTCAAAATTGGGTAGCATAAGACTGATGTTGCCATTTAGATTGAGAGGGCTTTTTTGGATAGCGTCTTTAAAATCATATTGACCTACGAGGTTGAAATTAGACTTCACATTTCCGACAATTTTATATTTAGAAAATTGGGGCAAAAGGCTTATTGCATCTTCGATTTCAACCGGGGCCAGAGAGAAATTAAAATTAAGCTTTGGACGATCCGGTTCTGAAATCCGTCCTTTGAAAAAGATAAGTGAATGCAAAAATTCGATACTTGAGCGCGCGAATTCGATTCCGTTCTGATTTTTGTCGGCCGCTATTTTTAATTTGAAATTTTCACCTTTCTTTTTCAGAAAAAGATCCTTGTAAATCAAGGCCATCTCAGTGAAATTGGCGTCCATCAAGACCTTGGCCTCCTCGATGTCTCTTGCATGGGTTTTTAGACGAATGTCAGAGTCAAATTCAAAGGGTCCCGAAAATTTTTGTGTCCCATCGACTGAGACATATTGAATGTGGCCCTTGATTTTTTCTAATTTTAAGGGTCGAAGTTCGAGACTCAGAGCCTCGGGATGATCGATTTGCCCATGCACGGCGCCGTTCAACTCTAATCTTCCTGTCAAGGCTCGGTCTTTAAGAAACGGAAAAAAACTCTCCCAGCCACTTAATTCAGTGGGTTGTATCCGCATCGTCAAATCCGAATTTTGTCCTGAACCAATTGCAATTGAACCTTCAAAGAGCGACATTAGATTTGCAAACTGCAGGCGGCAATTTTGGACGAAAAATTTGTCAAACCCTCCGCTCAAGTTGACATTAAAACTAAGTGGAATCCCTTTAGGTTTTGAAAATAATTTATCTTTGATAATCTCAGCCGAATCGAGATTTGCGACCAAATTCAAGTTATCTATTTTAAGTGATTTGAGAACTGAAAACCGGGTATCAAGATCGAAACGAAACCCTCCGTTTAAACTCAAATCTGCACGTTCAAAATGCACAAGACCCGCAACCTGACTTAATTTAATGTCTCCCAGGAATTGCCAGTTTTTAGAATCATTATTGATGGCGTTTAAATGAGCCTTAATCCCGCCGCTCCAATTTGTAGCGGGAATGATATTTGGCGGGACCTTCAGCTTTGCGAGCTCATCAATATCGATAGCAAGCTTCCAGTTCGCGATATTTCTTGAGAGATCCTGTTCACCACTGAGATCAAATAAAATTCCACCAAAATTTCCTGAGCTTTTAGTCGTTGAAAGTATAAAATCTTTAAAAGAAAAATCACTCGTCACATAGATGGGCAAATTCAAACTGACATTATCTTGACCGACATAGGCATGAGTTTTGAGACTTAGGTTCCAGTTTTTTTCGATGCCCGGAATATGCAGCTCAAAGTCAAGGGGCTCAAGAAAGATCTGCTGAGGGGGAGTTTTGTCAGGCCCCAATCGATTAAGCCTGATGCGAGCTCGTTCAACGATGACCTCGATGCTTAGATCGCGTGCGAATTTGATTCCTGTGATCTGCATATTTTGAGAATCAGTTATGGGATTGGCCGGTTTTGCCGAGTTTTCAGATTTAGCGGCCGGGATTTCAAGATCGACTGTTGGCTCTTCAATTTGAATACGAAATGGGCCGAGCGGCAAATTTTTATTTAATAACTTAAGGCTCAGGGGCAAGCTGACATAGATTCGACTGATTTTAACGTCGAGCTTGGGACGACTCAGAGAAAATTTTACTCCACTGCCGGCAATTGATATTTTTGGTAAAATCAAAACTCTGAGATCTTTAATGGTGACTGGCGCGCCGACGGCTTCAGAAGCTTTTGCTTCAATTATTTGTTTGAGTTTTGGCGAGAGATAATATTTGGCGTAAATAAGTCCGCCGGTTATACTAATGGCACTTGATATAACGAAATAGACGATGAAATTCTTCATTCGGTTCGCGTTGTCGCTATCAGCTCTTTTACTTTTTTAGCAAAGCTTTCAATATCTTCTGCTCGAGAATCAAAACTTGTCATCAGGCGCGCTTCAAACGTATTCTCATCCCATATGTAGAAAAAGTGATGTTTTTTTAATTCATGCACGATTCGCCTTGGGAATATTGCAAAAACAGCATTTGATTGAGTCTCTTGCGTGATTTTAACTTCAGCGATCTCGGTCAAAAGCTTGCGAAGATTTTGCGCCGCACTTAGGCTGTGTTGCGAAATCTCTTTCCATAAATTTGTATTCAACCATGCATCGAATTGACATGCGATAAATTTTGTCTTGCTTGGGAGCTGCATGAACTGTTTGCGCCTAAATTTAAAATCCTTCACGATATTTTGATTGAAAATGACCACGGCTTCTCCAAAAAGAAGGCCATTTTTTGTTCCACCTAACGAAAGCACATCAACATTTTCGGTTAGACGATCAAGGCCTATTTGCAAGTAGGTGGCAGCGTTCACGAGTCGTGAACCATCCATGTGAATATAAAGACCGTGCCGGTCCGCAAACTGCCTAAGTTCCGAGAGCTCTTCGAGCGAGTAAACTGTGCCGTACTCAGTTGGTTGGGTGATCGAAACGCCAATCACTTGCGACGAATGCTGGTCGCCTTTTCGAGTCATGAATTCCGAAAGGCTTGAAGCTCTTATTTTTCCATCCGGACTGGCGATAGGAATTAATTTGGCTCCCAATAACTTTTCTGGGGCCCCACACTCATCACTCCAAATATGAGAGGTGTTTGCGGTCAAAATACTGTGGTAGGAATTCGCAAAGCAAGAAAGTGCCAAGACATTTGCAGCTGTCCCATTGAAAACAAAGTGGATATCGCAAGTTTTCTTAAAATGTTTTTTCAGCTTCTCGACCACGAGACTTGTGTAATCATCTGAACCATAAGCGGGAGAATGACCCCAATTGAGATCTTCTATTGATTTTAATATCCGAGGGTGAACACCCGAATGATTATCACTACCGAAGTGAGTCCTATAGTTCTGATTGGATTCGAACATTGAGATACCTCATTTAACCCAAAAAAATAAACTTGTGCATGATCAGAGCGGCAAGTTTAGAAGTCATATTGTCAAAATCTAAATTGGGCGCACATTCATAGAGGCCTAGACCACGTACATCCAAATCTTGACATAAAAATGAAACGAACTTAAAAAATTCATCTGGCTGCAAGCCCGTAGCAAAGCTTTGACTACACCCCGGGGCATAGGCATTTGAAAAACCATCCATATCGACTGAAATAAAACACTTCTGGTGCGCGAGCAAATCACCAAGTCGATTACGACAAAAGCTTGTCAGGTCTTCTCCTGAGCGCCTTAAATCATCGTAAGTGAGGACTTTGGCTCCACGCCCCTCGGTCCATTGGAATTGAGTTCTCGAATTACACTGGGATTGAATGCCCACTTGCACAAGATCAATATGTGGATATTCTTTTAAAATTCTATAAAACGCTGTCCCACTATTGATTCCATGGTCGGTCGGGCGAACATCCAAATGGGCATCAAAGTTAATAATCAAAGCTCTCTCGCTAGATTTTTTGCTGCACCCCTCGATAAACGCACTTATATCTGGGTAAGCATAATCATGGCCTCCACCGAGCGCAATCCAGTACATATTATTCGAAAAAGCCCTCAAGGCTAATTCTTGAGCCCTTAGATGTCTTGTCGTTAAATCACCAAGGCCTGGATCGAGATCTCCAACGTCAAATATTTTATAGGAATTACGATTGGGATTTTCACAATCGAGATCAAAATAAAAGGGTGGAGTCATCTTATAAAAATATTCGCGAATTTTTCTAGGCGCCAAATGCGCTCCCACACGTCCAGAGTTATTCTTGACGCCTTCATCGTCTGCATATCCAGCAATCACGCAGTTCCGGTCTTGAGGATTGAGCTGACTTGCGATCTTATCAAGATCTGCTGCAAGGAGTGTTTTAGCCCATTCGCCCAATCTCCTGTCGTGGGTTTTCTGACTCTTGAAAAATAAACTGGGATCTGATTCTTTAAACATCAGGCTATTCTCGCAAATTTGAAGGGCGCACGCAATGCGAATTTACGGCGCCATCGTTTAACTCTTTAATTGCCCAAAGACAAAGCTCAGAGAAATATTTGTGCTCTTGATAAGACGTCACCATCTCTTTAAGTTCTATTAGTTTTTTATTAGCGATGACAATAATGGCATTTCTTTTTAATTTGTTTCCGCTGGCGCGCGAAAGGCTCGAGTCCTTAAAAGTTTTCGCAAGCATTTTATTTGAACTGCTCAGAATAAAATTCAGATCTGAAACCAGATCTGCGCGATTTAATTCTTGAGATTCAAGATAGATTTCTTTTTTAAAGAATTTAATGTTCCATGGGCAAACTGTTTGACATAAATCGCAGCCAAAAAGCCAATCCCCAATTTGGCCACGAAGCTCTCGAGGGGGCACCGATTTACTTTCGATAGTCAGGTAAGAAATGCATTTGCGCGCATCGAGACTGCGCTCGGCGAGTGCCCCCGTCGGACAGATCTCGATGCATTTTTGGCACGTGCCGCAGTGATCGGTGACCATAGGCTGGTCGTTTTTAAGGCTAAGGTTGGTATAAATTTCTCCGATAAAAAACAGACTCCCTTGCTTGGGATGAATCAGACAGGTATTTTTTCCGATCCAACCCAGGCCAGCGCGTCTGGCAAGATCTCGCTCAAGGACGGGTCCAGAGTCGACGAAACTTAAGAACTCGTATTTAGGATATTTGAGTTTCAGAGCGCCGCAAACCTCATTCAGGCGTGCTTGCATCCAATGATGATAGTCTTTTCCACGCGAATACAAGGCGGTCCTTGCCGCCTTAAAACTCTTGCTCACATGAGGCTCGGGATGAGGTAAATATGACAGGGCAACGACGATGGCCGAGTTTGCTTTTGGAAGAAGGAGTTGCGGATTCGATTTCTTTTCGGCGTGTGTCTGTAGATAGGACATTTCGCCGTGCTTCGAATCTGCTAACCAGCTTAAATAAAAATCCATCGTCAGCGGGCGATTGAGTTCGGCAAAGCCAAAGCGTTCGATTCCCTGTTGCTTTAATATTTCGCTGATTTCATGGTCCATCTTGTGCTTTCGCTGGCTATCCCTGGGTCTGAGCAGGCCCCTTCATTTTAATCTTTGTGAGTATTGATTTTTAAGGGTAGCCTAGTTTCGATGCAGAAAATAGCATGCAAGCTTGAATTTTTTGAAAATCACTCGCATTGGCCACAGGTCAAGGCTGTTTACGAGCGCCTTACTAGCCATGGTTTTAGTGCGCTTTTGGCTGGTGGTTGTGTGCGTGATCTGGTGATGAAAACCTCTCCCAAAGATTTTGACATTGCCACCAATGCCACGCCCGATCAGCTGGTGCAAATCTTTCCAAAGGCCTTAAGTGTCGGGCGCGACTTTGGTGTGATTATTTTAGCCTTTGAGACTTTTCAAATTGAAATCGCAAGCTTTCGCACCGATGGTCCATACCTTGACGGCAGGCGGCCGAGTTCGGTGAGTTTTACCAACGCCGAACAAGACGCATTAAGAAGAGACTTTAGCGTCAATGCCCTTTTTCTTGATATCAAAAGTTCACAAATTATTGACTATGTTGAAGGACTTAAAGACATCGAACACAAGATCATCAGGGCGGTGGGGGACCCTATGAGGCGATTTACTGAGGATAGACTGAGAATGTTGCGCGCCATAAGATTTTCTTCGCAACTGAATTTTACTATCGAGAGTGCAACTTTTAAGGCTATCGAACAGGAGCATGACAAAATCACCATGGTTTCATTTGAAAGAATCCGTGACGAACTCATTAAATTACTTGAAACCAAAGCAATCATCCGCGGCTTTGGCGCGCTTAAATCAAGCGGACTTCTTGGTAGCATTCATCCGCAATTTCGCGAGTTTCTGCAAGACAAAAACTTTCAAAAGATCGGCGATATTTTTTCGCAGGATTTGAGCGGCCTGAATATCTTAACGAAGCTTTGCATTTTGTTTGCGCCGAGAGTGCAAAGTAATCACGAGGATGAATACTTTAAGTTAAAGCAGCTTCTTAAGGATTTAAGATTTTCATCTGAGCAAGTTCAAGTCGTCGACTGGACCATTAGAAATTACTTTAAGTTGCGAGCTTTGAAAAAGCAGCCTTTGAGACTTGCTGAGGAAATTAAGATTTTAGCAAATAGAAATTTTCAAATATTAAACGAATTCTTTAAGGCCTATGATCCTTTGCTTTTTAAAGAGGTGAGTCCGGATCTACAAAATTTAAGATTAGAATATTTAAAGAAAGGGCAGTTGCCGGATGCATTTCTGAATGGCGATGATCTGAAGCTTCTTGGTATGAAACCAGGCCACCAGTTAGGCCAGCTCTTAGGCGAATTATTTAATCTTCAGATTGAAAAAAAGATTCTAAGTCGCGAACAGGCGCTTGAATTCGCCAAAAAAAATATTCTACACCAACTCAAATAAGCTCTGGTTAGGGCGCGCCCTAATTTTTTGCTTGCGACTGAGCTTTTGCCTTTTTAGCAGAATGTTCACGCCAATTATAATCGGGATTTTTAAAGCGATTTTGCCACTCTAGCCATTTTTTTTCAGGAAATTTATGACGGACCTGACCCTTTTCATCAAAAATCTTTGGGTCTTTTCCGAATAAAAAATCAAGCAATGCACTCATGGGGCGTCACTCCTTCAACAACCCATCAAAACATGACAACAGAAGCTTTGCAAAAGCTTTGTTAACTGGCCCCATATAGGGGGCAGTTTATTACGACCCCGTGCATTTCGTTTTATTGACACAATCATCGGCAAATTCGACTTGTCTATCCTTGAAATCTTCGCGGCTTAAATTGGAATGACGTTCTCTTAAAATTTCAGATCTTTTTGCTAGGCACTGTGACGACACTTTTTCTAAGGCTGTCTCATAGTCGGCATGGGCCTTTATCGTGCCGATTTCTGGAGACTCAAAAATACAAGTGCTCTTAGCGGTCGCCTCAAAAGAAATAAGCAGCGAGGAAAAAATAAATAGAACCAAATGAAGTCCGTTCTTATTAGCTATATTAGATTTGAACATTAAAAATCTCCTTTAATATTTAAGCCCTAGCTAGCGGCAGGAATGCGTTTTTTGCCCATGAAGCCTAAGCTTTACAACTTTTAGTAGTGCAAGCCTGAGCCCGCAAAATCGTCCCCAAACCAAATATATTCGAGATGAGGATCGGTTTTTAAGCTTAGAGTGGGTGCCAGCCGGCTAGTTCCAAAGATCGTCGTGCGGGTGTCAAAAACTTAAGCGATAGAAACTGGGCCCTTATAGTGTTGATAGTAAAAGCTCGCCGTTGCTACAATTCGATCGGCACGCCAATTCAAGTGAGATCGATAATGAGATTTTGGTGAGGTGAATAGCGGGCAATATGAACGAATCTCGCCCGAGCTTTTACTATCAACACTATAAGGGCCCAGTTTCTAGGCGATACCAATTTGCCTTGCGCATGGCGTTGAATCACTGGCTGTGGTATTTGTGGGTACAATTGTAAATGTCACCTGAATGTAATAAGTTTCGAGCAAATGGCCTCAATCATCGAAAAACAAAATCAAATTTTGCACGAGTTTAAAAATTTTGATTCATGGGAACCAAAATACAAACATATCATTCAACTCGGAAAAAACCTTCAAGCAATGCCTGAAGAACATAAGACTGAAAATTTTAAGCTTAAAGGCTGCCAGTCTCAAGTGTGGTTGTTTGCAAAACTTAACGACGACAAAAAAATCGAGTTCTTGGCTGACAGTGACGCCTTGATTGTGAAGGGCCTAATTGCCTTACTTTTGCGGGTCTACTCCAATGAATTTCCGACTGATATTTTAAAAAATCCACCTAAATTTATTCACGAGATTGATCTTGGGACACACCTGTCACCAAGTCGAGCCAGCGGCCTTAATTCGATGATCAAATATATTATGAATTATGCCTTGGCGTTTGATCTTATGCAGAAGTCCTCTAAATAAGAAGCTTCTGAGGAGCTTCTAAAACTCAATAGACGCGTGGATGCGATGAGTGTCGTCGTTTTCATCAAGCAGGTGGATGAATTCTAGAACCTCTTTTTTTTGCTCTGGTGTGAGTTCAGTCGTATTTTTTGCCTTGTAAGAGAGTTCAGCTGTCGTGATTTTCCATCCTCGGCCACTTAAGGCCTCTTGAATACTTTTAAGATCTTCGGGCGCTCCTGTAAAACTATAAACCCCTTCACCCAAAGCGTCGACTTCGTTAGCGCCGGCCTCGATAGCTTCGACTTCAGGGTCTTCAAGCTTTCCTTTTGTGTAGCTACCTTCAACAAGAGCTATGCGGTCAAACATCCAGCTGACACTGCCGGGTTCGCCCATATGGCCGCCATTACGATTAAAAATATTTCGAATGTCTGCGGCTGTGCGATGCTTATTATCGCTTTGACATTCAACTAAAATACCAACTTTATGAGGGCTAAAACCTTCATAAAGCGCCTCCTCAATGACATGACCATCATCAAGCAATCCAGCACCTTTTTTAATCGCGCGTTCAATCGTATCTTTTGGGCAGGAATGTTCGCGGGCGACATTGATCGCGATGCTTAATCTTGAGTTCGCCTCGGGATCAGGACCTCCAAGTTTTGCGGCGACTTGAATTTCACGTGCAAGTTTTGTGAACTTTGCACCTTTCTTTTGTGCGTTTGCGGTGATGCCTGCGTTTTTCCAAGATTTTCCCATGGGTTCAAATTCTAATGCATTGAAATATTCAAGGTCAAGTCCCGCTCTAAGTGTCTTTAAAATTCTTCACTTGGCCTTAAAAAGCGCCATTTGCCTTCAGGCAATTTACCTAAAACAATTTTTCCGACTCGAACACGTTTAAGGCCCAAAACTTGTAATCCGACGAGCTCGCACATTCGCCTCACCTGACGCTTTTTACCTTCCTTGAGAATGAATTTTAACTGATCTTCGTTGATCCAATCCACAACGGCCGGTTTTAAGGTTTTTCCATCTAGTTCTAAGCCAAAATTAAGCAACTTTAAACTCTCTTTACTCAGTTTTCCACGGACCCGAACCAGATATTCTTTTTCAATTTCTGAGTTTTCACCGATGAGTTTTTTAGCTATTGCCCCATTTTGAGTGAATATCAACAGGCCCTGACTATCGATATCCAGGCGGCCGGCAGGGGCCAGACCCAAAAAATGTTTTCGGTCTAAGGTCGGATCAAGAGCTATCCTATCTTGATTCTCTGCAGTGATAAGTCTCACGGCTGGCTCATAATTGTCCTCTGGTTGGCCAGAAACATAGCCAATGGGTTTATGAAGTAAAATCGTGACACTCTCGGCGATTTTTTTTTGAGCTTGATGAAGCAGTTCAATTTGACAGTTGTTGGATACTTTCAAGCCCAACTGATCGGCGATCTTGCCATCAACTAAGACCAAGCCTCTAACAATAAGATCGTCAGCCTCGCGTCTCGAACACAAACCTCGTTCGCTCATGATTTTTGAAAGGCGTTTGAGGTCTGAACCCGATTCGGAATTGGGAACTGAAGATTTTTTATCTGACATATCATTCCTTGCCTTAGTGCCCGCCAAACAATATCACATAGCTTGACCCAAAAGCGACAATAACTTTATGCTTATCAGGGCATTGAGTTCGGGTATATGAGTTTAAAAAGTGGGAGACGGGAATGAAAACTCTGCAATTAAAGCTGATTTCAAGATTTTTTTTAATTTTAATTTTTCCGCTTCAGGTGCTGGCCGTAAATTTTAGCGGGCAGATATTTGAAATAAATGCTGACACCAGTAAGGATACACCTCTCTATAAAATGAAGCATGAAGAGACCAAAGAAGACGATAAGGTAAAATTTCACAATGTCTATACGTATAATGATGGCAAAGAGGCCGTGGTTGAAGACGGGGAGCTAAGGGGTACTGACGTGATTTCATATCATATCTCACAAAAACAATTGGGTGCAGAAGGTCTTGTTGAAGTAAAAGACCAGCAGGTGAAATTTACCTATAAACAAAAGGATCACGACCCAAAAGACAACAAAGAGAAATATGTCGATAATTTCGTGATTGGTCCGAGTCTTAATCCGTATATAAAGAAAAATTGGCAGAAATTAATGGCCGGCGAGGCTGTGAAGGTACGCTTGGCGGTCCCCGATCGCAGAGAAACAGTGGGATTTGATTTATTAAAAGATAAGACCAGCACGGATAAGCAAGCCATTATAAAGATGAAAGCCTCGAGCCTGGTTTATTCGGCCCTGGTGAATCCTTTGTATTTTACCTATCTACCTGATGGAACGGGAATGGTCGAAATGCGCGGGCGCACTCAAGTCAAAAAACAACATGATGGTCGTTTCTCGGATCTTGATGCTCATACCATTTACAAACCTGATTAGAGACTTGTACCAGCGCAAGTGCTAGGTGGCGGCGGTATAAGAAAACCAATTCTTTCTTGTTTCTTGAATGTGCACGCTGAGCAAACGTGTGCCTTTGAAGGCACCTTCAATTGAAGCTTTCAGAATTTTATAAAAATACAGGCTCAGGGCCTCGCCTGAGGTGCAATCAAACTCTTTATTTAAAAACTTTCCGTTGAACCTCTCAAAGAGGTTTTTTTCGAGAAGGATTTTCAAACCCAAGCGATCAAAGGCCAAGCCCGTTTCATCGTCAATATCGGCCTCAAGTAAAACTTGAATGTGGTAATCATGACCATGTTTACGAAAGCAAATTCCGTAAAGTCTTTCATTTTCAAGATCCGTTAAATCAGGATTCTCAAGCTTGTGAAGTGAACTCAAACTGATTTGTTCGGTTAACTGAATGGTCTTCATATTAGGCGCGAATCTCCACCCATAAGTCATCATCTTCAAGTAATTTTATTTTATATAGGCGTAGGCCATCTATGTTTAACTTTTCGATTTCGATTTTAAGTTTCTCCCATAAATAGGCTGCTATGTTTTCTGTGGTCGGAACCCTGACCTCACTTTTAAAGTGGGGATGGGTAAAATTGAGATGTTGATGATCGAATTCATCTGTAAGCTTCTTTAAAATAGGATCTATATCCATCAAATTGACAAGCAGCCCAGTTTTTGCTGCGATGGGACCTTCAAAAAAGGCTTCTAAAACATAATTGTGACCGTGACCAAATTCGCTAAAGCACAGGCCAAACTCGCTTGCATTTTTTTCTCTTGTCCACTTGCTTTGTTTGTAAAGATGAGCGCTTGAAAAAGAAGTGCGTCGACTCATGTGAATGCTTTGGTGTGCGCATTTCGGCGGACATTTCATAGGTGAATCCCACCATCCACATCTAAGACAGAGCCCGTCGTCCATTCTGATCCAGGGGCACAGAGCTGAAATATATGATGCGCAATTTCTTCAGGGCGACCTATTCGACCAAGGGGTTGAAAGCTTTGCATTTGCGCCTTTGTCTCTTTTTGTAACTCATCCTTCTGTTCATAAAACGAATGAATCGGTGTGTCCACCAGGCCCGGACAAATGCAGTTCACTCGAATTTGATATGGTGCCATTTCTAGCGCAAGCGATTTTGTTAAATTAATCATTGCCGCTTTTGACGCCGAATAGGCTGAAGTTTTTGCTACGGGTCTCTCACCCAAGGTAGACGAGATATTAATAACAGCTCCTTTTTTATTTTGAATCAAAAAAGGAAGAATAAGTCGAGTCAGATTTACGCTCGCGAAAAAATTGACTTCAAAGATTTTTAGAAAATCTTCATGATGAGAGTCTAAAAAAGACTTCTGCTCATAAATTCCGGCATTGTTAATCAAAAATTCTATTTGAGAAAAACTTTGATCCTTTAAGTTTTTTAAACTGGAAAATAAATTTTTCAAATCGATCTCAGAGCTAATGTCACATGGGATTGCAAGGGCTTGGGTCGGAAAATTCTTTTCTATTGCTTTAAGGGGCTCTGGTCTTCTTCCAAGCAGTATGACCTGATATCCCTGCGCTAAAAACTTTTCGGCGGTTGCAGCGCCAATGCCACTACCAGCTCCGGTTATGATTGCGCAGGGATTCATACAAGCTCCGTCTTGGTCGATGACATTCTGGCCATTATACATAAATTTGTGAGGCGCAGCCATTTATTTTTGGATAGGTGCCTAGAGACCATCAAACGATATGCATTTCTAAGCAGCAGAGCGCGTGCGGACCATTCCGAGAGTTGACTGAAAGATGCCAGCTTCGATAAAGATTTTGATCAGCTCAATATCGAGTTTTCCATTTCGTGCTTCTTGGTGAAGAATATCGAGCGCCCGCTCAGCCGTTACCGCTTTTTTATAGGGGCGATCCATTGAAGTCAGAGCGTCGTAGATATCCGTAATCGCCATCATCCGACTTTGTACCGGTATGTGCTCGTAGGTTAAGCCTCGTGGATACCCCGTGCCATCACACTTTTCGTGATGTGCGTGCGCAATATCGGCGACATCGCGCAAGTCTTCGGTCCAATGAATTTGTCTTAAAAAGCTATAAGTATGACTGACGTGTGATTCGATTTCATGTCGCTCTTCATCTGATAGACTGCCTTTGGTGAGCGAGAGCTTCACGAGCTCTTGTGACGTTACAAAATTTTGATCGAGCTCTTGAGAGATCTCATTGATGCCCCTAATAAGTTCAGTAATGTCGAAATCATCGTGCATAATTTGGGGTTGGTTGACCGCCATTATTTTCATGCGAATATTTTGCAGATGCTTTTTAAAGGTCTCTGTCTTATTTGTAACTTTTCCAAGTATGGAGACCGGATCAAGCTTCTCGCCTTTTTTGAGAATTTCAGCAAGATCTAGAGCCGCCTCACGCCAGTGGTTTAGGTCATGAGTTAGACTTGCATTGTCAATCCTGAGTAAAATCGATTCGAGTTCGTGCGGATAGAGTTTCTTTTCTTTTCCTAAAATGCTTTCACGAACACCGATTTTACCAAAATCATGCAACAAAGCCGCGTAACGAATTTCGCGAATTTGCGAGTCACTCAAACTAAAAGACTTATAAATACCTGAATCGCAACGATGAGTCGCCCGTGCGAGCTCAACCGTCAAGACCGCCACACGATCACTGTGACCGCTTGTCGAAGGGTCTCGAGCTTCAATCGCCGTCACCGAAGCTCTAATAAAACTCTCTAATAAATTCTCAATATCGTCAGTGAGTTTTGCATTTTCAAGTGCGACACTGGCTTGAGAGGCAAAGGCCTTCATCAGTTCAGAGTCCTCATCAGTAAACACGAGAACATTCTTGACATCGAAATTTTTCTTCTTAAATGACTCAGGTGTCATCTTGTTAATAATTTGGAGTACGCCACGTACTTTTCCGGTATTGGATTGCATCGGCATCGCCAGCATCGATTTTGTTCGGTAGCCAAGCTCTTTGTCATATTCGGGGTTAAAATGAAACGGGGAGTCTTCCGGTAATCGATAGCAATCGTCAATGCGTAATGACTTTCCGGTGGAGGCAACGTAGCCAGCGATACTGTTATCGATATCTAAAACCTTATTTTGAATTTTAATACCCGTGGTTCGATTCGAAGTCCTGTGGAATCTGAGGACAGGGTAAAACTTTTTTCCGCCGGCGCTTTCGATTTTGATACTTTCAGACAAATAAATACTCGCACCGTCTGATGAAGTTGTTTCCATCGCCTTTGCAAGAATGAGTTCTAGAATCTTTTCAAGTTCTTTTTCGCCAGATAAGGCAATTCCGATGTCAACCAACGAACGATACTTATTGTCTTGGCTGACTTCGCTGGCCGATTTTTTTTGTTTCTTAGCTGGTTTTGATTTCATTTTTTGCTATTGCCTCAAGTAAATTATCGTAAGTTTAAGGAATTTTCTTTAAACTTTTGATCAATTTTAGGACGCGACTTTAGAGCCTACGCAACGACGAAGGACTAGCCAAATCTTGCCAGTATAAAAAAAGAAGACGTCTGACTTATTTCTCAGGTTTATTTTTAAGGGCGCCTGCAGTTTGAGATTGAAGTTGAGACAAATCAAGCCCATTAAGCTCGTTAAGCTCCCAGCCTCTAAACTGGGGCGAGACCAGCATCGTAAAATGAATCCTCCCCAGTCCGATAAGATTATAAGAGCTGATCAGCTCACGTAAAGCTTCTGAACAGAGGTTTTTGAGCCCAGCCGGTGATTTGCTTTCGTTCATTTTCTTCAGAGTCCTTTCAAGCCGCTCAGAATCGATTTGCAAAAAACTCTCAGAGCCCTGGGCGCCGAAATTTTCAACCGCAGCAAGACAGGTGGGGCGGTCAATAATAGCCGATTTGCGAAAAATGTCGGGAGCCTTGGTTTTGAGGCGTTCGTTAAAAACTCCACTTTCAAGTTTTTCAATATCTACCTGGATTCCGAGATGCTTTTTCCATTGTTCTGCGACCCATTGCATTTCTCTTAAAGCGTCAGCGCTGTTGTAATTACTAAAAGCGAGCTTGAAACGCTTCTCTTTGATTTTCGCCGGCAATTTTTCAAAGGCCTTTTTTGCCTCAGCTAAATCGTACTGCACGCAAACTTGTCCGCCCATATAATCGTCAGGCAAACCCGAGCATCCCGGTGTTCCAAGCGCTGAGAACATTTTTTTTAATTCGTTAAAATCTAAAGAAAGTGCGAGTGCAGCCCGAAGCTCCGGAAAATTTTTTAGCTCCGGTGAAAACCCAATATAGTCAAAACGTGCCATTGGCACCTGGACGAAGTCCGCTCGCCCATTGAATTCAGGAATCAGAATGGTCGGAAGGGTTTTTAAAAAATTAATCTTCTTGTCTTCATAAAGATTCAGCGCTGTCTGATCATCATCGATGAAAAAGATCTCGACTTTAGGCTTGCCGCTTTTAGAAAAAGGGTAGTACGAATTTTCTGTTAAAAAAATTCTCTTTCCTACGATCCAGTTTTCAATCTTATATGGGCCGGTTACGAGTAGTTCTTTCGCATTTTCAGTTTTTGGAAACCTCTCATTTCGAATGGGCGCGACAAGCGGACTAGCAAGTTTGTACAAAAAATCGGGGTCTTCATTTTGAAATTTAAATTGCAATCGATGAGGATTGACAGCTACAACTCCCAACTGAGTATCTTTTGCGTTCCCCGAGAAGACTTCACTGGCATTCTTGATATTTTTTAAGATGCGAAGAACCGAACTCTTAGATTTAAACGCCAAGAGGTGGCGAAATGCTAAAACGTATTCTGATGCTTCGACGACCTTGCCGTCACTCCACTTAAAGTTTGGATTGAGTTCACAGTCTAAGCTTAACTTTTGAAAGTTACAGACTTTTGCTCCAATGGGCTCTAGGCCCTTTTTTTTATAAACATATAGGCCCTGATAAATATTTTCATAAAAATAGCCGACTCCATTTCCGAGAGAGACCTCGGCCGGATCAAGAGATTTTGGCTCGCTATTTAAATGAAATTTGAAATTCTCTTCTTGGTAAGCAAGCCCCATAAGCAAAAGGAGAAAGCAGATAAAAAACTGTCTTAAAATCCCGTTGGCGAGCCGAACGCCCCTGCATTCGACTAACTGACCAAGCATCCGAGTTTTTAAGACCGCCCCTAATATCGTCTTTGGCAGGATCAGTAATCGCATTAACTAAGCCCCAGATTCTCAAAATGAGACATAAATTCATTCTCAAAGCACTTACTTTTGTCTCAAGAAATGCCGATAATACTATACGAGTGTCGGGTCCGCCTAGGAATTTGCTTTGCGACGCTTGTGAATTTTCGAACGAGGATGCAGAAAAAAATATGTTAACTAAGAAGATATTTTTCACCTTATTTTTGGCCGTCGTTGTCAATCTGGTATTTCAAAACTGTGGCCAAAATATGACTGCTGTGGATAATTCTCTCGGCACCAATTCTCAAACAGACCCGTCAAGTTTACAGACGACTCTTGTTCCCTGTATTGCCAGCGGTTGCCCACAGTCGAGCGAATATATTCAAGTTGCTGTCGCCAACAGTGATCCTATTGCATTTGTGGTCAATTCTACAGGGGGAATCGTCGAAGGGGTTGTTGATGTTGCTGGATATTGCAATATTGCTGGCTATCCATCGAGCCATATTTATTATTCCGTACAAGATGATGCGGGAAATGTTGCTATTGCCTCGACCCTTTCAAATGGAGCGTGCGACAGTCTTGGTCGCTTTGCATTTTCGGTAACAATATCTAGCCTTGCTGGAAATAAAAACTATCACATCTCTGTCGTCCTCAAAGCTGTTGATAGCACTGGGGTCGAGTTTGAAAGTCCTTTGGGACGAAACCGAAAACAAATTGGCCTTAATCCGCGAACCGGAGTATGACGGGCTCGCACCGCACGGCAAATTAGCCTATTGGGATAAGCTTTTGGACTTCTGGATTTGATTTATGAGTTGAGAGAAAATGTTGGCATCCGGAAAGCTGTTTTGAAACTTTAAGCTTGTCAGCGGAACTTCGCGTATATATTGCGCTTTTAAACTAGCTTCAATGTTTTCTGAATCAAGACTGCGATTAGTTGTAGCTAAATGATTATATGTTAAAATTTCCAAGGCGCTTTGCTTTTCTAATAATGCATTTAAAAAAACTGCAATTTCTTTTGGGTGAGGCGCAAATCTGGGCTCTGCAAGATTTAGGGTCCAAAAGAGTGCGCCTTCTCTTGGCAGGAGCAGTTTAAATCTCTCATCCAGTTGAGTTCGGCGCAAATCGGAGAGCAACATTTCATAAGCCACATACTTGTCGAAGCTCACGGTGTTTTTATCTCTGATATGATAAAGATCCGAAAATCTCATGAGGTTATTAATTAGAATTTTGAAGTTTTGATCGTTGGGAATTTTATGAGGACTCTTCGTCTTTAGTTTAAGCTGCTCACTGACTTGAGAGAGGTTAAAAATACTCATTGGTATCTCAAAAAGCAACACTCTGTCTTTCGGACCGAGTTGCGACAAAATTTCTTCCCAGCTGGCAAGACCTGGAGCGAATTTTTTTGTATCATAGACCACTGCGTTTATTCCCCAAGCCAGAGGAAAAAGTTTCTTTGCCAACTCATCGCCGCCAAGACTCATAAAGTCGTTTGAAATGTTTTCTTGTTTTTTAATTAAGGACCAGTTGATAGGCTGGAGTCTGGCCTCCTCATCTAACTGCAGGGCTTGGAACGAAAAGAGTGAGACTAAATCAAATTTGGTTTTCGGGTCTCTTAACTTTTCTTCGAGTTCTGTGATCGTCTCTGCAGACTCAAAGTTTATTTTTAAATTATACTCACTTTCAATTTCTCTGATTAACTCAGCCGGCAAAAAGAAATGATATGAAAGAATGCTTAAAACCTGGGGATTTTTTATATAATTAAAATGTTTCAAAAAGCGGCCGCCAACAAATACTCCGACGGCGAAAAATATAAGCAGTGAACTGAAGAGAACTTTTTTAAAGTTTGCTAAGTTAAATTTCATAAGAAACGCAACGACAATCTGGAGCGTAGTGTGGCTCAATAGTGATTTCAAAATGTCCCTGATCATCAGCTATATGACGAATCACTTTATTGATTTCCTCAAGTTCAGAGACATTGAAATTCTTTGAAAAAATAATACGACAAGAGAGAATATTGTGAATTCCATCTAAAGACCAAATTGCGATATTTGTGACTTTAAAAATTCCTTCTAATTTAAGAACCTGTTCTACAAATAACTTCTCGTCAAAATCATCTGGTCTGGCTTGTAAAAATAAAAATACGGTCGATTTGAGATGCGTAAAAACGTTATAAGCAACATAAACGCTCAGGAGGATTGCGAGAACAGGATCAAGCCAATAGGAATCAGTCCAATAGATGACTAGCGAACTTATTAAAACAACAAGCCAACTTAAAAAATCCTCGATCAAATGCCAGGTCAAAATCTTTTCATTTTTGCTTTCACCGAAACTCATTCGCCATGCTGAGACGGCGTTAACCACAATCCCTAAGACAGCAAATGCCATCATCAATTTAGAATCCGGTTTTTGATGAATATGAAAATTCATGATGGCATGAAAACAAATGATAGCTGAACCAGAAAGAATAACGACACCTGCGATGAGTGCCGACAATAATGAAAATCGTCGATAACCGAAATTAAATTGTGCATTCTTTTCGCGGCCTGCAAGTCGCTCCAGGTACCATGCCAGTCCTAAACTAATTGAATCACCAAAATCATGAATCGCACCAGCTAAAATTGAAAAACTTCCGATCCAAAATCCACCGAACATTTCAACGAGGCTGAGAATAGAATTTAAAAAAAATGCAAGGCCGATGGTCCGCGTATGTGAATGATGTGTGTGCGAATGATGGTGGCCGCTATGAGGCCGATGCTTCCCATTTTGCGCTGTTGCCGGCGGCTGGCTGTTCGATGCTTTCATGCACAAATCTTAATGAGTGTTCTTTCTGCACGCAAGAGTGAGTATAGACGCGCAAGGCTATACCTTCAATTTTCATGAATAGAGAATTAAGTGGAAATGGTAAATGCTATAAGAGTTGTGAAATGAGTCAAACTTACATATGGTATGTTCTAACATGACTCATTTTTATAATTTTGTTGATGGCAAATTCACCGAAAAAATAAAAAATTTTCAGATTAAGATTAATCCCAATAATTTAAAAGAGGATTATCGTTTTTCGGATTCCGACTTCTTAGATATCGTGGCTAGTGTCCAGGCAGCCCATAAAGCTCAAAAAAGATGGCAAGAGATGGGTTCACAAGAGCGCAAACTGATCTTAAACAGATTCGCTGAACTCATCTTGAAAAATAAGGATCTGCTTGCGCAGCTTGAGTCAGAGGATTCGGGGATGCCGATCGGGTTTTCACAGCAGCTCTGTTTGCAGGCCCACCATAAATTCTTAAGATGTATCGAACATCAGTTTGAATCACATTCGAACTGCGTCGTCGCCGCTGATCGTTCTCAATCGACAACGAGCTTAGAATACATCATAAGTTCACCCGTAGGAATTATGGGTATTATCACCGATTGGCAGCAGTCGATTTTGACCATTTGTGAAAATCTCGCGGCCTCGCTTGCTTGTGCAAATACGCTTATTTTACATCCCTCGGAGTTTTCTATTCGCAGCGCTCTCAAACTTGCCGAGATTTCTATTGAGGCGGGTGTTCCGCCGGGCGTAATCAATGTATTATTGGCTCGTGGAGATGAATTTGCCGAACTAATAGTAGAGCATCCGGCAATTAAGCATATACGTTTTTATGGAGAAAACGCTGTTGGTGAGAAGCTCTATAAAAGTGCCGCTGAAAATAATAAGCGAATTTTCTTGAGCTTAGGTGCAAATAATGCGGCGATTGTCTTTCAGGATTGTGATCTTGTAGAAGCCGTAAAAAATAGTCTAGACCTCACGCTTGGTTTTCACTTTTTCGGTCGAAAAAAAATTAATCGGGTTTTTATTCAAGAAAAAATCTTGAATGACTTCAAGAGCGAACTTACGTCTCAACTTGCATCTCGTATGGCACCTCAAAATTTTGACAATTCAATGGGACCAATGCCATGCGCACATTTAAAATCGAGATTTGATGCCTACATCGCTCAATCAAAGTTAGATCGCGCGAAAGTGTTTTTCGAAGGCTCAGAAAACGAGGTGTCCGTTCTTTTTCAAAGGACCCAATTGAAATCGGATTTTTTAGCGCTTCCAATCATCTACGAAGACCTCACAAATTGTTCAACTCTTCACCAAGAAAGTTTGGTCGGGCCGATTTTATTTATTCAAAGCTTCAAGTATGCCCATGAGCTTTCAAAAACTCTAGGCTCGAGTCCTTTTGCAAACTGTGTTTATATCTGGACTGAGGATATCACCCGCATTTATAAACTTGGAAGCCAATTGGATGTTGGCTGCGTTTATGTGAATTCACTGCCAAGCAATCAGGATCAATTCTCACATACAATTCTGAAAAATTCTGGACTTGGCGATGACGGTATCAAGGCTCTATTTGATTTTAACCTCTATAAGAAGCTCATCAGCATAAAAACATCTGATGAAAACAGCTAGTACGAGGGGGAACACCTCGTACGCCGAACGAAACGAAGTAGATTTTTCAGGAGCTTACTATTGAGTCCGCTAAAAGTCCTGCATGTCTTAAGTCAGCACGAATTTACCGGCGCAGAAACTTATGCTCTGGTGCTGGGCGAGTATCAGAAAAGCCAAGGTTTCGAGGTCGAATTTGTTTCAGATGACCTGACGAATACAGTTGGGATTGTCCTGCACCGGCGCCCAATCAGCCAAAGAGGTTTTCTTACTCGCATTAAAAATATTTTTTTTCTGAGAAAACTCTTCAAAGAAAAGAAGTTTGATATTGTTCATGCCCATTCCCGAGCCGCAAGTTGGGTCTGTTGGGTTGCACGCCTGGGGCTTAAGATACCACTTGTTTCAACGGTTCATGGCAAGCAGCATTTGCATCAATCCTCTCGCTTATTAGATATCTATGGCGATCAGATCATAGCAATTTGTGAGAACATTAAAGCTCACTTGGTAAGAGATTTTGGGATAAATGAAAAGAAAATTTCGCTGCTACGAAATCCTTTTCATTTTCAGCCCGAGCTCACTGGCAAGCCGGCAAACAACCAAATGGGCCATATCCTTATCAGCATCATCGGAAGAGCCAGCAATACAAAGGGCGATCGAGCTTGTCAGCTCATCGAGCAGGTCTTTTTCAGACTCATGCGCGAATTTCCAAATTTAAAGTTACGCCTGGTGGGAGGCGGGTTAAGTGCCTTTAAAAAATATAATCAAGAAATTTTAAGTCGATGTTTGCACGAATTTAAAGATCGGTTTGAAATTTCAGGATTCGTGAAAGACTTGAGAGTCAGTTTTTCGGACTCAGACCTTGTGATCGCAGCTGGCAGAACGGCAGTCGAGGCGATGCATTTTAATAAAACTCTTTTTGCTTTTGGCGAAGGTGAGTCGCTAGGTGTTGTGAGTCGGATTAATATGAGCGAAGCCTTGCTCTCAAATTTTGGCGATTGCAGAATAAAAGAAAAGGACCCCGATGAATTTGAAAAAGTTTATGCTGAGCTTTTGCAATGGCTCAGACTTTATGATGGAAGCGCAGATTCGAGCGCAACTCTAAAGACGAGGATCGAAGAGGAGTTTGGAGTCGAAAAGATCTTTATTCGGATGAAGGATATCTATTTATCGGCGCGTGCGAAAAAACTGTGGCCACGGCCTGTGCCTATTTTGATGTATCATAGAGTGGTGAATTCAGCTCCAAATACCAAACACAAGACCTTTGTTTTGAAAGAGACTTTTGAAAGGCAATTGCACAGTCTGAGAAGACGAAATTTTTCGAGCCTCAGCTTTCAAGACTATGAAGATTTTAGAACGAAGAAGCTCCCTTTAGAAAAATTTCCGAAAAAACCAATTTTTATAAGTTTTGATGATGCTTATGAGGATAACCTAGAAAATGCCTTACCTCTTCTTGAAAAGTACAACTTTAAAGCATGTTTATTTTGTTTAAGTGATCACCAAATTCTTAAAAATTTCTGGGATAAGGCAGACGGCGAGATCTCTAAAATTATGACTGAGGAGCAGAAAAGGACGGCCGGGGAGTCCAGGCATTTTGAAATTGGATCGCATGGCATATCTCATCGCGATTTGACCACGCTCGATCAACAAGAGCTTAAGCGTGAACTTGAGCAATCAAAGCGTGAATTGCAAAAACTCTACGCCCAACCGGTGCTTGCCTTTGCTTACCCATTTGGCATCGCAAATGAGAGGGTTCGCGAAGCTGTGATCGCTGCTGGTTACAAATTTGCGGTGCTAACGGACAGGGGAGAAAGGCATATTGAAGACGATTTATTTTCGATCTTTCGGGTGAATATGTTTCCGACTGACGAGGGGGTTCGTTTTTGGCGTAAAACGCAGTGGTGGTACCGGTATTGGTACGATTTTTCTCGCTCTTACTAGGTCTAATCTGTTTTATTTACTTTTTTGAGGGCGTGAATGAGTTCCCAATAAGGATAGAGGGTTTCAATTTCACTGAGATTAAATTTGCAAGAGAGAAGGCCACCGTTTTCAGATACTTTTTCAGAAACGAGACTCTTTTTAGCCAAAAGATCAGTGTCGTTAACGCTAAATAGGTAATTCAAATCTTTCATTGATTCATTTTGCATAGTGGTCAAATTGACTTTTACCATGCCTTTATCGTCAGGTTTTTCTTTCTTGCCATAAAAAATCAAGGCTTTTAAGGGTTTCATGTCTTTTTCTTCGACCGTTGTCCTCTTGGACTCTTCTTTAAATAAATATTCATTATAAAATTCGACAAAACTAAAGAAAAAATCCAAATGAAAGACGGTAATTTTCTGTCGACCTTCGCCCAAATCCTCCATTTTCATATGCTCGAAGGCTTGCAACATCTCGGTCATCTTTTGCATTTTGTTTGTCGCCTGCCCAAAAATTTGAATGGTGTATTTTCGCAGAGTTCCTGCCGGCACCACCAAATTGCCTTTTTCATCTTTCTCGCCATAACGAAAACTCACCATTGCCAAAATCGCAATGAGCCGCGTGATGGTATGTGGCGGAAAAACAGAGGTCTCTTCTTCACCAGTTTTTTCTAAATTTTTTATTTTTTGATTGGCATTACGAAGGTGGTTATTAACGGTCCGCATGATCGCCTTGAGCCATTCAGGAAAAGTTTTAAATTGTGCATTTAGAGCTTTAAACGGAAGTTCAATGACAGTTGTGTCGGCAACGGCTTTGGCGCCAGCGCTGCGGGGTTTATTATCAAAGAAGGCCATTTCGCCCAGCATATCGCCAGGCCCAAGCTCGGCGAGCATGATTTCGCCCGCTCCCTTGGTTTTCATAATCGCGAGTTTTCCGGATTTGATGACATACATACACTCAGAGGTATCTCCCTCTCTGAAAAGTATCTCACCTTTTTTTAAAATTCTTGGCCCGCTCAAAGTTGCAACCTCTTTAAAGTTTTACCTCAACTGACTTAGGCAAACTTTAATTATGAAAACGATAGGTCGATGAAACGCTCTGCCGAGCGCCACACCTATCTATATCTTCATTGGTCGGCATTCTTTTGAGATTTCTACAGAGGCACCTGTAGCACTGACAACTTGTTCTGGACTAAGATCGGGGGCGTGCTCGATTAAAACGAAGCCTTGAGGTGTAATGTCGAGGACACCAAAGTCGGTTACAATCTTTTTAATACATTTCACCCCGGTCAAAGGGAGTGTGCACTTTTTTAAGAGCTTGGGAGTTCCATCCTTATCTGTGTGCTGCATCGCAACGATTACGCGTTGAGCTCCAGCAACAAGGTCCATGGCTCCGCCCATTCCTTTAATCATTTTACCTGGGATCATCCAATTGGCAATATTTCCCTCTTGATCAACCTGCATCGCACCTAAAACCGTGAGGTCGACATGGCCACCTCGGATCATCGCAAAGCTATCGCTACTTGAAAAAAAACTGGCGCCCTTAACTGCAGTTACGGTTTGCTTTCCGGCATTGATCAGATCGGCGTCGACTTCATTTTCTAATGGAAAAGGTCCAATCCCAAGCAAACCATTTTCACTTTGCAGCATAACACCCATTGATTCTGGGATATAATTAGCAACCAAAGTTGGGATTCCAATTCCAAGATTAACCACATAATTGGGTTGCACTTCTTGTGAAATTCTCTTTGCAATTTGTTCTCGTGTCAGTGGCATGGGTTCCTCTATTATTGAAAATATTGAAAATTAATTTTTTCGGACGGTTCTTTGCTCAATACGTTTTTCTAAGGACGGAGCTTTAAAAATTCGCTGCACAAAAACACCGGGGGTGTGAATTTGATCTGGGTCTAAGTCCCCAATCTCAACCAACTCTTCAACTTCGGCAACGGTGATCTTACCAGCAGTTGCCGCCATAGGATTAAAATTACGCGCGGTTTTTCGATAAATAAGATTTCCAAACTTATCGCCCTTCCAGGCTCTGACTAGAGCAAAATCGCCTTTGATCGCCTTTTCTAAAACATAGTCTCGACCATCAATATTGCGAACTTCTTTACCTTGTGCGACCAGAGTACCTACACCCGTCGGGGTAAAGAATGCGGGAATACCTGCGCCACCAGCGCGCAAACGTTCAGCGAGTGTCCCTTGAGGGCAGAGCTCGACTTCTAGTTCACCACTTAAAAATTGTTTTTCGAAAGTGGCATTTTCGCCAACGTAACTCGAGATCATTTTTTTTATTTGTTTAGTTTGAAGCAAAAGTCCCAATCCAAAGTCATCGACACCCGCATTATTAGAAACACAGGTCAAATTTTTCACTCCGGTCTCTTTTAGTGCAACAATCAAGTTTTCTGGGATTCCACACAAACCAAATCCTCCAACGAGGATGGTCATATTGTCTTTCACTCCAGTTAAGGCCGATTTAGCATCTTTAAAAACTTTTTGGTTCATACTCTCTCCACAACCATGGCAACGGCTTCGCCGCCACCTACGCAAAGTGTTGCAAGGCCGTAGCGCTTTTGATGAGTATGGAGGGCATGAACAAGAGTGGTGAGAATTCTCGCGCCACTTGCGCCAATCGGGTGACCAATAGCCACGGCGCCACCATGGACATTTATTTTTTGCGCTGGGATTTCAAGCTCTTTTTGCGCGGTCATCGTAACGACAGCAAAGGCTTCATTGATTTCAAAAAGATCAATATCACTTACTTTAAGGCCCGCATTTGCGACGGCCTTCTTTATTGCCGGAACGGGTGCTGTGGTAAACCATTTTGGATCTTGGGCAAAACTCACATGCGATAAGATCTTTGCCAGCGGCTTTATTCCGCTGTTTTTTACAAATTCTGGACTGGCAATGACTAAGGCTGCAGCGCCGTCGTTGATCTTGCTCGCATTTGCGGCCGTAATGGTACCAGATTTATCAAAAACGGGTTTTAAAGCTGGAATCTTAGAAAAATCAGTTTTTGAAGGTTCTTCATCAACTAAAACTTGAATTGGACCTTTTTTACTTGGGATTTCAACAGCGACGATCTCATTTTTAAAGACACCACTGGCAATTGCCTTTTGTGCTTTTGTATAACTTTGGACGGCAAATTCATCTTGCTGCTCACGGCTGAAATGGTGATCCTTAGCGCAGAGTTCGGCTGCCGATCCCATGTGAAAGTTATTATAGGGGTCCCAAAGACCATCAGTGATCATTGAATCAATTAGATTTGCATTGCCCATGCGAAAACCGCTGCGCGATTTTTCAAGTAAATGCGGAGTTCGTGTCATATTTTCTTGCCCGCCAGCGACGATCAGCTGCGCTTGCCCCAATTTTATTGCATCGTCAGCCAGCATCACAGCTTTTAGACCCGAGCCACAAACCTTACCGACGGTCATGCACGGTACAGAATTTGGCAAGCCAGCATAAAGCGCAGCTTGTCTAGCAGGCGCTTGTCCAACACCCGCAGTCAAAACCTGTCCCATGATCACTTGTTCAACTTTTTCAGCAGAAACCCCCGCTTGCTTTAGGGCTCCCTTGATGGCGACGGCACCTAATTGTGGCGCAGAGATTTCGGTAAACGCCCCTTGAAAACTTGCAACCGGCGTACGCGCGGCTGATAAAATGAAATTATGCTGGTTCATCTCTATCTCCTCATGACTTAATTTTTAATCGTCATAATAATTCTACAGGCTCTAAAAAATTGACTTTATAAAAATAAAAACTGAGACTAATTTCTCATGAAAAGCGAGTCAACCAAATGAAAAAAATTGTTTTTGTTACTAAGGATCTCATCGAAGGCCTATGTCCTGCCAGGGTGCGTATTGGGTCTGTATTCTGGATCCTTTTTGTCATCGGAGCTTGCCTAAAAGCTCCCCTTGGACAGGCAAAAGAACTTAAATTTAATGATGTCATTCTAGATGTTGGTGACGCGCAAAAACTGGTCATCAGCGGCTACAAGGGAAGTGTTAAGATTTCTCCTTCAAAACAGGGGGGCAAGCTTATTATTCACGCCAAAAAAATCACCGACGATAAAAAATCTTCGTCGACGGATAATAATTGGATTTTTGGAGCTAAGCGAGAGGATAAAAACATTAAAATTGAGGTTCATGGCCCTGACATGCAGAATTTAGGGGAAGGCCTTAAGCAATTAAGCACGGAGTTTCAATTTGAAATTGAGGCTCCCCCGATGCCTGTGGACTTAGCTTGGCGAGATGGGGTGGTTCACATTCAAAATTGGAATGCGGCCTTAAATATTGTGCTTCTCGAGGGTAGCTTAAACATTTCGCATTGTGTTGCGCAAGTCCATATTCAAAATGAAATGGGCGAGGTCAAACTTCTTAATCACCATGGTCGTACCGAAATTGAAACTCTCAAATCTAAGCTAATAGTAAACGATTTTGACGGCCATTTGCGTATCAAGAATTTCGCTGGCGAGAGCATTTTGCAAAATGTAACGGCAAGTATTCATTTACAATCGAAACTTGGAGCGAGTCATATCACAAAGTCTCAGGGCAGTCTTGAAATCGAAAATGGCAAAGGAAGCTTTAATATTTTGGATTTCAATGGTTCAATTCATGGGCAAAATGAAGATGGAAATGTCACCGTCAAACTCGTGGGTGATGTTGACGTCGCGATGGACAGTGTTTCCGGATCGATGAGTTTTAAGCTTCCAGAAGATACCGGCGCCTATGCCAAACTTCAGTCCGAAGAGGGAACTCTTTCCAACCCTGAAAGTTTTAAGACGGGCAAACTTGGAAATTTAAAGGTCGCCAGTGGCAGGTTTTCAGGGAGTGAGAAGGGGAGTATTGTGCTCAAATCTAAAACCGGAAATCTTCGAGTTCATTAGGACTCTAAGGTGAAAAGCTTGGCAATAAGTTTACGACGGGTGCTTGCAGATTAAAAATGAGTTGACTCAAAGATCGATTTCAATGAACCTTGCAGGCCTATGCAAAAATTAAAAAAAGTACTTAAATCACTTGTTAAATCAAATCCAAAAAAGCGCGAGAAAAAAGAGTCTCCGAAAAAACCGCATGCTGCGCCAAAAGCGCAAAAAGCGGCTGGACTTAAAGCGTCGGTGAAACTCGAAAAAAATAGCGCAAAAAAGCTTCGTTCCAAGACTCCAAAAAAAGACTTGCCAAAAAACTTATCAGCTAAAAAACCTCGTGGAGTTCAAAGCTCTAAAGTCGCGCTGCCGCGACCTCTAAAAAAGCCAGAAGTGCAAAAAGAAGTTAAAAAAGAGATAAAAAAAGAGAAGCTGGTCAAAGCGGATAAAAAGGAACAAAAACCGCTCACGGTTGAAAAGCCAGAGTCCTCGCAACTCCTTAAAAAAAATCTTAAGAAGGCAAAAAGCCATGAGGCCACCTTAAGCCCTGAGAAAGTGGCAAAGCCGCTGGCAAAAGAGCCCAAGGTCATTGCCGTCTTAAAAGATAAACTTGTTCCAGAGGCCAAACAAGATTACAGCGATGCAGAAGTCATTCTGACGGATGCTGAAGGTCGAAGATATTGCCGAGTCAAAGAATGTGATCAAATCGCAAATGTCGATGCTTATTGCAGATACCATTATTTACTTTTCTGGAAAAAAATCCAGGTTCGTAAAAAAATTCTGACCGAAGGAAAACTTGAGCGTTATGTCGAAGAATTGACCGCAAGGTATCCCGATAAATATCTAGAAATGCTGCGAAAAGATTTGCGAAGTGAAAAGGATTTCTTAAGTGCCATTCAAGAACTCGAGCTAGATGACAGCTCCGGTGAAAACGAGCTTGAAGATGAAGCTCAATCTTATATTGAGGAAGTTCGAGGAATGTCGAGTGAGGGTGGGTCTAGCCGAGAAGACGAAGACTTCTAGAGGATACTTCGCTGTGCCACGTCGGCAAGTACGTGGCGCCTCGTTTGCGGGACTTTCGAAATTGAAGCTCTGCGTTTCCGCGCCGGCAGCGCGCCGCATTTATGGATTGCTAGTTAGTGGGCTTTTGAAATCTAGTGTTTTGCTTCGGCTTTCGGATCGTGGCCTTGCTCGCTATTGAGGCGATCAAGATCTGGATCCACAACTGCAAGGTCGAATGCGTCCTCAGCTTGAGTTGGCTCGTTAAAAAGTTCTTCTGATGAAAGCCCCAATAAACGATCGGCTTCTTGCTCTAAGCGCGAATTCACGTGACTAAATTGCAAATAGATCGTCTGCCCCTGAAAGCTCATTGGACGCCATAATAACGGAAGATCCAAATCCTCATCTTCTTTGCCACGCTTAAAAGTCTCGTGCATCCATACACCCAAACAATCGATACAGGTATAAAGGTGATCTAGCAGATTATCTTTTTTGGAATCATAATCGAAAGAAGCTTCAAAATTCATCTGACGAATCCGGCCACGCTCTAAAAAACCGATGCGCATTATAATTTCGCCTTCAAAAATTTTACCTTCAACAATAAATTCACCTGTCTTCGCCTGTTCAGGAAATTCTTTTTCAAGAGCGCTTAAGATTTTAAATGCAAATTCCTCTGGCAAGCCGGTCCAGGGAAGCTTGCTATAATTTCTAGGTTTCATTTGGCCTCTTTCAAGACACACTTTGACATTGTGATCACCGATCATTTATAAGCCTCTTAGCGCTGCTAGACAATGAATAAAAGGTTTTCAATGCCAGAGCATATAATCGTTTCAGAGAATCCTGTGGGTCTAGATCTAAATGATGCCCGCCCTACTGATATCCATTGTGACAATCCTCGCCAGAAATCCCACCTCGACCCTCGTGGCGTATTTATTTCAACTTATGGCTGCCAAATGAACGTCAATGATTCTGAACGCATGCTTTCTTTACTTGAGATGAGTAATTATGTCGAAGTCAAGGATCCGCAGCATGCAGAACTCATCATCATCAATTCTTGTTCAGTGCGAGAAAAGCCGGTTCATAAGGTGCGTTCCGAGGTAGGGACCTACCGCGACTTAAAAAAGAAAAATCCCCGGCTCAAAATTGGAGTCGGGGGCTGCGTCGCTCAGCAAGAAAAAGATAAACTTTTAAAAGATGCACCACTCGTTGATTTCGTTTTTGGAACAGATGCCGTTGATCAATTGCCGGAGCTTGTCGCTAGTGTAGTCGAAGAAAATAAAAAGTTAGTTTCTGCTAAATTTGAACACGACAAGCCCTATCAAATCGAAACTCTTATTCGCAATCCAGGAGTTGCAAGTTTCGTTAATATTGGCAAGGGTTGCGATAATTTTTGCACCTTCTGTGTCGTTCCATTTACTCGCGGAAGAGAGAAATCTCGGCGTTTAAGAGAACTGGTCGATGATATAAAAAAACTGACCCAAAGAGGTGTTAGAGAAGTCACTCTCCTTGGTCAGAACGTCAATTCTTATCATTCTGACTGCGGAGCAAACTTTACCCAATTACTTAAAGCAATCTGTGAAGAAACAGATATCCTCCGGATTCGTTACACCTCTCCTCATCCAAAGGATTTTGACCAAGAATTAATCGATTTGTCGCAAAAATATCGCACCAAAATTTGCGATTATATTCATTTGCCAGCTCAATCTGGAAATACTGAAAT
>Ga0207070_1032_pt1 | contig 31108 bp, 27 predicted proteins | sample Alteio_BWMinHeat_92_FD_153591 | JGI IMG/M metagenome (GOLD analysis project Ga0207070, IMG submission 153591) | Enriched cells from forest soil in Barre Woods Harvard Forest LTER site, Petersham, Massachusetts, United States -... | ecosystem: Environmental > Terrestrial > Soil > Temperate forest >...
CCGAAGTCGACTATCGTCTCAAGCTGCTCCTGAGCAACCTGTCGGGCGAGGCGCCTCGGAATATTCACTTGATTCGCGCCATCGAAGTTCTCGAAAACCAAGGGACTGCGGAAGCGCGTACCCTCCTCGAACAACTGGCCGGCAAGAAGAGTAAGGAGCCGGTCGCCCAGGAAGCCAAGGCGGCCTTGGAACGCTTGATGCGGCGGGACGGCAAGAAGGGATAATCAATCCATTTTGCAAACACCGCTTGCGGGCTTTCAGCGTTAAAGCCGCAAGCGATGTTCGGTGCGATATTGCTGCTATGGTTTTTGCCGGATTCCGGGTCAGTTGGACGACGTCCCTCCGCCGGGCGGTTTTCCCGGCCGTTGCTTGAGCTCGTCATGAAGCATGTCAATTTGCTTCATGAGGCGGTCGACTTTTTGCTCCAGCTCCATCATTTTCACTTTGGATTCACGGGAGTCTTCGGGAGTGTTCACGAAACCGGAGCGGTCCTGACTTTGGGCCTGAACGTGAAGACGGACTTCCGCGGCGAAGGGCTGGTCGAACTGGACATAGACCACGGCGGTCTTGTCTCCGACGAATCGCCGGGTGTCCATTTCCACGGGGATCACGACGGATTCTTGCGGCGGGATCCAACGGTCTTTTCCCGAGGCAGTGAGGAAAGCAGCAGAAACTCGGGCCTCCGATAAGTGAATCGGTTGGTCCAGCGTGTTCATAATTCGGAAATCATGGCGAACCCGTTCGCCTCTCCGGACCGTGCCGAAATCCCAGGACTTCACTTCAAATAAATTCGAAACGCCCAAATTGCCCAAGCGAGAAGCGCTCATGCCGCCCGGCCCGCCCATCATGCTCGCCATACCACCGCCTCCCGACGAGGCGACGCCGGCGCCTGGCATGCCGCTCGGACCAGGAATCGCTCCCGAAGGTGGTCCTCCGGAGCCTCCCATTGTCCCCATGCCTCTGATCATCCCGCCAGGACCGGCAGCGGCCGAGGAAGTCGAACGCCCACCTGCGCCGCGAGGGATTGAGGAACCAACCGGACCTGCCGATGAGTCTGGCGGACTAGTCGATGCTCCCGGTAAGCCTATACCCGGGCCTCCTTCGCCCGCGCCTGGCATTGCTCCTCGAGAAGAAGCATCACTCCTCGTTTCGGATCCTCCAGGCGCTCCCATGCCCGCCATAGGCCCCTTGGGACCCATCATCATCCCCGGTCTTCCCATGCCGGAAGTCGGAGCTGACAACCCGCCTTTGCCGGCCGGTCGCATGGTGGGAGGCGGCATGCCCATACCCATCGAGGGACCTGGGTTGCTCTCCAACCGCGAAAGGCGGCGCATGGACTGTTTCAAACTCACTTCTACTTCCGCCAGCTCGGCCTTTTTAATGGGCAACTGCGTGGGCAGAAGCTCGGCTTCATTGCGAGCCTTATTGAGCGAGGATTCCTCAAGAACCCCCCTCTTGTAAAGTTCTTCGAGCCGCTCCAAATTGCGTTGGGCTTGACGAATGCGTAAATTCATCTCCTCGATTTCCGCGCGTTTGATCAACACCTTGGCTTCCATCAATTCGACCTGGTCTCGGGCCGCCTCGATTTGCTCCGAGCGATCCGGTTGCATTGACGCAAGTCCGGCCGACGGTTGTTCCGTGGATAAAGCCGGTAGGCCCTGTCGCGGCAAGGACTGGGACGTCTCATCCTGGCCTTCATCACCTCCGGACTGTTGGGCGGGGATGGGCAGGAGCGGCAACAGGGCTACTCCTAATACCACGACTATCCCCAAGGCCCACCGCGACATGGCCCGGGGTGTTTGCTCTCGAACGATCATGGAAAGTCTCCTTTTCAAAAGTCGCAACGGCTCGATGCCGCTGGCCCCGAGCGGCAAGAGCGGCCGTGAATGCGAAAGAAATTCCAGCGTCTCCACCAAAGCGACGACGTAGCTATGTCCAGACTTGGGTAATGCCCACACCACCCAAGCATCGCAACATTGCTCCTCCGTCTCGCGTAGGTTGCGCATGGCCCACCAAACGACCGGATGCCACCAGTAAATCGCAAGCACCGCTAACTCTAGTCGGCGAACCCAATGGTCGCCGCGGCGGAGGTGCGCTAATTCATGGAGCAAGAGAGTATCTTGTTGCTCCATGCTCAAACGCTCCCAGAGCATGTCGGGAAGCAACAATCGAGGTTTTCGACTTAAGGCCCACAGCAGCGGAGGAATAGGCGCGGCCACGAGACTGACGGCGGGAGAGGTGGACACACCGAGGCGCTCCGCCAGGTATGCCAGTCTACTTTGCAGTTGTCGATCGGCGGGACGAGCATGGCTCAGAAGACGTCGAAAGCGAATGGTCCGAGTCAGGGCGACCATGGCCAATAGGAGAGACCCACTCAGCCACACCAGGCCGAGCCATTTCTCCCAGGAGAGTTGAATTCTTGGTAAAGCCGGCTGAGGTGGGACTGAATCCTCCGCAGCTTCCAGGGCGAAATTGCCAACGAGTTCCGGCTGGTTGCCCTGCGCAGCGTCTTGCGGCTGCTGCTCCAATGTTTTAGGGGAGATTATTGGCTCGCGAGAGAACGAAGCGAAGGCTTGAGGGCCCTCGACCGCCTTCGAATGCTCCCCGGGATTGGCTGGCAGTCTCCAACTTGGAATCTCGACCGGATAGAAACTCGGCACCAGAAACTTGATCAAGACAAGGACCCACAAGCCGTGAACTACCGCAGGGCGACGCCGGAAAAAGCCTGTCAATCCTGCCACGGCCAGTGCCAGGATGGCGGCCAACAGGGCATTCGTCAGGCCAACATGCACGAGTGTGTCCATGGGCAGCACCTTTAGCGACGTTCGCCCTTGCGCTTGCCTTGGAGGCGAAGGTCTTTGAGGAAGGACCGTAGCTCATCGAGCTGGTGACGGGTTAACGATTGGGCTCGAACCAAATTCATGAGAAGCGGCGTCACGGAGCCTCCGCACAGTTTTTCCGCGACGTCTAAAAGCTTCCGGCTGATGAGCTCATCGCGATCCACCGTGACGGCAAATCTCAATACAGGCTGGCCGCGGTTGGTGGCATTCACAAAGCCTTTCGCTTCCAGACGTTCCAAGAGTTTTTGCACCGTGGCATATTGGGCCGGACCACCTTGGGGATAAAGAACGTCAGTGATTTGCCGGCGCGTGCAAGGGCCTTGGTCCCACAACACCTGCAGGATCGCAAGCTCCGTATCCGTCACGTCTTGAGGAGTTCGACCCATCGCCTCACTGCCTCCTAGTCATAATGACTAGGCGCATCCTAAGACAAAGCGCCTAAGATGTCAAGAACTTCTTGAAAAATACAATCAATCCTGAAGGGAAGATCTATCATGGCGACCGTTGAACTTATAACCCAGCTGCCGATGCTCGCTCCTCGAGAGCCGGAGAGCAACAAAGGGGACTTTGGCCGAGTGCTGGTCGTGGCGGGCAGTCGGGGAATGTCCGGGGCGGCGGTACTTTGCGGCAGCGCGGCTTTGCGCGGCGTCGCCGGGTTGGTCACAGTGGCCGGGCCCGAAGACACCCTGCCCATCGTGGCGGCCGGCAATCCCTGCTACTTGACCGCTCCCTTATCGAACGACCGCGAAGGTAATCTTGCCAATGTAACGGCGAACGTATTGGAGCTTGCTCAAGCCAACGATGTGGCAGCCGTCGGTCCCGGCTTGGGGCGAAGCGCCGAGATTTCCCAGTTGATCGCCGGCCTGGTGAGCAATATTCGAATACCCGTGGTCCTCGACGCCGATGGCATCAACGCGTTGACCCATCAAACCGATTCATTAAAGACCCATGCCGCGCCGATCATTCTCACTCCTCACCCCGGCGAATTCGCTCGCCTCCTAGGCTGCGATGTGCCGGCCGTCCAAGCGCGCCGGCAGGAGTTGGCCTTGGAGTTTGCCGCGAGATTTCAGGTGATCCTGGTTCTCAAAGGGCATGGAACCATCGTGACCGACGGCCGGCAGGTTTATCACAACCAAACCGGAAATCCCGGCATGGCCAGCGGAGGCACCGGAGATGTTCTCACCGGCTTAATCGCGGCTCTTCTTGGTCAAAAACTGGCGCCTTTCGCCGCCGCCCAACTCGGCGTGTATCTTCACGGTCTGGCCGGAGACTTGGCTCAAGAAGAGTTGGGGCAAATCTCACTCATCGCTTCCGATTTGCTTTCCTTTTTGCCCAAAGCATTCATTTCATATTGCAGCCTCGCCAAGAGAAACGCATAATCGGCTTCTTAAAATAAGGCAAGTCAGGCTCTCCGCCTGACATGATCGCGCCTTGCCGGTAATCCGTCAGGCTGGAAAGCCTGACCTACAAGGAAGTCTCATGAATCTTCAATGCCCGAATTGCCAAAAGATGTTGAATATCGACGACAAGTTCGCCGGACAACTCATGCGCTGCCCGCTGTGCGACGGGACATTCACGGCTCCGGTTTTGCCCCCTACGGCGGGTCTGGGAGGGCCATCTCCCTCAGTTCCCTTAGCGGCCCCGGTTGGATCACCATCGACTGCCGCAAAGGAGGACGTATTCTCTTTGGCGCCATCTTCTCCATCGCCCTCGCCACCTCCCGAATCGGAATCCAAGTCGGAAAAGCAATCGGCGACTCCAGTCACGGATGCTTCCGCTTCCGGGAGCCTGCCACTTGAGGCCTCCGACTACCGTCATCGATACATCATCTGGATAAGCCCCCGAGTCGTCCCCTGGATCGCTCCCGTGGCATTGACCCTGGTCTTCTTCCTTCTCTTTTTTCCTTGGCGAAGTGTTCCCAGCACGGTGGCAAGCTTGATTCCGGGAGAGCCCGAAAGCCAAATTGGATGGGCCAAGCTATTCTCGAGTGCGCTGCTTGTTTTTTATTTCCTCGTCTACTTGTTGGCCTTGGCCATGGCTGTCGGCTCTTTGCTATTGAGTTTGAAGGTCGTCCCGTGTCCCCCTCAAATACAACATCTGCTCCCGTGGAAAGCAGTGATCGTTGGGGCGGCGGTGGCGTTCGCCTATCTGCTTATCCTCATAAGCTGCTGGAACGAGGATTTTGGAACGGTATGGTTCAGGACCGCAGTCTGTCTTCATCTTGTCGCTCTTGTAGGGCTCGCCTTAGAGTTTTGGCTGCAGCGCCGAGGTCCCAGCCGACCTATGCCAAGAATTGATGTTCAATGGTAAGTGGGTGAGTGGTGAGTAGGTGAGTGGCGAATAGGCGAATGGTAGGTCCGGTTGATAATTTTCACGACTCACGACTCACCACTCACCTAACTCCATTGAGCAGCATCTTCGCCGTCGAGGCGGAGGGTAAGGCACTTGGCGCTGCCGCCAGCTTTCAGAAACTCATCCAGCTCGACCGCGATCGGCTCGTACGACCATTTACGTAAGTCGGCTGCCAACTGCTCGCAGCCGCTGTTGATGACCACCGATTTGCCGACCACCACGGCGTTGCATCCGAAACGGTGCGCTTCCGTGTCCGTGCATGCCAAGAGCCGGGGAATGTGACTCTCCAACACCTTCCTTCCGTAAGCGTCAAAAGCGGCGGGATAATAGATCGCCTCGCCAGGCGCCAACGGACAAAAGCAGGTATCCAAGTGATAATAGCGCGGGTTGATCAATTCCAAGGGCAAGACCATCTTGCCGAGGATTTTGCCCAAATGCTGATGGCCCTGAACGTCGCTGCGAATCCGATAGCCGGCAAATAGTGTGGAACCACAAAAAAGGGCGTCGCCCGCCCCCTCGAAGTAAACGCCTTCGGGGAGCCTCATGACGGTAAAGTCGTGCTCGCGGAACCAGGCCTCGAAATAGGGCGTTTCCCGCGCCCGGACCTCATGCCGAAATCGGGAGCTGTAAAAGTTTTGCCCGAAAACCAGGCCCGCGTTCGCCGTGAAGACCAAATCCGGCAGGCCCTTTTGCGGCTGCATCAATTCAATCGTGACGCCCAAGACTTGAAGCGTTTCGTACAACTGCGTCCACTGCTGCTTCGCGCGTTCCGGCACGCTGCCGCGCGATCGGCTCATCCAAGGATTGATCTCGTATTCAATCCCATAATGATCGGGCGGACACATCAGAATCCGCGGGTGCTTCATACCGGAATCCCCAGATCAATTCCATTTAGCCGCGGCGCTTGCACCGCGCGGAGCAAGCTCCGCGGCTAAATGCTTTTGGTTGGTGCATCATCCTTGACTTCTCCCAGATGATTCACCAGCTCCCGCAGAAATGGCTCGGCGTCGGTGACAATCCCGACGGTTTGGCTGGTGCCGCGATCGGCCAGCTTCGTCACCGTGGCGGGATTGATATCCACGCAGGCCACTTTGACCCATGCCGGCAGCAGATTCCCCGTGGCAATCGAGTGCAATGCGGTCGCCACCATCAGGCAGAATCCGACACCTTGAATCTGCTCCCGCATCCGTTGCTGCGCGTTGAGGACGTCGGTGATGACCTCCGGCAGCGGACCGTCGTCGCGGATGCTGCCGGCTAAAACATATTGAATCTGATGACGTACACACTCATACATAATTCCGCTCTTGAGGATGCCTTTTTCTACGGCCGCGCGAATCCCTCCAGTCCGCCGGATGGTGTTGATGGCACGCAGATGATGCTCGTGGCCTTCCTCCGCGGGCAGTCCCCGATCGAGCGATACCCCCAAGCTTGTTCCATAGAGCGATTGCTCGATATCATGGGTGGCCAGGGCATTGCCGGCGAAAAGCACCTGAAGAAAGCCCGTTCGAATGAGCGTGCAAATATGTTCGACGCTGCCGGTATGAACGACGGCCGGGCCTAACACCGCGAGGATCTTGTCCCCGTTGGCTCGTGTTCGCCGCATTGCGGCCGCAATCTCGCGAACCGTCACGCCTTTCGGCTTTTCGCTCGAGACCGGACTGGCCATGAATTCAAACAAGCTCTGGCGGGCCATCGTCTCGGCCGGGAAAACGCGCAGACCTTGCCGGCCGACGACGATCAAGTCTCCTTTACGGACCAGAGCCATGGGCACACAACGAGCAGCCGCGCCCTCCGAATCAACGAGTATGCCGCAATCCATTTCTTGATCTTCCACTTCGATCCACTCGCCCGAAAGCCGGATCTGCGTGCGGTAATTCGTGGTGCTGTAAAAATTGTCCGGAAAGGCGCCGTCCATATCCGCCGGAACGACTGTGCAATCCTGGGCCAAGGTCGGCACGGCGCCATGATCATGGATGGCATCCAGGATTTCTTCGAGCACTTGCTGGGTGGGTCCGCGCACTTCGATGCGGACGTAGCTGGGATCGGCCTGGCGCTCGCCGATCTTGATGTCCTTCAAATTGAAGGAGCCTCCGTGAGTCAGAATTTCATCGAGCACCTTGGGAAGAAGGAGCGAGTCGATGATGTGACCCTGGATTTCCACTTCCTCAACGGCCCCGGCCGTACGCGGCTGAGTCATGAATTTAACTCCACTTGGCTGCTTCCTTCTTAGCGCCTCCACTCTGGAGCGCCTCGGCCAGCATTAGCTTGGCCGTGTCCGGCAGTTCACTTTCCTGGATGATCCGGACCGTGTTTTCTACCGGGTATTCTATGCGTTTTATTTCCACCCGGCGGTTTTCGATGACGGCATAGGACGCCCGCGGATCGCCGTCCCGCGGAAAACCGACACTGCCCGGATTGATCACCAGCTTGTCTCCCACGGGGAGAACAAAGGCCTCGTGCGAATGGCCGACGCAAATCACTTCCGCATCCACTCCCTCCAACTGGGCTTCCCAAAATTTCGCCGCCGGCGGTCCGTAACTATGAAGGGCGTTTCGAGGCGTGGCATGCACGAGCATGAACCGCGCGTCGTCCGCGGTCAGGTACTTGGTCAACGGCAAATGGGCGAGATAAGTCAAAGCCTCGGGAGAGAGTCGCTTTCGCGTGATCGGGCGGGTAACCGCACTGAGAAATCGATAGCCATTCTTCCCCGCTTCGGGCACGTCGTGAGCCGCCCCATGATCGTGGTTGCCGCGAACGCATGCCGCCGCGTGACCCCGCACCCAATCCACACACGCCGCCGGCTCCAAGGCATAATCCACCAAGTCTCCCAAGCAAAGGCAGAGATCGTAAGGTTCTTGAATCGCTTGAAGGGCGGGCCAGTTGCCGTGAATGTCCGCCAGCAGGAGTATTCGCATCGCTTTACAACTTTAGGCTCCGATTCGCCAACCGCAATCTTTACAGTCGAGAATAAACATCTTATCATGGAGAAGCAATCGCGTCGTCCGTCGCCGTGGACAGGATTGGGGCTGGAAAAGGCTATGGCACTCGACCAATCGTTTCGCCGCATGACGCTGCGGCAGCTGTTAACGCTGTCGGCAAAATGCTCCCATGACTTGCAAGAACAACTGAAAGGAATGCTCGCCCCGCGCATCGCCGAGTTTCGGGATTTGAGCCGGCCGGTCCGCCGCCGAAGCCATTATCCCACTCTCAAATCCATGCGCAATGCCCTCAATCGCCTGGAGGAGGCCGAGAAGGAAGTGAACGCCATGGTGGAATATCTGCTCGAGCAGCTCAAGCTGATTCAAACGCAGGCCCGCCGCGACGCCGAAAATCGAAGAAGATAGCGCTCCGCTGCGCCGCGGCTAAACGAGTTGTCTGATTTTATTGAGGTGTTTTTCCCGCCTTGCCCGGAACCCAAAGCACATCTTGCTTTCCCTGATCGTTGAGAACTCGTGCCATCACAAACAGCAAATCTGATAGCCGATTCAGATAAACAATCACTTGCGGATTGACCGGCTCGGTGCGAGTCAGCTTGACGACGTCGCGCTCGGCTCGGCGACACACCGTCCGGGCCAGATGGCACCAGGCCGCCGCCACGCTTCCGCCCGGAAGGACAAAACTGTTGAGAGGTTGAAGCCCGGCATTCAATCGGTCAATGGCTTTTTCCAGCCGTTCGGCCTGAGCCGGGTGAATCCGTAAACGCTTGTCCGGTTCGCCAGCCGGCGGCAGTGGGACACATAAATCAGCGCCGACATCAAACAAGTCATTTTGAATACTACGCAGTAACTCTGCTTCCGGGATATTGGGTGATTGCGCCAGGAGCAACCCCAACACGGCGTTAAGCTCGTCTACGCTTCCATAAGCCTCGACGCGCGGATGGTCCTTGCTCACCCGAGTGCCATCACCCAAAGCGGTTTCGCCCGCGTCGCCGGTCTTGGTGTAAATGCGAGAGAGGTAGACCATGGGGTCACATTTGTGCAGTTTCTAGAGCAGACGTTTTAGCGGCGGTTCGCAGAACCGCAAACGATGCATCATACCCGAAGAAATGTACGTAATGAATCGTTAGCTGCAACCCGATGACGCCCCGCAAGTGTCGCACTTGCAGCAGGTGCCGCTGCGAATGAGCGTCAACTGTCCGCATTCGGTGCAGGGATCGCCTTCGTAGCCCTTGAGCCGAGCCAGCCGGATCCGCTCTTGCAGAGCTTTTTGCCTTAACTTCCGGCCGAGGCCGGCTTTCTTTCCGTTGCCGTGGCCATTCCCGTTGCCGTTCTTAGCGAGCGGATCGAGGTGTTCGGTGCGTGGCGTGCTGAAAAGTTTGACGGCGGCCGACTCCGGCGCCACCGAAACCGGGGCGGCCGCCGGCTCCGGCTCGGGCTCATCATCTTCGCGGTGCAGGGCGTCGCCGCGCAGGTCTTCCGGCTCCACTTGGGCCAGATCATGCCGCCCAAGATAGCTGATCGCCAGCTCCCGGAAAATGTAATCAATGATGGATGTCGTCATCTTGATGTGCGGGTTGCCTTGCACCATGCCGTTCGGCTCAAAGCGCGTGAAGAGAAACGCGTCGATGTATTCTTCCAAGGGCACGCCGTGCTGCAAGCCCAGAGAGATGGCGATGGCGAAGCAGTTGGTCATGCTACGGAAGGCGGCCCCTTCTTTATGCATATCGAGGAAGATTTCGCCCAACGAGCCGTCTTCATATTCCCCCGTACGCAGATAAACTTTGTGATTGCCAATGCGGGCCTTCTGGGTGTAGCCGGCCCGGCGATCGGGCAAGCGGCGGCGTTGACCCATAAGGCGGTTGACGACGTGTTCCGCCGCTTGAACAACCTCCGGTTTCGTCGGCTTGTCCGCGTCAGCTTGAGCAGGCTCGATCGTATCGGAAACCGTATTGAGCGGCTGACTGAGCTTCGAGCCGTCGCGATACAGCGCGTTGGCTTTGAGCATCAATTGCCAGCTGAGCAGATACGCTTTCTTGACATCCTCGATGGTGGCCTCATGCGGCATGTTGATGGTTTTGCTCAAGGCGCCCGAGATAAAGGGTTGGGCGGCCGCCATCATGCGGATGTGGGCTTCCGCCGACAAAAATCGCTGGCCGATCTTTCCGCATTTGTTGGCGCAATCAAAGACCGGGTAATGCTCCGGCTTCAAATGGGGCGCGCCTTCAATGGTCATTGTGCCGCACACAAAACCATTGGCCTCCGCCATCTGCTCGCGCGTGAATCCGAGAGCCGTCAGGAGATCGAAGCCCGGAGTTTCCAAGTGCTCTTGCTTGAGATGCAGCGCCGCTTTACAGAAATCGTCGCCGACCGTCCAGCGATTGAAAACGAACGATAGCTCAAAGGCGCCCGGCAACATGCTCTCAACTCTCGCCAGCACTTCGTCCGTAAATCCTTTCTCTTTTAGACTGGCGGGATTGATATGCGGACAGCCGGCCAGCGTGCCGGTTCCCCGGCAGTAGCGGACAATGTCGTCAATTTGCAAAAGCGTGTATCCCAGCCGGGCCAGCGCCGGCGGGATGGAGGCGTTGATAATTTTGAAGTAGCCGCCGCCGGCCAGTTTCTTGAATTTCACGAGGGCAAAATCCGGCTCGACTCCCGTCGTGTCGCAGTCCATCACCAGCCCGATGGTGCCCGTGGGCGCGATCACGGTGACCTGCGCGTTGCGATAGCCGTGCTTCTCACCCAATTCCAGCATCCGGTCGCACTCGCGGCGAGCGGCCTGGAGAAGCTCGATGGGACAATAGCGCGCGTCGATGCCCACGGGAGTGATGGTCAGCCCTTCGTACTGGTTGGCTGGAGAGCTGTAGGCGGCACGGCGGTGATTGCGAATCACTCGCAGCATGGCCTCGCGATTGGCGGCAAAGCGCGGGAACGGTCCCTGCTCGGCGGCGATCTCCGCCGAAGTCGCATAGGCCGCCGCGTGCATGAGGGCCGTCAACGCGCCGCATTGCGCCCACGCCTCCGCCGAGTCGTACGGAATCCCTTGCACCATCAAGAGCGTGCCCAAGTTCGCGTAACCCAGGCCCAGCGTGCGGAAGTCATAGGACTTTCGAGCCACGACTTCGCTCGGAAATTGAGCCATGTACACGGATATTTCCAAAATCAGCGTCCAAAGCCGGCAGGCATGCCGGAACGACTCCACGTCAAATCCGCCCGTGCGCGTGTCGAAAAATTTCAGCAGATTCAGCGAAGCCAGGTTGCAGGCCGTGTCGTCGAGAAACATGTATTCCGAGCAGGGATTGGACGCGTTGATCGGCCCGTCGGCCGGGCATGTATGCCATTCGTTGATCGTGGTATCGAACTGGACGCCGGGGTCGGCGCAGGACCAGGCCGCATAGGTGATCTGATCCCACAACTCGCGGGCGGGCAAGGTTTTGCGAGGCTTGGCGGGTCGCTGGTCGCGCCGGGCTTTTTCTTTCTCCGTCCGCCAGCAAAGATGCCAGGGACCGTCATTCCGAACCGCGTCCATGAAGTCGTCGGGAATGCGAACGGAGTTGTTGCTGTTCTGTCCCGAAACCGTGTAATAAGCCTTCGAATTCCAATCAGTGTCATATTCTTCAAACTGGATCGAAGTCACGCCTTGCCGCGCAAGCTGAATCACGCGCTCGATGTAATTGCTCGGCACCAAGGCTTCGACGGCCTCGCGCAGCGCTTTGGACAAATCGCTATTGCGCTTGCGGTCGAACCGCTCGTCGGCCTTGGGCCATTGATGGCAGGCGTGCATGACGGCGTTCAAATGCCGGCCGAGGAGTTGCGATCCGGTCACCAGGGCGGCGACCTTCTGCTCCTCCACGACTTTCCAGTTGATGAAGTCCTCGATGTCGGGGTGATCCAAATCGAGCACGACCATCTTGGCGGCGCGGCGGGTGGTGCCGCCGGATTTGATCGCCCCCGCCGCCCGGTCGCCGATCTTGAGGAAGCTCATTAAACCGCTGGACTTGCCGCCGCCCGACAATGGCTCGCCTTCGCCTCGGATCGAAGAAAAGTTCGTGCCCGTGCCCGATCCGTACTTGAAGATGCGGGCCTCGCGCACCCACAAGTCCATGATGCCGCCTTCGTTCACCAAATCATCGTTGATCGACTGAATGAAACAGGCGTGCGGCGCCGGATGCTCATAGGCGGATGTAGAGCGGACCATGGCGCCGGTCTTGGGATCGACGCGGTAATGTCCTTGCGGCGGGCCTTCGATGCCGTAAGCCCAGTGCAAGCCTGTGTTGAACCACTGCGGCGAATTCGGGGCGGCCATCTGAGCGGCCAACATATAGCAGGTTTCATCGAAGAAAGCCCGCGCGTCGATCTCGCTCGAGAAATATCCTCCCTTCCAGCCCCAATAGGTCCAGCAGCCGGCCAGGCGGCGAAACACCTGCCGGGCGTCGGTCTCCTGCTCGGCCGCCGGGTCGCCGGCCGCGGGACGACTCTTTTGCAACCACTCCGGGACTCCAGCTTCGGCAATCCGCTCGGTTTCGCGCGGCACGCCGGCCCGACGAAAATATTTCTGGGCCAGGATATCCACGGCCACTTGCGACCACGATTCGGGCGCTTGCACGTCCTTCATCTCAAAGACCACCGATCCGTCCGGATTGGTGATCCGCGAGGTCCGGGCCACAAACGGAATGGCCGCAAAAGGATCCTGACCAAGAGTCGTATAACGGCGGGTAATGATCATAGTAACTTCCGTGTTAAAAAGGCCGATGAAAACTCAACCCCGAAGCAGCCGTCTTGGCGGCCGCGGGCCAAATGACGTCGGGTGATTCGTTCGATGTTATTCCCGGTGATTGGCGCCCACGACAAAGGGTAACGTCAACCCCTTCTGATCCTGATACTTGCCTTTCTTGTCCGCATAACTGGTCTGACACACCTCTTCCGCGCGGAGGAAGAGAATCTGAGCAATGCCCTCGTTGGCGTAAATCTTGGCCGGCAAGGGAGTCGTGTTGCTGATCTCGAGCGTGATCTTGCCGCGCCATTCCGGCTCCAAGGGCGTCACGTTCACAATGATGCCGCAGCGGGCATACGTGCTCTTGCCCACGCAAATCGCGATCACATCCCGCGGAATTTCCAAGTACTCCACCGTCTCGGCCAGGGCGAAACTGTTGGGAGGAATCAGGCAGAAATCGCCGTCCACGTCCACGAAAGAGTTCGAATCAAAATGCTTCGGATCGACCACGGTGCAGCGAACATTCGTGAAAACTTTAAAGTGCCGGCCCACGCGCACGTCGTATCCGTAACTGCTGACGCCGTAGGAAATCGCCCCCGGCTTCGCTCCTTCCTCGGCGAACGGGCGAATGACGATGTCGGATTGAATCTGAGAATCGGACAAAACTCCCATAGCCGGAACCCCTTCACAATTGGGTTCGGGAAAGCCCCCGACCAATCTTCATTATATATACAGGTGGATACTAAGGAAACACTAAATCTTGGGCGTCAGAACGCATATTACCCAACATCTTGAGCATGTCAAACAATTTTCTCTGGAGCAAAAACGACGCCGTCCTTGAAAACTCTTCATGCAAAAAACTCCGATTCGTCATCAAAATCAGAAGCGCAACGGCTTTAGGAACACCACAATGCCCGACGGAGGACGCGACTTGCCGACAAGAATTTTTTTCCGGCAAGTGGATAGTCGGTTCAAATCCTTTCAGCTGCTCAGCTGAAGACGCTCGAAGCAGGTAGATGCCTTCAGCTTCATCTTTCTTAGACTTCCCAATTCTGATCTTCAAGCATTCGACCTCTGGTCTCCAGCGTGTTAGCGGCTAAAATGCTTTTTCCATTCACGATTCTTGCCCACTCGCCCTTCTATTGTGAAAAACCGCAACAGGAGGATTGCTCCCATGACACAGACAACGACCGGCGTGAAACGCAAAGCGAGTGAGACGAGCAAGACCGCCGCGGTAAGAGGTCCTCTCTCCGCCGAGGAGCTTCGCAAGGTGGACGCCTACTGGCGCGCTTCCAACTACCTGTCGGTTGGACAGATCTATCTCCTCGACAACCCGCTGCTGCGAGAGCCGCTCGCGCGGGAGCATATCAAGCCCCGGCTCCTGGGGCATTGGGGTACGTCGCCGGGCCTCAACATGCTCTATGTTCATTTGAATCGAGTCATCAAGCACGATGATCTGAACATGATCTACATCATCGGTCCGGGGCACGGGGGGCCGTCACTGGTTGCCCACGCCTACCTTGAAGGCACTTATAGCGAGGTCTATCCGAACATCAGCCAAGACGCCGAAGGGATGAAAAGCCTATTCAAGCAGTTCAGTTTCCCCGGAGGCATTCCCAGCCACGTGGCCCCCGAAACGCCGGGCTCCATCCACGAAGGCGGCGAGCTGGGCTACTCGCTCAGTCATGCCTTCGGCGCCGCGTTTGACAACCCCGACTTGATCGTGGCTTGCATCGTCGGCGACGGCGAGGCGGAAACCGGGCCGCTCGCCACCGGCTGGCACGGCAATAAGTTCCTCAATCCCGCTCGCGACGGCTGCGTCCTGCCGATTCTTCACCTGAACGGATACAAGATCGCCAACCCCTGTTTCCTCGCTCGTATTCCGAAGGACGAATTGCAAAAGCTCTTTGAAGGCATGGGCTACAAACCGTATTTCGTCGAGGGGCGTGATCCCGAGGCGGTTCACCAACAATTAGCGGATGTTCTCGACACCGTGGTGGTGGAAATCAAGCACATTTGGGCCGACGCCAGAAGTTCAGAAGTCAGAGGTCAGAAGGCAGAGATCAGAGGTCAGAAGTCGGAAATCAGAGGTGAAAAGTCAGAAGCTGCATCTGCTCTGACTTCTGATCTCCGACCTCTGACCTCTGTCACGCGTCCCGCGTGGCCGATGATCGTCTTCCGCACTCCGAAGGGCTGGACTTGCCCCGCGGAAATCGACGGCAAGAAGTGTGAAGACTACTGGCGCTCGCACCAAGTGCCCATGGCCGACATGAACAAACCGGAGCACATCAAAATCCTCGAACAGTGGATGAAGAGCTATCGGCCGGAGGAGTTGTTCGACGCTCAGGGCCGGTTCAAAGCCGAGCTGGCCGAATTGGCGCCCAAAGGCCATCGCCGCATGAGCGACAATCCCCACGCCAACGGCGGCCTCTTGCTCCGCGATCTCAAAATGCCGGACTTCCGCGACTACGCCGTTAAGGTGCCCAGTCCTGGCGCTAGCAACGCCGAGGCGACTCGCGTGATGGGCACCTTCCTTCGTGATGTCATGAAGCAAAACCTCCCGAGCAATAACTTCCGCTTGTTCAGCCCCGATGAAAATAACTCCAATCGCTGGCAGGACGTGCTGGAAGTGACCAACCGCTGCTACATGGCCGACATTTATCCCGAAGACGACCACCTATCACCCGACGGCCGGGTGATGGAGGTCCTCAGCGAGCATCAGTGCCAGGGCTGGCTCGAGGGCTACCTGCTGACCGGACGGCATGGCTTCTTATCGTGCTATGAGGCGTTCATCCACATCATCGACTCCATGTTCAATCAGCACGCCAAATGGCTCAAGGTGTGTCAGCACATTCCCTGGCGACGCTCGATCGCCTCCTTCAACTACCTGCTCAGCTCGCACGTGTGGCGTCAGGATCATAACGGCTTCAGTCACCAGGACCCCGGCTTCATCGATCATGTCGTCAACAAAAAGGCCGAGGTGATTCGTGTGTACCTGCCCCCCGACGCCAACACGCTGCTCTCGGTGACCGATCACTGCTTGCGTAGCCGCAACTATGTCAACGTCATCGTGGCCGGCAAGCAGCCGGCCCCGCAATGGCTCACCATGGATCAAGCGATCAAGCATTGCACCGAAGGCCTGGGCATCTGGGAATGGGCCTCGAACGACAAGGGCTGCGAGCCCGACGTGGTCATGGCATGCTGCGGCGACGTTCCCACCTTGGAAACGCTGGCCGCGGTCGAACTCATCCGCATGCATATTCCCGAGCTGAAAGTCCGCGTGATCAACATCGTCAATCTTATGAAACTGCAGCCGGCGAGCGAGCACCCGCACGGTCTCTCCGACCGGGATTTCGACGCGCTATTCACCAAGGACAAGCCGATCATCTTTGCCTTCCACGGCTACCCCTGGCTGATTCACCGCCTGACATATCGCCGCACCAATCACGGGAACCTGCACGTCCGCGGCTACAAAGAAGAAGGCACCACCACCACGCCGTTCGACATGGTCGTGCTCAACGAGATGGACCGGTTCCATCTCTGTGAAGACGTGATCGACCGCCTGCCGCAGTTAGGCGCGCGGGCCGCTTACTTCAAGCAAGCGATCCACGAGAAGCTGATCGAGCACCAACAATACATCGAGCAGCACGGTGACGACCTGCCCGCCATCCGCGACTGGAAATGGGCCAGCCGGACCGGCTCGGCACCCTCCGCTATCTCCTCAGCGCCCGCAACCGCCCGCGGCTCTTCGACTGAAGGGGATAATGTTTAGGGCGAGTGGTGTTCGGTTCTTGATCGGTCACGGGCCTAGTTAAGCCACGGATTCAACACGGACAGAACACGGATTGGATTTTCCGTGTTTCATCCGTGTCCGTCCGTGGGTCGTTTTCTTCATGGCCATCTGTAGCTACTAACCACTGACCACTTTTCACTTCTCACTTTTCAGTTTTCACTTGTCACTCACGACGACTACTTTGCCACCTTGCCAAGTCCCGGACCCGGTTGGCAAAGTAGCCGACGGGCTCAACTCATGAAGTGCAAGACACTTGTGGCGTCGCCAGAATGTCTTTGCCACGCCGCCTCTCTCTCAAGGAGGCCTGGCTTTGACCTCCGACCTCTGACCCACTAGCCACTGACTTTCACTTCTCACTGATCACTTATCATTTGTGATTCTTCTCAGCGCGATTTTTCGTGAGAAGAAAAATCCTCGTCTGAAGTGCTAAAGCGGCATGAACTTGTGGAGATTCTTCTCACGGCGCCTTAGGCACACCCCCGCACAAAGTGGCTAAGCTCTCAGCCGAGGGAACTTCCGGTACGATATCGACCGTGGAAAAACGCGTTCCCACAGAGGACCGTGGGAACGAGGAAATATTCATGGTCAACGCATAACAATCAAGTCGGAAAGCCATTCGACCAACTAGGAGGTGGAACCGGCCCTGACCCACCGGGCGGAGGCAGTGGCGTAGGGGCAGGTCCCGTCGGGGCCGGAACGTTGGGCGGAATTCCGGGAAACGTGTCCGGTGTCGAATACGGAGTGATCGGCGCTGGCACGGGAACAGCGAGCGGAACCTCATAATCGGGGGGTGGCAGAGTCTGGTAGATGGGTTGCGAAAGGCTCGTAGGCAAATCTCCGTCCTCACCGTCAGGTGGCGGCGTTTCCCACGGCATCTCGCTAGGCTTTGCTACCTTTCCATGCCCCCAGGCGCCGATAGCAAAGAAGCAAGGGTCTTGTTGCGCTGGGTCGATGCGCGTACTTAGTGATCTTCTTGCTTTATTTAAAAAGTTCGTCCATGTTACTCTGGAGCTTCCTTTCCTTTGAGGAGGGAGCACCAAGGTTTCGACGAACGCATTAGTGACAAAACCTCCTCCCCGCTCTTCGTCACAACCGGAATACTGGCCTGGCTTGCTGGAGTTAATGTCCACCTTTCCTCTCAAGCCAAAAAAAAGATCAGTGAAAATGAACCAATTATTTCCGGCGCCAGCAATCTGGGGAACGCTGCGGCCGCGCAGCCGATTTGCGCAACAGTCGGTAATCACAATCCCAAGGTTTGGCGCTTGCTTTTCGATGGCCTTCCATAGGGTCCCCCGCGACAGGTAGCCTGATTGGTTCCCAAGGCCATTATGGCTCATTGCCAAATAGTGTTGTCCGTCAATGATGGCCCCGTGACCCGAATAGTAGATGAAAATCGTGTCGCCTCGTCGGATTCGGATGCACTTAATCCATTCAAGCACTCTTGCTGGATTCACTTTGGATCCTTCCAATACTCTCAAATAGCCGAGGCGTCGATGTTCCCTCAGCGGCTTTACTAATTCCCTCATCATATTGTCCTTGTCCACCAAAACGTCTTGCCCAATGTTTTCAGCGTCATTATCGATGATCAAGAGGCAATGCAACCGGGCCTGGAAGATGCCTCTTTCAGTGACGCCTTTTTCAATTTCTTCGCCAGCGGCCGTTGCCTGATCATCATATTCATTGTCCTCCCGAAAATTTTGGCCGTCTTGGATAAGCCCACCATAAGACTGCCCATGTGCGCTCATCGTTAAGGCTGCCGTTACAGCCAAAGAGAATCCAACCAACAGGTTTAGGGTCAACTTTTTCAGCATTTTTTTTCTCCTTTTTCGGTTATGTGGTTCAAGAATCTATTGTGCCACGCTCCATTTCCAGCTGTAGCGGCCGCAGAACGCCTTACCGTTCAAGACGTTGCCTTCGATCGTGCCGTAATAGTCGCATTGCAGTTTAGAAAACTTAAGATGGACCGCGGTGGAATTTTGATACCAGGTCCCGGTGGTAGTCCCGCGGGCATCGGTCATTACGGCATTGCCATTACTGTCAAAACGAAACTTCAGCTGTTTAAAACCTTGCAAGCCGGTTTCGTTTCCGCTCAAGGTTTTACCTTGGAGTTTTAATGCCCGTGCCGGTGGAGTCCCCCCGCCACCCCCAGGGACAGGCGGGCGCGGTGTGGAGCTTGGCCGAGGGACGGCACCAGTGCCCGTCGAGCGCCGGACCTTGATTTCGCGCACCCGGGTCAAGCGCAGGCTGTTCGGGTGTTGTCGATCCCATTTGGCAGCACAGTCCTCGGCTTCTTCTTGACTGCTAAACTCTCCGAGACGTCTCCACCCGGTGCCGACCGCTGCATCGTCTTTGCCCCCTTCAACCTCCGCAACCCATACATAGACAAACGCGCCTTCACGCGATTGCCCCATAACCTTCGGAACGGAGGCCCATATGGCTGCCACACAGCACAAACCAACCACAGAATCCTTGAAACGAATCATTGAATTTTCTCCTTTCTGGTAATGGGAACTGCATTTCGTTTCTTCATGCCACGTCTCTACGCCGTCCGTTCTTGTCTCCTACCTGCGGAGCCGGATCGACAAAAAGTTTCGTCGGTTTCAGTTTCACGCCAAGGATTTGAGTGCCATGACGACGGCTACTAGGAGAACGGTGCCTACGACTAGCAAGACAGCCACGCCTATGGTGATCAAGTAGTAATAGAGGGTCACTTTGATGGCCTGACGCCAGGCGCAGGGCAATAAAACGTTGAGGCAGATCGCCATGATCATAGGGCTGACCAAGGTGACAATTATGACTTGCAGAAGTCCAAAATACTCCCTTTGATAACCACAGATGCTGAAGCCGACTACCGTACCGACAAGATCCGTGGAAAAAGCGATAACAAGTGCTCTTCCAAATGTTAACCCAGGGACATACGCCAGGGGGCCCTTAATATCGGCCAGTAAGCCCGGGTCATCATGGTACGAGGCTTTGGCAAGCTCGCACTCGCGAATTGCGATTCTTTCGTTGTAATGACCGACTGTGAGTCGAAGAATTACCGCTTTCACGACTAATGGAATTGCAAGTGCAGCAATCGCGAGGAGAAAGACCATGAAAGGGCCAGGAATCGAACGCGCCAGCTTATAGACGAGCCAAAGAAAAGGGGCGCCTACTGCCAATAGCACTACCAAGATTGTTGCCACATCCAATATTGTCCGCGTTAGCGTGGCTGCCTCGTCCCATATTGTCTCCGCCAGTTCGCGTAGTCCCAAACCTTCACTTGATGGCTCAACTCGCTGTGCGTTTGTCACCGAGGACATTGAACCCTCCTTTTTTCGTTACGTACTTTTGCAAATTACTCAGCCCTTTCCTTAAAGGCGATTGGGATCAGTGCACCGGATCAAGAATTTCAGATTTTTCTGGAAATTAGTGTCGAGCAACATTACTTTGGCTGCCTGAGACTCAACGGAGCCATTTTGCACCCTTTTTCTTTTTCTTGGATTTCAGTATGAATGGGCCAGCTGATACCGAACTTCAGACCCTGGTGGACCGTCTCAATGCAGGGGATCCGATGGCCCGCAATGAATTGATCAGCCGCTCATGCGACCGGTTGCGGCGCCTCACCGCAAAAATGTTGCGTGATTTTGGCGGTGTTCACCGTTGGGAAGATACCGATGACGTGCTGCAAAATGCTCTGTTGCGGCTCTTGAAGGAATTGGACAAAACACAGCCGGAATCGGCGCGGCATTTTTTCTTCTTGGCCACAAGGCAAATCCGTCACCAATTAGTCGAGTTGGCAAGGCATTACTACGGGCCACAGGGACTTGGGGCTAATTATGAGAGTCATGAAGCCCGTTCGAGGACTGACAGCGTTCGTCTCTCGGCATTAGGAGCAAACACTCGCGATCAAGACGCCGCTCAGATCGCTATCTGGAGGGAAATCCAGGAGAAAGTTGAAACTCTCCCCGAGCACGAACGGGAGGTATTCGATTTGATTTGGTATCAGGGGATGACTAAAGCACAGGCTGCGCAAGTTCTCAACATTTCTGAGCCAGCGGTGAAAGGCCGGTGGTTGGCTGCCCGAACAAGATTAGGGAGTTACCTTCGTAAGGACTTGTCTTCATGACGCTTAACGACCGCGTACTTGTCATTTTGGAACGTTGGGAAGAATTGCGCGAGAAGGGAGAGACCGTAGCCCCGGAGGAGTTATGCAAGAATTGTCCGGATTTGCTAAAGGAGGTCACAAAATGCATTGAAGATATGGCTCTGGTTCCCGAACCAATACCCAGTGGCAACCAAGAGAATCAATCAGGGAAAGGCGATTCATCTCATTTATTCGATAACTCGCTGGGCGGGCCGAATTTACCCCCACCATCGGGAATGCGTTATGACCAATTCGTTTTTCATGACGCAGGTGGATTAGGAGTGGTCTACAAGGCGAGGGACATAGAACTAGGTCGGCAGGTGGCGCTCAAGCGGCTGAATACTAAGGTAGGCGGCAATGCCGAAAATCGAAGGCGATTTCTTCGTGAAGCCGAAGTCACTGCCCGGCTTGAACATCCGGGTATCGTGCCGGTCTATGGTTTGGTGCGAGACGCCGGGGGACAGCCCTGTTACGCCATGCGCTTCATTAAGGGCGAATCACTAAATACTGCTATCCAGCAGTTCCATACCAAGCGAGACGGCCGAGCAGGTTCACACATGTCGTCCGGTGAAGAGGTGTTGGAGTTCCGCAAGTTACTGAACCATTTTGTCACGGCTTGCAACACCATCGCTTATGCTCATAGCCGAGGAGTTGTCCACAGGGACATAAAACCAGCCAACATTATGCTCGGACCTTACGGAGAGACTCTTGTCGTCGATTGGGGGCTCGCCAAGGTAATGGGTAAGGGTGAGTCGTCGGACGTTAACCATGCAGGGGACCATGATATTCCTCTTTTGGAAACGCAATTGGCGTCGCATACGCCTGATGACTTAACGCGAGCGGGACATTCAATGGGCACGCCGGCTTTCATGAGTCCTGAGCAAGCTGCTGGTCGATTGGAGTCAATTGGACCGGCCAGCGACATTTACAGTTTGGGTGCAACGCTCTATTGCGTTTTGACAGGCAAGTCTCCGTTTAGTGAATCAGACAGGGCGGTGATCCTGCAGAAAGTCTTGAAAAGTGAATTCACTCCGCCAACGTCGCGGAATCGAAACGTGCCTGCCGCCTTGGAGGCCATCTGCGTAAAGGCAATGGCATTTAAACCGGAGCATCGGTACACCTCAGCTGAAGCCTTGGCCGAGGATATCGAGCATTGGCTAGCCGATGAAGCCGTGTCAGCCCGTCGTGAACCTTTGGCAGTGCGATTTGCACGATGGGTGCGCCAACACAAACCACTTAGCGTATCAATTGCCGCAGCTTGCATTCTTGCCCTTACGATCGCTATTACCTTTCGAGAAGCGCAGCTCATCGAGAATTTGAAGACTGAGAAGTACTTTCATCACATCGCACGAGTTCAAGCTGGTTGGCGGGAAGGGGACTTTACGGGAGCGGAAGCTCTTTTGGATGAATGCCGACTAAAAGATCGGGCTTGGGAATGGCGTTTCCTAAAGGGCATGTGTCATAGAGAGCTGCGCATTTTGGATGGCTACTCGGATTCGGTTGTGTCACTTGACTTTAACAGCGACGGAACTCGCCTCGCGTCCGGCTCCTTGGACGGGAGTGTCAGGATCTGCGAAGTGGCAAGCGGTAAGGTTGTCTTTGAATCTAAGCAAGAGGATGAAATCTGGTGCGTCAAGTTTTCCCCCGACGGAATGGGACTGGCCTGGGGCGGAACTGACCAAATTCGCATCCGGGACGAAAACGATGGTCAAATACACGGCTGGATTGCCCATAAGGGAGGATATGTTCGGGCCTTAGTCTTTAGCCCGGATGGAACGCAAATAGTCTCCGGGAGCGATAGCGGCAGTGGTGTCTTTCTTTGGAATGCACGAACGGGAAAGGAAATCAGACGTTGGGACCCTTTCCTGACGCGAGCCATAGCAATTTCCGCTGACGGAAAACAGGTTGTGGCAGGTGGTTATGCCAAGAAGATGAAAATCTGGGATGTGGCAACCAACGGACAAGCGCGCGAGCTTCCCGATCAAGGAACTCGCATCATGGCACTTGCCTTCAGTCCTAATGCTCGTCACCTTGCATGTGGGGGTGAGGATGGCTCAGTAAGTGTTTGGAATGAGCAGGGCACGGCGCCAGTCTGGACTTTAAGGGCGCATGCAAGCGATGTCACCGCTCTTGTCTTCAGCCCGGATGGAAAGCAGCTTGTCTCGTCAAGCTATGACGGAACAGCAAGGTTTTATGACGCTGAAAAGGGCGAAGAAATCCGAATCCTCAAAGGCCATCAGGGAGGCGTTCGTGCATTGGCCTTTAGCCCCAATGGGACTATGGTGGCGACCGGTGGAGTTGATCGAACAGTGAGGATTTGGGATGCAAAGGCGTCCCAAGATGCAGCCACAATTACGGTCAACGAGATGGTTCCAAGTATTGCGTATAACTTCGACGGAAGCAAGCTAGTGTCTACGACAACAAATGGCAAAGTAGCGGAGTGGGATTCGGTAAGCAGGCAAGAACTTTTTGCCTTCGCGCCGAAAAAAGAATTCTCCAGGTTTGAGGCTGTAGCCTTCGCTCCAGATGGCAACTTGGCTTACTGTGACGGTGAAAGCATTTGCCTTTGCGACGCAAAGACCGGCCAGTTAGTGCAACGTCTTAACGAACCCACTGGGTTCGTAAGAAAGCTCGCCTTTAGTCCTGATGGCAAAATTCTGGTTGCCCATAGTGGCAAAATCTTGAGGATTTGGAGAATTCTTGAAAAAGCGTCTCCGCTGATTGCGGAATTCCCTATGAGATGGGGCACCTGTCTTGCATTTAGTCCTGACAGCACGCGGATAGTCGCGGCCACTGATGATGGTATGAAAATCTTTAGCGCAATTACCGGCGAGCATGTCCCAGGAGCCTTAAATGACCAGTCGGGTCCAGTATTCGGCGTAGCCTACAGCAAGGATAGCTCGATGCTGGCTTCAGGCGGCGCACAGGGAACCATAAAGCTGTGGGATGCAGCCAGTGGTCGTGTGCGTTGGAACGCGAATGGACACAGTAGCATGGTGTGGAGTGTGGCCTTCTCTCCAGATGGGAAACGGTTGGTTTCCGCCGGAGGTGACCACCTCATCAAAATCTGGGACGTGGTGACTGGGCTGAACCTGCTCACTTTGCACGGGCACAGAAGTGAAGTACCCTGCGTGGTCTTCAGTCCCGACGGTAATCAACTGGTTTCCTGTGGCGGCGAAGGAGACGGAACTATCCGAATCTGGGATGCCGATTTGACTCCAAAACGACGGTTCGAACGCCAAGCCGTTGACTTGCTGAGTTTCCTTTTTTCAAAGCCCTTGCGTAAGTTAGACGTCCTCGATTTCATCCAAAACTCAGGAACAGTTTCACCCGAGGTTGTCAAAGTCGCCCTTGCCCATGTGCGTCGATTTGAGGAAGACAAGGACCCCGATCGTTATTACCAGTCAAGTTGGACAACCGTCCGGCACCGCTACCTCAATTCCATTCAATATCTTTTCGCTATGCAACAGGCCAAGACTGCCCTTTCTATGGTTCCTAGCAACGAGAAATACCGCACAGCCCTTGCCATGGCTCAATATCGACTTGGCAGGTATCAGGATGCAGTCATCGCCTTGGCTCAGGCTCACAACTTCGACCAAGAATCACTTCCGAATTTGGCTATTGCAGCAATGGCACATTACAAATTGGGTGAGAAAGATCTGGCAACCGCCACGCTGGCGCGACTGCATGATTCCATGAAAAACGGCGAGAGTTCGAAGAAAGAAACCGCAGAAGCCTTGTTTCAGGAAGCTCAGGAACTGATTCAAACGAAATCGAAGGCACCTTAGGGGGCGGGTCATACCACACGAACCAACAAGGAAAGCAGAGGTACGCCATGAGCTACTATGAACCACCAACTTGTTTGTTTTGCTCAGTAGTATTTGTAGTTGGCCTGTTAGTTTTCCTGTTACTTGTAACATTAGGAATATTGCACCCACCCTCGAAAGGGAGAGACTACGCACCAACACTACCAACGTCAGTTTATAAAGGAATTGAAAGAGCCTCTTGGAAGAATCCAGAAGTGACAATAACAAAAGAAGAATTCGAAGAAGCAACGAAAGGAAAGAGTCCTTTTGAAGTAAGATTCGCAATAGGCGAACCGGATCGTAAAGCTGAGAAAACAGACTTGCTTGACTGGTACGAAATATGGGAATACCACAACAAGGTCAAAGAAGACGGGAAGGAATTAAGGGCGAGTATAAAATTCACCCGGGATAAAGAGTGGGAGAAAAAGGTAACGCGCATATACTTTACGCCGCTACGAGAGGAAGAAATAAACAATGCTCGTAACTGAACCCCGGCTCTCAACTCACTTGCCAGGCAAGGTGGCTAGTCGCTTTCCCTTGCGACCTCAATTGTAAATTCATTGACCCTTTTCAGAATCCGTTGTGTCCACCCATCATCGTCAGGCGAAACCACGAGAACTTCGTAGCCATGCAGACGTCCTTCAATCGCTACTCCTTCGGAATCGTCGACGTGGAGATGGATCCCGAAGAGGGGCGGGAATTTTGTCGGAGTTCGGGTTGAGAACTGGTAACGACTAACCATGCGTTCGTGCACGGACTTGTTAACCACTCCGTCCAAACGGATTCCAAGCGCGCGAAACCATAACTTCAAGTACAAAAACGAGCGGCCCGAACTGGTGTAAATCCAAATCTGACATTGTCGGCGAATCAATGTCTTGAATAGGGCAATGGTACCGCACCGCAATTTTTCTGGAAACCAGAGCCGCAGAGGCCACCACGGTCGCCGCTCGGTTAGAAAGGCAGGGTTGCAGTCCACCAGGAGGCCGTCCATGTCGAACGAAATCCTCATGAACGACTTCTGACGAATGAGGGAAAACGGGTCAATACCAGATGATCAAGGACTGGGTCGATTCCGTGGAAAGTAGTCGACTGACAGGCAATCACTCACATAAGCCAAGTTCATTGACGGGCAAAATCGACGGCGAAAGCTGTATCGCTTAGACAATAATGCGTGAAAGACCACCTGATCGTGATAAAGCTTTCCCCGGATGAAAGGATGTTGATGTTGCTCGAATCGAAGGGGGAAAATGTCCTTCGGGTTCCCGTCGGAGCTCTTCTGACTTTCAAACTTCGCGACGGAGCTTAGACGCTCAAAAACGTCCCAATAGGGAAAGGTTTTTCCTTTCGCGGCTAAGACTATTATTGTTGTCATTTTGGGGACCTCCGGTCAGAAGATGGTGAGTCGTGGGTAGCCGAACTCGTTACGCTTTCGGCTAGTCAGTGCCCCCTCTCATTTTCGCGCGCCTTGATGGATCTGCAATGTCAGCAGCGAGAAAATCATCAAGAAATCCGCGCCTTGATGCGTTCAAAAGTGGCGGTCTCGCTCGTTTCCCAATCGGAAGTTGATCTCCTACAATGATTTGCGGCCAGGAGCGAGTCCGCCACGCCCCGCATCGCAACTTGGCGGACTCGCTCTGCCGGTTTCGGGTTTCGGGCTTCGGATTTCAAATTGTCCTGACTGCTCCTCATGAATCGGGACCTTCGCCTGCTCCCTTCAGGAGGTCGAGCTCGGCGGCGATGGGTTTCATGGCGTCGATGATGAACTGAATGTGTTCGGTCAAATCGACGCCGAAGTCGGCGGCGCCGCGCTCGATGTCCTCGCGTTTGACATTGCGGGCGAAGCCTTTCGACTTCATTTTCTTCTTGACGCTGGAGGCGGTCAAATCCGTGATGCCGTTGGGCCGCACCAGCGCGGCGGCCGTGATCAGCCCGGCCAGCTCGTCGCACGCATACAGCGCCTTGTCCATTCGATGCAACCGCGGGCAGTCGGGCAAATAATCGGCGTGGGACTTGATGGCGTAAATCACGTCTTCCGGGTAGCCGCGCTCCCTTAGAATCTCCGAGCCTTTGAGCGGATGATTCGGCGGATCGGGCCAGCGCTCGTAATCAAAATCGTGCAGCAATCCCACGATCCCCCAGCGCTCCTCGTCCTCGCCCAGCTTCCGAGCGTAGGCGCGCATGGCCGCTTCCACGGCCAGCATGTGTTTCACCAGGCTCGGATTCTGCGTGTATTCCTTCACAAGAGCCATCGCGTCGGAACGGTTCATGGCGGTATTCCTGGGTTTAGGTCAGCACAACCGAGACGGTTGTGTTACGTAACACAACCGTCTTGGTTGTGCAGGACTTCAGAATTTTCACGCATGGGCAACGCCGGCTTCCTTTCCTTCGCCATCCGGTCGGCGATCAAGGTGTCGGCCAGGAGCTGTCCGACGTGATAAAAGGCGAGTGGAATGATCGCCAGGGGATACGCTTGAAAATACGACTCATAAAGGAAAAGGGCTACGGGCAAAGATTTCTGGCTGCAGGCGAAGGCCACGGCGATCTGATTGCGGCGATCGAAGCCAAGCGCTCGACTGCTCCAAAAACCAGCCGTCAACGCCGTCAGATGAATCGAGATACACACGGCCGCCACGACGGCAACGGCGCCGGGGCTGACGGTTGCGGCGCCGCTTTCCAATTTTTCAAATATATCGGCCGCGGCTTTCCAAATGACGCTCAGAATCAGAATCTGGGAAACGAAACCGAGCCGGGTTTTTTGACTGAGCGCGAACCGCGCGAGAGATGGAATCGCCCGGATCGACTGCCCCAGCGCCACGGGAAGAATCAGGACCAACAATAACCCCCGCACCAGGGCGACGGCTTCTACCTCAACTTGGATTCTCGTTCCCCAAGCCAGCCAAGCAGTGGTCGCCATCCAGCTCATGCCCGTGGTGGCCATCGTGATCCAAAGCGCGGTGGCTTCGTTGCCGCGGGCCATTCGGGTCCACAGCACGGCCGAGGCAAGCGTGCACGGAACACTAACACTGATCATCAGACCGATGCGGAAATCCTCCAGCGTCAAGAGCGATCCGCCGATCCAACCCAAGATCGGCAACACGCCGTAGCTGATCGCGACTGCCCAAAGAACTGGCCAGGGCCGAAGAAGCGTGTCCCAGAGACTTCGGCTTTCCAAACACCACGCCATGAGAAACAAAGCCGACGCCACCACCATCCGCACGTCCACAAGGTCCGTCAGAAGTCGAAGTTGATGCGGAATCAATCCCGCCAACGTGACGCCGCCGATCAAGAGAAGCAGAAACCATCTTTTGATGAGAAATTCTTTCATGACCGCGCGCGGGATTTGAGACGGATTATAACGCGGCTGGATTGGAGGAGAAATCCGAAATGCGGAATACGAAATTCGAAACAAACTCAAGATCCGAATACCAAGTAGTGCTTGTGACCGATGGTTTCGGATTTGGAATTCGGATTTGTTTCGATTTCGGACTTCGGATTTCGAATTTTCTAAAGGGTAAGGTCAGCTCAATGTCATCGCTTTACCCCGCCGTGCGGCGTTCTTCTTGCAGTTGATTCAATTTGTTGTAAAGGGTTTTGAGGCTGATGCCGAGTTCGGCGGCGGCGGCGGGCTTGTTGCCGGCGTGCTTTTCCAGCACGCGGAGGACGTGCTCCATCTCGATTTCGCGCAGTGTCCGCGTGCTGGGAACAGCGGGCAAGGGCGTGGGGGTAAACGCCAGTGTCGTCGGGCCGGCGTGAGAACGGATATGATGCGGCAAATGCTCGGGCGTCAGTTTCTGGCCGCCGGCAATGATGTAGGCATGCTCCATGACGTTCGCCAACTCCCGGACATTGCCCGGCCAATCATGCTCTAAGAGCACGTCGACGGCCTCGGGCGTCAGCAACTCCTCCACCTGCTCGATGGGCCGGCGAGCCGCTCGACTCAGCAGATGACGGGCCAGGGAAGGGATGTCGGAGCGGCGCTCGCGCAAAGCCGGCAAGCGGATTTCAAACGTGTTGATGCGGAAGTACAGGTCCTCACGGAAGTGATCATCCTTGATGAGCGTTCGCAGATCGCGGTTGGTGGCGCAGAGAATACGAACATCAGTGCGGAAGGGCTCGTTCTCGCCGACGCGGCGGATTTCGCCGGATTCCAAAAACCGAAGCAGCTTGACTTGGATGTTCTTGTTGAGCTCGCCGACTTCGTCGAGGAAGAGGGTGCCGCCGTTGGCGACTTCAAATAGCCCTTTGTGATCGCGATCGGCGCTGGTGAAGGCGCCTTTCCGGTGTCCAAAGAGCTCGCTCTCGACCAGGTTCTCCGATAAGGCGCCGCAGTTGACCGGCACGAAGGCCATGTCCGCGCGCTTGCTCTGCTGCCAGAGAATTCGGGCGGCCAACTCCTTACCGGTGCCGGTCTCACCCAAAATGAGGACAGTGGACTCCGTCGGCGCCACGGTGCCAATCAAGCGATGCACACCTGACATGGGGGGGGAATCGCCGACGAGCACGGTCGGACCCTCGGCGGCCGTCACGCGGCTTTGCAGGGCCAGGTTTTTGTGTTTCAGATCCCGCTTCTCGATGACTTTGTGCAGCACGGCCTCGATTTCCGAAAGCTTGCACGGCTTGGTGATGTAATCGAAGGCGCCCAAGCGAACGGCGTCGATGGCGGTTTCCATGCTGGCATGGCCCGTCATGACGATGGCTTCGGTATCCGGCGAGACTTGCTTGAGCTGCTCGAGGACCTCGATGCCGGTCATTCCGGGCATCCGCAGATCAAGAATGGCAGCGTCGAAGGTGGCCTTTTCGAGGGCCTTCAAAGCCGCTTTGCCGTCCGGGCAGACGGTGACCTCATGACCCAAGCGGGGCAACTCCGAGCGCATGAATTCCTGCAGCGATTTTTCATCATCGGCAAACAGGATGCGCAAGCTATTATGCGGCGTGGGCAAGCGTTTCCTCCTTGACGGCTAGAGGCGGCTGAAGCGGGAGGCGGACCGTGAAGGTGCTTCCCTGGTTCAAGCCCGCGCTATAAGCGTCGATCTCTCCTCCGTGCTGACTGATGACGCGATGGCTGATGGAAAGTCCGAGGCCGGTGCCTTTGCCGGTTCGGCTGCGCGTGAAGAACGGTTCAAAAATGTTCTCCAGCGTCTCCGCGGCCATTCCGCAGCCGGTGTCGGTGAATTCCATCTCCGCCATGCCGTCGTGTTGGCGAAGGGCGACGGTCAGGGCGCCGCCCTCGTCCATGCTGTCCAGGGCGTTCACGACCAAATTGAGCACGACCGGTTTGATTTCCTGGGAGTTGACCCAGGCGCGGACGTGAGCGGCCGGCTCAAATATGATTTTCTTCCCTTTGCAATTGGGCAAATGCTGCACCATGTCGAGCACTGACTGGATGAGCTCGACCAGATCAGTCGGCTCTCGGCGGCGCTCTCCGCCGCGGCTGAATTCCAGCAGGCGTTGGGTGATCGACTTGCAGCGAAAGGCCTCCTCAATTGGAATCGTTTCGAGTCAAGTGAACTTATTGGCGCGCGAGGCTCCGCTTGAAGGCTCGCTCCGCGCGCCGCCCCACATTGTCAAAACAGAATGCCTTCCTTAGCAAAATCCCGATTCCAAAGGTGAACCAGGCAATCTAGGAAGCGCCGAAAAGAGCACATCTTACCTGTTTTCATGGCATAACCGGCCGCGCATATCTTCATGGAACCAACCCAATTGCCGGCGTCAATAGGTCCGAAAGTTGCTATCCATTCCGGCGGAGACTTCTGGTAGAGTCCCCGCCGATCAAGGCACCCTGGGCCCACATCCAAAGATCGAGCATGGAAGTTCGATTTCCGGATCAGGTCAAAAGGTGGCCGAGGCCGCGGACAAGGAGGTCGGGGCGTGGCCTTTCGCTGGAGGATTCGCCACAAGTTGATGCTCGGGCTTGGCCTGGTGGTGGCCATCATCACGGTGCTCTTGGGCGGATCGCTTTACGGCCTCTGGTCCTATCGCGCCACCATGAAGAGCATCGAAAGCAAATTAGCCGAGCAAACCGCGGCTCAACTTTTCAAAGCAAAAGTTCAAGCTTTTTCCGATTTGAAATATGAAACCAGCAGCCAAAACCCGGTTTTCCGATTATTGGAAAAAATCGGCGACGCGGAAGTGGCCCTAAAATCCTATGAGAACAAGCTTGAATACACCCTGACTCACGGTCGAGATCCTGACAATGGTGAGGGAGAGCTCCCTCAACTCGATGCCCTGAGAGGACAGTTAGCCGCCTTGCGAAGCAGCGCAGAACCGTTCCAAAAAAAGAATTGGGACCTGGGCCGGGACGGCAGCGGTTCCATCATGCTGCTTCCGGAAATCGAGAAGAACGTTCACGATTTGGACAGAACATCAAATGATCTCCTGGATGCCATTAACTCGGACGTGGCTCGGCGAATCAGCGACGCCAAGGTGTTTACGCGAAACACATTATGGTTTGTTTTCTCAACCAGCATTTTCGGCATAATCCTTTTGTGCAGCCTACTCCGGTTCTTTTATGCCTGGGTGTTTTATCCGATTCGGGATT
>Ga0207070_1033_pt1 | contig 30855 bp, 27 predicted proteins | sample Alteio_BWMinHeat_92_FD_153591 | JGI IMG/M metagenome (GOLD analysis project Ga0207070, IMG submission 153591) | Enriched cells from forest soil in Barre Woods Harvard Forest LTER site, Petersham, Massachusetts, United States -... | ecosystem: Environmental > Terrestrial > Soil > Temperate forest >...
GACAAGACGGCGCCGGCGGCAAAGAAGCCTTCCTGCTCCAACGAAAAAGTGCCGGCGATGGCCACAGCGGCCAATTGCGTCTCGGCCACAAGCTTTCGATGAAGCCGGCTGCTATTTCCCTGACCGAAGATCAGTCCGAGAAGTTCCAAGGGGATGGCATCATCGTGGCGTGCGGGGACGGTTCTCCAGCCGATAGCCACGATCGGGGCCGGCGCATTGTCTTCCGACAAGGTAATCTCTTTGGCTACTGTGGGCATCGGCTCCTGCACGGTGACGCGGGGCGGGTCGGCCTCACGCGGCATCCAGCCGAAATATTTCTTCGCCATTTTTTGCGCGTCGTCGTGTTTGAGGTCGCCGACGATGACTAACGTGGCGTTGTTCGGAATGTAATAGCGCATCCAAAAATCGCGTAAGTCCTGAGCAGGCGACGCCCGCAAGTGCGAGATCTTGCCAATCGGACTCCACCCATACGGATGGACCTTGAATATTCCCGCCAGGGCTTTTTCCGGGAGCGTGCCATAAGGCCGATTGAGTCCCAATCGCCGTTCTTCTTCCACAACTTTGCGTTCGGTGTCGAAGTTCGTTTGGTCGATGCGCAAGAAACCCATACGCTCCGCTTCTAACCAGAGCGCCAGCTCCAGCTGATTGGCCGGCAGGCTCTGAATGTAAACTGTCTGATCGAAGGCCGTGTACGCGTTGCAATCGCCTCCGGTCCGGCGGATGTAGTCGAAATGGTCGGTCTTTCCCAGCCGATCGGTGCCGCGAAACATCATGTGCTCGAACATGTGGGCGAAGCCCTGCCGCTCCGGTCGTTCGTCTTTCGACCCGACGTGGTACCACAAATGGACCGCGACAATCGGACAGGCGTGATCTTCCAGGGTGAGCACGCGCAGGCCGTTGTCGAGCGTCGTGTCGCGATAATCATACATCTTGCCGGTATCGGCGAAAGCAGAGCCGCGGAGCGCGATGCCGCAAGCGATGATGGCAATTAAGAAATGAAAAAACGCACGTTTCATTGGTTATGACTCCTGAAATATAGATTCGATCTTTTTAGCTAATTGAAATGGGCTTTCCCGTTCGCACGGATTCGCATTCACGATGGCACATGGCCAGGGCATCGCGGGCCAATTTGCCGCTCAACAAATCCGGCAGTCGATTACTGACGACGCCGTCGACGGCCGTCTGGATCTCCACGGTAAAAGCGGCCGTGCCATTGTCGCCGCCCTCGAACTTGGGCTGCTCGATTCGCCCGTCGGAATGAAGCACCGTGAGCGGGGTCGCGCCCGATTCGTAAACCAGGGTCGCGCGCTCCAAATAGATTTCATAACCGTGGACGAATGGCCGGCCTTTTTGAGCCAGCGCCCCGCTCGAGCAAGAAACGCAAGGCCCCGCGCTTCCATAAAGATATTGAGTGGTCAAGTATTGCACGGCGCCGTCTAGGACGACGCCCGTGGAAAAGACGGCCTCCGGCACGCCGCAAACCAGGCCGATAAAATGGGTGTCATGAATGTGCAGATCGATGGCCGGGCCGCCGGTCTTCGAAGCGTCGCCGATTTCCGCGGACCAATCCGGCTTTGAGATCACTCGCTTGAAATGGCCGCCAAGCAGCTTGCCGAACCGTCCGCCGCGAATCGCCTCCGCCGCATAGGCAAATTCCGCGAAAAACGGCAGGACATGAGCCACCATCAATAGCTTGCCCGCCTTGGCGGCGGCCTCGAGCATCGCGTCGGCATCTCGCGTTTCCAAGGCAATGCACTTCTCCACCAGCACGTGCCTCCCCGCCTTCAAGGCTTGGATGGCCGTCTCGGGATGCAGATGCGTTGGATTGCAGATATCCACGAGATCGATTTCCGGATCGGCCAGCAGCTTTTCGAGCCGATCGTATTTTTTGATTGACCCCAGATCCATCATCTCCCCCGGCGGTCCGAAATTGCCTCGAATGGATCGCCAATCGCCGGCCAGTTTCTTTGCGTCCCGGCTGCAAATGGCAGTCACCTGCGCGCCCTTCAACTTCCGGGCAGCCAGATAATGGATCATGCCCATGAAGCCGATGCCGACAATGCCGATGCGGATCATGATCGCGTCCCGTTCGGTGGAACCGTTCGTTCTCCATAGTGTACCGGGATTGCCGATAGCTTCCAGTTTTTTGATTCTGCGCTCACTACAATGTTCTCGTCCGCTCGCCATCATAGTCCACGGAGGTATCCCATGTGGATTCGTCAATGCGATCTAGACGCCGAACAAGAAGAATTGCCGCCGATCACTACTCGAATCGCCTCCAATGAAGAATTCATTCCGCCGGTGCAGTCAACGGAGCAGAAGGAATATGAAGCGCGGGTCGAGGAGCTCAGCGCGCAATCCGCGCGGCGACAGGGGATGAGCCGGCGGGATTTCATGCGGTCGGGCAGCGGCATGGCGGCGGCGCTCTTGGCTCTTAACCAAGTTTTCGGCTCCTGCTTCGATGTGGATGCCGCCGAGGCTCTGGATCAAAAAGCCTTCGAAGAGAAATGGCCCAAGAATCAATTCATCTTCGACATTCAGACCCACCACGTCGATGTCAGCAAAAAGTGGTATGACGACACGCCCGCCGGCCGGGCCACCCTGAGCTTCTTTCGCGCCTTGCGGCCTTCATTCAAGGGAATCGAAGATACATTGGACCAGTTGAATCGAGGCCATTACGTCAAGGAAGTTTTTGGCGACAGCGACACGGTGATGGCGGTCATCAGCGGCGTGCCGAGCCGCGAGTGGGACAAGAATCCGCTGCCGCCCGATCAGATGGTGGCGACACGCAAGTTCGTCAATGATCTGGCCGGCTCCCAACGTGTGCTTTCGCACGGTTTACTTCGACCCAACCTCGGTCTCAAGGAATTGGATGAGATGGAACGCCAAGTGAAGGAGCTGAAAATCGATGCGTGGAAAATGTACACCGGCGCTGAACTGGGCGAGAAACCGTGGCGCATGGATGATGAAAAAGTGGCTTATCCATTTTGGGAGCGGACGAAAAAACTCGGCGTGAAGAATCTATGCGTTCATAAAGGATTGCCGTTAGGGTTTTTCAACGAGCAGGCTTGCACACCGGTCGATTTGGAAAAGGCGGCTCTCGATTGGCCGGACTTGAACTTTGTCGTGTATCACTCCGGCTTTCGCGGCTTCGGCGCCCTGGCCGGTGGCACCGGGCAAAAGGTCAAAGACCCGGCCACCGACGATCCGCAAGAAATTTCCTGGATCAGCGACATCTTCCGCATCCTCAAGCGCAATCCCAAAATCAAGAATATCTATTTCGAGCTCGGCAGCACTTTTCACATGACCTCAGTCTATAAGCCGCAGATGTGCATGCACATGCTCGGGCAGATGATTCAGACGGCCGGCGCCGATCACATCCTCTGGGGCACCGATTCCATCTGGAATGGCAGCCCGCAAAGCCAAATCGTCCGTCTCCGAAAACTGAAGATGAACGAACAACTGATGGAGAAATACAAGTACCCGGCCCTGACCGATGCGATCAAAGATCAGATCCTCGGTCTCAATGCGGCCAAGCTCTTCGGCATCGATCCTGAAGCGAAGCGGAAAGCGATCCAAGCCGATAAGCTGACCCAGCTCCGGCAAGAATATCGCCGACAGCCTTCGCCGAGCAACACGCAATACGGTTGGATTTGGATCGATGATGGAAGAGAGCCGACCGTGCCGGTGGGAAGCTAGCCCGCAGCGCTAGCAAGGCTTGACCGGAACACCTCAACCTTCGACATTCCTTGTTCGAGATTCGAGATTTCGTGCTGCAAACGTATAGAGAGTTTCTCGCAGCGTATGATTTAATTAAAGCATATAGCCTTTTCCTGCAGGCACCTGGCAAAGAATCGGACAAACGACCCATGTTTGTTGATCGAGTGACGTTGTACGTCAAAGGCGGTGACGGTGGGCGGGGCTGTTGCAGCTTCCGGCGAGAAAAGTATGTGCCACGGGGTGGGCCGGACGGCGGCGACGGCGGGCACGGCGGGGGTGTCATTGTCCGGGCAGTGGCCGGGGCCGATAATCTGGCGGAGGTGGTGCATCGAAAGCATTGGCGCGCGCAAAACGGCGCCGGCGGGCAGAGCAGCAATTGCACCGGCCGACGCGGCAGCGACCTCGTGATCCGCGTGCCGCCAGGCACCTTGATTTTGGACCGAGATCGCGGCAATGTGCTCAAGGACCTGACGGCGGCGGATCAGGAAGTGACGGTCGCTCTGGGAGGCAAAGGTGGCCGGGGCAATCGCGCGTTTGCCACCGCCACCAACCGCGCTCCACGCGAAACCGAGCCGGGGACCGCAGGGGAAGAACGCTGGATCGTCCTCGAGCTCAAGATGATCGCCGACGCCGGCTTGATCGGTCTGCCCAATGCCGGCAAGTCGACGCTCTTGAGTCGGCTCTCGCACGCTCGGCCCGAAGTGGCCGATTATCCATTTACGACCAAGCACCCGAATCTCGGAATGGTCCGGGCAGGGGATGACTTTGTTTTCATCCTGGCAGACTTGCCCGGTTTGATCGAAGGAGCGCATAGCGGCACGGGTCTGGGTCATGAGTTTCTGCGGCACGTGGAGCGAACTCGCGTGCTTATTCATCTCGTCGAGCCGCTGCCTCTGGACGGCAGTGATCCCCTGGAAAACTACCGCATCATTCGCCACGAATTAGAGAAGCACGGCCGGGGACTTCCCGACAAGCCGGAAATCATCGCCGTCAGCAAGTCCGAACTAACCGGAAGCGAAGCGGTGCGCGAACGGTTAGAGAGAGAACTAGGTCGGGAAGTGCTGGCGATTTCCTCGGTCACGGGAAAAGGCTTGGCGCATCTTGTCGGCGCTTTAGCGGACCAGCTAAATCAGAATCTAGAAACCGGAACCCAGAAAAATGAAGCCCAACATCGTAGTTGATGTCGGCAACTCCCGAATCAAATGGGGGCTTTGCACCGACGATTTGGTGATCAAGTATGCCTCCCTACCTCCCGAGGCTATAGATAACTGGGAGGAGCAAATCAGGCATTGGCACATTGGCAATGTCGAACCCGTCGCCTGGGCAGTGGCTGGCGTCAATTCGGAGGGGTGCGATAAGCTTCTGAAATGGGTCAAACAGCGCGGTGATCGAGTGACTGTGGTTCATGACAGAGGGAAGCTTCCTATCGGCATCGAGGTCCCAGAACCGGACCGGGTGGGCATTGATCGTTTGCTCAATGTGGTCGCCGCTAAAAGTCACGTCCAGCGCGAGATTTCGATTTTCATAATTGATGCCGGTTCGGCGGTAACGGTCGACTGGGTGGACAGAACCGGTGCCTTTCGAGGTGGCACTATTTTTCCTGGATTGCGAACAATGGCCCAGTCGTTGCACGATTACACGGAAGCTCTTCCTTTAGTGAAGGTGCCAACGGATTCCGAGGTTTCCGTACCCTCTCTTCCCGGAATTTGCACGATCGGTGCCATCGAAGCTGGAATCTTCTGGGCTGTGGCGGGTGGCATCAAGGCGATTCTTCGCCAACTCGGAACCAGGACAGGGGCATTGCGCAGGCGAGAAGTATTCCTGACCGGAGGAGACGCGCACTATTTAGCTCCGGTAATGGATGCCGAAGTTCGAGTATGGAGGGAAATGACCCTGGAAGGCATCCGCTTAGCGGCGGAGGTGTTGTCGTGAATCCCGTTTCATCTCCGGGCGCTGACGCAACCCGGCTCGCCTCTGGGGCTCAAGCGACCGCGTTCGTCTCTGGAGATGACGGGACCGGGCTCGCCTCAGCCACGCTGGTCGCCTGCCTGACGCCGCCGGGACGGGGCGCGATCGCCGTCCTCGCTATCCGCGGAGTGCGGGCTTGGGAAGTTGTCCGTGAGTTATTCCACACTCATTCGACAAATTCCAAGAAACTTCCGGCGGACCCGGAGTTGGGTCGAATCTGGCTCGGCCGTATGGGAGAAAAAGATTCGGCCACTGCCGCTGACGAAGTAGTCGTCACAGCCGTGCAAATCGATCCCGTCCCTTGGGTCGAGGTGCACTGTCACGGCGGCGTCGAAGTGGTCCGCTGGCTCATGGAGATTCTGGAAAAGCAAGGCTGTCAACCTTGTTCGTGGTCTGACTTCGAGCGCGCCACATCGAGGATTCCTTGGAAGACCGCCGCCTCCTTAGAAATGGCGAACACGGCCACAGTTCGCATCGCGGCCATCTTGCTCGATCAGTATCACGGCGCTTTCGAGAAAGCGTTGTCCGATATTCAATTTTCGCTATCGAAAAACGATGCCGACGAAACGATCCGGTTGTTGGAGTCGCTCGCTCGCTATGCTGACGTGGGCCGGCACTTGACGACACCTTGGAAAGTGGCCGTCATCGGACCGCCGAACGTTGGCAAGAGCAGCTTGGTGAACGCCTTGGCCGGATATCAGCGTTCGGTGGTAGCCCCGACGCCGGGGACCACGCGCGATCTCGTGACGACCGCAATCGCGGTGGACGGCTGGCCGGTGGAGTTAATCGACACCGCCGGCCTCCGTGATGAGACCGGGACCTTGGAAGGGCAAGGGATTGATCTGGCTAACCGGGCTGCGGCAGAAGCCGATCTTTGCCTCTGGATTCTCGATGCTTCCGGGCCAGCAGAATGGCCTGAAGACTCATTACGTGAGAACAAAAAGTTAAGATTCGTTGTCAACAAAACGGACCTCCCGGCAGTTTGGGACTCTCGAGAGTCCGGTGTGCTCCTTGTTTCTGCTCGAACCGGCGCCGGCCTGAGCGAGCTTGTCGAAGCTTTGGCCAAATGGCTCGTTCCCGATCCGCCTGCTACGGGCGCTGCCGTTCCTTTCACACCCGCTCTCGCTTGCCAAATCGAGGAAGCCCTGACCGACATTCGCGCCGGGCGAATCGAAAAAACCCAACAGAGGTTCACGGCATTGGCGAACCAAGCTCGATAACTTACAACAGAAGTCATGCAGCTTTGCAAACTTCAGTTGGAGAGCGGCGAAGTTCGCGTCGGCATCGTGGCGGATGACCACGTTCAACTCCTTACCAGTGTTGAATCTCTCAGCGAGCTTCTCCATTCCGATGACCCAGCCGCGGTGGCTTCCGATCTCGTCGATGAGAAGGCACAAAAACTTCCCTTTGAAGACGTCACTCTCTTGGCTCCGATCGACGAGCAGGAAGTTTGGGCGGCGGGCGTGACTTATAAGCGCAGTCAGGAAGCTCGCGAGCGCGAGTCGGAAGGCGCGGCTCGGTTTTACGATCTCGTCTACTCCGCGTCTCGGCCGGAATTGTTCTTCAAGGCCAATCCCCATCGCGTCGTCGGTCCCGGCGGCCGAGTGCATATCCGCCGTGATAGCAAATGGAGTGTTCCCGAGCCGGAATTAGCTCTGGTCATCTCCCCTCAACTACGGATCGTCGGCTACACCATCGGCAACGACATGAGCGCTCGCGATATCGAGGGCGAAAATCCTCTCTACTTGCCGCAGGCGAAGGTACACGACAATTGCTGCGCCCTGGGCCCGGTCATTACTCTCGCCGACGACATGCCGCCGCTGGATCGTGTCACCATCCGTCTGACGATTGAGCGCAATCGAGCCACGGTGTTTGAAGGCGTCACTTCGCTTAGTTCCATGGTCCGGCCTTTGAATGATCTTGTGAATTGGTTGGGCCGGGAAACGAGTTTTCCTCACGGCGTCATACTCCTCACGGGAACCGGCATCGTTCCTCCGGATAATTTCGCCCTGGCCGTTGGAGATCACATTGCCATCGAGATCACCGGCATCGGCCGATTGACCAATTGGGTAGCCCACCGAGGATGAGGCGAAACGAGGGTCAGGGGTAAGCCCGGCAAACTTTGCCTAATTTGTCGTCTGGGTAGCCGTTTTTCAGCCGAGAATCCGTGGCTTTCTCGTCAAACATCTGCTATCCATCTCCCTACTTGGTCGAAACTAACGAAAGCTCGGGGCACCGTTTGCGCAAAATCCATCGAAATCAGCCCTGAGCCGCTTGCAAGGGAGTGCGCCATGAGACGCTTGCTGGCCGGAGGCCTGATGGTCCTGTCGATTCTGTTATCCCAACGGGCAAATGCGGACACGTGGCGGCCAGTCGTTCGACCGACTTCAAACTTAGCGACGCCTACAACTCCTTCGTCGGTCGAAAGTCCTATTGTGACTCTGGGACGACCCGAGGCTATGAATCGTCCGGCGATTGCTCAAGATAACCAGGCGTCTAGTTCGGACAGAACCATAGTGCCGGTGTCGTATGAGTCGACCGAACGAACGCTGTCGAGTCCGATCATCCGTGGTCAAAGTCCGGAGCAAGCGAGTCCCACGCTAGCCCCTCCGGGCGGCGGTTTTCCTGCGACGCCGGAAGAGCGTTACAATGCCGGCGTGGTTATTAACAATGGGCAGGTCGGAAATACGGGAGGCGGTGTCGGCTTCTGGGTTCAGTGCCAGGACATTTTCAATAATTGTGGCCAAGCGATGACCGCCGGCAACCGTAATTTATTTCAAAGCGATCATTGCTTTGACAACTTTATCTCTCCCGTGAGCGATCCTTTCTTATCCATGGACCCGCGCTCGCTCACGGAAATTCGTCCGATCTTCATGTATCAATCGACGTCGAGCAACAATCCCATTTTCCGGGGCGGCGACGTGGAGTGGTTCGGAACGCAGGCCCGCCTGGCCTTGACCGATCGACTGTCCTTTGTGCTGAGCGAACTGGGCTTCATCTGGTTGGAGCCGCACAATCACGTGAATGGGTTCGCGCCCCACGTCGGCTTCTCCGAGATTCACCTGGGTCCGCAGTACACGTTTATTCGCTCGGAAGACACGGGCACGCTCTTGGCGGGCGGCTTGCAGTTCGCCATCCCGGCCGGCTCCGGCAAAGTGTTTCAGGATACGGGCAGCCTATCTCTGATTCCTTATTTCACGTTCGGTCAGAATTTCTGGAGAACCTCCTACGGCAGCCTTAATTTCCTGACGACTTTCGCATATTCGGCTGGATTCGATTCAAAGCGATCCGATTATCTCTTCAACAGCTACCACTTGGATTATGACCTGTTCAACGCTCATAAGATTTACCCGCTCATCGAATTGAACTGGTACCATTACACGGAATCGGGCAACAATCGACCCATCATGTTTGAAGGCCAGGACCTGGTGAATTTCGGCGCTCATGGCGTGAGCGGCTCCGACAACCTGAGCCTGGCGTTCGGTGCCCGCTATAAATTCACCGAATGGGCCCAGACCGGTATCGCGGCGGAATTCCCCATCAGCAGCCCGCATCAGTTCATGGATTTTCGCCTGACGATCGATTTCATCTTGCGCTACTAACAAGAATCAGATTCAGGATTATTCTGTAGGTCAGGCTTTCCAGCCTGACAGTGTTGCAGTCGCTGACGTCAGGCTGGAAAGCCTGACCTACGAGTCGCTGCGCGTTTGCTCACGAGGTTCTGATTCATGGTGCGTGGCTGGTACGGATACACCCTGGCAATATTCTTGGCGGCTAGAGGTTGGGCCTGGAGTCAAACGACTCCCGCCCCTTCACCGACAAGCGAACAGCCGGACGATTGGCGCCAGTCCTGGGATAAACCCTTCGGCGACAAATCCGAAGCATCGGAAAAGAAACAGCCCCAACCTTCCAAACCCGTCACTGTCCCGGCAAAGCCTGTCAGCCGCGAGATGCTCTCGGTCGAGCTGCCCGAAATGCAAGTCGATCCGATCCCCTCACCCCCAAGCTCGGTAGGGACAGGAGAAATCATTTTCAATTCCTTGGAGCCGCCTCCATCCGCGCCTCCGAGCGAGTGGACCGAATGGACGCGCAAAGCGTCCTGGGAAACGGCCGATCTTTTGAGTCATGACCTCCACTTGGTCTTCGAGGATTACGGCAATTACTTTACATGGAACGGGATCGGAGAAATAGCGCTCGGCGTGGCCCTCGCGGCTCCGATCGCCAACACCTCGGCCGATCTGTCGATCCGCAACTGGTATCAAAATCACAACAAAGAACCCTGGGAAGAAAGCTACGCCTACTCCATCAAAAACGCGGGCGAGTACACTTATGCGTTGCCGGCTTATTTTGCCATTGCCATCGCCGGCAAAGGCATGCAGGGTCTTGACTCCCTTATCTCCGACGACGGCTCCTGGGTGGGCGAAGTGGGACAAGTCAGCAACGAATGGGGTCAGCGCTGTATCCGCGCCATGGCGGTAGGCACGCCAATGGTCGGCCTTCTGCAAGTCGGTCTGGGTTCCACTCGCCCCGGTCTCGGCAGCTCGTACTGGAATCCGCTCGGCGCCAGTCACGGCGTCAGCGGCCACGCCTATGTCGGCTCGATTCCGTTCCTCACGGCAGCCTCCATGACCGATAGCCCATATCTCAAAGTCCCGCTGGTCCTCGCCTCATGCCTCACCGGTTGGTCGCGCATTCAGACCGACGACCACTATTTCTCGCAAGTCGCCTTGGGCTGGTGGATGGGATATCTTGCCGTCCGCGCGGTCAACCGAACCCAGGACGAAGAACGCAGCATCGAATTCCTCCCCGGCTCCTCGGAAGGGCCGGGCGTGAGCATGTTGCTGAGGTATTAGAAAGCACGTCCTGCCGCTCGGCGGCACCTTTTCCTACTTGTTGCTCTTTCCCGAAGAATCTCTCCGCGATCGCATGAGACAGCGTGAGACGACTTTCCTTTGCGCAAGCCCTTGCAGATGTGCCTCTTATGGAAAGTCGTCTCACGGAGGCGTCACGGAGGCGTAGACACCCCCCTACGAAAGCGGCTTATGGCGGACTAGTGCCCTAATGATTTAGGAAGGGCGGAATCGAGTACACTTAAGCGGACACTTTGAACATGATCCATTTGTACATGCGTTTGAGAAGAAAAGGCTTAATTTCAAGGGATTCTTGCAAGCACCGGGCGACCAACAGGTGAACAAGAATGTCCGCGCCGTGCCGCTGTTTTTTCGCCCTTTTGAGAAAGTCCCTCTCACGCTGAAAACGGATTGAGACGACCTCGTTCTCACCGCCCACAAACACCGGGGGGACTAGGGCCCAGAGGGAAGAAACGCCGCAAGGCCCGGTCAACTTGGTGATTATGACGATAAGATTTCGTCCCTCAGCCGGCGCGGTGGGATGAAAAGAAGCCACTACGTCACGATCCCGGCGGTGACGCTGGTCCACGCGACGTTGGGATTCCATGTGGCCCAAAGCGAATTCTGGAAGCTGCTGCCGGTAGAGAGGGCGGTCCACCATTGGCCGCTTTGTAAGACCCGGCCAGTGATGTCGGCTTTGCCGTCGCCGTTGAAGTCACCGACTTGCACGTCTACCCAAGTGACGGTCGGGATCCATGTCGTCCAGAGGCTCGTGGTGAAGCTCGATCCGGTCGAAAGGCTGGTCCACCATTGGCCGTTCTGCAAGAGCCGTCCGGTGATGTCCGATTTGCCGTCGCCGTTGAAATCGCCGATCTGCACATCCACCCAGGTGACGGTCGGGCTCCATGTAGCCCAGAGGCTGGAATTCAGCGAAGACCCGGTCGACAGGCCGACCCACCATTGTCCGCTCTGGAGCACGCGGCCAACGATGTCCGCCTTATGATCGCCGTTGAAATCGCCGACGTGAATATCGACCCAAGTCGCGGCCGTGCTCCACATGCCCCAATAAGCGGTGTTGATGCTCGACCCGGTGGACAGGCCGACCCACCAGGAGCCATCTTGCAGTGCTCGGCCGATGAGGTCGGCTTTGCCGTCACCGTTGAAGTCGCCGACTTGCACATTCGCCCAGGTGACGGCGGTGCTCCACTTGCCCCATAATCCGCTCGTGAACGAGGAGCCGGTGGAGAGTCCGATCCACCACGAGCCGTCTTGCTGGCAACGCGCGGCGATATCGGCCTTGCCGTCGCCGTTGAAATCGCCGATCTGGACATCGACCCAGGTGGCATTCGGATTCCAGGCCGCCCACAGCGTCGTGGAGAATGTGGTGCCGTTGGATAGCCCCACCCACCATTGACCAGTTCCCTGAAGGAATCCGATGATGTCCTGCTTGCCGTCGCCGTTGAAATCGGCCAATTGCACATTGGTCCAAGTGGCGTTGGGGTTCCAATTTCCCCAGAGGGCGCCGCTCGTGAAATAGGCGCCGGTGGTCGATGACACCCAGAGGTTGCCTGATTGCAAATCGCGGCCCACGAGGCTTGTCTGACGGGCGAGGAATAATTTATATCCGCCGGTTGTCAGACCGTTGGCCGCGCCGACGACGATGAAATAGGATTGCCCCGCCTGAACGCGGAGGACGACATGGGCCTCGTAGCCGCTTTGTCCCGCGTTCCAGACGTTGTTTCCAAACCCGGCCAGGTTGCCGATCTCGTTGTGCACCAAAATGATGGGCACGATTTTCTGCGTTCCGGCCGGCGTGAGATCAATCAGCACCGATTCGGTCGTGGTCGCGTCGAACCGGTAGACCACGTAGTCTCCGGGACTGGTGATGGAACCGGATATCGATGTTCCGAGGCGAATGCCGGCGACGCTGGATGAGAGGGGGCGCGCTTGAGTCAGACTGGGATCAATGCTGTTCGCGTCGGCGACATGATAAGCGCCGTCGCTACTTCGGAGTCCCAAAACCGCTTTCAAATAGGTGAAGGAATTTTGCGTCAGAAGATTCGTGCCTTGCCAGATAGGCTGCTGCGTCGAATCGGGAACGGTTTTCGTGCCGGTAAAGTTGAGATCGGTGATGGGCGACGTACGGTTGGCATAGTAATATTCGGAAGAATCATAACTCGTGAGATCCGGCGTTCCAGATGTCAACGTGTGAGCCAAACCAAAAGTCGTCCCGGCCTCGTGACCAATGATCTGGCTAATGCGGGCATCGCTCCAAACCACGGTCCATGCGGTGGAGTTTGCGTTGTGACCCACGGGATCGACGAAGGCGATGTCGTATGGATCGCTGTTGGGCTGATGCTGGTCGCCCTTCTTAGAGTTGGGAAAATCCTCGAACATCCAGGGCGTGAAGCCATAGGGATACTTGAGGCCATTGGCGTCGACATTGGCGCTATTGGCCCCGATGAAGATGGTCGTGTTGCCGTTTATGCCCTGGTCGTAATTGCCGTCGCCGGAAATTCGGCTCACTTGAACGTTGAAAGGACTCAGCAGTTCCGACGTGCGGAAGAGGATGTCCTGAATGTCTTGGTAGGTGCCGGTGAAGGCGGCGATGGAATGCGTGCTGTCGTGCCAGCCGTCGAAATTGAGGTAAAGGTGCGTCGGCCCGACATGAGTGGGAAAGAGCAGGGCCAACTGCGTCATGTCGGTGATGGACGGAACGAGGCGGTCTTCCAGCTGTTCCACGCGGTGGCATCCTTGTCTTGGCTGGTTGAAGCTTGTCCCGCGGCCGCAATCGCAATTCCTGCAATGACGGATTGCGCGCTATGGCCTATTGATCGGATGAAAAGTGGAGGCAACTTGGCAGGAGACTGGGCGTCTGACCGACGGCCGGAGCGGGATTAGCCGTTAGGAGCGTTATAGATGGAAAAAGCGGACGCGCTCGGGATTGCTACTAGCCATTTTTCAGGGTATGGTGACCAAAGCAATCGCTGGAGCAGCGTCCTAAAATCATTGTGAGAAAAAGAATGACCCGATTACTGCAAGAAGCCTTTGCCCAAATGGAGAAATTACCGGAGACGGAACAGGACGCGATCGCTTCGTTGGTTTTGGAGGAACTGGCCGACGAAGCGCGTTGGCAAGAGGCTTTCGCCCGTTCGCAGGATCAATTGGCTTCCATGGCGGCTAAAGTTCGCGATGACATTCGCGAAGGGAGAGTCCGGAACGCGGGCTGGGACTAACTGTGATCTCCCAAGTCACTGAAGATTTTTGGCAATGTTTCACGAGATTGCCAGAGGCTGTTAAGGCGCAAGCTCGAAAAAGCTACCGGCTCTGGAAGGCAAATCCCAATCATCCCGGACTCCATTTCAAACGCATTCATGGCGAGAGTCTTTGTATTCCGTCAGAATTAGCAAAGGATGGCGCGTGTTGGGACTGCTGAATGATGACGTAATAACTTGGTTTTGGGTCGGCGCGCACGCCGATTACGAAAAGCTCATCAAGCGTTAGTCGCCCTTGTCTTCCGGCACGTATTTTTGAATGCGATATTTGCTCCCGTTTTCTGTCAACCATTTCTTGGCGGCGGCGATTTGTCCGGGAACGGTCTCCGGCGAGATCCAGCCATCTTCGGGCGTTAAATCCAAGCGCATAAATAATGCAAAAGGAGACAGCTCCAAGGGCGCCTCCTCTTCCTTCCACTCTGCCTCATCCAAGGCGGCGAGAATTCCTCGACTCTGCGAGGCGTCGATTGGCGCGGTGGTCGGCTTGCCCGTGTAGACAAATCGGGCCGTGCGGTAGCGGAAAATCAGCATGGCGGCCGTCCGCAGGCGATCGGCCGGCGATTTCGACTGTAGTCCGGCGTCCGGATCGCGCAGCAGCTCCGCGTCATGCTTAATCTCGGCCAATTTCTTGGCGTAATCTTTGGTTTTGGATTCATCCAGAAAGTCGTAAGCGGCCTGGGCGACATAAAACGGCTCTTCCGGATGCTTGGTTAGGAAAAAGCAGCCCTTCTGCCCTTCGGCCAACTTCACGCGCGCGAGGCGACGATATTTGAGCTGGCTCTCTTTCGTAGCCGACGGCAAGACAACATATCCGACTCGCACCTGGCGAGGAATATCCCCGCCCAGAATTGAAGTTTGCACGGAAACGACAGCCACTTGATAAGGAATCTTGCCCACTCCCAAAATCTTTAAGAGCGGAGATGCGTTGACCAAGTCAGGTTCCAGAGCCGTCACTTTTCCGACCACGACGAGATCGGCAACGGCCAACCTCTGGGGCAAACTCGGCTCGGCCAGCGGAACGATGGCGCGGCCATAACTCGCTAGAACTGCGATCGTCGTCACGATCAAAAACAATCGGAGAATCTCAAACCTTCTGATGGGGTGGCGCATGTGATTTAGTCGACAACGGAAAACGGTTCGTTACCCAATCAAAAATTCGCCAAAGGCCCGATTATTTTATTGACAAAGCAACTGACGATATATCAAATCATCATTGTTTGAAAGCTGGACTTGGCTCAACCGGGGGATTCGATTTTCTTGAGCACGGGTCCGGGCCATCGCTTCGAACATGGGGAAATCCAACGACTGATCGCTCCGAGTGCGCAGTTCGGAGTTAGGTCGGTCACCATTTCCAGATGAGGTACCGCCATGACGGACACATTTCGTTCCGACCGCGGGGGGTATAGGATCGGCTTCACGCTTATCGAACTCCTGGTGGTGATCGCTATCATCGCCGTGTTAATCGCACTCCTACTGCCGGCCGTGCAAAAAGTACGGGAGGCCGCCAACCGAACCAAGTGCTCCAACAACCTCAAGCAGCTCTCGCTGGCATGCCATACCTATCACGACACGCATGGTTTATTTCCTCCGGGAGCAATGGTGCTGCCGAATGGCCCCAGTTGGCAAAACCTGGACTGGACGGCTAACAAGGGAACCTGGCTGGTGTACACGCTGCCCTACATGGAGCAGGGGAATTTGTTTAAGGCTATTCCTAACCTTTATGTGCCGCACTTCGATTCCATGGGAGCGGCCGAGCAGGCGGGGGTGCTGCCCGCGCTCCTTCCCTATGGACGCTGCCCGAGCGACGGCTTCAATTCGGAGCTGCCGACCAGCAACTACGTGGGCAGCATGGGCCCGGAGTGTCTGGACAACTTCTGTAACTTTGAGCCGTATCAACAGTTTTGCAACATGCCTCAGTGGGGGTGGACGACGAGCGCCGATGACGGAACGACCGACAATGCGAGCGACATCCGCGGCATGTTTGCGCGTGCCGGCGCGAAAATCGCCCTTCGCGATGTGAGTGACGGAACCACCAACACACTCTTCATTGGAGAAACTCTGCCCTCACAAAACGTCCACATGCTGGTCTTTCATTGGTACTCCACTTATGGCACAGCGCTCAACTCTACGATCATTCCCATCAATTACCCGGTGGAGGAAGGAGACATGAGCTGGTGCGGCGCCAACGTCGGCGGACCGCAGCATTCCATGACCAATAATAGCGTCGCGTGGGGATTTCGCTCGCGGCATCCTCAGGGATCAAATTTTGCCTTCGTGGACGGATCGATTCATTTCATCACCCAGGACATTGACTACAAGACCTACCAGCTGCTCGGATGCCGAAACGACGGTCAGGCAGTGCCGGCCTTTGAATGACGATTATGATCGAGTATGGCAAGGAGATTCGTCCATGAGATTGCGGACTGCCCATTGCGCCCCGGTGTTGATGTTCATGCTTGCTTTTTCCGGCTGCAGCTCCACGAACAAGCCGGTGGACGTGGAGGGCATTGTACTTCTAGACAATGAACCGGTCGCGGAGGCGACGGTCCTCTTCATACCCGAAGGAAATTCGGGCCAACCGGCTCACGGCATGACCGACGAGAACGGAAAATTTCAGCTCACGACTTTCAAAGAGAATGACGGGGCCCTTCCCGGTGCCTATAAAGTAACGGTGACCAAGTCCGTGCCTCCGCCCCAGCCGCCAGAGGCCGATCCGGGCGATGCTCAATCAGTGGTGGCTCACTTCAAAGCCATCAAGCAGCAAAAGAAAGTGAAATCACCGTTGCCCGCGATGTATGCCAGTGCCCAAACCACGCCTTTTCATTACATTGTGCCGGTTGAAGGAAAGGTGACTCTGGAATTAAAGAAACTTCCAAAGTAACCAAACCGCTCACTTTTCTGAGAAGTTCAAATGAAAACCAAAGGCTTGAATTTCATCAGCGCGTCCTTGTTGGGGTCCTGTCTCCTGTTAGGGACTTGGGTTCTTCAGGCTCAGGCGGACGAGCCTAAGAAAAATCCGCCGATCGTTGGTCGATGGGATCTTACCGTGAAAACATCCGACGGGACTTATCCCTCCTGGTTGGAAGCGAGCCGGTCGGGATACGAGACATTGGTGGGATCTTTTGTGGGTCGATTCGGCAGTGCCCGTCCGATCTCGCGCGTGGAATTTGAAAACGGCCGGCTTCGGTTTTCCGTACCACCCCAATGGGAGCAGCCGCAAAAGGATTTGGTCTTCGAGGGTACGCAGGTCGGACCGGACGAGCTCAAGGGCGAATTCGTTGATGAAAATGGTCATCGCCTGACGTGGACCGGCCGGCGCGCGCCATCTCTCAAGCGAGATCATCCCCCGCGCTGGGGAGAGGCGATGGAGCTTTTCAACGGCAAAGACCTCGCCGGCTGGAAGCCGCGCTCCGCTCAAACCAAGAACGGCTGGATCGTTCGAGACGGCCTTTTAGTAAACGCAACTCCCGGCAATGATCTTGTCACCGAGCAAAGATTCACCGACTTTCAAGTTCACGCGGAATTCCGCTATCCCAAGGGCAGCAACAGCGGCATTTATCTTCGCGGCCGATATGAAGTCCAGATCGAAGACAATTATGGCGACGAGCCGGACAGCCACAAGATCGGCGGCATCTACGGGTTCCTGACTCCTTGTCTCAACGCCGCCAAGAAGCCGGGCGAGTGGCAATCTATGGACATCACGCTCGTGGGCCGTGTCGTCACCGTCGTCTTCAATGGAGAACGCGTCATCGATCGGCAAACGATTCCCGGCATCACCGGCGGCGCTCTGGATAGCGACGAAGGCGCTCCAGGTCAGCTTTTCCTGCAAGGCGATCATGGGCCAATTGAATTTCGGAAGCTCACCTTAACGCCTTCAAATTGATGATGGGCACAAGCGAGGACGCTTATGCTACGATCTCGTAGAGCGAGCGTTTCGCTTGTTCGATCTTTCCTAGATCGACAAATCTTTGCAGAATAATCTGTATGAACTCAACCTCCCCTCAAGTCATCGTCATCGGCGGCGGTCCGGCTGGTTCCACCGCGTCCACGCTCATTGCCCAGCATGGATATAAGGTTCAACTGTTTGAGCGTGAGCATTTTCCTCGTTTTCACATCGGCGAGTCGCTGATTCCGGAAACCTATTGGGTCCTGAAACGGCTCAACATGCTGCCCAAGATGCAAGCGAGCCGATTTGTCAAGAAGTACAGCGTCCAATTTGTCAGTCAAAAGGGCAAGCTGTCCGAGCCTTTCTATTTCATGGACCACAAGCCCCACGAATGCTCGCAGACGTGGCAAGTCTTGCGAAGCGAATTCGATCAAATGATGCTCAAAAACGCCGAGGAGCATGGCGTGCAGGTTCACCACGGTGTGCGCGTGTTGGATGTCTTGTTCGACGGAGATCGCGCGGTCGGCGTGGAGATCCAGGATGAAAACGGCACGCGAGGCACAGTTCACGCCGATGTGATGGTCGATGCCAGCGGGCAAGCCTCCATGATCATGAGTAAGCTCAAGCTGCGCGAATGGGATCCGGTTTTGAGGAAAGCAGCTCTCTGGACTTATTTTGAAGGGGCTTTCCGGGACACGGGGCGGGATGAAGGCGCCACGCTCGTCCTGCAAACTCAGGGGAAGCACGGATGGTTTTGGTATATCCCGCTGCACAACAACATCATCAGCGTCGGCGTCGTGGCCGCGTTCGATTATTTGTTCAAGGGTCGGGGCTTGTCGGTTGCGGGGGCGCCTGACTCAGCCAGTCATCACGGGCTCCCCACGATACCACTGTCACAGCAAAATTTCGAATCCATCTATCAAGAAGAGTTGGCCCGCTGCCCGGCAGTGCGCGAGCGGGTTTCGATTGGCAAACAAGCCGACAAATTCCGGGCCGCTAGGGAATATTCCTATCGTTCGCGGCAGGTGGCCGGGGATGGATGGGTCTTGGTTGGCGACGCGTTCGGTTTCCTCGATCCGCTGTATTCGTCCGGCGTCTTGCTGGCGTTGAAGTCCGGCTCGATGGCCGCCGACGCCATCGTGGAGGGACTCAACAAGGGCGACACCAGCGCCGCTCAGCTTGGCAAATGGGGTCCGGGTTTCATCCAAGGCATGGACCGCATGCGCCGCCTGGTGGTCGAATATTACGACGGTTTCAGCTTCGGCCAATTCGTCCGCCGCCATCCGCACTTCAAGGGCCATCTCACCGATTTGCTCATCGGCGATCTATTCAAAGACGATGTGGATGAAGTCTTCCCACCGATGGACGCGATGCGAACGGAAATGAACGGGGCGGACTAGAGGTTTCTTGGGGACGAACCGTCCCAGGCGTCCCAGGGTGTGTTTGCGCCTCCGTGAGAACCATCTTCGCAATCTCATGATTATTAAGCACTTCGGGCAAGAAGATTCGTCTCAGGCCGTTTTTGTGTTGAGACGAATATCCGCAAAGCCAAAGAGGTCAGCGACTTGCGGCGAAATGCTCTTAGATGAAGAAATCCAGCAGGGGAGCAGGGTCCGAGAAATCGGCCAGCACCAAATCCGGCCGTGCGTTGGACAATTCATCGAAGGAATGAAACCCCGTGGCTACAGCCACCGCGCGAGCGCCAATCGCTCGAGCGCAACGAATATCTAGCGGCGTATCTCCAATCACCCAGATTCGTTCCCCATCGACGGAACCGTTGAATTCCCTTTGAATCACCGTCAAAGCCTCACGAGCCACGTCATCTCGATCCAGGTAGTGATCTCCGAACCCGCCGAAGCGGAAGTGTTGAAACAAACCGTAATGTTGAAGCTTCAGCCGGGCGCCATCGCGAACGTTGCCGGTGAGCAATCCGACCGCCACGCGATCGCGCAAGACTAAGACTTCGAGCAGCTCGGCGATGCCCGGCAGAACTTTGCCGGTATGGCGTGCCAAACATCTGGGCAGATGTCCCAGATAGGCCGTCAAAAATCGCTGCCAATTGGCCGTGGACCACTCAATGCCATAGAACGCGAAAAGATCCTGGGTAATGGCGCGGTCCGTGCGGCCGCTGAAAGGCACACCGCCGGCGGAAGGCGGAGTTCTGAATTCAGATTCCAAGGCGGCCTCCATCGCCGCCTTGCCCGCACCGCCGCTGGAGAGCAGCGTGCCGTCGATGTCGAAGAGACAAATGTGCATCCGGCAATTATAGCGGGTAAGTGGTAAGTGGAGAGTGGTGAATCGTGAGTGGTACACAAGCGAGGACGCTTGTGCTACGACCTCGTAGAGCAAGCGTCCTCGCTTGCGGTTTGGCGGTGATTGGTGAAGTAGACTGCCTCAGAAATCCCTGGCATAGCCGGCCGTCCAGCCGCCGTCGACCACCAAAACGTGTCCATTCATGTAGGTGTTTTCCGGATCGGCAAGGAACAGAGCCGCCACCGCAATCTCGTCAGGATTGGCGGGCCGACCTAACGGTACGTGATCCAACATTCGCTGCACGGATTCGTGAAAGAGTCCGTCTTTGCCATAGAACAGTTGCCGCGTGCCTTCGGACAATGTGGATCCGGGCGCGATGCCATTGACCAGAATTCCATGAGGACCCAATTCGAGGGCCATCGCTTTGGTCAGGTTGACGACACCCGCCTTGGCGGCCACATAGGCGCATTGCAAACGCAAAGGCACCAGGCCGGCGATCGAGGCGATGTTGATGATCCGCCCGGATTTCTGTTGCCTCATTGGCCGTGCGGCGGACCGACTGACTTCGTAAAGACCCGTGAGATCGACGTTGAGGATCCGATCCCATTCCTCGCGGGGGAATTGATCGGTGGGGACTCGATGTGTCAGCGTGTTGACGCCGGCGTTGTTCACCAGGATATTGAGGTGGCCCCACTGTTGAAGAATCCGATCGACGGCCGCGTCAATTTCGGCCTTTTGAGTGACATCCATCCGCAGGGCGATAGCGTCCGGTGATTTTGCGGCCGCGGCTTGCGCGCCTGAAAGATCGATGTCGCTGTAGGCAACTTGGCTGCCGTTCGCGGCCAGCCGATCGGCGATGGCCTGACCAATTCCTCGGGCGGCCCCCGTCACCAAGCTGACTTTGCCCGAAAGATTCGCATGCATGGGACTTTTCCTAAGATGCCAGGCCGTTTAGGCGTCTTCTACTCTTGTCAACGCCGCACTAGGTTCTTCGATCAATGTCACCAAGGTCTGCAAAAAACGAGCGGCATCGGCGCCGTCCGCGATGCGATGATCGAACGTTAGGCTGAGAGTAACTTGTTCTCGCGGAACCACTTGATCATTAATCACGACTGGCTGCCGCTGAATTCGGCCGATGCCGAGAATGGCGCACTGAGGCCAATGAATAATCGGCGTAAACGCATCGATGCCAAAAGCGCCAAGATTCGTGATGGTGAAAGTGCCTCCTTCTATCTCCTTGATTTTCAGCGTGCCTTTTCGAGCTCGGTCGATAAGGGCTCGGGACCGGTCGGCCACTTCAACAAGGCTGAGGCGAGGCACGTCGCGGATCACTGGAGCCATGAGCCCGGCTTCCGTATCGACCGCAATACTAATATGAATTTCTCTTAGTTGAATGATTCGATCATTCTCCCAGCGAGAATTTAGGCGGGGATGGCCGGCCAAGGCAACGGCCGCGAGCTTCACGAAGAAATCCGTGAAACCGGGTGCCTTCTCTGCTTGCTGGGTCTTCATTTCTTGTCGAAAATCCACCAGATTCGTGGCGTCGGCGGTCGTGGTAAGCGTTACCGGAGCGGTGGTGCTCAAACTATGGCGCATGCGCTCGGCAATAATTCGACGAGTAGGGGTTATTCTGGAATCGCCGACCTCACTCTCGTCGCGAACTTTTGCTGCCTTGCGAGCATTACGAACGTCCTCTTCTCGAATTCGCCCTGTCCGTCCAGTTCCTTTAAGATTTCTCCAATCAACGCCTAATTCCGCGGCCGCACGGCGGGCGCGGGGCGAGATAGCGCTCTTCGTACATTCGACTTTTCTGGAGGTCGAAGCAGGGACAGGACCCTTGACCGCTTCTAGTTTCAAGAGCGACTCTTGGCTATCTATTGCGGGGACTTCGTTTTCCCCTGGAACTAGCAAATAGCCGATCAAATCGCCGACCTTGACCGGATCTCCTGGACTTGGCGAGCCGGTGGGAATCCGCAGAATGCCGCTGTCCAGACATTCCACATCTTCGGTCGCTTTCTCACTTTCTAAAGTGAAGAGACCCTCGCCCGCCTGAATTGGATCGCCGTCGCGTCTCAGCCAGCCGACGAAAATACCCTCTTCCATGTTCCAGCCAAGGCGCGGAATGGTAATTGGAATGGCCATAGCGTTACTCGGCGATCAAGTCCCTGATAGCCCGCGTGATCATCTCGCCGCTGGGCACAACGGCGGCCTCTAGCGGCGGACTATAGGGAGTCGGCGTGTGACCGCCGGTCAGACGCCGGATCGGTGCGTCCAGATCGTCAAATCCTTGGTCGATGAGCTGGGCGGCGACCTCAGCCCCAAGGCCGAATGGTCCAAAGGCTTCTTCAACGATCAACAGTCTGCCTGTTTTGGCTACTGAGCGCGCGATGGTTTCCACGTCTAACGGCGCGACGGTTCGCGGATCAATAACCTCAACTGAAATGCCTTCTCGCTCCAACGCTTCACATGATTTTAGTGTCCGGTGGACCATGAACGACAGGCTTACGACCGTCGCGTGCTTCCCTTCGCGCAGGACGTTCGCTTGGCCAAAAGGTATTTCGAACTCGATGTCCGGCACTTCTCCCTTGATGCCGAGGATTTCTCGATGCTCCAAGAATATGACCGGGTCGTCGCACCGGAGCGCATGCTTGAGCAGGCCCTTGGCGTCACGAGGATTCGATGGAATCACCACACGCAATCCAGGAAAGTGGGCAAAGACGGAATAATAACTGCCGGAGTGATGGGTCGCGGCCGAGTGACCAATGCCGATGCACCCGCGGAGCAAGATCGGCATTTTCAAACGGCCGCTGCTCATGTATTGCATCTTCGCGATCTGATTGGCGATCTCGCCCAGGGCATCGAGCATAAAGTCGGCGAACATAAAGTCGATGACGGGTCGCGTGCCGGTCATGGCCGCGCCGCAGCCCAAGCCGACGAAACCGCGCTCGCAGATCGGGGTGTCGCACAGGCGCTCGGGACCATAAAGATCATAAAGGCCCGCCGTCGTTCGAAAGTTGCCGCCGCGTTTGCCGATTCCTTCTCCGAGCACGAAGATGGCCGGGTTCGCCGCCATTTCTTCCGATAATGCTTCCAGAGTGGCCTGAGAGAAAGTAATTTCTCGGCTCTTGGCACTCGCGGAAGCCCTTGGAATCGCGGCACTGCGAGCGGTCGAATTCGCATACACATGATCGGCGGCACTTGCCGCGTCCGGCCAGGAACTTTTCTCGGCAAATTGCTGAGCGTCGGTCACGATTCCCTGAATCTCTTTGTCGATAGCCTCCAACTCCCCAAGGTCTGCATCCGTTTCATTAAGTAACAGTTCCTTCAATCGCAAAATCGGACATCGCGTTTTCCATTTCTCGACCTCGTCTCGAGTGCGATAGGAATAATCGCCCATGCCTTCGGCATGAGGTCGGGTGCGGTAAGTGCGGCATTCAATCAAGGTCGCTCCACCGCCATTCCGTGCCCGCTCGATGGCTTCCTCGGCGGCCTGATACACAGCGATGACATCATTGCCGTCAACCGCGACCCCGGGCAATCCATAGAGGGCTCCTCGCTCGGCCACGTTTGGATTTGCCGCGGAATACTCGAACGACACTTCGGTAGCGAACTGATTATTTTCGCAGACGAACACGGTGGGCAGTTTCCAAATTCCGGCCATGTTCAAGCCTTCGTGAAAGGCCCCGTTGTTGACTGCCCCGTCGCCGAAAAATGCAACAGACACCCGGCCGTTCTTCAGCAGCTTGGCGCTATAACCGGCGCCGGCCGCCTGGAGAATACTCGGCCCCACGATGCCGCTCGTGCCCATCAGTCCGATTTCCGGCGCGAACAGATGCATGCTACCGCCACGACCGTGAGAGCACCCCGTTTCTCGGCCGAATAGCTCGGCAAAGAGTTGCCGAGGCGACACCCCCTTGGCCAGTGCATGACCATGCCCGCGATGCGTGCTGAAAATGACGTCTTCGGTCTTGAGATAAGCGCAGACTCCGATCGCGATGGCCTCCTGGCCGACGTACGTGTGACATGCGCCATGAATCAATCCACGCTGATGCGACCGGGCCAACTGCTCCTCACAGCGCCGAATCAGCATCATCTGGCGGTAAAATGACAGAAGTTGGCTTTTGTCCAATCCAGCGATGCGGTGCATGGTCTCTTAGTTTACCGGCAAAACGGAAATAGGCACACTCTTATAAGCCTTCCTTCCAAAGCTCATCGTATTTCGCCGGGATGATATGAGGAAAGAACGGCCTCGGTCCCAGATTCCGGCGAATGCCCGTTTGAGCCTGCTCAACCTAACCGGCGGCTCGTTGACTTATCTTTTATTCTCGACCTTGGACGATTAGGCGACCTGGCCCAGCGCAGAAGACGACGGAGATGGATGAGTTTTGTTCATCTTTCTTCGATTCATTCGCCGTCCCAGCCATTGCAACAAATCTTGTTCGCTCAGCGCCTTCGCAGGACGGGACGAATTGGAAACGCAGCCGGAAATGGTCGCCACGGAACCATCCAAATAGGCGTCGATAATGACCGGATGAATGTAGCACTTTTTGCAGATGGCGGGAGTGTGCCCGAGTTGCCGAGCGACCTCAAGAATTCCTTGCTTGAGGGCTCGTTTCGTCCCTTTTGCGGCTGGTCCTCGGAGATGAGTGGTGAAAGTCCTGGCGGCGAGCCAGGTGGCCGCCCAGGTACGAAAATCCTTGGCTGTGTATTCTCCACCGCTCGCTTCCTTCAAGTAATTGTTCACATCGGCTGAATCGATCGCATGGCGCTTGCCGGCCTCGTCCACGTATTGAAAGAGCAGTTGCCCCGGAAGATCTTGGCAGCGCTTGACGATACGCGCCAAACGGCGGTCATGAATGGAGACCCGATGCGGCGTGCCGCCCTTGCCGCGGAACTCGAACAAGATTTCGTGTTTGCGAATCCGCGCATGAGAGTTGCGCAGGGTGGTGAGCCCGAAGGAATGGTTTTGCCGAGCGTATTCCTCATTGCCGACGCGGATCATGGTCTCTTCAAGAAGTTTCACGACGGTAGCCAGCACCTTCGGGCGGGGCAACCCGGGAAGACGAAGATCGCGCCTTACCCGGCGGCGGATGCGCGGCAAATCTTCGGCGAACGCAATGAGCCGCTCGAACTTGTTTTCGTCACGCACCATGCGCCAGCGGGGATGGTAGCGATATTGTTTGCGTCCTTTGGCGTCGCGGCCGGTCGCTTGCAAATGCCCGAAGTGGGACGGACAAATCCATACGTTCTCCCAGGCCGGTGGAATGGCTAGCTTGCGGATTCGATCGAGCGTTCGTGGATCGGTAATCAGCCGGCCGCGCGACGACCGATATTCGAATCCGTCGGCGCGGCGAATTCTCTGAATTCCGGGGACATGGTCCAACCTGTAGCGCAGATGGGCTTTCTTTGCGGCCGCAAGGCCCCCTTGGTCGTTGGATTCACGCGAACTCGCCAGGCTGCTCATGAGTAAGTGAAAGCCCTCGACAGTTCTTCTCCGTCCGAGGAGTATGCCGGAGGAATGTACAAGTTCACAGTACGCAGGGGGGCTGGTCCGGTGTTCCGAACTTCGTGGAAGTCGCCCCAATCAATGAGAATCATGGTTCCCGGTCGAAGCGGGTATTTCTTGCGATTGACAATGGCCTCGCCCGTCCCGGAAACAACAAATAACCATTGATCGGCGCTGCCATGCCGATTCTTCGGCCCCCCTTCTTTTTCACCCGAGGCCAATGTCATTTGAGCGGCTTGCGATTTATCATTGCCGATCATGACCCGGAATCCTTGACCGAAATGAAAACGCTTATATTTCATGAATGCATTGCCTTCTTCGCGTAATTTGGTTGCCGCATGAGGGTATCCAAAAGGGTGACATGGGCATGACATTGTGCCAAGGTGGACTGGATCAGCGCCCGAACGTCGAAGGGCAAGTCAGACTCTTTCAGGGAATCCTCATAAGAGCTGATGCCTTGCTCCTCACCTTCTTTCAAGGCCTTCAATGCCGCAGTTTGCCCAAGAATCTTCGCGGACCCAGCTACCGCTTTGGCAAATGCGCCCCATGCTCCTGAGCCTTGGTCCGGCTTGCCGCCGAACTTGTGGACATGCTTTCGGAACTCATTGGCGGCTTCGCGATGATCCGCGTGGATCGAACGAAGGTCGGAGGCCCCCGGTTCTGGGCCCACTTTCTCAAGGGCCTGCTGATAGGTTTCGGTGGCTGCCAACTCCCCGCGAAGCAGAGAGTTGAGTTTGTCGATTGTCTTCTGCTGATTCATGGTCGTTGCTCCAAGAAAAAGAAATGTTTGTTTTCCAGATGTGCAAGCAAAAATGATGCCCGCGAATCTTCCAAATGGTTCAGACTGAACGTTAGGCATTTAATCCTTCAATTATTGTTGAGCAAGTTCGGCCATGCTTCGTTTTGGCGTAGCTTTTGCAGACTTGATGCGTGGGATCCTGTTAGATGCGCATGGAAAACCTGACATGAACGTCAAGAAAACTGCTTATCTATTGAAAGACACTTTTAACGAGTGGAATGAGGACAAGGCTCCTCGTCTAGGCGCGGCTCTGGCTTATTACAGTGCCTTTTCCATTGCTCCGCTTGTCTTGCTGGCAATTGCCGCAGCCAGCCTCATCTTTGGTCCGGAAGCGGCTCGTGGAGAGGTGGTTGACGAGTTAAAAAATACCGTGGGAGCTTCGGTTGCCGAAGCCGTTGAGCAGATGCTGGCTGAAGGTCACGAAAGTGGAAAGGGCTGGGCGGCTGCGGTGTTAGGCGTCGTTACTCTGCTCTTCGGCGCCGCCGGCGTTTTTGGTCAACTACAGGACGCGCTCAATACCGTTTGGAAAGTCGCGCCTAAACCGGGCCGCGGCATCATGGGCATTATCCATGATCGCTTCCTATCTTTGACGATGGTGCTCGGGACTGGCTTCTTGCTCCTGATCTCCCTGATTCTCACGGCCGCCCTGTCCGCTTTGAATCAGTTTTTCAGCCACTTTTTTTCCATCACGCCGGTCTTCTGGCAAGTGATCAATCAACTGGTCGCTTTCGCGGTTATCACACTATTGTTTGCCATGATCTTCCGACTCCTGCCGGACGCGCAAATCGCCTGGCGGGACGTATGGATGGGAGCGGGGCTTACGGCCGCCCTTTTCAGCTTGGGAAAGTTCCTCTTGGGATGGTACCTGGGTCGTGAAGGAATCACCTCGGGGTTTGGCGCCGCCGGTTCATTGGTGATTCTCCTCTTGTGGGTCTATTACTCGTCCCTCCTCTTGCTGTTCGGGGCCGAATTTACTCGTGTCTACGCCCAGCAGTTCGGTTCCGGGATGAGGCCGGCTCCGAACGCCGTCCCTGTTACCGCAGAGGCTCGAGCCCGCCAAGGGATGCCGAGTCAGGAACAGCTGCAAGGCGCCGCACAACGCCAAGAGCGTTCTTTGTCCCAGCGATGACTCTGAAGAACTGAACCTTATGACTCTTTCACTCGCCAGCCCGGATCAAGCGGCAGCCGAGATCATCCTTGTAGCCGTTTGAGCCTTTCTTCTCCTTTATTGCTTGGCGGGCAGAACCTGGCGAAGGAAGCTCCGGTCAGAATAAAAGGCAGGGAGCCTGATCAAACGAGGTGCAAATTCGGATGGGCAGTAATCATTTCAATCCGAAGGTCAATAAGAAGCGGGTGCTTAGCCATGCGGATTGCACTGTCTATTCGGTCAACGGCTTGGCTGTTCGCAACATCGCCAAGCCGGACGAAGAGTTTGGCAACTTTGCAACTCGTGATGAATTTCCCGATCTCATTCCCGAAGGAGAAATCTGGATCTCCGAAAAGCTCGCTCCACGAGAGGGCGTCTTCTTCATTGCCAATGCCCTGACCCGCTGCCGACGCCAGGAAAAAGGCGTCACCGACAAAGCCTATGATGAAGGCCTTGAAGTCGAACGCCTTTTGCGCGAGAAACTGAACCGCGTTGCCTTCCGTTACGGCAAGCCGCACAAGCATGTCCCGGACGCCATTTACATTGAGAAATATATCGTTCTTCCCGACCCCCAAGGTCCTGTCACGGTCTGGGTCGTAGACGGCAACCTCGTCCGCAGTTATTACAAGACCGACTATACGGAGGGTGGCCACGGTTACGTCTACTCCTGGGTGCCGCGTTCGGAGATCTGGGTCGAAAACGGCGTCGACCGCCGCGAATTGCCCTTTATCGTCAGCCACGAATATCTCGAACGCCGGCTCATGCGCGATGAAGGCATCGACTATGACACCGCTCATGACTTCTGCTCGCGCATCGAGTTCGACATGCGCAAGGGCCGAGGCCTCATCCAGAAAACCTCGGTCGTGCCTTCTCGGCGGCAAAAGCTCCATAAGGGAGACTTGGGCCGGCTGACACGCGACGAGGTGTTCCAATACGTGTTGCGCGCCTATGTACGTAAGAAGAGGAGCTAAACGAAAGCAATGAATCTTACTCATTTAGAGGCCTGGGACGCTCAGGACGGCACGCTCAACGTCATTATCGAGACGCCCAAGGGTACCCGGAACAAGCTCTGCTACAACGCGGAGCAGGAGCTGTTCGAGCTAAGCAAGGTACTCCCTCGCGGTCTGATCTTCCCTTTTGATTTCGGTTTCATTCCCTCGACGGTGGGCGACGACGACGACCCGGTCGACGTCCTTGTCCTCATGGACGAACCAGTGCCCGCCGGCTGCAAGATTCCTGCCCGGCTGATTGGGGTCATTGAAGCGAAACAGACCGAAGATGGAAAAACCGAACGAAACGACAGGCTTATTGCTGTCGCCAATAGTAGCCACGAGCATAGAGACATCCGCTCGCTCAATGACTTGTGCAAGACACTTGTCGAGGAGATTGAGCATTTCTTTGTCTGGTCCGACGACCTGGCGAATAAGAAATACAAAACGAAAGCCCATCACGGTCCTCATCGGGCCGAGAAATTGGTGAGACAAGCCGCCAAGCGCTACAAGAAAAAACACTCAAGAAACAACGGACAAGCGTGGAGGAACGGCAGACAGAAAGCATCACGCAGGCAGGACCTGAGGCCCACATGATTACGGTTCCGTGGGGCAATGGCGAATTATCCGTACCGCTTCCAAGCGGATGGCGGGTTCTGGGCACTTTCTCTCCTGTATCGATGAAGCCAGCAGTCGACCCGGAAACACTTTGTCGGGAGGCTTTGGACCATCCCATTGGCACTCAACATTTATCCAGCCGTCGACTGCAAGGAAAAAAAGTTCTGATCGTCACGGATGACATCAGCCGGCCGACGCCCGTGGCCCGTTTCTTCGGATCTGTGCGAGACGCCTTGGTCAAAGCCGGGATTCAGCGGGAGGACATTGAAATCCTATTCGCCTTGGGCGTGCATCGGCCCATGACACAGGCTGAAGCCGAGGCCAAGATCGGCAAGGAAAACCTGGCGGCTCACCGCTGGCACAACCATAACTCATTCGATCCGGCTCAACTGATCAAGCTTGGCGTCACCAGCCGAGGGACGTCGGTTATTCTCAATCGACTCTTGACGCAATTTGATTTGATTGTCCTCCTCGGCGTCATCGAGCTACATCTTTTGCTGGGCTTCTCCGGCGGTTTAAAGATGATCTTGCCGGGCTGTGCCGGAAGAGAGACCATTGGCCGAAATCATCTCCAGGGGATGTTGGGAGAGCGCTTCAACTATGTCGGTGCGGGCACTCAACATTCTCCCGTTCGGCTCGATCTGGAAGAGGGCGCCGGCCTGCTTCAGAAAGACATATTCCTCGTGAATGGGGTTCTCAATCATGACGCGGAGATCGTCCGGTTCTTTTGCGGCGATCCCCTCAAGGCGTTCCGGGCCGGCGCGGATTTCGTTCAGCGGAGCAGTGCCGTGGTGATTGACGAGCCGGCCGACGTGGTCATCACCAATTCCCGTCCCTATGATGCGGATTTACGACAAGGGATGAAATGCATGGGTAATGCCCTGGAGGCGGTTCGACGGGGCGGCCTCCTTCTCGGTCTCTTATATTGCCAACGAGGCTTGGGCGACCTCTCGACTCCCTTTTTCACCTTGCCTTATCCAACCTTACGGATGCTGCTCCACGCGATGGGTCCCAAGTGGGTGCCCGGACTTAGCCGTTGGGCCGTGCTGCATGAGTCGTTGGAACAGCAGTTTCTCGACCAGTTTGGCCTGCGGATGTTGGAGCGAAATGACCTATGGTGTTTCAGCGAGAATCTGCCGCGGGAGAAATCTCGAAAGCTCGGCGCCCTGCGTCCGTTTCCCTCATTGACAGCCATGATGATGGAGGCGGAAAAGACCGTCGGTACGTCGGCTACCGTGTCCATTTTTCCTTATGGCGGTTTAACCTATGCCGTGAGAGGCTAATTCTTTTGGCCTTCGGGGAAAGCAAGGTACAAGTCACCGACGAAACACGGATCAAAAACGGTGCAAGCCTAGTCCTTGTTGCCAACCAATAAACTTCCTTGTTGCCAACCAATAAACTCAAAATTGCGGCTTGCAAAGTCATCCAAGCCACAACTCGCATAGCCTCGGCCGGCAAATGGTTTCGATCAGTTGGCGGTAGGGATTGAACACGGAGGACAAGTGTTTTTTCCCCCGTGTTCAATCTGCAGCTCGACTTCCATTAGGATTGAGCAGCCTGAGTATTGACGTCGCTTTGAGCAATGTCCGTCAATTTCTTATCGGCCTCCGCTTCTTCATCCAACGTCTGTTGGAGAAGAGAAACGGCTTCTTCGTGACCCAAGTGATTGGCAAAGGTCCGGGCACAACCATAGCTGGCGATCTCATAATGCTCGACTCGCTGGGCGGCGGCGATCAGTGCCGCATCTAAGAGCGGCGACTCGTCTCCTTCGCTCATGACTTCCTTGCCCTCCTCCAGGAGTCCTTGCATGGCTTTGCATTTCTTTCCCGTGGGAGTCAAACCGA
>Ga0207070_1035_pt1 | contig 30473 bp, 20 predicted proteins | sample Alteio_BWMinHeat_92_FD_153591 | JGI IMG/M metagenome (GOLD analysis project Ga0207070, IMG submission 153591) | Enriched cells from forest soil in Barre Woods Harvard Forest LTER site, Petersham, Massachusetts, United States -... | ecosystem: Environmental > Terrestrial > Soil > Temperate forest >...
GTTTGTGGTTGGCGCTATTTTCGGGCTGGGGATCGGCTTATGCATCGAAGCGCCCGGTTTTGGTGTGTTTGTCATTATGATGGTTTTCGGTCTTCTTCTCCGCGCGTTCAAGAAGTCGGACAAGAAAGACCAGGATTTGGATTTCGCTTACAGCCCGGAAGCGGTCGCACCCAAAGCCGATAAAACCAAGAAGCTACTCGATTTCCTGGCCCGCCAAGATTCCTCCATGGCCACAGAAAAACTCGAGGAGACGGCTCGCAGCGCTTTTTGCAAGCTTCAGGAATGTTGGCAAGCGCGGGAATATGCTCCGATGAAACCGCTGCTCATGCCCGACCTCTATGCCCAGCACTGCTCCCAACTCGCTGGCATGAAACAGAACCATGAAACGAATCTGATAGCCGATTTAGCCGTTGAGCGCGTGGACATCGTCAACGTCCGCTATACGGACAAGGCCGACCAGCGCGAGTTCACTGCCTTAATCTCGGCCCATGCCCGCGATTATTATGTCGATGACCGCGACCACCGGTTCCTGCGCGGCGACCGGGCGCCGGCGCGCTTCCAGGAGTTCTGGACCTTTCAACTTCAACACGGCACTTGGCTCTTGCGTGAGATCGAGCAGAGCCGAGAGTCGGACAGGCTCAAGGAGGAGAACTTCGTCGAGATGTTCACAGACAGACAAGTCGAAAGCGTGTATGCGGAAACGGCCAGTCCCGGCGGGCCGGCCGGGCCCTGGCTGGAAAAAAGCGTCGAAACCAAAGCCACCCGCATCGAACGCCTCCTCAATTTTCTCGTTCAAACGGATAAGCTCTGGAATCGCAAGCAAATGCTGGAACGCGCCCGTCAAGTATTTTTGAACGTGCTGCTGGCTCAGGAAGCCGGCGATCCGGATTCCGTGAAGGCAGATGAACTCTTTCCCGCCGTGGCCGAGGATTTGAAAGCCGATATTGGCCGGCGCAAGAAGAGTGGAGTGCGACTCGAATTCCGTAATTTATGCGTTCGCAAAGTGGAGTTGATCCTCGTCCGTAATTACGCTGACAACAACAAAGATGAATACACCGTACGTATCAGCGCCCATGCTCAGAAGATGGTCACGCAAAACGGCCGAAGTGTTTCTCAGGAAGATTACGTGACGCCGTTCGAACAATATTGGACGTTCGGACGGCTAGACTGGCAATGGAAACTTAAAGAGATTCTTCCGCCGGGCGAAGGCCAACAAATGATCGCCCAGGAAAACGTGGATGAGGAAAGCGACCCATCCATGCTGAAATGGTTCTACAGCAAGTCCCGCGCGGGTTAACGAAGACTTGCATAACGTCCTGCCCGGCCAAATCTGGTGAGATCCCCGGATTATCTTATGCGAACGGTAATGACGCTTTAGTTTGCCATCGCCGCCGACGTGGTTAGCCGCCTGAAAACGAAGCCTGAATTTGGCTCATTTGTTGTCAGTGACCGGGCAGCTGTGTACGGGTTCTGCTGGTCGAATTTGTCCACATCGACGAGGGAACTTGAATACAAAACGCCTCTCACTTGCAACGCTGTCAGCCGCAGTCCTATCTTGTCCCCCCATGCTTTGGGCTGTCTCCGATCTGAATGAAAAAGAGTTGGAGGAGTTTGTGCAGCTGGTTCGGAATTAGAACAAGAGTGGAGATAATTGGCGAAGCCGACGCGCCGGCAACGGTCGCCCTTGCTAGCGCGTCGGGCTGGCCGAGCATGCACCCCTGTGGGCGCGAAACGTAAACCGAGGGGACCGAAAGAGTCTGGTTTCAATTTACCATTTGAAGTAATTGAGCCCGAAGACCAGCATGCCGCCGAAATGAGCGGCCGAGCCGATCAATCCCGCACCAAAAAAAAGAAGAATGCGGAATGTCTTGCTCCGGCGCTGAGAGCGGGCGTCGCGCTCGGACAAGACGACGGTTCCCACGCTCCAAGCGGCGGCCAATGTCCCCAGCCAGCGATGAATGAAAAGGATTTGCCGAGGGCCGGCCGCACTGAAGGCGGCGTGAAGCCAGCCTAAGCCCGCGGCCGACACAGCGCCCGCGGCGCCCAACAAAACACAAAACCGTACGACCGATGACGGCGTCCGTTCTTTCCGCCACATCGATAATAGCTCCGCTAACACCGCTTCGAGGAAAAGCGCGATCGGGAAATGGACCACCAGCACGTGAAACTTGCCAATCAAACGTCCCAGCCGAGCTGGAAAGGCTAATTCCTTCCGTCCCGGGTTTTCCTTTTGGCCGTCGATCGGAGTTTCTTGGAGGTTGGCAGGTGTGTCTACGGATGACTTCTTCGCCGGAGTTTCGTGGGATTCCGCCAAAGCGGAGCCATGCTGAAACAGACCGGCTGCCAGAATCCCGGCAACAATCATAGGTCGGATCCCGGTCGAAACCGGTCGTGCCGCGTGGTGAACCGAGCCTGATTCGCGAACATTCCAAGTCGAATTCAACATATCGTTTACCTATAGTTAGAAGGAAAGGCCGAACGGCCGATCTGCGAACCGCATTTCAAAAAAGCCGACGGCCGCCGAGAGGACGACCGCCGGCTCAACGGGGGAAGGCCGGTGGATGACTGGCCAAGAGCCGGATGACTATCCTTCCTTCCCCGCCGCATCCAAGGTCGCATCGACGATGGCCAAGGCGCCTTGGCTTTCCTTGTAAACCACGCGCGACAGGCCCAGCATGGCGCGCAATTTGTCGGCCGGGACGTTCTTAATCGGTCCCGGTGAGGCGGCCTTGCCCGGCTCCGGTTGCGGAAAGGCGGTCGACCGGGCGGTGTGGAAGGTCACGTTCCCTTCCACTTTTTGCATGATTTGGTGAATGTGGCCGTTGAGCACCGTGACCGAGCCGAAGCGCTTGAGCGAGGCCAGGGCCTGTTCGCTGTCTTCCGTTCCCCAGCCCCACTTGGGGTAAACCGTCCAAAGCGGGACGTGGGCATAGACCACAAGAGGGATGCTGTCAGCTAGCCTGGCCACATCCTTTCGAAGCCACTCCAGTTGTTCCGCTCCCAAGGTGCCCAGGCCGCCCGGCTTCAGATTGGCGACGTTGACCAGTCCGACGAAGTGGACGCCCTTGTGATCGAAGCTGTGCCAGCCAAGTCCGCGCGTGCCCTTGCCGTAACGTTCCAAGTACTGCTTGCCGTCGTCGGTGAACACATCGTGCTCGCCGGGAACATAAACCGTGCGGCCGACCTTGGCGCTCTTCAAAACTTCGGCCACCGTGTCGAACTCCTGGGGTTTGGACAGATGCGTGAGGTCTCCGGTATGAATCAAAAGCTCGGGCCGGTCGGGCAGAGCGTTGATCCGGTCCACGGTCGCCTGCAAAGTGCCGACCACATCCTTGTTCGGCTCCTTGGAGAAGCCGATGTGGCTATCGCTGATCTGCACGAAGGTGAAGTCGCCCTTCTTCGTCGAGCCCGAGTCCTGGCCGAAAACGCGGGAGGACAGGACTCCTCCGGTTATGGTCCAGGCGATCCCGGTGCCAACCCAGGCCATGCACTCCAAGAAGCCGCGGCGGTCGATGCCGTCGTGGTGATGATCGTGAATAATACGTCCGGCCATGAAAAAACTCCTCAATGAATGGGGTTAGGGAATGACTACTTGACGATGATCTGGGCGGTCATCTTGGGATGGACGGCGCAGAAATAGTCGTAGGCGCCCGGTTCGGTGAATATGAAAGAGAACTTCTCATCGGTATCGAGCGTGCCGGAATCGAATGCCCGGGGCTTGGTGCTGCTGGTGGCGGTGTGCGGTACGTCGTCGTGGTTGATCCAGGTCACCTGGGTGCCCGGGCTGATCGTTAGTTTGGGCGGATCGAAGGTGAAATTGTCGATGACGACTTCCGTCGAGGCGCCCTTGGCCATCACGCTCCGCGTTGGCTTCGGAGATTTCATCTCATGCCCCATTGCCATCGCACTGTGAGGCGCCTTTTCCTCTTTGGCTCCTTCCAAAGTCGCTTCACCGGAACTCCAGCCACAACCCGCCAACAACATGCTCAGTCCCATCCCCAAGATGGGCGCGCTGAGCCTTGGTCGGTTTCTCATTTTTCCCTCCGTTTGTGATTTCGAAACATCGGATCCATCAATCGCACTCGGCTATCTATACCGTCTCATCCTGGTAAATATTCCCGAGGACAAGAATGTACTTTCCGAATGGATTGAAGCCGATGCGAAAGGCGCGGTCGTTTTTCCAGTTCGGTTGACGATTTGGCCGAGAGTGAATTGCGTTAGTTGGCGGGCAGACTACCTTCTGGTGAGACGGAAGTCGCCAAAACCGTGTTGATTAGCGGGGTTCGCCTTTAGATTGACCAGGGTCCACGTCGGTCCTGGTTGGCAATACATATGCTAAACGTAAATGCCAAATTTGTTTAGCATTCCTCGAGCCCTCCCACCTTCCACCATTTTTCTTGGTTAGTTGACCGACCACACCGGGGCGGGTAGGTTACGAGTCACTTCAGATAAGAAACTCGCTGTACAAAGAATTCAGATTATTTTGCGAATCGGCTGTCACACATTAGCGGATTCCGGAGTTAGTACCTTGGAGGAGCATCAATGGACGAGGTCCGGCCTGACTCAGCGGAGACCAAGAGATTATTGGACGAGGTCGGTCAAGGCGACCGGGGTGCCTTTGATCGTCTTTTTGGCCGCCACCGACGATTCTTGCGTCAGATGGTCGGTTTGTGCCTTGATCCCAAGCTCCGGCCGAGGGTTGATCCGTCCGATGTCGTCCAGGAAGCACAGCTGGAAGCAGTTCGGCGGCTGCCGGAATACCTGAAATGCCGCCCGATGCCTTTTCGCCTGTGGTTGCGGCAAATAGCCCACGATCGGCTATTGAAAATACGGCGACATCATCTGCACACTGCACGGCGAGCCCTGGGGCGTGAGGTGGCCCTACCCGACCGGTCCTCGCAGATGCTGGCCCAACAACTGCTGGCTTCCGGCTCAACTCCAAGTCAAAACCTTGACCGGCGGGAGCTGGCCCGCGACTTGCGCCTCGCCCTGGGACGCCTTCCGGACACCGATCGCGAACTCCTTCTTTTGCGGAACTTCGAAGGGCTGTCCTACTCCGAAATCGGATATATTCTCGGAGTTGAACCGGCAACTGCCCGAAAGCGCCATGGCCGGGCGCTGGTACGTTTGCACAAGATTTTGTTCGAAGGTGGCCTATCGGAGTCGCAACTATGAATAATGCCCCGGATTTGCAAAACGCCTCGGTGGAATCCCTGATGCCCCAAGTGGCTGACGAGTTCATCGAGCGGTTGAATCGCGGCGGGCAGCCAGACATTGAGGACTATGCACGCCGGTATCCACAAATTGCCACGTTCATCCGCCAGATGTTCCCGGCCCTTCAGTTGATGCGCCTGCCCGCTCCCGAGGCCTTGGCCACGAGCGATGATTCATCGGAGCCGGCCAATGGCACTCAATGCCTGGGCGATTTTCGTATCCTGCGCCAAATCGGCCGCGGCGGCATGGGGATTGTCTACGAGGCCGAGCAGGTCTCTCTGGGCCGCCGGGTGGCTTTGAAGGTCCTGCCCTTCGCCGGCGCCCTCGACGCTCGCCAGCTTCAGCGCTTCAAGAACGAAGCGCAGGCCGCCGCTCACTTGCAGCATCAAAACATCGTTCCCGTTTACTTCGTCGGCTGCGAACGCAGCGTCCACTTTTTCGCGATGCAGTTTGTCGATGGCCAAACCCTGGCCCAGGTGATCGCGGAGCTAAGACGCCAGCAGGGAAAAGTGGCGAGCCGGGTTGCGTTAGCGCCCGGTGTAGCGAGCGAAGATCAACCGGCGAGCCGGGTTGCGTCAGCGCCCGAAGCGAAGATCGAGGATGGAGGATCGAAGATCCAGAACGGCGTGTCCGATCCCACGCCAACAGGGACCTATACGCCGGAGTCTGACGGCAGTAACGGTCTCAAGGAGGAAGTGAAGCAGCCGACCATTGATGATCGCTGCTCGGATACCATCCCGGCAAAACCGCAATCCTCGACCCTCAATCCGCGATTCTCGTCTTTCTTCCGCACCGTCGCTCAGCTCGGCATCCAAGCTGCCGAAGCCATCGACCACGCCCACCAAATGGGTGTCATCCATCGCGACATCAAGCCTGGCAACATCCTCCTCGAAACCAATTCTCCCTCTCCCCTCGGGGGAGAGGGTTGGGGTGAGGGGGCCACACCCCGCCTCTGGATCACCGACTTCGGTCTGGCCCAGTTCCAGGCCGGCGCCGAACTAACCATGACCGGCGACTTGATCGGCACGCTCCGCTACATGAGTCCCGAACAAGCTCTCGCCAAGCGCGTCATCGTCGACCACCGCACGGACATTTATTCGTTGGGCGCAACGCTCTATGAGCTGCTGACCCTTCGGCCGCCTTATGAGGGCAACGACCGCCAAGAGCTGCTTCGCCGAATCGCCTTCGAGGAGCCGAAACCCCTCCGCCGCATCAACCCCCGAATCCCGGCCGAGCTGGAAACGATCGTCTTGAAAGCGCTGGAGAAAAACCCCGCCGACCGTTACGCCACGGCAAAGGAATTGGCTGACGATCTGAGACGTTTCCTGGAGGACAAGCCGATCCATGCCAGACGCCCAACGGTGCGTCAGCGGCTGAGCAAATGGGGCCGGCGGCACCAAACAGTCGTGCGATCGGCGATGGTTCTCCTGGCCCTGACAACTGCCGGCTTGGCTGTCAGTACGTTCCTCATAGCGCGCGAACGCGATGCCGCCCGCGCCGCAGGAAAAAAAGCAAGCCAAGAGGCAGCCATTTCCAAGGCAATCAACGAGTTCATAACCGAGGATCTGCTGATCCAAGCCGACCCGCATAACAATCCGATTGTCAAGCAGGTCACATTGTTGGAGGTGCTTGACCGCGCTGCCGACAAGGTGGGAAATAGATTCCGGGACCAGCCTTTGGTGGAAGCTGCCCTGCGGACCACGATCGGGGACGCTTATCACGGCCTGGGCCAATACGTGAAGAGTGAGCAGCACTGGCGTGCGAGCCTGGAGATTTATCGTACTCAGCTCGGCTCAGGCGACCTCAAGACACTCTTAGCCATGGCCCGGGTGGGCCATTTGTTGTCTTGGCACCTTCGCCACGACGAAGAGGCCATTTCGTTCCTGCGGCCGAGTTTAGATGGCTTCCATCGTGCTCTAGGGAAGGATCACCCCGAGTCTTTGCAGACCATGGGCGACTTGGCCCACAGCTACCAGGAACTCGGCCATTTCGCTGAAGCTCTCAACCTCCACGAGGAGAGGCTGGAGATCTCTAAAGACAAACTCGGTCCCGAGCACCCTGACACACTGGGGAGCATGATCGACCTGGCCGGCTGCTACCTTGTCCTCGGCCGGTACGCCGACGCCCTCAAGCTCAGCGAGCAGGCATTTGCGATCAGCCGGCGGGTGCTCGGACCGGAAGACGGAGGTACGCTCAAGTCGATGGACGTCCTGTCCTTCACCTACTGTGCCATCGGCCGGTACGCCGACGCCCTCAAGCTCCAGCAAGAGACACTGACGGTTTGTAAAGCCAAGCTCGGCCCCGACCATCTCGATACGCTCGGGAGAATGGGCAACCTGGCGAGTACCTACTCCAGGCTGGGCCGACACGCCGACGCCCTCAAGCTTGAGGAAGAGACGCTGGCGCTTCGGAAAGCCAAGCTCGGCCCCGACCATCTCGATACGCTCTCGAACATGAACGGTTTGGCCAACAGCTATGGAGCCCTCGGCCGGCATGTTGAGGCGCTTAAGCTGCGCGAAGAGACGCTGGCGCTTCGGAAAGCCAAGCTCGGCCCCGACCACCCCGATACGCTGAAGAGCATGAACAACCTGGCCAACAGTTACGTCGCCCTCGGCCGGAATGCCGACGCCCTCAAGCTCCGCGAAGAGACACTGGCGCTGCGGAAAGCCAAGCTCGGCCCCGACCACCCCGATACGCTGAAGAGCATGAACAACCTGGCCAACAGTTACGCCGCCCTCGGCCGGAATGCCGACGCCCTCAAGCTGCACGAAGAGACACTGGCGCTTCAGAAGGCCAAGCTCGGCTTCGATCATCCCGAAACCCTTCGGAGCATGAACGATTTAGCTTGGCTATTGGCCGTGTGCCCCGATGCCAAGTTCCGAGATCCGCAACGGGCTGTGACGTTGGCCAAGACAGCAGTGGAATTGGCCCCGATGAATGGCGCTATCTGGAATACGCTAGGAGTGGCCTATTATCGATCCGGTGATTGGAAGGGCGCTATAGAGGCACTGAAGAAATCAATGCAGCTCCGCAACGGCGGCGACATCTTCGACTGGTTTTTCCTCGCCATGGCCCATTTTCAGCTCCAACACACGGAAGAAGCGCGCCAGGAATTCGCCAAGGCCGTTGCCTGGATGGACAAACACCAGCCGCAAGACCAAGATCTCCGCCGCTTCCGTGCCGAAGCCGCGGAATTGCTGGGCATCAAGGAAAAACCAGAAACAGAAAACCAGAAACCAGAAGAAAAGAACCAACAGCTAAAAGGCAAGGAGAAATAGAAGGGGGGTTCCGAAGACCCATCCACGTTAGAAAAAACACGGCCGGTGAGGTCTAGCCGCCAAGCAAGGTTCTCACCGGCCGGCATCCCCCGGACGGTTTGGTTTGCGCGCCCGGAGCGATGGCGTTTTTATTGTATCGCTGTTATTGAACTGTCAACTTCTGGAGGATCTCATGATCATCGCACTGCTTATTTCTTCCGTGCTCCTGTGGCTCGCGCTGCTCTTCGTCGCCTTCGTCCTCTTGGGCGCGCTGCGTTCGACCGATGTTTTGCGCTGGCAGCTAGAAGAGTTGAAGGCCGTCACTCCCGTGCGCCTGGGCCGCGGCGGACTGAAGTCCGGCAAACGCGCGCCCGACTTCAAGCTGCTCAGCGTCGTCGGGCCCGAGGTGGCACTTGCCGACTACGCCGAGCGGAAGGTACTGCTGGTCTTCGTTCAGACCGGCTGCGCCCCCTGTCACGCTGTGGTTCCCGAGTTGAATCGGGTTCACCAACGGGGGGACGTGCAGGTTCTGGCTATCAATAACGCTGCCCCGGAGGCCGCCCGCAAATGGGTTAGCGAAGCCGGGGCGGAATTTCCCGTCCTCATGCAAGAAAACTGGAAGGTCTCCAAACGCTACGAGGTCATGGCCACGCCGTTTGCCTTTGTCATCAACGAAAAGGGCGTGATCGCATCCAAGGGGATCGTCAACAGCAAAAAGCAGATCGGTTTTGTTCTGGACGGCCGGCGCGACGAAGCCAAGGCCGAGCATCAAGAGACCGAGCCCAACGAAAACGAAACTAATGAATCCAATGGTTCCGAGTCCCATTCTCATGCAAAGGAGCTTGAACATGTTTGACCAAATTAGCAAGTTGGCGGAGCAGACGGCCACGAGCCTGTCGCGGCGGAGCTTTCTCACCCGGGCCGGGCTGGGAGCGGCGGCGGTGTTCACGTTCGTGAGCAACGGCTTTGCCAACAACAAGAATTGTGTCTTGAATGGAAACGGCTGTACGGGAGCCGCTCCCTATTACAACAAGACCACTGGCACATGTTGCGGCAACTCCACTTGTGGCTGCTGCCAAACTCCGGGGGATTGTGTTTTGAATGGAGGTTGCTGTACAGGGCCAGTTTACCAATACTACAACACGACCACTCATGCTTGTTACAAGAGCCCGTATTGCCTTAATGGGTGTGCTGATAAGTCAGGCTGTGCACCATCCGCATGTTGCGGTGGCGGCGGTGCTTGCGGGTTTAACGTGTGTTATTCCGATCGGTTTTGCAATACACCCTGCTGAACGTAGCCGTTCGGGCGACAGACGTGAAACGATGCGAAAGGGGCGCAACTCCTGACACCGTAGACGTCTCCAGTATCGCTTGGTTGCCCTGCATGCACGCCCAGCTTGAAGCCCCTGCCGCTGTCCCAGCCGGAACAGAGGAGACTTAAAGACACGGCCGGTGAGGTCTTGCCCCTCACTCGCCTGGAAAGCACACGGCCGCCGGTCTGCGCGCCCGGTATACTTTCCCCTCATGATATCAGCAGACCGCCCTCCAAAACAGGAGCCGCAATGATGCAGCGTTTTTTCTCGGCATTTGTGGACAGACCACTTAGTTTGCGGACGGCGCGCGAGACTTTGCTGAAAGCACGACCACTTCGTCGCGCACCACAAAGCGCACGCCGAGCGGACCCAACAGCTTTTCCAGTGCCTCGCCCAGAGGAACATCCTTAGCCGAGCCGGTCACCAGAGTATTGGGATTTAGCAGACCGGCGCGCCGGGCGGCCGGCTCCAAGACGAAATTCTCCTGGGTCTGCTGCTCGAAATGCTGAGCAACCTCGGCCAGCGACTTGTCCTTGAAATCGAAGCTGACCTTACGTTCCAAGGTCTTTTGAATCCTTTCGGCGCAGGCTCGCTGCGGTTCAGACAACTTTCCGGAGCTGCTGGCCTCGCCTTTCCGCGCCGTGATTAGTAGCCCCTGGTCATCCTGCTCGTAGCCGAGGTCCAACCCGTCGAGGAGAAGATTCAAAGCACTGCGCAGCGATACGAACCCCTGCATCTTGTAAGGCACCTTGGTGGAAGGAGCCACACCCGCGGTCTTGAACTTTTCCTGGTCCAAGCGAATGGGAATCCGGGCCAACGTCGACAGCATCTTAATTGCTTGATCCAGCTGCGGATCGTCAAGCGAATAACTGACGTTCTTGTCCATGGCCTTGGCCAGGCGGATAGTGATGGGCAGTTCGGGCAGCTTGGCCTCCAACTGCTCCTCGCGTGCTTCGCCGACGAGTTTCCCTTCCGGATCGATGAGAATAGTTGTGGGGAAGGCGCGGACACCGTAATCCTTAATGGTCTGTCCGGTCGAATCCAGGAGAATGGGAAACGGCAGATCCCGGTCGCGCCAATACATCTTCTTGACGGTCTTGAGCTTTTCATCCAGCTCCTTGAAATCCTTAACGGTGCCGTCATGGAAGGCGATAATCTCGAACTTGTCGCGATCTTTCTCACGGGTCTCATAGAGATCGATCAAGCCGGGCAAACTGCCGGCCGTGCACGGTCCTCACCAAAATCCCCAGAACTCCACCAAGACCCATTTCCCTTTGAAGTCGGATAGCTTGACATCCTTTTTGGCGCCGCGAGCGTCAGTCACGTGCCAGTCCGGAGGATCTTTGCCGATATGCCGGGCGATGATGGTGGCTTCCATGTCGATGGTTTTCAGGTCCAGGTCCGGTTTATCGGCGGCAAAGGTCAGCTCTTTGTTTACATTTTGCACATCGCTTCCGTACCCCCAGAATTGATAGGCGCCGGCGGGTAGAAGAAATGAAAACTCAGCTTTCGTCGAACTGCATTGTGCCACCCGAAGCCGAAGAGGTGGAATGCTCAGGTACACATTCGTCCAAGTCGGCCGCTTGTTCGTCTCTTTGCAGAAGAAGTCGCCATGCACCTTGACCAGGGGACCTAGCTTGATTTCCAAAGGCTTGTTCGCAGACTTCCCATCGCTAATCACCAGGCCTCCACTCTTGCGATCCTTATCCATCGCAAGGAAGCCCTGAGCGAATCCCGACTGCACGCTCAAGGAAAACTTGCCTTCCTTGTCGGTCTTGACGCCGTTAAGAGGCTGCATCGTGCCTGTGTCCGCGACCCAAAAGGTGGCCACATCGGCGCCGGCCACGGCTTTACCATCGGCGTCGCGGACATCGCCGGTGATTTTCACCTGCTCTTGGGCTTGAACTGCGAGCGTCATTACCAGCCCGACCACAATCGCCGACATCCAGCTTCGGAATCTCATGGCAGTTTCTCCTGGCTGATTGGGGACCATCCTTCGACAATTCGAGAAAGTATGGTAACACTGGCCTTCATGAACCGCAACGACTCTGGCAATACTGGGATCGTCTCAGGATCGGTGTACAGGCTTGTGTACGAGCACGGACAGTTTGGGCCAAATATCATGGCCCCAGCCTTCGGAGATAATGCTTTCTGCGGTAAGGACTTGCGCCGCAGTCCGCGGGATCAAGGTCGGATCCGAAGTGTCCGCGCCTGTCCCCGCCGCCTGAGATGATCCCGCAATACTCATGGATGGTTCGCAGTCACGGTCGGTGGGCTCGGGACACCGCAGAATTGGGGACTAAGCTCTATGGCAAACGTAATGACCCTTCCGTTTAGCATCTAAAGCGAGAGGTTTTCCCCAGGCACGCCAAGATCAAACCGTAGAGAGGCTCTGTCCGTCGGTTTGGCGGACCCAACGGGTCGCCGCCTGCGCGGAACTCTTCTTCATGGGGGCCATTGCCCGCGTAGGCATTCGAAGCTGGGATGTGAAGTCAAATCCGAGTGAATCGTTATTGATTCTATAGACAAGTTGTCTATAATTCCCAAAAGACAGAGTCAGATAAGGCCTGATGTGCCGGAGCTACCGGACGCTGAACTGGCGGTTCAACAGCAACTCTGGGAGCACGGACCAGCCACCATGCCGCAACTTGCCGATGCAATTGTACCCAAAGGGATACCGACGCCGCAAAGTGTGCGGAATTTCTCAGGCGCAGAAGGGGATCACCTATGAGACGCCAAGTCGTACGAACCGGGATAGTGCCGTCAGCATTCGTTACGGTACTCTTGTTCTCCGCTCTGGCATCTGCTCAGCAGCGCGAGCCAGCACTCGTATTTCGCAACGTTGACGTGTTCGACGGTTCGCGGATGACTCGCGGTTCGACAGTCTTGGTGCGTGATGGCATGATCAGAGCGGTCGGTCCTGATTTGGTAATACCGGAATCCGCGAACGTCATCGACGGCAAAGGAAAAACTCTACTGCCGGGCTTCTTCGACGCGCATACGCACCTTGGCCTAACACAAGGCCAAAAATTCCTCCAAGATGCATTGACCTTCGGCGTCACAACCGAGTTGGAAATGTGGGGGTTCGGAGCCAGTCTGGCGCTCAGGAGAAAGATGGTCGATGGTGGTTATAAGGACCTTGCCGACTTCCGCACCGCTGGCAACGGCGTCACGGTTCCTCGCGGACATCCTACCCAAATGGGCGTCCCACCTTTTCCGACACTGGCTCCGAACGACGACGTTCAGGCGTTCGTTGACGCCCGGCTTGCGGAAGGCTCCGACTACATTAAGGTCATTTTCGACCATTTTTTACCCACATTAACGAAACAGCAGATCGAAGACATCGTTGCTGCAGCGCATCGCCGTAACAAGCTCGTTATCGCTCACATCGGTACGCAAAGCGAAGCCCACGACGCTGTCGCTGCGGGAGTAGATGGCTTAGCTCATATCTTCGCCGATTCGCCACCTGAGCCGCGGTGGGCCGAGTTCGCCGAGCAGCATCATGTGTTCGTCATCCCTACTCTGGGAATTGTTGAAGCAATTGAATCAGCTACCACGACATCCGGCAAACCATGGTGGCGGGATCTGCCGCACCTGGGTTCTTATGTCACGCCTTCAATGCGACAAACGCTTGAGGCCAAGTTCCCACCTGGTTTCGGCGCGAAGCTAAAACTCGCCAATGCTAAGGCTGCTGTCCGGGCGCTCCATCATGCCGGTGTGCACATTCTCGCAGGGACTGACGCCCCGGGCCCCGGCATGGCGCACGGCTTGAGCCTTCACCGCGAGCTGGAACTGCTCGTCCTATCTGGCCTCACACCCCTCCAAGCATTGGCCTCGGCGACCTCTGAAACCGCCTTGATATTCGGCTTCCATGATCGCGGCCGCATCGCTCCCGGCCTGCGCGCTGACCTGCTGTTAGTGAATGGCGACCCAAGCACGGATATTACCGCCACGCGCGACATCGCTGGTATTTGGAAGCTCGGCGTTGCCGTCAGGCGACCGAGAGATCCTTAGATGCATGCCCCAGCACTTGGATGGTCCGAACCAAACCTAACCTACGGTGCCGCCAGGTTGTCTCCCGGTACGGACGCTGCGACTTGCTTGGCCACCTCCCCGCCGAGATCCTTCCGGTTGTCGTCATAGCGCTCCAGGACCCGGACGTCCCGATGGCGGGAGAATCGTTGCACGGCCCGCACGTTGCCCCCTGTCAGCTCAAGGGCCTCTGTAATTGCTGTATGACGTAAACCGTGGGGCCATACCTTAAAACCGAGCTTCCGCCCCAACTCGCGAACCATTCCATATAGACCGATCGCCGTCAGTCGGCCCTTGCCAGGATGGGTTCGATTCATGGAACAGAATAGCGGGCCCGAAGCGGCGCCGCGAACCCCGATCCATACATCCAGGGCCTTTTTGGTTTCCGGAGGAAGGGTGAGCTTCACCTTGGAGGTGCGGCCCTTCCCCAAGACCGCTACGGTCCCAGCGTCCCGGTCCAGGTCTTCCAGATCGAGATTTAAAACTTCGGCGCGACGAAGCCCAAGGTCGAACAAACAACGGAGCAGCGCACGGTCGCGCATGCTCTTGGGGTCCTTTCGCTTGGCCAGAGAATCCAGCATGTCTCGGAACCCGGCTCGGCCGGGCCCGCGGGTGTCTCGATATGGGTCAGCCTTCACACTTTGAACCTCTATCGTCCAGGAAACCACGCCCAAGGTCCGGCCCAACTTCACCAAGCTGCGGAGAGCCGTCAGCCGGCGGTTGATCGTGTTGGCCGCTAGCTCGCGGTCCATGAGGTGCGCCTTGTAATCGAGAGCCAAGGCGTTCGCCTCTCCCGGACCTCGGGCCAGGAGCAAGCTGGCAGCCTGCTCGAGGCTCGGCGCCTGGATGAACGCTTGGAAGTCTTCGAGGTCTTGGCGGTAGGCGGTGATGGTCTCGGCCTTCCGGCCGTTGAGAAACGCCCGCAGCAACCGGGCGGCCGCGGATTCGGGGTCGAGGCCACCTCTTCGGCTCAGGGGGACGGGTAGATAATCAGACATGGGAATACCTCTAAAGAAACTGCCCTCCGGTCAGGCGCCCAAAGCGAGGCCCGGCCGGAGGGCATTGGAATCGACTACCCGACGCCAGTGCTGGCGAACTTGCCCCGCTCCGACTTTTTGAACCGGGAATCCTTCCCCTTGTCGCGGATCTCCCGCGCGATGCTCGAATAAAGAGTGGCGTGCGGCGTCTTGCCGCCGGGCGTGGTCCAGTAGCCCTTCGTCGACATCGCCTCGATCATCTCCTTGCAGTTCATCGGTTCGCCCTTCTCGGCGAGGACCTTGGCCGCCGCGTTCAGGCAACTCAATTGGCCGTCTTGGCCCTTGGTCTCCGTCTGCTTCCCTTTTACCTTTCCCTTCGCCTTTGTCTTGGTCTTGCTGCTTTCGCTCATGATTCACCTCATTTATAGATGGATACTGCCATCTTCAGGCGGGGCCCGATGCGGGCCAGCACTGAGGAGTTACCTCGCATCGCCAAGGCTCATCAAGGCAATTCCGGCAGTTTTGCAAGGGAATTACGGGAAAAGGTCTTAAGCTAGGCTAACCGGAGGAATTCTTAGCTGAAGGAACCAAAGAACCGTGAGGGATTCCGCGGCCGCTATTCATTCCAATCTGGTGCAAATGAATGAGGCCTTGCCTGGTCTTTCCCATCACCTTGGTAAAGGCAGAGGAGATGACCCATCATGACGCATTGGGTTTTGTACTCTTGGCAAGCCTGCGCGCCTCGGCCAGGGTCATGTTTTTGTCAATTGGTTTCGTGAGTCCGTATTTTTCGATAACCTTGTCCCAACTCATCTTCGATTCTCGGTAGAGAGTTTCCAAGGTCTTGAGATCGTCAGTACTAGGTGTATCTGACGTTTCGTTCGTCCTGGGAGGCGCGCCGCTAACAGCTACACCCCGGCCAACTAAACGTAAACCCGCCGTCTCCAAGAGTACCTCGGGAGAATCATGCTTTTTTTGCGGCGTTTGTCCGTCGCTGACCGGCTCATTTGCCCGAGTTTCTGACCCGGGAGTAGTCAGGTCTTGAAACTCTTGTGCAGCGGCTTCGGAAAGGGCATCGTCGAGCTTCTCGCTCTCTTCCGCACGATGATACCACCATCTTGTGCTCCAAATGCGATGAAGGCGCCATCCACGGTTGCGGAGGATTTTTTCCCGCCACACGTCGCGGATACGAGCCGACCTGTCGCTGTGATAGGTTGCTCCGTCGCATTCGATGCCGAGCATGTACCCGCGCGCGGGTTCGGGGTGCAATACGGCTAGATCGATCCGGAACCCAGACTCTCCCACCTGGCTGTGAACCGTATGACCTGACTTTTCCAACGCTTCACGCACTTCGTCTTCGAGCGGTGATTCAGGGTCCCCTGTTGATACTGCTGGCTTGGTTCGACGTTTTAGCAAGTCGAGAATGTAGTTCCGCCTTTCAAGGTTGCCCTCGGAGATGGCTTTCGCATAGGCAAGATAAAGCTGTAAATACCCCGCAGGAGTGATCCCTACCCCAAGATCGCCTCCTGCTTGAAGGGCATCTGAAATCTCTTCAATCGGCATACTGGTAACGACAATGATTTGTTTCTTGGCGCGAGTTACAGCCACATTCAATCGGCGCTCGCCTCCCTTTGCACCGACCGGCCCGAACCTCCGGTAAAACTGCCCGGACGGATCGCGACCGAAGGTCGTGCTGAAGATCATGACATCCCGTTCATCGCCCTGGACGTTCTCGAGGTTCTTGACGAAGAAGCCGACATCTTGTTTGTCTTGCTCTCTAGCTTTTTCCTGGTCGTATCGAACGGCGAAAGCATCATCGCGCTCGCACTCCTCCGCGATCAGATCTTCAATCAGTTCTCGTTGGGGCTGGTTGAAAGTTACAACGCCGATAGTTGGAGGTGGCCCCTCTAGGGACCAGAAGTCTTGGAGTAGTTGGACAACCTTAATGGCCTCTTGTCGATTAGTTCGGCGCGAGTACACTCCCCCGACATCGTAGAACGCGATAGGGCGAGGGATGCTATTGCTCGTGAATCGGGAAGGCGGCGCTTCCAGTCGACCCAAGTAGAAGGCACGGTTGCTGAACTCAATCAAATCAGGATGTTCACTGCGGTAATGAACACTGAGCCACCGCGGTAGCAGGTTTCCGACAGCGGACTGAAGGAGGTCTTCCGTCTCGAGCATGAACTGCACCCCAAGTTTATTAAGGGGGCGTTCTTGGGTTTTCACAGTTTCATTGGTCGCCTCTTCTTCAACCTCTTCATCATCGGCGCCGTCACTCACACGAGCGGAGAAGAAATCGGTCGGGGGCAATTGTTTTTCGTCCCCGGCGACAATCAAGGACTTCCCACGGTAAATCGCCGGCACCGATTGCTCAATCGGACATTGGGATGCCTCATCAAATATGACCACGTCGAAAAGGCCACTAACCAACGGAAAGATTTGCGCCGCAGCTTCGGGATTAACCAGCCAGCAGGGGCGCATCTCCAACAAGCCGTTCTCCAAACTTGCTTCAACCGCTTCTCGTAGCCGTGGCGCCTTGTTTAGTTTGCTACTTCTTTGCTGAAAGAGTTTGGCCCACGGACGATCCTTGTAATTTAACTGACGCTCCAACCAACGCTCTCCAATCGTTTCAGCTTCAATCCGTTTTTTCCGTGCCAAGAGGTCCCCAAGTTCCTCTTGCGTTCTCCTGTGCACTTCAGGGGTAATTTGTAGCAACACGGGATTCTCCGAGTGGCACTCGCGTTCCCAAATCTGGATTGCCGTATACTCCAAAAGTGCCGTCCACCACTCCCCCTGCCGCTCTGATGTCAGGTGGTCATCGGGCGCGGGCAGTTTTTCGCGATTTGCCAGGCTAATTTCATAAGCTTCAAGGACTTCAAGAATTTCGGCCAATGGGCCGGTACGATGACTGCGATCTGCATCTAGGGCTATAAGCGATTCCAGCCTATGGAGGCCCATTCTAAGCCGTTCTAACCAATCGAGGATCGACTTGCCCGCTCGAATGCTTGTACGCGGTTCTTCCAATGCCTGAGGACAGAGGAACGAATCCAGGGCTGTAAGTTCGCTTAAGAGTTGGTGGACAAGTGGGGCTCGCGAGAGGCATTTCTCAAGAACATCCAAAACGGGCCCCAACTGGTTCGGGGCATGGAGTATTTGATCGCTCAGAGGTTTGATCCAATCATGCACTCGCTCTTTTTGTCGGAACCAACGGGCCACCTCAAAGGCTCGGCTGGCAGTTTCGGGGAACCTAATTTGGTATTTCTCCTCCTCTTTGGCCCGAACCGAAGGCACTAGGTTCTCGTTTATTTCCCTAAGCCGCTTTCGGATCTCATTCGCCCGAAGATGGTCGAGTAGACTTTCCGCAGCTTCCCGCATGTTTTCCGGTGAGCTGGGTCTAATCTTTTCAATGGCTCGTTTCGCCCACCATGATCGCGGGTCAAACGTAGCCCACCAACGCCCATGGTCATCAATAACCCTTTGAGCACGCTTACGGAGCCTTTTCAATTCTCTGTCAGTCTGATTATCGCAAACAGGACTCCATCGCGGATCGGGGGATATGTTGGTGACCTCCTTCGCCAATGCAAGTGCCGCCTGACATTGGTGTTCCTTTTCGCGCAGTTTGGCATCGTCACAAGCACGAATAAGCTCCGCCCAGCCTCGCGTAATTGTCAAAAGAGAATTCGAATCTCGTAGTTGGCGCAGCCTTCCTGCTAGGTCAGAAGCAATTGGAATAAAATCGGCCAAATTGTTAGGAAGTGATCCTCCGGCCCCGTGCTCCTCTACCAGTTGAACATGCTGCGTGTCAATGACCTGCAGTTTCTCCAAGGCAGCGAGTACGTCTGCCCGCATTGCGGGCGAGGCCATAACGGTTGGCTGACGATCCCGCCAAGGATTGTTCAAAGGATCTGCTTGGCTGAACAATTGACCCATCGTTTGAACGCGCTGGCGAGTATCGAGAACCTGCTTTGCAGATAACTTCGAAAGGACCTTGTGAAGCGAGAGCAATTCGCGAACCGTTGGGAATGTTTTCAGAAGCAATCCCTCACGGGCTCTCATTTGTTTGTAAGTAAGGCCGATTCGAGGATGCTGTTCATGAAAAGCACGTGCGTGGTCGTCCAAAAGGTTTTCTTTCTCGACGATTTGAAATGATAGCTGAGCTCGAAGCTGTTCAATTTGTGAGGAATTGGCCTTTAGATTTTCCACCTGGTCGCGGATCTTTTTAAAAACGTCCTGTCGGTTGGCTGCGGCGTCATGTACTTCAAGGCAAAGTTCCTCCAGCCCCACGGCCCTAAGCCGTTCCAGCACAACATGGGTAGCCGCCTGTTTCTGACACACCATGAGCACAGTCCGGCTGTGAGCAAGTGCGTCGGCAATAATGTTGACGATCGTCTGCGACTTGCCCGTGCCAGGAGGCCCATGTACAACCAGGCCCGGCTGCGCCCGGGCTTGCCACACCACTCGTTCTTGCGAAAAATCCGCGTCATGGACTAGGAAACGGTCTTCTTCTGGAGGGGCGGTCACTTCCGGCGGTTTAGGAAGTTCAATTCCACAAACAAAGTCTCCTGCCAATCCAGGACATTCATCCTGCTTTCTGATTACTTCCAAATCAGCCAGAATTGCTTCATTCTGCCAGCGGAAATACCCAATGACCGCCGAGTTGGTAAAGCTGGGACTTTTTTTAGGGTCTAGCGATTTCAGCGCCGGAACCGGCTCCAATAGCGCTTCGCAATCAATAAGGGACGGCTTAGGATGGAATCCGGCCGCAATGTTTTGGAGCCCCCTTCCCACTGCCTCCAAGTCAAAATCTGACAGCTCTGAGTCCCTGAAATCCGGTAATTGAACCTGTAATTGCCGACGAATCCATTCTGACATTGCCCGGTTAAACTGGGCGGGAAGGGAAACCTTTTGTTTTTCGGCGCGACCAATTAGGACTCGGCCCTGGCGCCGATAATCGAATTGGATAGAGATGGGCCAAAGGAAGATGGGAGCGAGAATGTCACTCTCACCCGCGGCAGCGTAGAGGAGAGGAAAACCAAGCCAGAGAGCGTGCCGACCGGTTTCGCGTTTAACAAGTTCTGCATCGCGGCTCATCCTTTCGAGCGTCTTGTGAAGCCGTAGATGCTCCTGAGCAATTCGGTCGTCCATGTTTTCTTCGGAATGGTCTGGTACTCCGAAAAGAGAATCCGCTTTCTCCGATTTGGCTTCTTTGAGCGCCCGCAAATCTAGTTGCACCTCCACCGTTCCTGTTCCGTCAATCAGCCCTTCAATTAAATCATTGGACAGCCCTGGGGTTACCTGCTCCAGTCGATAACAGTCGAGTAACCGTCCAGTTCTTGAAACCCTTGTTCTCAGGAGAGGGCTTTGGCTAATCGCTCCAATTAGCCGCTGAATGAACTTATCCAGGACAGCTTTGTGCCTCCCCGGTGGCTTTTTCCCTGGTGGGCTGGTCATGGTGAACCATAGAAAAAGAGGAGCGTCGACCAATTCGGCCAGTATAAATCGGCAACCAGCGGTTGTCAAAAATCACGAGGGATCGACGGCAAGTGCCCATGATCCTCACGTTTGAAACTGGCGATCGAGTGTTTTACTACCCTGAGTGCATCCGGTGCTCGCCAGGGCCAGGATCGCCGCCTTCAGGTACGGCGGAAGCGTGGGCCAAGCGTTGCCAAGCCGTACCAAATCCGGGTCGATTGGAAACGGTTCCCTAGGGCGTTTGGTCAAGGCGCGGTCCGGGCGCCCGGGGCATTTGCCGTAAGTCTTTTTGGCATTGGTTAGTTGCGACTCGTTACAATCAGACTCTGGATCTGATCCGTCTAGTCTAGAGCCAAGGGATCATGCTTCCCGTAGGGGGGTCCTCCTGCTTCGCTTCCCTGACGTTGAACCACCGGGGTTGAAGTCGCGCTCCGCAGGCCGATAGAATCACGGAAAATCGGGACGGCTTCCCAAGCCAGCCACGCGGGGAGCTAAGTGGACCGGGTAGGCGATTGCGGTTCGGCCCTCACCTTCCCGCAACCGCTGCCCGGACCGGCCCGAACGAAAAGTGAGAGCCCTCTGTGCCACCCTCAATCCCCGGACATATTCATCATGCCAGTTTACACGCCCATTTTCTTCTGAACCACCTTGCGGGTCTTCAGAATGACCTGAAGTTCTCACAACTACCCTCGGACAGTGACAATTGGTTCAAGGGGTGCCAAGCTTCGATCTTTTTTCTTTGCTCGGCGCGATGCGTCAGGAAATTAGTATGACCGCTTCGGCGCGGGATTCGAAGGCAGCCGGCCAGATGGAGGCGCCGACTTTATGGGCCAAGGAACTGTTGCGCCAATTCCAAGAGAAATGGGCAGAATGCCCCCCGAGCGCTGTGCACCTGATAGCATTGGACGAGCCAAAGTACACGCCGCTTGGGCTTAGCTCCGAAACCACAGCCCCGCCCGGCTCATTAACCATGTGGCTCGTGCCGCCAGAAGATGCGACAGACTCGGAGGTTGCAGAATTCCTGACCACACTTCCTGAACCCGTGAGAAAGAAATGCAAGTTTAGCAGATCATCGGAACGTGCGACGATTTTCGAACGACTCCCTGTCCAGGCGCGTCGAGCATCCTTCGTGATGGACCATGGTATCGGGAGATTCTGCATCAACAACGAGGTTTCAGAGCACGCATGTTTCTTGCTTGGCATAGGGGCGAAGGCGCATTTGGCCCATGATTTCCAAAAGTTGGCAAGACAGGCCGGGGCTCTGGTGGCCGGAGTGTCCCTCAAGGGAATAGCATTCCACTGCTATGACGATCCGATCATGAATTGGTTCGGTTATCTCCTCTGGGGTCTTAGTGACTCTAAGTTTGTTTCGCGGGGGGCCGACCACTGGTCAATTGAAAACGTCTTCGCTGCCTCCGTTGAAATGCTGAAACGCTTTGTGGCATCCGCCGACGCGAGACCGGAAGATCAATTACCCATTCTCCGCGGTAAGGAAATCCCCTCAGGTGCTTCCGTTGTGGCTCAGGTTCAGGCCCAAGCGACGAATGAGCCTCTAATCGGCGACTTGGAGAGGCAGCAAGCAGAGGAAGCACCCGCCGAGAAATGGGAGTTCATACCCGGTGGTTTCATTTATAGGCGCAAGCAATACGATCTGAGCGGACAGCCCTTGCGTTTGCTGCAATGTTTTGCTTCTGCCCGGTTTAGGACTTTGACCCATCAACAAATTATTGAGGGCGTATGGGGGGATGCTTACTCTCCTTCCGACGGTCGAGTCCGGGGGCTTGTATCTGAACTGCGAAATGCCCTTCGGGAGCTTCTAAATCTCTGTTCTGATCCCCTACCTTCTGTAGGCGCGTCGGCCTGGCGCCTCGAACTGCGGTAATCAAGCGACCACGAAAAACGAGCGCAAAACGAGCGCCCTGCGCGCAGGCAGCGAGCGCGGGCCTGATAGTCTGCAATCATGAACTCAACGACCCAGCTGCCAGCGCCGGAAACGGTCTTGCGCCAAATTGCCGCTCTCCAGGAAGAACTTGCCGCGCTCCGTCGCTTACTACGCGCAGCACAGGCCGCTCAAAAAGCGGAAAAGGCCCGCCGTCGCCGGCAGCAAGCCAGACAGGAGGGCAGCCGTGCCGACCAATGATGTCGCCGCCACGTCATCCCCGACAGGCTTGAAGCCACTTTTGCTGACGGCGCGCCAGGCGGCTGCCTAGAGGCCAAAGAAAACCTGGAACGCCCGGGAGTTTCGGTCCGTTACTTCCGGCCCGAAAGAAAGGGGACGGTTAATGCAAAGTGATGTCAGTTCAATGCTTTTTCCGCCGGCGACAGCTGAATAGGAGGCCGAATGCAGAAGGCGAAGAGAGTCGGCGAAATGCAAGTAGCTCTGCATTTCCCTGATTGGCCTGAAGCCCCGAGACGCCCCTGTTTTGCTCATGATGTATCGGTAATGGGAGGCTAATCATGGATGACGGGCAGATGCGGCTGCCTGAAAGTCAGGAACAGGGATTCTCGCCGTTGCTGGTCGGCGCCAAGAGGGCGGCTGCCATGTGCGGCAAGTCCCTCCGAACTTGGCGAACCTGGGACGCCCTCGGACTGATCCCGCGGCCCGTTCGCATCAAACGCTCCACACTTTGGCGCTTGGACGAGCTAAAAGCATGGGCCGCGGCGGGTTGCCCGCGCCGACCAGAATGGGAGGCGCGGCAATGACCAGTCCCAACCACCACAACGGCAAGATGGGCGTCGAGCTGGCCAGCCGACTTGGGCTCCAAATCAGCCGCAGGGAGGGGCACGACCTCGCAGGGCCTTGCATTGCCTGCAGGTCGAGCGATGCATTTCGGCTTCACCAACAAACCGGTGTCGGCCACTGCTATTCCTGCCAAGGCAAATGGTCGCCGTTCCAGGTCGCGGAGACAGTCCTCGGGGATCGCGAGCGAGCAAAGGCATTATTCGTGGAGCTGGGTATATTCCAACCCAAAGGGAATGGTGTCCCCGGCCCTGGCGATCCCATCGAAATCATTGCCAGGCAGAAAGGGATCACGACCGAGTCGCTGCTGGCGTTTGGCGCCCAAGCGATCTCGGCCACCGCCATCAGACTTCCCGCTTACGGCCCGGATGGCAAGCCATGTACGACATTCACTATGACGGTAAAGGGAGGCAAAGGACTTTTTGCAAAGGGCAAGCCAGCCGGGCTCTTTTTTCCTCACATCGAAGGCAAGGTTCGCCTGCCGCGACCTGGCGAAATCTGGCATCCCGTCGAGGGACCGAAGGACGCCGCAGCTCTTCATGGTGTCGGCCTTTTGGCCTGCGGCATGAACACGTGCCGTTTGGCAGTGAAGTTTGCTCGGCTCTTCGTCGGAGTTGAAATCGTCCTAATCCCTGACCGTGACCGGGCAGGTGAGGAAGGAAGTGAATTCTCCGCGCGGGTCTTGCGTGGCGTAGCCAAGTCAGTGCGGATTGCAGTATTGCCGGCCGAGTTCAAAGAAAGCAAGGGTGTGGATGTCCGCGACGTGCTGCGCCGCCCTGGTGGGCGAGAACAGGTCTTGCAGGCCATCGCCGACGCCCGTAAGCCAGATGGCTGGGACGACATAAAAACTGAAACCGAGGCGGCTGCTTCGGCATTTGCCGCCGCTGAAATCTCACTTGCCGAAGGAGTCCTCCTCAAACTGGAGGTGTGGCCGGCGGGCCGGGAACCGCAGCGCTTGGTAGTGGCGACCCGGGGTGATATTCAACACCGCGACCGGCTCAACACCGACAGCAGTACCTCGCGAGAGCGATTCATCAAGAAGTTGGCGACGAAGATCGGCATCGAACGTGACATGCTGGCGCCGCTGATCGAGGTTCAGCTCACGAAACTGGCTAATGAGATCGACGAGAAGAATCCTGCGCCCGCAAGTCAGGCCGAAGTCGAGGCACAAAGCCAAGCAACCCTGGCCGCGAATATGGCCGCCGGTTGGGAGCTGTGGCACACGCCGGCCAACGAGGCCTACGCGACCTTCATGGTCGATGAGCACAAGGAAAACTGGCCCGTGCGTTCCCGGACCTTCAGACGGTTCGTGACGAAGCAATACTTCGACCAGCACAGCAAGGCCATAAACACCGAGGCACTGGCGGCGGCTGTGAATTTGCTGGAGGCCAAGGCCCTTTTTGAGGGCCAGGAGGACCCCGTTTTCGTCCGTCTTGCGGAACATGAGGGGAACATCTATCTCGACCTTTGCAATCACACCTGGCAGGTCGTCCAGATAACGCCAAAAGGATGGAAGGTCGTCGATGATTCGCCAATTCGATTTCGCCGGTCGCGCGGCATGCTACCCCTACCCACTCCCGAACCTGGCGGCAGCGTGGACCAGTTGCAGGACTTCCTTAACCTCGACGAAATCGCATGGAGAATGGTTATCGCATGGCTCGTTGCCACGCTGCGTCCACGAGGGCCGTATCCAATTCTCGCTCTCTTCGGCGAGCAAGGTTCGGGTAAGAGCATGACTGCCCGGTTGCTCCGAGAGCTGACCGATCCAAACACGGCACCGCTACGGGCGGAGCCGAAAGACGGCCGCGACCTGATGATCGCCGCCAACAACTCGTGGTGCCTGGCATTCGACAATTTGTCGCACATTCCGCCGTGGTTGTCCGATGCCCTGTGTCGACTCAGCTCCGGCGGTGGATTCGCCACGCGGGAACTCTTCACGGACCAGGAGGAGGTCATCTTCGACTCGCAACGTCCTGTGCTGCTAACGAGCATCGAGGAAGTTGTCACGCGATCCGACCTCCTCGACCGAGGTCTGATCGTTTGGCTTCTCGCGATTCCCGGAGAACGCCGACGTTCCGAAGCAGAACTCTTCGAGGCGTTTCGGAGGGCCCGTCCGCAGATCCTCGGGGCGCTGCTCGATGCCGTGGCGGTTGCACTTCACCGCTTGCCTTTAACCAAGCTACCCAGCCTTCCTCGCATGGCGGATTTTGCCCTTTGGGCGACGGCCGCAGAGACAGCATTTGGATGGCCCAACGGCACTTTCCTGGCGGCATATCAGGGCAACTGTGCGTCCGCCAACGAGGTGGCCCTTGAAGCATCAATGATCGCCCATCCACTACTGGAAATCTTGGAACAACAGGGCCGGTGGGAGGCCTCCTCTGAAGAGTTGCTAAAGGCATTGGAAGACCGCGTGACCGAACAGGTTCGCCGGGCGAAAGCGTGGCCAAAGGGTCCTCGAGCACTCTCAGGACAGCTGAAACGATTGGCCCCCAATCTCCGGAAGCTCGGATGGGATGCGGATCGGGATCGAAGCTCAAAGAGAAGGTTTTGGATTATCAGCCGTCGGGATGACGGTAGGGGATCTCAACCGTCATCCGAACCGTCACAGCAAGCGGAATGGTCGATGCCATCCGATGCAGATTGCTGCGGGCCGATTGAGAATGACGCAAATGACGCAAATGACGGTACTGCCGGCGAACCCTGGAACCCGGACCGCTACTGATCATCCTTGGGGCAAGATTTTGCGACCAGGGCCTTGAGTTCTGTCGGGAAACGAGCAACTGTGGTCCTCGCGCAACGGAGATCCGTCGCGGGGAATAACAATGGCGAGCCTGTACAAGAAACCGATCACCGTGACCGACCTCAAGACTGGGGAGAAGATCAAGTCCCGGTCGAAGAAGTGGTGGGGGCGGTTTCGGGATGAAAACGGGACTGAGCATCGCGTTCCCCTCGCCTCCGACAAAGGCGCCGCCCAGGCGATGCTGAACGAACTGGTTCGGAAGGTGGAGCGACGGGCGGCAGGCGTTGGCGACCCCTTCGACCACCATTCGAGAGCGGCCGCTCCAAGCCCATCTTGACGATTTCGCTGCCTACCTCGCCAACAAGGGATCCACCGCGGACTACGTGAACACTACCAAGCAGCGCGTCCAGTCGGTTATCGAGGCTTGCAAGTTCGTACTGATCGACGATCTTTCCGCAAGCCGCGTTCAAGAATACCTCGCCCAGCTCCGAGCCAAGAACAAAAGTATTGCCAGCAGTAACCATTACCTTCGGGCGATCAAGATGTTTTCCCGCTGGCTGGTACGGGACAGCCGGACGGCTGATGACCGACTTGCCCACTTGTCCAAGATGAATACGGAAACCGATCGCCGGCGAATTCGCCGCCCATTGACCATGCAAGAATTTCAAATGCTTCTGGAGTCTGCTGAGTCAGGTCCCCCTATCCAAAACATTTCCGGCTCGGATCGCGCCGTACTTTATATCGTCGGGGCCTACACCGGCTTCCGCCGCAAAGAGATCGCCTCGATCTATCCTCACTCGTTTGATTTTGATTCGGAGCCGCCAATTTTGACCATCGAGGCGGCCTATTCGAAGCACCGCCGAACCGATGTCATCCCACTGCGGCGAGATTTTGCGGAGCGGATTCGGGCCTGGATCACGAGCAAGAGTGGCTCCGGGCACGGACGTCCGCTGTTTGATGTGGCCGAGAAACGGACGGCCGAGATGATCAAGAAGGACCTGGAGCGGGTTGGTGTCCCCTATGTAAATGAACGCGGGCATTACGCGGACTTCCACGCTTTGCGGAAGACCTTCATCACCAATCTCTCGCGAGCAGGTGTCCCACCCAAAACGACCCAAATGCTGGCCCGACATTCGGACATCAACCTCACGATGAATGTGTACACCGCGTTGGGAATGCTGGATCAGGCCGCGGCGGTTGAGGCCCTTCCCGCGATACCTTCCGACAACCGGGGAGATGAGGCGGAGGATCTCCGGGCGACGGGCACGGAAGGTCCAACTGGTAGGAATGACGGCTCCCAAAAGGTGCCCGCAGTGGTGCCGTCAGGTGCCGAAAATGGTGCCATTCTGCCTGCATCGTCCGCGTTACAAATTGCACCAGATTGCACCGAAATGGCCAATGGCCATGGATCAACAAACGGGCCAAGGGACCCAAAGAACTCCGAAGAAAATGGCGCTTCTTGCGCTGCTTTGCATCAAAACAAATCGAATTGCATCGACCAATGCGCGAGGGGAGAGTCGAACTCCCACCCCTTTCGGGACTGGATCCTAAGTCCAGCGCGTCTGCCAATTCCGCCACTCGCGCTCTCAAGAATAAATTGTACACCAATTGCGCTCGACTTTTGAACCATCGGGATGAGAAGACGCTTATGAGGTAGGGGTTCGGATTTGCTTTGACTAGAAACCGCCGCCCGCGGCGACTCCGCGGCCCATGTTTTGCAGTTGGAAGACGGTCCGGGCGCCCAGGTAGGTGACGCCGAAGATTCGCTCCATGGGAGTGACAATCTTGGTGACGAGACCGTCGAGCGAAATCAAACAATCGGATTCAATGTAAATGCGATCGCCGGGAAAGAGTTGGTAATTGGTCCGCACTAAACCGTCCTGAGTAATCGCTTTCCAGTCGACCGGCATGGTTTGAACCGTGTCGTCCGGGGCCGGACGAGCGACCCAAATTTTCTTTTTGGAAGCGACCGTCGGCAGACCGCCGATCTGGCCGATGGCGTCCAGCACCGTTTCGTTGCCCGTGAAGGGCAGGGGGTACACCTGCTGACCAAATCCCCCGCCGTCGGCAATGATGTAAATTCGTTTGCTATTATAGGCGAAGATATCCACGTTGAGCTTAACGTTCTTGATGTACTGCGAGAGTTTTTCCTTGATGGCGGCTCGGGCCTCATCCAGCGTCATGCCTCCCACGCGAACCGATCCATAGGTACCGAGGTTGATGGTTCCATCCGGACGAACCAGGTGTTCGCCTTGAACCGGCTGATCGGGAAGACTGGGAATGGCTTCGACGAGCAAGATATCCGGCGGCTCAATGATGTAGTTGGGGATGAAGATTTTGGAAAGCTCTCGAGGCACATCACCGCCAATCGATCCTGGGGCAGCGCAGGCGAGATGCGACGGCGGCAATTCCGGAGCCGCCGTTGGGCCGCCGGTTATAGCTTCTTGTTTCATGATGGCCGGACTTCGATTGTCAATGCTCCGAGCCGGACCCTCCATCGGCGGAATGGGTGGGAGTCCGCTCACTTCGTTGTCCTTGGCGCTGACGAGTCGAATCGGGGAAGGTTGAGGCTTTGCTTTCGCCTGGAAGAAATCGGCCGGCATGCTGCTCTTGGGCGTCGTGTTCGGCAAGCTCTGGCAGCCGACCAGCGATAGAAAGCCAAGCAGCCCGAATACAATTGGGTTGGCTCGACTGTTCATAGGCAATTTCCCTAGCTCAGTCTCCCGTTCCTCGTCTTCGTGTCCGCTTGATTGGTGCCGGAAGCAATCCGCCTAACCTCTCGCTAAGCGCTATCCCTTATAGTCGGAACACGCGGCAAAGGTGGTTGAGCCGTTTTTGAGGAAAGAACCTGAAATGCGGGAGAGAGGAAACAATTCTGACCGGGAGGATCGGCGGAATATACAAGTTCCCTAAAGTTTTGCGCCGGCGGAGTAAAAGAGGGCGAATTGACAGATTGCGCCTTCCCTGGATACTTTGATAGAACGTCGTCTTGGGCTGAACTCAGCAGCATTCGACGGAAAGATGGGATGGTTGGGAAAAAGGTAGGGGAAATAATGCCTTTGCGTCAAGCAGGAGTTTGAGGCGCTTCCGGTTCCATTGATTACCGGCAAGCCGGGTAATCGAATGAAGTTTTGGCGGTCTCTCGGTTCAGCACATGCGTCAGAACAGGTCGCGGAGACCAGACTTGGGGAGGCCTAAGGACATGCCCCTCTTACCGCCAGAAGCATTTGTCTGGCCGGAGGATTTATTATCGCAGCCGTTGCCGGAAGGGGAAGGGATCCGGTGGTGGGCGTTGCACTCCCGGCCGCGAGCGGAAAAAGCGCTGGCGCGCCATTTCCTGGGTCGGCGGCTATCGTTTTTTCTCCCGCTCGCCAAGAAGCGCTGGCGGAACCGCGGGCGATTGTTGACCTCCACGTCGCCACTTTTTCCTGGCTACATCTTTTTGTTGGGGGACGAAAGCGCGCGGGTCAACGCTTTGACGACGAACCAAGTGGCTCACTGCATTCGGGTGGAGGATCAACAGCAGTTGCATGAGGACCTGGCGCGCATCCATCGCCTCATGTTATCCGGCGAACCGCTCACTCCGGAAGAACGGCTTCAGCCGGGGGATTGGGTGGAAATCACCGGCGGACCTTTGGAGGGACTCCAAGGCAAGGTCATTCGCCGCGGCAAACAACTGCGGCTTTTTGTGGAAGTCCAATTTCTTCAGCGAGGCGCTTCCGTGGAAATCGACAGTTCCATGATCCGACCGGTGGAAGGCCCTTCGAGGGAATAAGACCGGGCCAACCTCCGCCGGGAGAATGCAACAGCACCGAGAAAAATCACAATTTGATCGGTTTCCTTGTCCGCTTTCCTAAACGAGAGCGATGAGACCCAATGGGGACGAGGCCGATCTGCGGATCATTGACACTGTTTGATTGCTGCCCATCGACGACGTAAAGGCTTGTAGAACAATGATTTGTGTCGAGTCACTTATGGTTACCCACCGGCACGGAGTGCGCGCTGGATGGCACTTTTCGCAATTCACCGAGGCTGGAGCGTTTGGTTATGAGCGAAAATTAAACTATGTTTCATTGTGGCATAGCAGCTAGGAGAATCATCCCCGATGATCGCCCCAGATAAAGAAGAGCCCAATTCGAACAATCCGTTGCAGCCCGTAAGCGGAACCCCAAATAATTTGCCGAGCTCCAGAAGCCAAGACGGTCGAATCACTCTTGGCCGAGAGAACTTGCCCGGCCCTCAGCGGCTGCCGCGCACCCCAGACGCAGTCTCCCTACTGCAAGCGTTTCGTCATCGCTGGGTGCTGGGGCTAAGTCTGAGTCTCATGGCGGGGATCGTGGCGGCCGCGGCCACGTGGTATTGGTTGCCGCGAGCCAAGACTCAGTATCGAGCTTACGCGCTCTTACGAATTGCGGCCGCTCCTCAGCGAGTGGCCTTTCCTACCACCATCGAAGATAAAGGCGATTTCTTGGTCTATCGGCAGACCCAAGCCGAATTGATGCGCAGCCGATTCGTGCTCCGCTCGGCCCTCAACCACTACGAGCATGAACGTGAACAGCTTTTGAAAAAAGATCCCCAGGCGGGGGCGATTGTTCCTTCATTCAAAGATTCCGACCCCGCCAAAGAAAAGGAAAAACGCGAACCAGTGGTTCATTGGCTGGAAAGCGAGCTGAAGGCGGATTTCCTGGGAAATTCCGAAATCCTGTCCCTTTCGCTCACGGGCGACAA
>Ga0207070_1011_pt2 | contig 30426 bp, 27 predicted proteins | sample Alteio_BWMinHeat_92_FD_153591 | JGI IMG/M metagenome (GOLD analysis project Ga0207070, IMG submission 153591) | Enriched cells from forest soil in Barre Woods Harvard Forest LTER site, Petersham, Massachusetts, United States -... | ecosystem: Environmental > Terrestrial > Soil > Temperate forest >...
GTTAGGAACATGTGCCCCGGTTTGTGGGTGATGAGAAGAGGCGGTTTGACTTCCATGGCGACGGCTTGGGGAGTGACGCCGCAGGCCCAAAAGACGGGCACCTCGCCGGTTTTGATGGTCACCGGATCGCCAAAATCCGGCCGCATGAGATCACTGATGCCGATGGTCCCGGGATTCCCAGAATGCACCGGTGCTCCATGAGCCCGGGGAAAACGCGCACAGACGCGCGAGGCTTGAAGCGCTTGATGAGGAGTCATGGGCCGCATGGACACGACCATCGGGCCATGAAAAACGCCGGCGGGCCGGCAGTGAATATTCGTCCGAAACATCGGCACATTGACGCCGGCTTCAATATGACGAACCGGCAACCCGGCCTGAAGCAGCGCGTTTTCAAACGTGAAGGAGCAGCCGATGAGAAAGCCCACCAAGTCATCTCGCCAATAACTCGTCAAGTCGGTGGGTTCATCAGCGAGCGCGCCATTCTTGTAGACTCGGTAGCGCGGCACGTCGGTCCGAATGTCAGCGCCGGGCGCAATCAGTCGCGGTCCGGGATCGCCAGGCTCGGTCACGTCCAGCAAAGGGCACGGCTTCGGATTGCGCTGACAGAAGAGCAGAAAATCGAAAGCCAACTCCTTGGGCACGATCACCAAGTTCGCTTGGACAAATCCCAAAGCCAATCCCGCCGTAGGGCCTGTCAGCTCACCCGCGCGCGCTTTCTTCCGCACCTCCGCTCCGGTGGCATGAATCAAGGAACTCGCTGCCTCATCTTGACCTGGCATGAAATCAGTTTCGAGGGTCGCCAGTGAAGTTTCAAGGGGAAGGTGCGCCTGAAATCGAATTCCCGAGCTAGAATCGAGTGAGGTTTTTCGAGGGCACACCCCGATAGAGATTTCATCATGCCCGGCATGCAGAAGTGTCCCAAGTTGGAAGTGCTCCAGCAATTCTCCCTGGGTCAACTCTCGCACGGGGATGCCTGGCCATTGCACCGCCATTTGATTCGCTGCAAGTTATGCACGCAAACCGTCAATGAGCTCAAGGATGCGGCTCGCTTGATCACCTCGGCATCCATGATATCCGAGGTTCGTCCGCTGGAACCTTCGGCGCTGGTGCCCACGGTAGCCGCCATGCCGGCGGCAGCTTCCGAACCGGTTCCTCTCCCGGAGCCGGTCGCGTCACCTTCGCCCTCGTCGTCCAAGTCGGGTCAAGCCTGGAAAGGAATCCTGGAAGCTCTGCGCCCGGCCCAACAAGAGAACGAATTGGGGCGACTTGGCGACTACCGAATTTTGCAAATGCTCGGCGCGGGCGGCATGGGCGTCGTCTTTAAAGCCGATGATATCAAGCTCAATCGATTGGTCGCTCTCAAGGTGATGAAGCCCGATCAGGTTTCCGATGCCGTCGCCCGCCAGCGATTCGTAGCCGAGGGCCGATCCGCCGCTTGCATCGAGAGTGACTATGTCGTCACGATTTATCAGGTGGGAGAGGATAACGGCTTGCCGTTCATGGCCATGCAATTCTTGGAAGGCGAACCACTGGATCGCCTGATCAAGCGACAGGGAAAATTGCCGCCCGCACATATCATCCGCATCGGTCGGGACGTGGCGATGGGATTGCAAGCTGCCCACGATCGTGGCCTGATTCATCGCGACATCAAGCCCGGCAACATTTGGCTGGAGTCCGATACCCATCGCGCCAAGATTCTCGATTTCGGTCTTGTCCGCCAAACCGGAGAGCACTATCAGCATCTCACCCGCACGGGTTTTGTCATGGGAACTCCCGGCTACATGTCACCGGAGCAAGCTCGCGGCGTCAAAGTGGATGGGCGCACTGATTTATTCAGCCTTGGCTCGGTGCTCTATGAGATGTGCACCGGCCGGGAGCCGTTCATAGGCTCGGACATGATGGCCACGCTTATGGCTCTGGCGTTGGAATCCCCTCCGCCTATCCGTTTGTTAAATGCGGAGATTCCGCCGGCACTGGCGGAATTGGTGACCTGGCTGTTGGCCAAGAGTGCCGAAGATCGACCGCGTTCGGCACGGGTCGTCGCAGATTCGTTGGCCAAGATGCAGGCAAATCCGGCCGCAGGTCCGGTGTCCACGCCTGCCCCGAAACCATTTTCATTTCCCACTGGAGGCTATCCTACTCCACTGCCGGAATCGCCAACCATCAAAGCCGGCTCCAGCCCTTTGTTTGTCGCGAGCGTGGCCGTCATTCTCTTCATCCTCATCGCCCTCTTCATTTTCCCGAGCTTCTCGGTCGCTCCCAACGACACCATCCAGGGCCGGGCAAGTCATGAGCCGAGTGCTTCAGGGCGGAAATAAGGGGCAAACAATATCGTTAACTACCCTAACTCCGGCCCAGAACTGGCCCAGATGTGGTCGGTCCGTTCGGTAACTGGAGGACCACGACGCATTCGTATGAGTCGGCGCTGGACATTGAGGCCTGATCGCTCAGCCAAGTTGGCCGCGGCATTGTTTTGCACTGGAATATCGACATAAACCAGTTTCCCGACAAAACGGCTGAGAGCTTCCGCTAAGAGAACACTTCCGATCCCGCGCCTTCCCAGACAGGGACCTATTTGCCAGGCCCGCGTTCCAGGTCTGCAAGCTAGAAAGCCGGCAATGGTCTCAGCCGATCGAATCGCACGAATTTGCTCTGACTGCTCGGCGAAGAGTCGGGATAAAAACTTGCTTCGGTCGGCGCCCGTGATGAGCTGATCCATCTGGAAAAGAAGAGCGTAATCCTGAGGCTGGATATGGTCTACCTTTTCGTGGAGCGGAGTCGCGGGTTGTGGAGTCCCCTCGAATCGTGCCAGGCTGTATTCCACGTCAAACCCCAGCTTCTTATAGAGCGGCTCTCCTAAAGGCGTAGCATCGAGCCGCACAGTTGATACCCAGGAATCGTCCAAGAAGCCGAGCGCGTGCGACATGAGCGCCTTTCCGATTCCACGAGCGCGAAAGTCGGGATCGACGAGGACCATGGCGATCCATGCCACGTGGCCGAAGATGCAAGTGACCGTGGTGCCGACGAGCCGGCCATCCCAGTCGGCGACAAAGCAGCCGGTCGGCTCCATCTCAAGAAACCGCCGCCAATCCGCCTCGGTCTGATTCCACCCGGCTTGCTCCTTGAGAAGCATTGCCAAATCGAGATCATCGAGTGTCATGGCCCTGATGTGGAGCATGAATTCCTCGAAAGCCCGCGGACGGCCGTCCGTGGGCTTTAGCAAAATCATGTCTAAGGCACTTGCACCATGCCGGTTATTCGCTGCCCGCTTTTGCAGACATCCATAACCCGGCCATTCTCATCGAGTGCCAAATGAAAACGATCCTTGCCCTGAATGCGATGAAGCGAGAGATGATAGTCACGACTACTGGCGGCCAGGTAGCCGAGCTGCTCGGGTTGGTAAGGAGTGCGCAATTTGCCCCATGAGCCGTCGCCCAAGTAAAGGACGCCGTTCTTGTCGGAAAAGCCCTCGAGCAACGGCTTGGTCCGTTTAAACGTGTGGTCGTGATGTTCCAGTACTACCGGGACGCGATACTTCTCAAAAATCGGCACCCAATGTTTGCGATTGGCTTCGCCAGTGCCCTCTTTACCCGCAACTCCTAAGGCTCGTCGGAAAGAGGGATAGGCGGGCACATGATTGACGACAAAGACATTGGGATGGTCGACGCGCTCTTTGAGCGCATGCTCTAACCAATCGGCTTGTTCTCCGCCAATCGGGCTGGTGTGGCCGGTGTCGAGCAAAACAAGACTCAAATAATCGCCGAAATCCAGCGTCGCATAGCCGGTGTCTGGATAGAGACCGTCAAAGAGCGCATAGAAGAAGGGAGCTTTGGCCCGCGGCTTCTTGTACCCACCATCGACTTCGTGATTGCCAATGCCGGCGATGAGAGGAATTAATCGGCCGTCGCGCGCCACCATGTGTTTGCTGTAATTGCGCAAAAACGCCAAGTTGATTTCCACCGACTTGCCGTTCTCGTAAGCCAGGTCGCCACCAATCAGCGCGAACATGGGGTCCTGCCGAGCGGCCTGGATATTGTTGGCAATGGTGTGAAGGTTGACGCCGCAATCGCCTCCGGAAATGAAGTGAATGGGATTCGTCGCTTTGGCCGGCATCGTCCGAAACCGGTATATCGGCGACAACTTGCCGATTCGAAATTGGTAATCCGTCCCGGGACTGAGCCCGGTCAGCTCGCTGCGAAAAATCTTCAAGTCTGTCAGCGGGTACGGTTTTGCGGTGGAAGCCTGAGTTTGCCACTTCCCATTCTTGAGACTTGAATATGAAATGCTCGTGTCCGCGGTTTCGCCCTTAGCACTGACCCATTGCACGGTAATGGTCGAGGTGGGATCTCGCTGCCAAGTAAGGAACAAGGTGTTCGGCTGAAAAGGAGCGATTTCGGCGGATGGGGCGGGGAACGGGGTTGAGACATCGGCCGGCGGAGCGACTTTTTCTTGCCCGTACGATGGCCCCAGGGCCAAGCCGGCCAGCGATGAGCCCAGGAACCCGCGGCGAGTTAAGTTCATGGCGATTGATCCTAATGTAGTGCGAGCTTGCAATGAGCTTGCGATCTTTTTTCGGAAGGCAGGTCGGTATGCGGATGCTGTATTGTCGCAAGTTGCTGATTAGGATTGCAAGAAAAATGCGTGAAATTGGTGTTTACGGCTCCTACTAAAAAGCGATGTCATTTAGCTGCGGGATTTTGACCGCGCGGAGCAAGCTCCGCGGCTAAATGTGCCTGCAAAACTTTCAGCGGCTTGAAGTAATCGTCATCCGACAAGCCGTCCACCGTGGCGGTCGGTAAGCCGCTAACCCCGTCCACCAATGGACCCTTTTCAACCATGACTTCTAATGTTGCCTTTTCTCTTTCCGAGTCAAATAAATCTTCTTCGAGGGAAACGCCCCGGAGTATTCTCACTCCCGCCGCGAGACCATAGGCCCCCCAATTGCTAACGCCGCACACGATGAGATGATCGGTCGGAATGCGACAAGCTACCAGCCCGCCGTTGGGGATATTTCGGCGGATGACCGACCAGGGAATCTTGCCCATGCCGATTTCATTGCCGCCGTCGCCGATGCCGATGGTGACGATCCCACGTTCTTGCCGGGCGGCGACTTCGAAAAGCCGATGAGCGGGGCTCATGCTGGCCGTGATGTCGCGTCCGCGCATGGTGTGACAGCGGTCGTGATGCTCCGCGAGCACTTCGGCCAGGAACTGCTGAACGTCCGCGATGCTGCTTCCCGGTTGCGATTGCAGCGACTCGGGAGTGAAGCTGGGACCGACTCGCTCCAGGGCTATCAAGTGGGTGAGCGATCCGGCTCTTTCGGCGAAAGTATCCCAGTAATCGGTAAGCGACATGGGGCCGGCCTGATCTACCGATGGAAACACGACCAGAGGCACCGTTTTTCTCAAGCCCGTGGCCCCGAGGCCGATTTCGAGCGCCCTCTGGCAGAATGAGTCCGTCGCCAAGACAACCTTAATTCCCAGTGGAGTCAGCGCGCGGGCCAATAAGAGCGCGCCGAGCGGGCCGTCCGTTTCGCCGCTAGGCGGATCGGCGTGCGGAATGTAAAAGCCGGTGACGATCGCCACTCGAGCATCGGGAGTCGACGCCAAACTCCGGCAGGCCGCCGCAAAATCTTCGGCGCATGCCGTAATGAGATTGCTCGTTGGGTCTGTCCGGAGGCCGCGATTGCCAATGTCTTCTTGAATGATGTCGCGAATGGATTCTAGCGATCCCTCGGCCATTTGGGACTCTCCTGAAATAGAGACGCGAAGCGCCGCCAGGAGACTGGCAGGGGCGCCGTCAGCGAAACCGGTTCGCCGCGAACCGGGTGGACGAAAGTCAGACTACGCGCATGCAGGGCGATGTGGTCAAACGGATGGGACGAGCCGTACTTCCGATCTCCGAAAATCGGATGGCCTTGGTGAGCCAGTTGCACGCGTAGCTGGTGCGTCCTTCCGGTTCGGGGCCGGATTTCAAGCCAGGTCAAGCCATCGGCATAGGCCTGCTGCTCATATCGAAGCGAAGCTTCCCGCGCTCCGGCAACTTCGGGATCAACCACCATGACTCGACCCGTAGATTCATTCTTTTTCAACCAATCCCGAAGCTCGCCGGAGGATTTCCCCATCCGGCCTTCGACCACCGCCCAATAAACCTTTTCCACGGTTCCCTGGCGAAATTGTTCCGCCAGTCGTGCGGCCGCTTTACTTGTTCGAGCGAATAGCAGCACGCCGGAAACGACTCGGTCCAGGCGATGAACGATCCCCAAGAACACGTTGCCCGGTTTTTCGTATTTCTCTTTGAGATATTTTTTCACGGCCCGGTCAACGGTCTCTTCTTTTCCGGCGTAATGCGTGCTTAAACACCCGGCCGGCTTGGCCACCGCCAGGCAATGGTTGTCTTCGTACAAGATTTCCGGCAGCGGCAAGGACATGAAGACGGAGTTCCCCGCTTTGGCATCCTCGAGCGCAGCCTTCGAAAAGAGCTAACCGGTAAACAACTCGGAGATCGGCTCGGCATTCACTAAGGGAATGGATTGGCCATCTGGTCCTACCAATTCAGTCTTTGGATCAATGCCCAATCCGTGATAGATGGAGGCGGCGACTTCTTGAGGAGAAATCGGCCGATCTTTCGGCTCGGCGGCCATCGCGTCCGATGAGCCAATCACTTGCCCCCCCTGCACACCGGCGCCGGCAAACAGGATGGACCAGACACCGGGCCAATGATCGCGTCCGCCACGGGGATTCAAGTGGGGCGTTCGACCAAACTCTCCCATGGCAACCACCAGCGTTTGATCCAAGAGTCCGCGCTGGCCAAGGTCGTGCAGCAAGGTTGAGTAAGCGCGATCGAACATCGGGCAGAGCGTTTCTTTGTAATCCTCCAGTGTGGCCGGCAACGAGGCGCCGTCGGCGTGACAATCCCAGGTGATTTGGTTGAAGACGGTGTCGAACATGTTGACGGTGACGAGACGAACGCCACCTTCCACGAGTCGACGAGCCAACAAGCAGGATTGGCCGAAGGTGTTCAAGCCATATTGGCTTCTTAAGCTCTCACTTTCGGCGGTACCTTCGAGAGCCTTTTTGGCTTGAGGAGAAAAGACCGTGGCCAAACCGTGTTCAATATCGCTTTCTTGGCCATTTTCTTCCGTGCTTTCTTCTAAGCTGCATTGGGCTTGGTCCATCGCTCGAATCAAGGCGTGCGGATTCTCCCGAGCGAGGTCAAAGTGGCCGCGAAGGCGAACGATCGGGTCGCCGCTCTCGCCAAGGGGAAAAACAGGTTCATGTTCCTTGCCCAAGAAGCCGGCGGATTGGCCGTGACTCACGCTGACGCCGGTGCTGGCGATCGGACCGGGAAGAATAGCAAACGGTGGTGTGCCTGCGATTCGAGGCCCGCGAAGATGCGAAACCACGGCGCCATAATGCGGGAATTCTCGTCCCCCCTCAAAGAGCCGGCCGGTTTGCATGAGCTGATGGCCAGTCTCATGAATCGGCGCCGCCCGGTGATGCACCGAGCGCACGATCGCATACCGATCCGCCATCTGGGCCATGAGGGGAAAATTCTCGCTGATCTGAATGCCGACGACATTGGTCGTGATCGGTCGAAACGGCCCACGTACATTTGCCCGCGCTTCAGGTTTGGGATCCCAGGTCTCGAGTTGACTTGGCCCGCCTACCAGGAAAAGAAGAATGCAATTGACATCGGTCTTGCCGGACTCGAAACCCTGAAGCCGAGACCAATCGGCCAGGGAAAACCCGGCCGCTCCCGCCGTCAAAGCTCCCACGCGAAGAAAGTCACGGCGTGACAAACCATTACATTGCCTGACCCCTTTGGATGCCTCGAAGCTTAACATGTGTGTTTCCCCGTGGCAGGAATCATGATTGGGTGGGGTTCGCTCTGCTATGGTAACAGGGCCGGAGCGGGCTGCAAATCATTTTCATAATTCTACGGAACACCACTGGAAATGGGATTGGCATTTGTTAAGATACCATCGTAGGTCCAATCTCAGGCGAGGTTAGGCCAAAATCGGATTCACTTTTAGGGCGCTTTCGAGCGCGTCTTGCGCTTCCTGATGGAAGCCAATCCTGCTGGAAAGTTTGTGGCTTGCGGGAACAAACGGCGAATCTCGGCGAGAGCCGATTTCTAAAGCCAATTTTTGTTGGCATCGAGCACCTTTGGAGAGGAGACAACCTATGTCCGTCGCCCGTAGCGACGAGGGAGCCGGCAACATCACCCGGAAACGTCCCCAGCGGAGGCCGCCGCCCGACGTCAGCACGGCGACTCCGGCCCCTGTGGCATCCTCCGGACCCGCGGTTCGGTTGGATGACCTGTATCGTTTACCCATGCCCAAGCTTTTTGCTTTCGCGGAAAAAGAGGGCGTGGCCGAGCACACCGGCATGAACCGGGGCCAGCTCATCGCGGCCGTCGTGCGCCATCAGATCGAGCGCGGTCAAGTCGTTCGCGGCTCGGGCACCTTGGAGGTGCTTCCGGATGGATACGGTTTCCTCCGCAGCATGGCTCACAACTACCTGGCTTCACCCGAAGACATTTATGTTTCTCCCAGCCAAATTCGCCGGCTGGGCTTGAGGACGGGACTCATCGTCGAGGGACCCATTCGCCTTCCGGTCGAGGGGCAGGAAAACTTTGCCCTCATGCAAGTGGAAGCCGTCAACAGCCATCCACCCGAAGAGAAAGCCTCCAATGTCGTTTTCGAGGATCTGACTCCTCTGCATCCCGACCGCCGGCTGGTCTTGGAGACCGACGGTCAGGAACTGCCCATGCGCGTAGTGGATTTGGTCACGCCGATCGGCAAAGGTCAGCGTGGTTTGATTGTCTCGCCGCCGCGGGCCGGCAAGACCATCCTTCTGCAAAAGATCGCCTTGGCGCTCAAGAAGAACCATCCCGAGTGCTACCTCATCGTGTTGCTGGTCGACGAGCGGCCGGAGGAAGTCACCGATATGGTCCGAACCGTTTCCGGGCCGACGGCCGAGGTGGTCGCCAGCACGTTTGACGAGCCGTCTTCCGAGCACGTCCACGTCAGCGAAATTGCCTTGGAAAAAGCGAAACGGCTGGTGGAATACGGCAAAGATGTCGTCATCCTTCTCGATTCCATCACGCGCTTGGCGCGGGCCCACAACACCGAGGCGCCTTCAGGCGGCAAGCTCTTAAGCGGCGGTCTGGATTCGAACGCCATGCAGAAGCCCAAGCGTTTCTTCGGCGCCGCTCGCTGCATCGAGGAAGGCGGCAGCTTGACCATCCTCGCCACTGCCCTCATCGACACCGGCAGCCGAATGGATGAAGTCATCTTTGAGGAATTCAAGGGCACCGGCAACATGGAGCTGCATCTCGATCGGCGGCTCGTGGACAAGCGGATTTGGCCGGCCATTGACATCAACCGTTCGGGCACGCGCAAGGAAGAACTGCTCCTTCATCCCGACGAGTTGGAGCGGGTTCGCACCCTGCGGCGGGTGCTGGCCGACATGCATCCTGTCGAAGCGATGGAGCTACTCACCAGCCGCCTCAAAAAGGCCAAGTCCAACGCGGAGTTCTTGATGAGCATGAATATGGCCTAAGAGGGCTTAAGTCCTTAGTTCTTAGTGCGTCGTCCGTCGTCCGTGGTCAGTTGTCAGTTGCAAATCGTATCCGAGAATCAATACTATATTACTTCCAAGCAACAGCGAACTCTTGCGACGGACCACTGACCACGGACTACGGACGATGGACAAAGATCACGCCTATCAAGAACTTATTCGGCGAATCAAAGAAGGCACCTTACTGGGTTCCTGCGGCAGCGTCCTCGGTTGGGACGAGCGGACCTACATGCCGCGGAAGGGCTCGGCTCACCGCGCGGAGCAATTGGCGCTGGTCGCCCGCATGGCTCACGTGATGCTGACGGCGCCGGAGATCGGCCGGCTTCTTGCCGAGGTGGAAGCGTCCAATTTGGTTCAGGACAAGGAGTCGCCCGCGGCCGTCAATGTCCGCGAGATACGCCGCAGTTACGATCGCGCCGTCAAGATTCCGAAGGAGTTAGTCGAGGAGTTGGCTCGCGTCACGACCCGCGCTCAACAAGTCTGGCAAGAAGCACGCCAGGCCAATCAATTTGCCGCTTTTCAACCGTGGCTGGAAAAAATTGTCAAACTCAAGCGGCAAGAAGCTCAGGCCATCGGCTACAAGGAGGCGCCCTACGATGCCCTGCTCGATGAATACGAACCGGGCGCCACGACGGCGGAGATCACGCGAGCGTTTGCGGCCCTCCGAGACGATCTGGTGCCCCTGGTAGGCGCCATCACATCCTCGGGCCGAAAGGCGCCGCGGAAAGTTTTGCAACGAGAGTATCCGGTCGATCGTCAGCAAGTGTTTGGCCAGTCGGCGGCCGCGGCTTTGGGATTTGACTTTGATGCCGGCCGTCTCGACGTCACCACACATCCTTTTTGCAGTGGCTTTGGCCCGGGCGACACTCGAATCACGACCCGGTATAACCCGCACTTTTTCAATGAAGCGTTCTTCGGGATTCTTCATGAGGCGGGGCACGGCATCTACGATCAGGGATTGGATCCGGAGCATTTTGGGACGCCGCTGGGCAGCGCGGTTTCCTTAGGGATTCATGAGTCGCAATCGCGGATGTGGGAAAACCAAGTCGGCCGGAGCCGGCCTTTTTGGGAACATTTTTTCCCTCAGGCCAAACGGATCTTTCACAGCGCCCTCCGCGACGTGTCGATCGACGATTTCGTCTTTGCCGTTAACGATGTGCAGCCTTCATTCATTCGCGTCGAAGCGGATGAGGCCACCTACAACATGCACATCATCTTGCGCTTCGAGATGGAGCAAGCGCTCGTCACCGGTGATTTAAAGCCGGTCGACGTTCCCGGCGCATGGAACGAGAGGTTCAAAAAGTCTTTCGGTCTCACTCCCACGACTGACGCTCAAGGTTGTTTGCAAGACATTCACTGGAGCATGGGAGGCATCGGCTACTTCCCCACCTACTCCCTTGGCAATCTCTACGCAGCTCAGTTTATGGAACAGGCTCGCCAGGACCTCGGCGATTTGGATGGCGACTTCCGCCGGGGCGAATTTGGCCGCCTCAAAGGCTGGCTCAACGAAAGAATTCACCGACCCGGCCAGCGATATCGATCCGTCGATCTGTGCAAGAGAGTGACGGGAAAGCCACTAAGCCACAAACCCTTGCTGAATTACTTGCGGACAAAGTACGGTCCCCTATATGGAATTTAGGAAATCGAAGTCCAAACCAGGCTCGCGATTCTTGCCGCCAACCGAGCATTTTCGATAATCAAAGATTGGTTCGCTTTCACGGATTTGCCGTCGGTTAACTCAGCGAGACGAGCGAGCAAAAAGGGTGACAAAGCCGGCCCACGAATTTCCTTTTCTTGGGCTTCTTTTTCCGCCCGATCCAGTGCCATCTCGAACTCGATAGGGTCTAAGCTTAAATCGGCAGAAACCGGCTGAGCAAAGATCAGTCCGGCGCCGCTGAAATCCCAATGGGTCTGGCAGACTTTGGCGGCTTGTTCCGGTGCATCGACGCGAGCGGAAACCGGCTGACCGCTGGAACGGACCAAGAACGCTGGGAATTCACTTGTTCCAAAACCGATGACTGGTACGCCTAGTGTTTCCAGAGCCTCCAAAGTCTGAGGAATGTCAAGAATGCTCTTGACTCCTGCACAAATGACGGCAATTGGGGTTCGAGACAATTCCAATAAATCCGAGGAAACATCTCGATGCCTGGCTCCATTTCGATGAACGCCGCCGATGCCTCCAGTGGCTAGGACACGAATTCCCATCAAGAATGCCAGAAACGAAGTGGCAGCTACCGTGGTGGCCGCGCTCCGTCCTTGTTCGATCACCATGGCGAGATCGCGCCGGCTGGATTTGAGAATCCCTTTCCCTTTTGCCAGGAATTCCAACTCCGAATCGGTGAGGCCGATGGTTGGGCGTCCTTGCAAAACAGCGATGGTGGCCGGCACAGCGCCTTGTTCACGCACAACTTTTTCAGCCTCAATCGCTGTCTCTAAGTTCGTAGGCCAGGGCAGCCCATGAGAAATGAGCGTCGATTCTAACGCGACAACTCCCCGCCTTTCTTTCCGAGCAGCGGCAATTTCAGAGCTGATTTCAATTCCAGGAGCGACAATCACGATTCAAAAATCTCAGTGACTAGTACACGAAAACCGGGCAGATGAGGCTCGGCCGTCAACTCCTGGCGAGCGTTGAACTGCTCGGGCTCCATGTCCGGTCGATGAACTTCGACCGTGCGAAATATGGGATCAATGACCCATACAAGAGGCACTCCTGCATTGAGATATTCCTGAACTTTTTCGGCAACATCTTCATGTTGGTCGGAAGGAGATAGAATCTCTACGGCTAAAATAGGGACACCATCGACCAACCTCGCCTTCGGTGGAGTTTTGGCCGCTAGTTCCGCCGAGATGTAGGCCACATCGATTCCGACAGTTGTGTCAGGATCTTTCCGGATGCGGAAGCCGGCTTCCCCGCCAAGGACCTGACCTCGAGGTTTAGGCTGTTGCATCACCCACTGTTGCAGCCAATAGCCAATGACAATGTTCACTTTGCTGTGCACGGGATTTCGATAGGTCATGGGCTTCTCTCGTAGCTGGCCGCGGATCAGCTCTCGATCGACGCCGTTTTCCGGCATGGCTAAGAGTTCATCCGTGCTGATCAGATTGGCCACGGGAGTATTGTTCATGGCAGTTTCTCCTTAACTCACGCTATTTTATCAGGGGCGGTTGGCCAGACCAAACCAATTCAAGAGCGCGCAAGATTCTCAAAATCGACTGCCTTGTCCTTGTTAATCCGCGGCAAATCGAGACGGACGACCTCGGGGTATTTCTGCGCCGCGCCGGTGTTGAAGACCACCACCTTCTCATTGGGATCGATTTTCTTGGCCGCCTGCAACTGCTCCAAGCAATCGAAGCAAACCGCAGTCTCCGGACAGATGCCGATGCCCTCGGAGCCGGCGACGCGCCGCATCCAGGGCACAATGGACTTCTCCCTCCCGGCCACGGCATATCCGCCGCTCGCCCGAATGACATCGAGCATCATGAAGTCGCCGACCGCGGCCGGCACGCGCAGGCCGCTCGCCTTGGTTCGCGCATTGAGGAATGGCTCAGCGAATCGGAGCCCTGATTCAAATGCCTTGACAATAGGCGCGCATCCATCGCTCTGGCAAGCGATCATACGCGGTAGCTTGTCGGCCTTCAGCCAGCCTAATTCGCGCAATTCTTGGAACGCTTTCCACATGCCGATAAGCCCGGTGCCGCCGCCCGTGGGATAAAGAATCACATCCGGAAGCTGCCCGTCAAGCTGCTCGGCCAGCTCCAGGCCCATCGTTTTCTTCCCTTCCAAGCGGTAAGGCTCTTTGAGCGTCGACATGTCGAACCAACCCATCCGCTCGGCCCCCTCCCGAACGATTCGGCCACAATCCGTGATAAGTCCATTGACAAGAAAGACATGGGCGCCGGCCAAATAAGCTTCCAGCTGATTGATGGCCGGCGTATCCTCGGGCATGAAGACGAAAGCCTCCAGTCCCGCTCGGGCCGCATAAGCGGCCAGCGCGCCACCGGCGTTGCCGGCCGTGGGAATCGCCAATCGCTTGAGTCCCAGATGTCGGGCCATACTGACGGCCACGGTCATCCCCCGGCTCTTAAAACTTCCGGTCGGAAGCTGCGATTCATCCTTCACTAAAAGATCTGCGATTCCCAGTTGCGATCCCAACCGAGGACACGATAGAAGGGGAGTCACCCCTTCCCCTAGAGTAACCGGCTTAACATTCGCCGGCAGCGGCAGAAGCTCGCGATAGCGCCATAGTGTCGGCGGCCGACCGGTCCAATCGTTTGGCCGAGTCGTCTTGCGAACGGATTCGAGATCGTATCGAACCCACAGCGGTCGGCCCTGATGAGTTGCATGGACTTGCCCCGGCTCAAACCGAGTCCCATCCAGGGCGCTCTCAAGATGACTCACGAACATAAGTTTCTTGCCAATGACAAACAACCAATGACGAGAGACAGATGGTAGTCTCTGAATTTCAACAGGAGAAAACAGAGGAAACTGAGAAATGAGTTATCTCTGTTTTCTCTGTTTTCTCCTGTTCTGACTTTAACTCTTCAAACGGAAACGCGACTTCTCAGATAGCCATATTGACGCACTTTTCCGCTATCGTTATCATCCTGGGGTTACAACTGATGAGGTTTCACCTTAGGGTCAGCGGAGTCCGCCCCTTCGTTGGAAGCACGGCCTCCCAAACCCGCAGAAAAGGGATTTTCACGGGTATGCTTTTCTCATCGTACCATACCCAGGGATGGGTTCCTCTCCCTTCTTTCCCTCATGCCGCTCCATTCATTCAATGCAGGCTTGCATGGTACCAGCAAGCGGCTGGGAAATACTTTGGTCGTGCAAGCGCCCGCCAAAGTGAATCTCTTTCTGGAAATATTGGCCAAACGACCCGACGGCTACCATGACATCGCCACCTTGATGGTGACCGTGACTTTGTTCGATGTTCTGAAGTTCAAGGAGGAAGATTCAGGAGATATCCGGCTGACATGCAGCAACCGGGAGCTGTCCACCGGGCCGGACAATCTAGTGTTTCGAGCGGCGGCCCTTTTGAAAGAACGTACAGGCTGCAAAAAAGGGGTCAACATCCGGCTGACAAAACGGATTCCCCTGGCGGCCGGGCTGGCCGGTGGATCGAGTGACGCGGCCGCGACGTGTACCGGATTGAATCGCTTGTGGAAACTCGGCCTGAGTCTGAAGGAATTGTCAGCATTGGGAGCGGAGTTAGGCAGCGACGTGTCTTTTTTCTTTTCTCCGCCCGCAGCCTGGTGCACGGGGCGAGGTGAAAAGGTCAAGCCGCTGTCATTGAAAAAGCGGCTTTGGTTCGTGCTGGTCGCTTTGCCGATGGGCCTTTCAACGGCTCGCGTTTATCAGAGGGTGCAAGTGCCGTTGAGGCCTGAGACGGGCAAGGAAATTCGGCAAGCCGTGCAGCGAGGTAAGGTGGAAGAGGTTGGTGCTCAGCTGCACAACCGGCTTCAACCGACGGCGGAAAAAATGTGTCCCGCCGTCCGAGACGTTCGTGAGCGTCTCAGAAAACTGGATCCTGCGGGGGTCCTGATGAGCGGCAGCGGACCGAGCGTGTTCGCTCTCTGCCGCAATCGACATGAGGCGGTGCGAATCGCCCGACAGTTACGTCACGGTCTCAAAGAAGAGGCAAGTGTGTTCCTGGTTCAAAGTTGCCGAGGCTAAACCAGAATTCGGAAACCAGACACCAGAAAAGAAAACACGAACGAAAGATTGGGGTCTTTTCTGGTTTCTTGTTTCTGGTTTCTATTTTTGGCTTCTAGGTTGCCACAGATTAAAGGAGAACAACTGTGGAGATCACCGAAGTTCGCATCAAGCTCATGGAAGACAACAACGAACGTCTCTTGGCCTTTTGCTCGATCACGTTTGACGATGCCTTCGTCATCCGCGATCTCAAGATCATCGAAGGGGCCAAAGGTTCGTTCGTGGCCATGCCCAGCCGAAAGCTCACCGACCGGTGCCAGCAGTGCGGCTGCAAGAATCACCTGCGGGCACGCTACTGCAATCAGTGCGGCCAAAAGCTGGACGAGGATCGGGCCACCCGCGACGCCGACGGCCGGGCCAAGCTACACGCCGACATCGCTCATCCCATCAACTCCGCCTGCCGCGAAGTCGTGCAGTCCGCCATCATCAAGGCCTATCAGGAGGAACGCGAACGGTCCAAGCAGCCCGGCTACGTTTCCAGCTACGACGACATGGATGATGGACCGGAAAGTTATTCGAACCTGATCGGCGATCTCAACGCCACGAAGCGCGCCCACAGCGATGGCTACCGCGCTCACGGCGCTCACTCCTCCCGCGGCGCTCACTCGATGCGCCAACCGAGCGAACACGAGTCCCCCGCACCCGTCGCCTCCCGCGAGGACGACCCAACCGGACAATTCGGCGCGGGGATACTGTAAGTCGACTTCTTCCTAATAGTCTCAGGCGGTTATCGCGCCTTTCGCCGAACATGGCTTGCTGGCCCCGATTGTGGGCCGTAAGCCATGTTCGCAATAACATTCTTCCCAACGCAATTCTTGTGATCTGCAAATCTCCTAAGAACAGAACTCCATGAAGAAACCGACCGGCAGCCACCGCGTTTTTTATTTTGTGGGGTTCTTCAAAAAATCCAGGTCCTGGTCGCCTTGATCGTCGCCGCGCGGCCCGCAGCTGGCGGTTTCACGATTCGACAGGAGAACGGTGTAAGTCGTGCTCCTTGGTTCCGGATTGTCGGCCACAAAAGGCAATTGGCCGCTCGTGGCTTCCGCCGCCGGAGACATCCTGGGTGTAAGCCGCCGAGATCCAGGACTTGCCGGGGACGCCGCCGGACCCCCGACGGGCGTCTGAGCCGCTTCGTAATACTGCCCCCGAAGGAAACACCGACGACGATGAAACCGGTTCCCCCAAGCCGCCGCCGACCCAATGTCGATGGTCAAGAGCAGCACCAGACCAATGACCATTCGATGGAAACGAAGATTTCGCATCGTTGCACTCCTCGTGAAAAGGGAGAGGGGTTACCACCATCCGGTTCTCTCGCGACGCGACTTCAATGTCGGTGGTCCTGCCGTTGGCGGTAATGAGTTGTGCTCCTACCAGTGCCCACTTATCGTTTTTCCCTATTGGAATTACCAGCGCAATGTCTTTCCTGCCCGTTAATCCTTCATTATCTGCCACGCTTCACCTCCTGAAAAGGTTCAACGATATTGTCGGCTAGGCTGTCAAAGCGACTTTCCCCAGCATTATAACGAAAAAATAATCTCTGATTCACGCGGCTTGAACCGAACGACGAAATGTGAGCCAACGGGGACCTTCTTAATTTGTTCCAGCCATGTTCCGGACGCCCTAAGGTGCATACGGGGAGGGGAGGAGCTAACGGGCAAGAAGAGGGATGCGGTACGAGCGATGAAGCAGGCACAAGGCCTGGGCCAGGCGCTGGCGGCCAGATCAAACCTGCTATACTGCACTTCATGCAGGCAGCTTCGAAAGCAATCCAGGCCTCCGACGATGAGCAGACCATTCTGAGCGAATTCGCCGGCAAAGGAAACCCGGACGATATCATCCCTCAGATTGCACGCGATCGACGGGCGATGCACCGCATTGAACATGTGGTACGCAGTCTGAAGACGAGTCACGACCTCATTCTCGGAGACGCCCGGGCCGCTTCTGCCTTGGCAGGTCAGCAGAAGTGTCAGGCACCGATTGGCCGCGCATAATTCCTGTCACTTTCACGTCATTTCCGACAAGTTAGTGGTCACTAGTTGAACGGTGAGTGGTGAGTGGTGAGAAGTCAAAATCATTACACTTCGGGTAGGCCCCCCTCTTATTTTCGCGCGCCTGGGTGGATCTGCAATGTCAGTGGCGAGAAAATACATCAAGAAATCCGGGTCTTGATGCGTTTAAAAGTGGCGGACTCGCTCGTTTGCCAATCGCAAGACGGCCTCCCACAATGATTTGCGACCACGAGCGAGTCCGCCACACCCCACTACGCAACTTGGCGGACTCGCTCTGCCGGCCACGAGGTCAGGGGCCAGGAGCCAGAGGGTCAGGGGTCAGGACTCAGAGGTCAGAAGTCAGGGTCAGGAAGCAGCGGTCAGAGATCAGGCCGATGCGCCCGTTTCTGGTTTCGGATTTCGAGTTTCGGATTTCGAATTTCCGCTTCGGTAAGGGGTGGTGTGCGCCGCCTCCGTGAGACGACTTTCCGTAATTTTCGTTTCTGTAAGCACTTGGGGCGAGCAAAGTCGTCTCACCGCGGTTTCAAAGTGAGACGACTTCGTCCATATGGCCAGTTCCTGGCCACCCACCGCCATTTGGCCACATGGAGGCTTTCGGCCGGTCTAAGAGCAAGTGCGACAAGCGCTTGCATTTACCGGCCTTCCTGGCCACAGGGGGTGAATTTGGCCGGCAGACTTAGTGGGTGACCGGCTGCTCGTCAATTTCTTAGAATGGCGGAATAAGAGTATCTTTTAGCCGACGCTCGCGAGCCAAAGACTAAGACAATAAGGAAAGCAAGAAAGTAGGAAGAATGCATTATTGATTTTTCCTGCGTTCCTGCTTTCCTCATAGCAATTACAAACCGCTAAAGAGTAACGAATAAGATAAAATGGACTGCACCAAGTTCGGAGGTATGGGGCCGATGAATGACCAGGCGTGTCCCATGATGGTCTCGATGTCTCGGCGAGATTTTATCCGCGCGGGTTGTGCCGCGGGGGCGGGGGTCGTGTTCGATCGCGTGCTTCGAGCGGGCGACGAGCCCAAGAAGCTGGAGCCGAAGGCCGATTGTCTCGTGCTGCTCTGGATGGCGGGCGGCCAGGCGAGTACCGAAACGTGGGATCCGAAGAAATACACGCCGTTCGAGCGCGGTATGGAAGCCAAGTCGGTCTATTCGACGTTCAAGTCGATTCCGACCAGCGTGGACGGCATTCGCATATCCGAGGGGCTGCCGAATGTCGCCAAAGTGATGCATCACGGGACGCTGATACGGACTTTCAAGGCGGGCGATCTTGGGTTCATCTTGCATTCCCGGCATCAGTATCACTGGCATACGGGCTACGTCCCACCGCAGCCGGTGGCGGCTCCGCACATCGGGGCCGTGATCTCCCGCACGCTCGGGCCCAAGCATCCCGACGTGCCGGCGTTCATCGACATCGGTCAGCGCTCGGCCGGCGGCGAGGATTTTGAGGTCAAGGCTTTCCAGACGTCGGGATTTTTGGGCACCGCCTATGGACCATTTGAAGTTCCCGAGCCGGCCGAAGCGGTTAACGCGGTGCGGCCGCCTCCCGGCATGTCCACGCAGCGTTTCAAGGAGCGCTATCAGCGTTTTCTAACACTGCAAAAATCGAAACGCCTGGCCGCGGGCCTGGATCCCAAGGAGGACGAATTCCTGAAGGCTCTCGACGGCGCTCATCGCTTCATGAATTCCCCGGCCGCCAAGGCCTTTGATTTGAGCCTGGAACCCAAGGCGAGTTATGAAGCATACAACACGGGGAGGTTCGGATTGGGCTGCCTTCTGGCGCGACGTTTGGTCGAGGCCGGCGCTCGTTTCATCGAAGTCACGACCGAATACGTTCCCTTCATGGGCTGGGATACTCATGAAAACGGCCACAGCCGCACGGTGGAGATGATGAAGCTCATCGACGCGCCCATTGCTCAACTGGTGAAGGACCTGGATGAGCGGAAGCTGCTATCGCGAACGTTGATTGTGGTCGCTTCCGAATTCAGCCGTGACATGCTGGTGGAAGGCAAGCCGGATCAGAAAGTGAAAGACCAGGTGGAAGTCCCCGATCGCGTGGCCGAAGAAAAACATTACGGCATGCACCGGCATTTCACGGGAGCCGGCGGCGTTGTCCTCTTCGGCGGCGGAATGAAACGCGGCTTCCTGCACGGGAAAACGGCCGACGAACGACCTTTCGTGACCACCAAGGACCCCGTGACCATTCCGGACTTGCACGCGACCATCTATCGCGCCATGGGAATCCCAGCGAATTTATCCTACGAAGTCGAAAATCGTCCGTTCTTCGTCACGGAAGACGGGAAAGGAAAAGTCATCGAGGCTTTGTTTGCGTAATACGATTCTCCCCATCCCACCTGCTCTGCCGGATAAACGATGCTCCAATTCGACGGTAAGAAAACGCTGGTCCAAAACTCTGAGACTTGCTGGACCAAGCTGTGTGACCCTGGATTTCTCGGCCGATGCATTCCGAATGCCGAGTCGATAAGCCGACCGGGGCCGGACAAGATCCAAATCAAGCTTCGCCCGGGCGTTTCATTCGTGCGTGGCACTTTGGATGTGACCATTCAGATTGAAAAGGGGGAGCCAGGAAAATCGGTCCGATATTCCATCCACAGCCGAGCGATTGGCAGCACGAGCGACGCGGCCGCGACGGTGCAACTAGAACCGGCTCCCGTCGGCACCGAGGTTCAGTGGATCGTCATGATCAAGACTCTGGCCGGCTTGCTCAAAGCAGTCCCGCAAGGCCTCATCAAGGCGTCGGCTCAAAAGGTCATCACCGACATCTGGTCCGCCGTGGAACGTCAATTAAATGTGGAACCTGCTTAAGCCTTTGCCTGAGACGTTTCACTCGATGCTTCTTCTCTGACTTGCCCGTCCGGCGCACCCATCTTCGCCTCCACCGATATTCCATTCATCCGATCAAGAATGGTTCAAGTTCGCCCTTCGCCATGCCGATTCTTATACGGAGTGTCTTTGCAGCGGGGGTTCGGACACGGCCGGGGGTGGGGTGAAAATGTATGAAGCGCATTTCGGCCTGAAACGCCGGCCCTTTGGGTCCACGCCGAACGGCGATTACTACTATCCCGCCACCAATCACGAGCGGGCTCTTTCCTCGATTCAAGCCGCGATCTTTGACTTCGAAGGCATCGCCGTCTTGACGGGCGAGCCTGGCACGGGCAAAACCCTCCTCTGCCACCGCCTCCTCGAGCGCCTCGGCCCTGAAGTCCAGAATGCTTTTCTCGCCAACAGCCATTTGCCCAATCGAACCGCTCTTCTTCAGTCGTTCCTGTTCGATCTGTCGCTGCCTTACTTGGGGATGAGCGAGCAAGAGCTTCGTCTGGCGCTGATCGATAATTTGCTGAAGACATTTGAAGCCGGGAAGAGAACGGTCTTGCTGGTCGACGAAGCCCAACATTTGGACGTTGATTTGCTCGAGGAACTTCGGCTGCTGGGAAACCTGGAAGCCAATCACCGGCGAGCACTGCAAGTTGTCCTGGTGGCTCAGCCAGGGTTGTTGGCTACCCTGAATCGCCCTGAGCTGGCGGGACTGCAACAACGAGTTCCGATTCGGGTATCGCTGGAGCCTCTCGATCGCCATGAGGCCGCCGATTACTTAGTGCAACACGTCCGTGCATCAGGCGGCCGGCCGCAATCCATTTTTACGGACGAAGCGCTGGAAGTGCTAGCCGTCGGAACGCGCGGCATTCCTCGATTGTTGAACCAGACGGGAAACCAAGCATTGCTGCTAGCGCAATCTGCCAACTTGAGCGCCGTCGACGCGGAAGTGGCCATGGAAGCGCTGTCGATTGTCGGACTTCCGCCTCATATAGGCGAGCAAACGTCCGAGCTCAGCGCCGTAAACCAAGAATCCGAGCACTTTATAGAAGTGGACGATCTAACGTCCGACCCGGTTCTTCATTTAACGGATGAAGAGGACGGCCTGCCTGCTCCGCCTAAGAACAAACCGGATGGAAATGGAAAATCCTCGCAGCGCTTTATACCGCCCCGCCGGCCGGCATAAGGGAAATGGTGGAAATTCAGGATCTCATGAATTACGCGGGTCAATTCTGAACTTGCCAGATGCAGCTTTCGGCTCGTTGAGGTAATTGCTATGGGACGGACACTCGAAATACTAAATCAGGTACGAGCAGTCTCCCTCCATCCCAAAACGGAATCTCCAGTTCCGGCCGTGTTACCTGTTCTCCCATCACCTTCGTGGGAAAACTCGGAGGAAGTTCCTTTCATCGAAGTAGGCGGCCAGGGCTTGATCGGTACAGCCGCTGTCATCAATTCACCCGGCCCAGGTTTGAAAAGCGAAGAGCGAAGAAAATCGAAAGCCATTTCCTCAGTCTTTCACAAACCAAACTCCAACCCTAATGATGAAACGACGCGTGACTTGACGCCCTTATCCGTGATTTTTCATTCGCTGGCATCGCTTCAATCCATCGAAACAGCGACGGGACAGATAGCGCAGGACGTGGAGGTCTTCCACAAGGCGGATAGCTCTGCCAGCAAGGAATTCCGCTCGGTGGCTAGCGCCATTCAGCAGCAACTGGCTACGGGCGGTACCCACAGTTTACTGTTCACGGCCGTTTCACCTCGGGCGGGCGCCACGACCACGGCTTTGAATTTGGCAATCGCTTGGGCCAAGCACGAGAAACGGAAAGTCTTGATTATTGACGCGGCGGAGGCGCGAGCGGCGGCCGCAGCCAAGATGGGCCTTTCCAACACACCGGGACTCGCCGATGTCTTGAAAGGCTCGGTCACATTGGCCCAGGCACTGCAGGAAACCAAGCAGTCGAACTGCTGCTTGCTAGCCGCCGGCGAATCAGGGACTTTGCCCAACGCCATGAGCCAGTCAAAAGCCATGCGCGATCTACTCCGCCTGGCTCGAAAGCAATTCGACTTGATTGTTATAGACGCCCTGCCCTGGAACGAAGAGTCGGCCAGCATCGCATTGGCCTCAGGCGCCGACGCGGTCTACCTGGTACTCCGACAGTCGGAAGTCAAAACACCCAAGGTCGATGAGGTGCTGCGACGAGTCCAGCGGCATGACATTTTTCTGGGTGGCTGCGTGATCACCCATCGAACCAAAACGTGAATCGGCCGTTAGGTCAATTCATTGTTCTTACGAGCGTCAGAGTTTCATCGCTCGAACCGTCTGCATATCCGATGTTTTGTATCCAGGCGAGAATGTCTTCGCGCAGGATGGGCGTGAAAGTGCAGCCTACGAAATACTTTGGACCAGGTCGTTCGTCGACATAAACCACTCGAGAGGAGAGAAGAGTAAACAAGCCGTCAATTCCGTCCGCAATTCCAATTCTAAAGGCAATGCCCGGCTCCATTCGCTGGGAAGCTAGAAACTTCATGCCGCCGCGCGAAATATTGACCACCTGACCAGATACGAACACCTCTTCGTTGCTTTGATTCTTAAACTGGCAAAATGCCTCTTGGGAAATGGAAGTCCGCTTCCACTGACGACGCTCCGTAAGTACCGGAGTATTCGAAGGCGAGGCGCAGAGCGACATTCGAGGAACTTTCGTTGACAATTTTGGAGATTCCACTTTCGCTGGTCGGGACCGGGTGGCTATTGGAGCAGCAAAAGGAACGCGCTTATGACCCACCGACAGCCGAGGATACGTTGCCGAACGTCTCATTGGCACTGGTGCCCAAAGCCGTGATCGCCGCCAAACAGATGACAATAATCAAAGCGAGCATGACAGCGTATTCGACGGCGGTCGGACCTTCTTCGGCTTTGAGAAAAGTGACGAAAGCCTGGGCGAAGCGAGAGAACATGACTTTAACTCCCTCAGATTGACTTAATTGAAAAGACTCCGGGGAGCATGTAAAAGCAACCGAAATGCCTAAAACCAATGCCTTTGGTAAAATAAGCAAAGAATAGCCACAACCAACGTTAGATTAAAGACTTGTGAATAAGGCCGGCTCGCTTTCTCCAAGCCTATCCTTGGTTCTCTTCTTAGAGTCTTTAAGCAGAAGTGTTAACAAGAGGAAATGTGTTAACAAAAGTTAACACTGTCATGCGTCGGGGGGTTTGTCGATGCCGTTTCTTTCGATCAGCCGAACCGTCACATCAGGGCCTTGAATATGGTGAAGGAGGTGTCGGGGAAGATAACAGTGAATACGAACGCGGTTATCATCAAACTGCTGCCGATAAATCTCGGCATGCGCACCAAGATAGGCCAAGACTTTGCCATTGGCAGTCGTGGTCTCAACCTCGGCATCGGCGAAATCGGCGCTCAAAGCGGCCATGACCGCCTCTTCCAACTCCTTTAGCCCCTGCTTGGTAATTGCGCTAACTGCAACGGCCCGTGGATGGCGGCACATGAGCACGTCGAGAAAGGATCGATCCTCCAACTGATCGACCTTATTCAAAACGAGCAAAGTCGGCTTGCCCTCGCATCCCATTTCTTTGAGGACGGAATTAACCGCTTTGATTTGCACCTCAGCCGCCGGGTTGGCCGCGTCCACCAGATGCAAAAGGAGCTTGGCTTGCCGAGTCTCCTCCAGAGTCGCTTTGAATGAAGCCACCAAGTGATGAGGCAAGTCCCGGATGAACCCCACCGTGTCGCTCAAAAGCACCTTCCCCCAATTGCTCGAAGAGCCGGACTGGTTGGCCGTCAAGCGCCATTGCCGGGTGCGCGTATCCAAAGTGGAGAAAAGTTTGTCCTCGACGTAAACGCCGGCGCCCGTCAGCGCGTTCATCAAAGTGCTCTTGCCGGCGTTGGTATAGCCGACCAGGCTCACTGTGTGCTCTTCATAGCGGGAGCGAACCTCGCGCTCTTTGCGCGCATGAACTTCGACCAGCTTGGCCCGAAGGTCCTGGATGCGATGGGTCACGAGTCGGCGGTCTTCCTCGAGCTGAGTTTCACCAGGCCCGCGCAGGCCGATGCCGCCTTTGTAACGCGATAAGTGCGACCACATGCGTTTGAGTCGCGGCAATGAGTATTCCAGCTGAGCCAGCTCGACCTGAAGCCGAGCTTCGGCGGTGCGTGCCCGCGTCGCAAAAATATCCAGGATCAACTCGCTCCGGTCGAGCACTTTCACTTCAGTGGCTTTTTCTAGATTGCGGACCTGAGCGGGAGACAAATCGTTGTCAAAGATAATGACGTCGGCGTCGTCATTTTCGACTTGCTGCTTGATCTGAGCTAATTTGCCTTTGCCGACGTACGTGCCCGGAACAATGCTATGGCGACGTTGCACTAGTCCGCCGATTACATTGGCGCCGGCAGTCGTGGCCAGGCCACGAAGCTCTTCCAGCGGATCGTCGCTGATCCACGGGCGATGAGGAAGCGAAACGCTGACCAGAAAGGCGCGCTCCTTATGAACGGTGAGCTCGTCGCGTTTGACGTCAAGAACCACTGGGGGTAGGAAGCCTCCTTTAAATGTATTCTAACATCCGAGGCAAGAGTCTCAAGAAGCCAGCCAATAGGACAAAGAGGACACAGAAAAGAAATCGGGTTTTCATCATCTCGGCTTCCTCAGGGCTTTGTAGTTATCCTCGGGTCGGAACAATCATACCGGTAAGGACCCCGATCCACCGGCTTATGGCCAACAAAAGCAACAGCCCCACGCAAATGATCACAAAGATGGTCAACGCGATATTGAGAACCCCAGTCCACACTTGACCGGCTTGAATCATGGAGGGGAACTGAATGCCGACCATTTGAGCCCCCGCGGTCATGGTGGTGGCAGTGACGAAAATCATTGGCAGCAACGTGACCGGTGCATACCGCGCTCGCCTGGAATTGACGAGCAAGGTGGTGACGAGAGCCAGAGCCATTACCGCCAGGAGCTGGTTGGCGATGCCGAACATCGGCCAGATCGTGCTGATGGAGCCGGTCTTGATCAAAAGCGCCCACCCGGCAGTGACCACAAAGGTCGCCAGCAGCGCGCCGGGAAGCCAATCCGTACGCTCGAACTTCGGGTACACCTTGCCTAAGGCCTCTTGTAGAAGGAATCGTGCGATGCGCGTGCCGGCGTCGATCGTCGTTAGAATGAAAAGAGCTTCGAACATGATGGCGAAGTGGTACCAGTATTTCATGATGGTCTCCACCGGAAGACGAGTCCAATCAAGGGCATCGGTAAAAATCTGAGCCATGCCCACGGCCAGGGTGACGGCCCCACCCGTCCGGCCGCGCAGGGCCTCGCCGCCCACCATGGTCTGCACTTGGGCCAGATCGCGCTGGCCCGCGGGAAGATGAGGCAATGACGTATATAACTCATCCAAGTCTTTTTGATATTTGGGCGCCTCGGGCAGACTGGTATTGATGTCGTAGTAGAGTCTGGGCCCCAGGGCCGCGGCCGCGATCAGGGCGACGATTCCCACCAGCCCTTCCATCAGCATCGCCCCATAGCCAATTGTGCGAATGTGACTTTCTTTTTGCACCATCTTGGGGGTCGTGCCCGAGGCCACCAGCGAATGAAACCCGGAGATGGAGCCGCACATGATGCAGATAAACACGAACGGGAAAATGTCGCCCTTAAACGTCGGCCCGCCGTGAAGGAATTGCTGATTGAGCGGCGGGCATTGCAAGCGCGGGTTCGCCACCATCACACCCACGACGAGCAAAGCAATCGTGCCGATTTTCAGGAAGCTCGACAAGTAGTCGCGCGGACACAAGAGCAGCCACACCGGCAGCACCGAGGCAATGAAACCATAGCTTGCCAGCGCGATAATCGTCTGGTTCTTCGTCAGTAAAAAAAATGGTTCCAGCACGGAACCGGGAATCCAGTTCCCGACGATGACGGCGGCGAGAACGGCAACCACTCCAAACGCTGAGGCAGCGGCGATGCCGCCTCCCTTTCGAACCTTGGTGATGTACCACCCCATGACGAGGCCGATTGGGATAGTGCAGGCAATCGTGAAAGTACCCCAGGAACTGCCCGGCACCAACTCCAATGATCCGGCAGGAAGATCAATCGCGCTGGTTTCGTCTGTGATCAGTGAAGAATTACCCGGCGTCTCGATGAGAAACTCTTCGGATCGCAGAGTGGGAGGCGTGGACGGGGCATAATAGACTTGGCAATTCTCCGGAAAGCGGTAGACGGCTTTTTGTTCGCTGCCATGAGCCGAGACCTTCTCGACGGACGTTTCGCCAGGCAGAATGACGCGCGTGCCCTCGGCCAATCGCACCTCGTCCCCGCCCAGCGCTTTGACCACCACAAAGCCCAGGCCTGCCAAAGCAATCACGACGATAAAAAGAATCGCGGCCGAGACGATGATAGCGGCCGGGCGGCCCAACTCCGTGCGCGCGATCTCGGCCAAAGACTTGCCGTCACGTCGAACCGACGCTGCCAGCACGAGCATGTCTTGCACCGCGCCCGCCAGACACACGCCGATCACCAGCCATAACAACCCCGGCATGTAGCCGTATTGAATGGCCAGAACCGGTCCGATGAGCGGGCCGGCGCCGGAGATGGCCGCGAAATGATGGCCGAACAGCACCCATTTGTTCGTGGGATCGTAGTTGTGCCCATCCCGAAACCGGTATGCCGGGGTGAGCCGCGAATCGTCCAAAGCCGCTACTTTGGCGGCAAGAAACGCACTGTAATACCGATAGGCTATCGCCAACACGCAGAGCGCGCCCAAGAGCAGCGGCATGGCGTGCCATATCAGCCGGCCGTCTTGCTCTTCGAAGAAAATATTGGCCAAGAGCATGGCTGTCATTATGAACAATAAAGCCCACGGCCGCTATGCCGCGCGCATTGAAATGCAGGCCGGCCCAGAGCGAGTACTTGCCACAGTCCGGGTGCGGCTGAAAAGCCTCCCTGGCCACTCGGGGCCGAGTTCCGCACGATAACCCTTGTGGTTGCTACAAGCTGCCGGGCATTCATCTGCCGCGCGGCATCGGCAATCCGCCGGCCGAGGATGAAATTTACAACAAGGAGATTAATATGTTTCGCACCGTCGTTGTCGTAACTGGTTGTTTCGTGCTGGTTAGCTTCGCCCGTGCGGATGTGCAGACCAAGAAAATCGCCTACAAGCATGGCGATCTCGAATGCCAAGGCTATCTCGCCTGGGACGATGCCGTCAAAGGGCCTCGCCCGGGCGTGCTGGTGGTGCATGAATGGTGGGGACTCGACGACTATGCTCGCGGGCGGGCGGAGCAGTTGGCGAAATTGGGTTACGTCGCCTTTGCCGCGGACATGTACGGCGAAGGCAAGGTGGCGGAGCATCCCAAAGAAGCCGGCGAGATGGCGGCTAAGGTGCGGGCGAATGTCCCGGATTGGCGGAAGCGCGCGGCAACGGCCTTAGATGTTTTGAAGTCACAACCTCAATGCGATAAGACGAAGCTGGCTGCGATCGGCTACTGCTTCGGCGGCTCGACCGCGTTGCAGTTGGCTTACTCCGGCGCCGACTTGAAAGCGGTCGCCACCTTTCATGCCGCTCTGCCGGCTCCCACGGCCGCCGAGGCAAAGCAAATCAAGGCAACTATCCTGGTTTGCCACGGAGCCGATGACAAGTTCATTCCCGACCAAGCGATCAAGGCATTTCGTGACACTCTCGACAAAGCCGGCGTGAAGTACGAATTCGTGAGCTATCCCGGCGCGGTGCACAGCTTCACGGTGCCGGGCGCCGATAAGCACAATAATCCCGGGATGAAGTACAACAAATCCGCCGATCAAGACTCCTGGAAGCGGATGGCGGCACTATTTGAGGAGAGGTTCAAGAGTTAGCGAATTTATGGATCGGGGGTACCGGATCCGTGAAGCCATCGGGGCGTGGGTAAAAAGGTGGTTTACGCTTGGGACCTTGACATTGGTGTCTTGGCCCTCGATGTGGCCCAAAGGTCCGACTTCGCCAACCCCGCCCGCCAATAGGCAGGCCGGTCGTTGCACGTTGCAATCATTTATCGTGCAATGACGCAAGAGTCCCCGGGCGAGTACTTTGCCACGTTGCCATGCCACAGTAGTTACCAGATTACGCGATAGTCGTTAGTCAGCTGCCATTAAGTAGTTAAGGCAAATGTCCCGATGTTGAGCAATTCATCGAGTCTACGCGCCAGCCAGTAAGTCAACTTCCGCAGGGTCAAGAGGTTCAAACGTGGTCTTCGACCTTGATCGGTGTGTTCCGGCGAGGATCCTCCAATGGAGCCAGACCCAGAGGTTGCGCAACACCAGAGCAATTGCCACCAGCAACAGCCGATAGACCTAGTTGACGCTGCAGGTCACCGCCAAGGCTTCGCCCAATTGGCGAAAACTGGTCTCGATCCGGAAGCGCTCACTTGGTCGAGGACTTCGGGCGGAATGTCGGCGCCCTCGACCTCCCGCAGGAGCCTTTCTACGTGGCGGTGACGATAGCCCTTTACCGCCAACGAAGCTGTTCGAGTGAGAGCATGGCATGCCTCCCCCCCGGAAGCGGTCTGCGCAAAATCAGAAACACAGAGGCGAGGACCCAGCCGTGAACGCAAGAAAACGCCCTGAACTGAAGGCTGGCTAAGTTAAGCGTCTAATCGGCCAGCGCCATTTCCCGTGGGATGGAGTTACGAAGGAAATTCTTGATCGGCTTCGATTCCCGGCGTGCGATCTTGTCTAGGACGGCGATCTCGCACGGAGCCAGAATCTCGATGCCCAACAGGTGGCCCTTGCGGTCGTAATAGGCGAGAGCGCATCCTCCGGCAAACTCCTTCACCAGCGCCGACTTGCCTGGCCGAATGTAAAAGTACACGGCGGAAACGTCGCCGGTCTCGTAATTGACTTGGGTGGAGACTTCCAGAATAATCTTCCTTCCGTTCATTTTCTCGCAATACCTCCGCCGAATGGGATTACGGTGACAATGCCCAAACGGTCTTGCATCTTTTCACAAACAACACCGTAATCGAGCGGTTTTGTTCCAGCGAATCCGCGTCTTTCCGGGTGGCTGTCGCCCTGGGACCTGCCTGCCGGCAACCAAAGCTTTGAGGACATCCTCCTCGCTTACGCTCCGCAGCTCCATTCTTTCCAGGGCGTGATAACCGAATTCGACTATCTTGTATCCTAGTATCGGGTTGGGTAGGTGGACAACCTTACTCGGCTTGTCGGGCGGGCGCATATGAAAAGGACGTGGCATTGGCCGCTCCACAATTGGCGGCAAATCTTAAGGCAAAGGAGGCAGCACCGCAAGCGCGAACAAACGCAAAACAACGTTATGGCTTCAACCTTTTGAATTGGAGAGGGACCATCCATGTCTCGTTGGTTTTTGGCCGGCGGCTTGTTGGCCGTCCTGGTTGGCGTGGCTGTGATCGTGCCAGCCGTTACTGCTTGGCTGGAGAGCAGTGCGCTCGACGAACTTGCCATGGGCGTCGTGGCGGTGGGCAGCGTTTTGATCGTGGGTGGGCTCGCAGCCGTGGTTCTGGGCGTCCGCCGGTGGCGCGGTCTTACCATGCCCAGCGCCGTGCGGATGGCGGTGACGGCCAACATCTTCTTCCTGGCCCTTTTCGCGCTCGAAATCAGCGACGGTTTGGTCCGGCGTGGCGGCGCCATTCACACCATCAGTGCCGCCATGTTCGCACCCATGCTCGGGCTTCTGTATGGACTCCTTTCGGCCCGGCGTTGGGCGTGGTGGATATCGCGCGGCGTGAGCGCGCTCTTTTGCCTGTGGTTCCTGGGCTTCAGCGCCCTGATCCCCTTTGCGGATCTGCGCGGCGAGCACGGGCCGGTCCCGTGGGAGGGACGGATCTACATGATAGGCGTCAGTCTCGTCCTGGCGGCCATTCTGGCCGGCGGGTTCATCGCTCTGGGACGCCCGACGGCTCGGAGTTATTTCGGGTCGCTTCAACCTAAGCGGAGTGCCGTCACTTAAGATCACGAGTGTTTCGGGATAACCATAAATCCGAAATCAGAAGCATCAAATCCGAAACTCAAAACACGAAATCCCAAATTCGAACAATAAGGAATGCAGGAAAGTAGGAAGAGCGCATTATTGACTTTTCCTGCCTTCCTGCTTTCCTCATAGTGTTGTCTGCAGAGAACAGGCATCTTTTTCGATTTCGGATTTCGTGATTCGGATTTCTCCGTCAGTCCCCTAAACACGCCGATTAAGCTCACACCGGCGCCGCGGTGGTGGCTTCGGCCTGGGCGGCGCGGTCGAATTCTTCGTCCATGGCTTGCATTTCCTT
>Ga0207070_1036_pt1 | contig 29902 bp, 29 predicted proteins | sample Alteio_BWMinHeat_92_FD_153591 | JGI IMG/M metagenome (GOLD analysis project Ga0207070, IMG submission 153591) | Enriched cells from forest soil in Barre Woods Harvard Forest LTER site, Petersham, Massachusetts, United States -... | ecosystem: Environmental > Terrestrial > Soil > Temperate forest >...
ACGCCTCAGTCTGACTCAAAATCCACTGCACAATCGCCCATCTTTTAAGCTCGTGGGGCCGCTTGGTCCTTAGGCTGGCGAGACGATATGCCAGGCTTAAATTTGAGTTGAGTTGCTTTCGGATTTTGCCGATTAAAAGCCATGCCCATTGAGAAGATGTGTCCCATCAGCATTGATCAATTCATTGAAAAGCGCTTTTTCGACGTTGATGTGTATATTCAACTTACAGCCGAAAAATTTGTCTTATTTGGGAGAGCTGGTTCAGGGCTTGATCCCGAAAATCTTGAGAAATATAAACAAAAAAACGTTCAGTATTTTTTCATTCGGGCGAGTGACTTTGGAAAGCTAGCCGATCGAGCTATCACCATTGCCGGCATGGTCATTGGTCAGAAAAATGTCGTGGCTTCGGCAAAGATCGCTGCTCTTGAAAATGCTTGTATCTCAATGTTTGCAGAAATAAAAATGGTCGGCTTCAACGAATCGGCTCTTGGACATGCCGGTCTTGTTGCAATTGCAACGATGAATTTGGTGGCGAGTTACCCGCAGCTGTCCGAAATGGTTGAGAAGCTTATCTCAAATTCGATGCGTGACGAACGTCATGCTCTAATGGTGAGTGGGATGGCCAGCATGATTGGTGTTGCAATGGGGTGGACACGAACGGCAACGCTCGAGCGCTTGGCCTTAGGTGGAATGCTTCATGATCTTGGTAAGCTCCATTTACCACGCGACATTGCTGAGAAGAACATCGCGGAAATGAATCACGATGAAAAGATTATTTATAAAAGCCATTGTGAGTTTGGTCGCGATGCACTGTCAAAAATGCGCGCGATACCTGACGATGTCAGGCTCATGGTTTATGAACATCACGAGCTGGCTGATGGAGGCGGATTTCCACGAGGAATCAAAGATTTGTTTATCTCCCCCTATGGCCGAGTCTTGAGTTTGGCTAATACTTTTACTGAACTTGTTTTGGGCTTCGGCGACACTTTGAAAAAAAATCACGTTAATCGCGCCTTTGAAGTGCTTGAAAGTCATCATACTGCAAAATTTAACAAGGATTGCTTAAAGGCATTAAAAACTGTCATCGGCAGGGAATGGAAAAAGGATGTCGCGTGAGCATGGATTATGCCGTATTCGATAGTCTGCAGGACAGTGTTATAGTTATCGACTCTTGTCACGGAGTCTACTACGCCAATCAGGCGGCGTCTTTTCTTTTAGATGTTTCAGTCAAACGTCTTAAAAATGCAAAGCCGCTTTCAGATTTCATAGTATTTAAATCTGAAATCGCAGCTCCTCACGAGATGCCTCAAGATGGCTCCAGTCAAATGCGAGAAATTGAGTACACGACAGCGTCGCAAAAATCTGGCTCTTTGCAAATCAATCTGCAAATCGATACAACGACAATCGATCTTTCAGAGGCAGACAAGCGCTGGATTGTTTACATGCGCGACGTCAGTTTAGAGAAGATTCTGCACGAAAAATACATGGGAGAACTCGATCAAAAAGAAGACGTCATCAAAGATTTGAGGACAGCCCAAGCGCAACTTGAGGACTACTCTAAAAACCTTGAAAAAATGGTAGAACAAAGGACCTTGGAGTTAAAAAGTTCAAATCAATTACTAGCTGCGATCTTAGACAGTCTAGATCAAGGGATTTTAGTGTTTGAAAAAACCGGAAAAATATTGCCCTACTTTTCAAAAATTAGTGGCGAACTCTTTAAGAGTGAAATTGAAAACGCGTATGTACAAGATCTTTTATCCTCACAAGATTCTGCCAAAAAGCAATTTAAAGAGTGGTTGTCGTTGACCTTTGATGAGGTGTTATCTTTTGAAGATGTTAAATCTTTAGGGCCAAATAAATTAGAAAGAAGGGCCGACAAAGAAATTGCGCTTAACTACCACGCTATGCGTGGAACGGCTGGACAATTACAAGCAGTGGTGATGGTGGCCACCGATAAAACTGAAGAAATGCACGCACGTCAGGAAGCTGATCGCGAGCGATCGCTCGCCAAACGAGTGATCCAAATCACCAAGTTTCGCATCCAATTTAGGAGCTTTGCGCGTGACGCCTTGGCGATTTTCTCTCGTTTGATTTTCTCCCTAGAAGGTGCACATCGGGTCTATGAAAAATTAGACGTGGACTCCTTCGCGCGTGATTTGCATACGTTCAAGGGTGGAGCCGCGACTTTTGCGTTAAATGACTTGGCCACGGGTGCGCATTTCGCCGAACAACTCTTGTCAGAAGTTCAAGAATCTGCAAATGGGGCCTCACGTGTTCAAGAGTCAAGCCCAGCGCAAATTTCAGAGAAGTGGACTCAGCTCAAGACTGCGATTGCTCAACTTCAGCACGAGTTTCTCCAATTCTTAAGTCAGAATAAAGAGCTCTATGGAGGTGCTCTCGATGAAGGAGTCAAACAACTTGAACTGCCGACTTCAAAAATCACGCTATGGCTCGAGCGGCTCAGAAGTATTTCTGAGTTAAAAGACCTCTGCTTTGAAATTGAAAATCTGTTTATTCGTGAGGAAATTGGTTCCTATTTTAGCTATCTCGATGAACCATTATCTGATTTGGCCGTGGGCTTGGGCAAGAAAATCAAAGTGCTTAAACTGGTGCAACCTGAGCTTCGGATTGAAGCAAAGTACTACCGAGAACTGTTTGCAAATTTTATTCATATCTTTAGAAATGCCATTGATCATGGTTTGGAAGTGCCTGAAACAAGAATCCAAAATAACAAAGATCCTGCTGGCCAGATTCAAGTCAAATTTGAAATTGAAGAGAAGATTGACAATAAGTTTCTCAAAATCAGCATCAGCGACGATGGTGGCGGCATTGATCCTGAAAAAATTCGTGCGCGAATGAAAAAATTAGGATACCCACCCCAAGAGCTTTTACGGCCTGACAGCGAAATCATACAGGTCATTTTTGACGACCAATTCTCAAGCCGTGATCAAATTTCTGAGATTTCTGGCAGGGGAGTCGGCTTGGCTGCTGTTAAGGATATTGCAACCAAGTTGGGCGGCCAAGTCTTGGTAAGAACTGAACTTGGCAAATCGACTGAGTTTATCATTGAAGTCCCGTTTCTCGTTGGCGAAGCGAAGGCAGGCGATGTCCGCAAAACCGCCATCGCCAGCTAAGCCTGGATGTTATTTTTGGATAAGGGGATTTAGCTTTTCCCAGGTGCGCTCGAGTTTTTCTTTGAGCGTAGCTTCTTCAACAGGTTTCACCATATAATTGCTCGCCCCACTTTGAATAGCTTCAATCACCTTATGCTTTTCATTTTCAGTCGTGGTCAGCAGAAAAGGTAAGCTTTTCCAATCGGGATTGGCGCGGATAAGTTTGAGAAGATCGAGACCGCTCAGATTCGGCATATTCCAATCTGAGATAACGAGTCCGATTCCGACTCCCATACTGCTAGATTTTGAAGATACTAGGACTTGATACGCTTCTTGGCCGTCGACCGCTTCGACGATATCTTTATATCCTAATCGACGTAAATAGGCCTTGAGAAGCTCTCTCAAGCTTGAAATATCGTCAACGATTAAAATTCTCGTGTTTAAAGGAAACATGAAAGCCTCTTTTTTACTTTGTTCGGCGTCCTTTGGTGCCGCGAAAGTCAAACGGCTGCCGAACTTTGGGTTGTTGGATTTCTCAGCTCACGCCTTAAAATTTTTCCGACATTTGTTTTCGGCAGGTCATTTCTAAATTCAATATGTTTTGGAACTTTATAGCCGGCCAAATTCACTTTAGCAAACTTGACAACATCTTCTTCAGTGAGATTCGGATCTTTTTTGACGATAAAGACTTTTACCACTTCACCAGATTTTTCATCGGGCACTCCCACGGCGGCGACCTCAAGAACACCCGGCAAACCGGCAATGACTTCTTCAACTTCATTGGGATAGACATTAAATCCTGAAACGAGAATCATATCCTTTTTTCGATCTACAATTTTAGTATATCCGTCCTCATCCATAAAACCGATGTCGCCGGTTTTAAGCCAACGATCTTTGGTGAGTACTTTCGCGGTTTCTTCGTCTTGATTCCAATAGCCTTTCATAACTTGCGGTCCATGAATACAAATTTCTCCGGTTTCGCCAATGTTCAAAAATTTCTCATCATCGCTCATAATCGCAATCTCAGTCGATGGAACTGGCAGGCCGATGGTGCCGACCTTACCACTCCCATCAATCGGGTTGACACAAGCAACAGGAGAGCTTTCGGTGAGACCGTAACCTTCAAATATTTGAGTCCCGGTGACCTCTTGCCAACGCCCGGCTACCGAAGTCTGCAAAGCCATGCCGCCAGCGACTGAAAACTTAAGCTTTTTAAAATCTAATTTTTGAAATTCTGGATCGTGGTTCAAAACATTAAATAATGTATTTACGCCAGTGACAACACTGATCGGGTGAGCTTTGAATTCTTTAACCAAGGAAGCTAAATCTCGCGGGTTGGTCACCATGATGTTATGGACACCGTATTTAACCAGAGCAAGACAATTTACCGTTAAACAGAAAATGTGATACATTGGAAGGGGCATCAACACGATTTCTTCGCCTTCAGTGAGTGCCGGCCGCATCCACATATTAATTTGCTCCATATTGGCGACAATATTTCGGTGAGTGAGCATTGCGCCTTTTGAAACTCCCGTCGTGCCGCCTGTGTATTGCAAGAATGCCAAATCTTCAAGACTCATATCCACTGGCCGCAGCGGGAGAGATCGCCCCTTTGTCATCGCCTCAGAATAAGTGATGGAATGAGGAAGCGAAAAAGCCGGCACCATCTTTTTTATATATTTCACAACCGCATTGACCAGAAGACTCTTCGGAAAGCCCAATGCATCTCCCAGCTCACTGACAATCACATGTTCGATTTTTGTATCAGAGAGAATTTTTTCGAGATGATGGGCAAAATTCGCCAGAATGACAACGGCCTTTACGCCCGAATCATTGAACTGATGTTTCATCTCGCGTTCGGTGTAAAGTGGGTTGGTGTTGACCACGATTAGTCCAGCTTTAAGGGCACCAAACATACAAATCGGAAATTGCAAAACATTTGGCATTTGAATGGCAATGCGATCGCCTTTTTTTAGGCCGAGGCCATTTTGCAGAAAAGCTGCGAAATTGGTCGAAAGCAAATTCAATTCACGATAGGTGAGGCTTTTTCCCATATTGGTAAAAACCGGTTTGTCAGGAAATTTTTCACAAGCCTGGCTGAGAACGTGCAAAATATTTTTGTATTGGCTGATATCAATTTCAGCTTTTACGGCCTTTGGATAATTTTTGAGCCAGATCTTTTCCATTTCATTAATCCTTATGTTTACCAGAAAATTTGTCAGTAACGTCTTGTAATGACCGCAGATCTCATTACGTTATCACTAAACCGAATTTAGGCAAGATTAGAAATTTGGCCGTCTTTGAAAAAATATTCACGTGGCAATTCATGCAAGTTGTAATGACTAGCCATCGACATCCCATAAGCGCCGCAGTCGGCAATCGCGAGATAATCATCCTCGCTTATTGCGAGCTGGACATTTGCCGCAAGCACATCGGTCGATTCGCAAATAGGGCCAACAACAGAATAACATTTTTTTACTTCATTTCGAAGCCTCAAAGGCCAGACTTGGTGGTGAGCATCGTAGAGAGCCGGTCTTAAGAGATGGTTCATTCCAGTGTCAACAACGGCAAAAATGGTCGAGCCATTCTTCTTTATATACTGAACCTGAGTTATTAAAATAGCGCTTCGGGCAACAAGGATGCGGCCAGGCTCAAGCATGAGTTCAATTTTAGGATTACGATTATGCAAATTGACCAGGATATCTGCGTACTGCTGGATGAGGGCCTCATCTTTGCCCAGCTGATAGTTGTGGTAGTCAATTCCAAGGCCTCCGCCCAGATCGAGGCGGGTGAGCTCGAAGCCCTCTTTCAAGAATTCGTTAAAATAATTTTCAATGATTAAAACAGCTTCTTCAAGCTCTGCGAGCTTTAATATATTTGAACCAATATGCATACTCAACCCACGCAATTTCACAAATTCGGGATTTTGCTTAAGGGCTTTTTTAACACTTTCGAGGTCGCTAAAATCGATACCAAATTTGTTGTCAGCGCCGCCAGTGGCAATGGCTTTGTGAGTATCTGGGCTTACTCGCGGATTGAGTCTGATCCCGATATCGATGGATTGCTTTTTTTGGCCGCAGATCTTTATGATTCTAAGGAGTTCTGAATAACTTTCGATATTGATTTGTTTGATATTTAGGTCAATGGCCTGCTGAAGGTCCTGGGTGGTTTTTCCGACTCCTGAAAAAATAATATTTTTGGCCGAAAATCCGCTGGCTATCGCGCGCTTGATTTCACCAAGAGAAACTGTGTCCGCGCCTAAGCCCTCGCGTGAGAGTAAATTTAGAATTTTTTCGTTATGGTTTGCCTTGACTGCAAAATGAATGTTTTGACTTGCGATAAAAAAGAGAGACTTTTTAAAAAAATGCACCCGTCTTAGGATTTGTTCAAAGTCATAGAGATAGCATGGGGTCTGTTGTTTTTTTACGAATTCAGAAAGTTGTATTGAAGGAGTTTGAGAACTGGCTAGCGAACCAGCCACCGAACCAGCCACCGAACCAGTCAGAGGTCCAGATATTGGATCTGTTTTTGTACCGACAAAGAGAGCCTCATCTTGATAAAAAAATTCCATTTGGCCTCACTCGAGATTAATTCGTCACGGAGCCTTTTTTGGACAGCATAGCAATGAATGCGGGTCTTGGCCAATAAAAGTCTATGACAAAAAAATGCGTAGATTATTTTTGAGGTAGCCCTTAAACTATTTTTACGGGGTGAAGTCATGCGTAAAGAAGTTCGTATCATTTTTTACTTCCTGATACTCGTTTATATTTTGATTCCGGCTTGGATTCCTCAGATTTTATGGTCTTTAATTTTGGTTTTACCAATTGTCGTCGTTGGTATCAGAGATTATTTTCAGAAGAAACATTCGATTAGACGCAATTTCCCGGTTATTGGTCACTTTCGCTATATGCTTGAAATGATTCGACCAGAGATCAATCAGTATTTTATTGAAAGCAACTCGGATGGACGGCCCTTCAGTCGAGAACAACGATCTGTCGTTTACCAGCGGGCGAAAAAAGAGCGTGATACGGTTCCCTTTGGGACGCAAAAAGACGTTTATGAGATCGGCTACGAATGGGTCAATCACTCCATCGCTCCTTTTCATGTCAAGCCCGATATGCGCGTGCGCATTGGCGGGCCCCAGTGCAAACAGCCCTATGAGGCGGCCCTCCTCAATATTAGTGCAATGAGCTACGGAGCCTTGAGTAGTCATGCGGTTGAAGCGCTTAATCTCGGCGCAAAAAAAGGTGGCTTTTATCATAATACGGGTGAGGGCTCTTGTTCTCCATATCATTTAAAACATGGCGGAGATGTTGTTTGGCAAATTGGTACGGGTTATTTTGGGTGTCGAGAATTAGATGGAACATTTTCTCCTGAAAAATTTGCGAAGGTCGCCGCACATCCGCACATTAAAATGATTGAGATTAAGTTATCTCAAGGGGCAAAACCCGGTCATGGTGGGATTTTACCAGCCTCAAAAGTGACCAAAGAAATAGCGAGTATGCGTGGAGTGGAAATGGGAAAAGACGTGATATCTCCCCCATGGCATACGGCATTTTCAACTCCTATTGAAATGATGAAGTTTATAAAAAGCCTGCGCGAACTTTCAGGCGGAAAGCCAATAGGCTTTAAACTTTGCGTCGGTAAACGTCGCGAATTTATCGCTCTTTGTATGGCGATGCGTGAAGCCGGCATCCAGCCAGACTTTATTACAGTAGATGGTGGCGAAGGGGGCACGGGGGCGGCTCCACTGGAGTTTTCAAATTCGGTTGGGTGCCCACTGACTGAAGGGCTGGTTTTTGTACACAACGCGCTTGTGGGTTTTGATTTGCGAAAAAACATTCGCGTGATCGCCAGCGGTAAGATTACCACCGGCTTTGATATCGTTTCAAAACTTTCGATGGGCGCAGATCTCTGTAACTCCGCGCGAGGAATGATGATGGCCATCGGATGTATTCAAGCTTTAAGGTGCAATTCAAATACTTGTCCAGTGGGAATTACAACCAACGATCCTGAGCTGATGAGTGGGTTAGATGTTCAATCAAAATCAGAACGGGTCAAAAATTTTCAGTTTGAAACGGTCAAGACAGCCACCGAAATTATGGGAGCGATGGGAGTCAGACATTCTCGCGAGTTGAGACCTTTTCATCTCATGAGGAGGGTGGATTCTTTAACGGTGAAACACTATGGTGAAATTTTTGAGTATTTAAATACCGGCGACTTGTTAAAGGCAAATCTTCCGAAATCATTTGAGCGGGCGTGCCGATCGGCGACCTCACATAGTTTTATGGCGCTTGAGGATTTAAGGACTAATGAACTCAACGTCATCTAAAAGGCAGACTCCTGAAAAACGGCCATCTGCTTCGTTGCTCGGTCGGTCGACTCGTGCGACATACAGGAAGTATGTCTCCTCATCTCCCTCGGTCGCGCCTCGCATCTGTCCATTTTTCAGGAGTCTGCAAGCGCGCTTGTGAAAAACGGCCGTCTGCTTCGCAAGTATGTTTACTGGCCGATAACGTCATACTTTGACATTGAGACAAGATTTGCGAGCTCCTTGCGTTCATTTTTTCCGACATTGAGTTCACGTAAGGTCTTAATAAATAGTCCGCCCATGACCTTCCACTGATCAGCGTTGATGCCATAAGGTTTGTGTGCGTCTTTCAAAGAGGGGCCATTGTACTTACAAGGGCCACCTGAAATTTGACAGAGATATTCAGCCATACTTGATTTTTGCTTGCTCAGGTCTTTTTTCATGGCTTCAGCCACTTTTGGATTGGAGGTTATTTTAGGGTTTGCCGCCAACGAATCGACAAATTTATCTGCGAACTTTGTGAGAATTTCTTTGCCGCCGATGCGATCAAAAAGACTTTTCTCTGGCTGGGCCGCGCCCGCTGCGCCGCCCGGACCGGGTTTAGCAGCGCTATTGCCGGCGGCATCTCCGCTAGCGGCGTCCTCTATTCCTGTGTCAGTAGCGATTGAATCGGCATCTTTTTTTGCTGCGGTTTCGGCAGTTTCTGAATTGGCTTTTGAGTCAGGTGTTGAGCATGAAGTATTGAGCATTAAAGTTGCAAACAGCAAGACTAAAGTGATGCGTGAATTCATTGATGCGACCTCCGTGACCTTAAATTGTAGCGCTGCCTTACTCAACAAGTCTTACAGATATTAGGAGTTTGGCAAACAACTTTTTAAGTCTTGCCTAAAGAACCAGTAAATCGAGCTACGCGAATTTGCGGTCTAGTCAAAGACCATGCGCCGCGATACTAGTTGCTAATCCCCAGTCGGGTGACTAGCGTTTAATTTATCGAGATCATTAAATTCGATCTAAATAAAGGAGTATTCGGTGCTCATGCGATGGACTTTTAAATCTACGAACTTATTTTCAATCGGATTTGCCCTTAGCCTCTTAAGCTTTGCATGCAGCCATCATCCTAATAGGGCTGAAAAGATCGAGACGACTTTAGAAAAAAATGATGCCGTTACAAAAGAGGAGCAGCTTGGGGTCAATAAAGATGGCGATATGGTTTGGCAAAAGAAAGTCACGATGAATGAAGAGCTCAGGCGTTTGCAGTTTGAAGTTTATGATCTTGAGGATCGTGTTTATGGAAATCGCAAATTTAGTTCAGTTGGCCTTTATGGCGATCTGAAAAGCTGCCAAATGAAATTAGCTGCCAAAGAAAATGGTGGCAACAGTCAAGTGATGTGGACTGAGCCGCTTGATCGTATTACCGATAAAGAAGAGACGTTTAATATTGGCGTGGACGAAAAAGAGCGTCTTGTCGGCGTGAGTGAAGAGTTTTTGAAGGACCGCCTGGCCCGTTTTGTGGATTATAAAAGGGTCTTGATGAAAAAAGAAGATGAGTTTGGAGATAAGCTAAGCTCTTGTCAGGATGAACTCAAAAGTAAAGCTCAAGGTAAAAAAGCTGTCAGCGGAGCTCAAAACTAAAACTCATGGATCACGACGTTTTAGGTCTTATTAAATTTAAGAATCGGGATTTGATCAGAGACCTAGCCGGTGAAATCCCTTCGGATGAGCTGCTCAAACAGTGGACAAGCCAATTGGGCTGTGATCAGGCAACGTTTTTACTCTATGAAGCGATTTTAAATTCGTTAGAACAAAAAAACTTTATAGATTTTGTCTATCATCAGAAACTAGATCAAGCGAGATCAGTATTCAAAAATCCTATTGAAATTTGGATCATATCAAGTTCAAACGAGAGTCTTATTCCTTGGGGAGCACATGTCGATGTCCTTAAGTCTTATGTGAGTGAGCAAGGTTTTCAAGCTTTTGAGCTGGTCACTTTTAGCGATAATAATCTGATGCAAAATGCGCGACTTATCGGAGAAACGATACAGGCCAGTCATACCAAAAAGATTATCGTGAGCTTTGGACGAGGTTCATTAGAGATGAGTTTGGCAGCCAAACTCAATGAGAAAAATAAATTTTTTGATCTCCACTCGGTAGGTGCTTGGATTAATATTGCAGGCAGTGTCTCTGGGTCTGAATTGGTCGACAAAACTTTAACGAGTCCGTTTTTTAAGCTACACGCCAAAATCAAGTCTTTTTGGAAAAGAGAGTATCTACATAATCTTTTAATGGCTTCAAAGACAAATGCGACTTGGCGTTCGGGATTTTCGAGTTTAAAGCATGCGATTAGTATCAGTATGTTGCCCATTTGTTTTGAAAAGCATATTCCCGTTTATTACAAAAACTCATTTCAAAGGCTAAGAAGCCTTGGTCCAAATGATTCGCAAAATCTAACGACTGATCAGATCATTCGTCCCGGATTTATTTATCCTCTCTGGGGAAAGCCCCTCATTGATGAGGTTGATATCATTAAGCAGGATTTTTTACGCGTGATCATCGCGACCGAAAATCTCCTAAATCAGAGACAAAGCGTCGATTTTTTGCGTGAGCCAGAGTCTCTTACTCACGTTCAGACCCGAGCCGAGTACTAGCCGCCTGTGAGGGGAGGCGCTCGAGGTCCGCGGGCAGAGAAGCGCGAGTTACCAGTTGAGGATGTAAGCAAACATCAAGGGCGCGCAAATCGTTGCATCGCTTTCAATGACGTATCTTGGGGTATCGACGGCCAATTTTCCCCAGGTGATTTTTTCATTTGGAATCGCGCCTGAATATGATCCATAGCTTGTGGTCGAATCCGAAATTTGACAGAAGTAGCCCCATAAAGGCACATCGTCTCTTCGCAGATCTTGGTGAATCATCGGTACAACACAGATTGGAAAATCACCCGCAATGCCGCCGCCAATCTGATAAAAGCCAACACTCGATTTTTTTGTTGTCTCCGTATACCAATTTGCAAGCTCGGTCATATATTCGATGCCGGTGCGAACAGTATGGACCTTTTTAACATCACCTACAATGCAATGGCTGGCAAAAATATTTCCGAGCGTGGAGTCTTCCCATCCCGGAACAAACATTGGCAAATTTTTCTCACAAGCAGCCATTAGCCACGAATCTTTCGGGTCGATCTGAAAAAATTGTTTAAGCTCACCAGATCGTAAAATACGATACATAAATTCATGAGGAAAATAAGCCTCGCCACTTCGATCCGCATTTTGCCATTGTTTCAAGACAGCGCGCTCGATTCTGCGAATCGCTTCTTCTTCAGGAATACAAGTGTCAGTCACCCGATTGAGATGCTTATTAAGAAGTTTTTCTTCATCTTGCGGGGTGAGATCTCTATAATTGGGAATTCTGACGTAGTGATCATGGGCGACCAAATTAAAAACATCTTCTTCGAGATTTGCTCCCGTACAGCAAATTGCGTGCACTTTATCCTGCCGGATCATTTCGGCTAAAGATAACCCGAGCTCAGCTGAACTCATGGCGCCGGCGAGAGTGACAAACATTTTGCCACCATTATTGATATGATTTTCATAGGCGATGGCTGCATCTTTAAGGGCTGCAGAATTGAAATGACGATAATGATGGTTGATAAAATCTTTGACTTTCATGGATCCTCACTCTTTTTAAGGACCTTATAATTTTTGGTTCGAGACCTGTCAAAGAATAAGTTTTTGTATTTTGGGCAGGTTAGGCACCACCATCAATTTGCAGGTGCAGAGCCGGCATCGCGATAGTCGCCAAAGCCGTCAAAATGCGACGAGCTGACGATCAAACCGAAGAGTTTTCTGACATAGGGGAGACGGCTCATGAATCTCTGCAAGCGGCCTTCTCCATAGTTATCTTGAATTCGTATCTGACCGAGATAACTTAAATGACATAAATTCAGCGCCCGCTGGTAAATTTGTTCGATAACCTGGTAATTGGCATCGTAGTCTCGCTCAAAAGGAAGACTGGTGCCCATATAGGCTTTCATGGCGAGCTCCCCGGGAAGGGAGTCATTAACAGCGGCGCAAAATCCGATCGGTGTTTTCTCAGACAAATAGATTTTTTTTAAAATCGCCTCCGGTGTCCAGAAACGCAAATAACCGCGCGTCGCCCAAATTGCCCGGCTGGCCCTGCGAGTCGCATTGCTGTCAACCTCAGCCCAATCGTCAGCCGTGATCCATTTGTTCTCTAAATACAAGACATGGGCGGTGTGTTCAGCCTCAAGAATTGATAGGGCTGTGAGTTCAAGTCTAAAATTTTCGGTTGTTAGGAGGAGTTCGACGAGTCTTCGGACATCTTTTAAAGCCTGTAGGTAATCTTTCTCAAACACGGCTTCAAGAAGGCGCAGCTTACTCAGTGCAATCAAATCTAAGCTGTCGAGGCTCGGGATTTTTTCTGATGCTACATATTTATTTTGTTTAATCAGCTCTTCAATCGGACTGTCTTTTTCGATATTCCAATAATCAAATTTCGAGATGCCGCTAAAGATTTTGAGATCAACAGATTTCGTTTTAAAATCTCTTCTAAAATGTCCGGTATGTAGGCTCCAATTTCTACCGATTCTCAAGATGCGATCTTGAATCTCAGCTGGCACCAAGGCTTTTTGCACAAAGCCGTTTTGATCGGGAACCCAGTGAAGGCTATGATTAAATTCGGGGCCGGCATCTTCACCGGTATTTTTTCTGCCGTTAAAACTCGTTTCAAAAATGGCCTGTCCTCGTAAAAACTCAAGATCATCAAGATAATCGTCGAGAGACTTAGTTTCGACTTCGATATCCTTTTGAAGGATCGGATCAATATTTTTTTTGATCAGCCAATCAACGCCGACGATGCCGGCGCCTACAAAGATCACAATACTAAATAGGAGGGGCGTTAGAAAGGCAAGCATACTAGTACTCCGTCAAATAAGTTTTTCCCGATCCTCGCTTGGTCTTTTCAGTCGAGTCTTTGCTCCTCGTTGGGTTAGCGCCTCTGGCTAGCCCTTCCTCGTCGCGTCTCGATTCGACTGAAAATCCACTGCGCGCAAAGAAAACTTATAGGCGGACTACTAGGCCGGCTGTCGAATTCGAGAGTAATTCTTTACATAGGTCAGCCATTGAGAATAAGCATTTCTAAACTCAATTTTGGCAAGCTCAAGCTCAGCCTTTAAATGCAGAAATTTTTCGCGCGAATGATTTTGCATATTGGTCTTAAGGCGCAAATACTCCTCTCGGTATTCTTCTCGAAGAGATTTTAGCCGTTGCTGGGCCTCTTCGAGTTTATGTCTAAGTGCCATGACTGTTTCGTGGCGTGCACCCCTTGAAAGAATGATTTTCTCATCCATTGAAATTCGAGCCTTTAGAATTTCTGGCTCCGACACCGTCTTTAACTTGCTCGCAAGTTTGCATATAGCAAAAAATTTAATCGACCATTTGGTTGGATCCCAGTGGTACCAGCGAATACCATTGCGGTAATCAATTTGAAATTTATGATGGTAATTATGATAGCCCTCGCCAAAGGTCAGAAAGGCCATGATGATGCTATCACGCGCAGAGATTTGATCGCTATAGGGACGTCCGCCCAGGTAATGGCAAAGCGAATTGATGAAGAAAGTTGAATGCTGAGTCAGAACAACCCGCAACAAACCTAAAATTAAAAGTCCTCCCCAAAATCCAAAACCCATCGCCCATCCTAAAAAGCCCGGCAGAATGAAGCCGATGAGTGTTGCCAACCAAGCATAATGATCGTGTTGAAATTTTAACCACGGATTCTTTTCGAGATCGGGTGCATACTTACCTTCGTATTGGGGTTTATCCCTGAGAAACATCCAGCCGATATGAGCGTACCAAAAACCTTTGTTGATGCTATAGGGATCGTCCTCGCTATCAACCCGAAGATGATGTCTGCGATGATCGGTCGCCCACTGCAAAGCCGTACCTTGTATGGCCCCGGTTGAGAAAAACAACAAAATGAGCTGTAGCAGCGGATGAGCTTCGTAACTTCTGTGAGCCAAATAACGATGATAGCCAATCGTTATACTGAGATTATTGAGAGAAAATAAAATCACAAAAGTCAGCGCCATTTTCAGGGTGAGGGGATTAAAATAAAAGTAAATGGGAGCTAAAATCAGAGCCAAGACTGGAGTTAGGACCAGAAATATAATGGCCTTCCAATTTAAGCCCAAAGTTTGTGCATTTTCGCGGACGTACTTAAAAAGATTTTTTGCTTGGCTCATGAAGTCCCTTTTTTGATTTTATAAGGCTGACTGGATAATCACTGGGTTTCGCTAAAATTTATTTTCTTTTAGCTTAACTTTGTTTTCGGCAGAACAGTAGCGAAAAAGAAGAAAATATCGAAACAACATTGGGGGCAGCCTTTCGTTGGTCGTTAAGAGCCGTGCTCGCATAAAGACCAATTGAAAAGTTAATCTTAAAGTGCTCACACTATTTTGTTCGATGCCGACCTTGAGTGCGACTGTACGAGTCGAATTCGGCGCCGGGTATCTCGCGATATTCGAGTTGAATCCTGAGGTCGCTCAAGGCATAAGTGAGAGATGATGAGGCAGCAGCACATGCGCTTTTTAAGTTGTTTAGTCTTGAGTCTGACCAGTTGTCTCGTGAGTTGTGTCGTCAGTTGGCCGGCCAAGGCAGATGAGCCTGAAGTGAAAGTCCTGTTCATTGGAGATTCGCTGACCGCTGGTTATGGAGTTCGAAAAGAAGAGGCTTTTCCAGAGCTTGTGGAGCAACTTCTAAAGAACTCGCAGTCAGACAGCCCGACTCATTTACATATTATCAACGGTGGAATTAGCGGCAGCCTTTCTTCAAGTGCGGGCTCGCGAGTGCGCTATTACCTCAAACTCAAACCGCAAATCTTGGTTTTGGAATTGGGGGCAAACGATGCGCTTAAGGGAACTGACCCCAAATTGATCAAGAAAAATCTTGCTGAAGCAATTACTCTTGCGCAACAAAATAATATGAAAGTGTTACTTGTCGGAATGCAAGTTTTTGCTAATTTCGGAGAGACCTATACGCAATCTTTTGCAAAAATATTTACGGAACTGGCCCGTGAAAAAAAGACAAAGCTTATGCCATTTTTGCTCGAAGATGTTGCAGCCAAAAAAGAGCTGATGCAGTCAGATCAAAAACACCCCAATGCCTTAGGACACAAAATGATTGCCGAGAATTTAATAAAATATTTAAAGCCGATGGTTAATGTTGAGGCGCAAAAGAAGTAACCAAAGAAGTAACTATGTCTGAAGTCGTCGAAATTCGGTCGCTTTCAAAAAGTTTTTCTTCCGGCAAAGAAAAATTGCATATTTTAAAAGGCATCGATCTCAATATTAGAAGTGGCGAGATCGTCGCCATTCAGGGACCTTCAGGTTGCGGCAAATCGACTTTAATTTCTGTGATCGCAGGACTCGATTCATTTGATTCAGGAGAAATTAAAGTTTTAAAAACCCTGCAGACAAAGCTTTCATCGGCAGCATGGAATGAATTTCGGGCGAAAAATATTGGGATTATATTTCAGCAATTTCATTTGCTTGAGCATTTAACCGCGATTGAGAATATTCGCCTGCCTCTGGATTTAAAAGGCGATCAAAATGCAGACGAGCTCGCGTCGAGCGCACTCGAGAGAGTCGGACTGAAAGATCGCGCCCTACATTTTCCGCGCGAGCTGAGTCGTGGAGAATCACAGCGAGTCGCAGTTGCCCGGGCCCTAGTTATGAAGCCAAGGTTGATACTGGCAGATGAGCCGACGGCGAGTCTCGATGTGAAAACCGGAATCTTAATTGGCGAAATGATTTTCAAACTCGCCAAGGCTGAAAATATTGCGGCACTTGTCGTCACTCATGATCCCAGTATCGCCGAGCTCTGCGATCACACCTATGTTATGCAGGATGGAAAACTCTTTCTCAAAGCAGAGGCATGAAGGCGGATATGAACCAAGCTCTTGCGATAAAAAAGCTGATTTTGCTGCTGAGGCTTTCTTTACTTGAGTTCAGAAACCGCTTCACAGTTTTTTTTAATGTGATGTTGATTTTAGTACTCGGAAATCTTGCTCCGATTATCGTCTCATCCCTTAAAACAAGTACAGACCTCTTTTTGCAAAATCGCTCTCGAGAAATTCTCTCAGCCGACCTCTCGGTCAGCGGTATCAGCGCCTTTTCAGAGGCGCAGATCGGTCGTCTCAAGGATCAAATTCAGCCTATTCAGACGGCCAGTGAAATTCAATTTTTGACCATGGCAAGAAGTTCGCAAAATACCATGCTGGTCGAAGTGAAGGCCGTTGATGAGTTTTACCCTTTATATGGTTCGCTCAAACTCTTTGGCCAAATTGACAGCGCCAATACCCAAGAACTCAGAAATACAAATATTGCCTGGGTGCAGCCAGATATCCTGAGTTTGTTAAAAATTAAGATTGGTGATCACATCCAAATCGGTAAGGCGGACTTTATTGTCAAGGCTCAGGTTCAAAGTGACTCGGTGTTGCCACAGAGCTCGATGAGTTTTGCGCCGCGAATTTATATTGGTAAAAATTTTGTTCCGCAAACCAGTCTGAGTTTGTATGGAAGTCAAATTTTTCATCGCCTTTATTATCAACTTAAGGACCCGCAAAAAGCGGAAGCTCTGGGGCAAAGTTTAAAAAAGTTATTTAAGGACCCCAATATTTATATTCGTTCACCTCATGACGCGATCGAGGGCTTTTCAAGATTTTTAGATTTTTTCTCGCGTTACTTGTCGGTGATGACCTTGATCGTATTTTGCATTGCTTGGGTGAGTGCTTTTTATATATTTCAAAGTTTGAATCAAGATCACCTTAAGCATTCGGCCATCATCATGGCGCTCGGAGGATCGCGTGTCATGCTCACGGGTGTTTATTTACTGCAATCGTTTTTCTTAAGCACGGTTTCGTTTTTGGCTTCCTTGGTGATCAGCTTCTTGACTCTAAAATTTCTGCAGCTGAATTTCCTTTCGCACCTTCCTGAAGGCTTTGAGTTTCATGTTTTTGCAGGTGACCTGTCGCGCATTTTTTGTGTTTCCTGGTTAACAAGTTTTTGCTTTGTTTTCATTTTGGTGATGAAAATTTCTCGATTAAATATTCAGATTCTTTTGGGCGAAAGCAACCAGAGCTCAGAAAAGACTCCCGTTCTGGACCTCGCTGTATTGTACTTTTTTATCCTGACCTTGTTTGTCTCACTCGCGTATTTCTTGATTGGCTTAGAAGTCTTTGCTGTTGGCTTTGTTTTGGGATTGATTTTAAGCTCGGCAATAAGCCTTTCTTTTGGAAGGTTTATTTTTTATCTTTTTAAGAAGGTCTGTGCAGCCAGGCCTGGAATGATGAGAGTTCTTGCGACCAACTTATCACGAGTTCGGTTTGCGCAGGGCCTTTGCTTTATGGCGATTGCGCTGATCGCTCTGGTTTTAAATATTGTTCCGCATCTGATGAACTCCTTAAAAGAGGATATATCTCCTGTTCAAAATCATGATTTACCCTCACTTTTTTTGTTTAATATTCCAGAAGAGCGCTTGGATGCTTTAAAAGCATTTGCATTTCAGAATAATAAACAGCTTAATTTTTTGTCTCCACTCATTTTGGCGCGATTGACGGCGATTAATTCGCAGCCGCCACAAAATGATTTTTTCTTAAAGTATCCGGTTCGGGTGTCCTATCGCGGAGAATTGATTGGGTCAGAGAAAATTGCCGAAGGAGAGCCACTGCCCAAACGAGTTCGCGAAGACGAACCGGCCTATATTTCACTCGAGCAGGGCTTTGCTGATCGTTGGGGAATTCATCTTCATGATCATCTCGAATTTGATGTTGCCGGGATCAATTTTAAAGCGGAGGTTAAAAATTTTAGGCGAGTGAGATGGAGTGATTTTAATCCTAATTTTTATTTTGAATTTCAACCCGGGATTCTCGACGACGCCCCAAAAACCTGGTTGGCAAACGTGAAACTTGAAACCGAAAACAGTATTGGAGATGGTACTGATGAGAAAGCCGCGACAAATTTTGAGAGCCAACTATTTGCATTGTTTCCTGATATCTCGGTGATTGATGTTCGAAAGAGTGTTCAGCAGATTACCCAAATTGTAAATGCTCTGATTTTGCCGGCGCAGACTTTGGCCGCCGTAGCTTCTGTGATTTGTCTTTTCATCTTGGGCTTTGTGATATGGCAACATTTGCTTTCACGAACTCAAGAAATTGAAATCGTCAAAATTCTTGGGACCAATCCAGCACAGGTGAGCTTGTTATTTGTTCTCGAGTACTTGATGCTTGGTCTGTGCGCTATGTTTGTGGGCTCGCTTTCAGGAATGACGATCACCTATTATGTTTGTATGAAGTTCTTAAAGCTTAACGCTGTATTTTCATGGCGTGAACTACTCGGGTCCAATATCGCTTTATTCTTAGTTTTACTGGTTGTAAGCTCTATTCTTGTGACCCGAATCATGCGAAAAAAAGGTCGGGCAACAACGATTTAGCCTCTTGCCAGCGCGCTTGATAAGGCATATGATTGTTGTAGTTTCAGTTCAACTTAAAAACTTATAGAAAATTGTGGGAACCATGAAAATAATGGAAACAAAAGAAATACGAGTTGCAAAAAATGTGCAGTTTGATGTTCGTCCATTTCTGATGCCGGCGGGACTCCTTCTGCTTGCTGTCGGCATGAGATTTTTGCCACATTTATTTAATGTGACACCCATTATAGCGATCTCGCTTTTAAGTGGCTTTCACTTCAGAAGTAAAAGTTTGGCGGTTTTAGTACCCCTTTTAGGAATGTTCATCTCAGATTTAGTTATTGGTGTTCATCCCACTATCTTATTTGTTTATGCTCCCTTAGTTTTGGTGGTATTTCTGGGGCAATTGATGAATCGAAGAAACGCCGAGAAATACTGGCCGGTGAAAGACAGTTTAATGTTTTCGCTTTTTGGATCAATTTTATTTTTTGCTATTTCAAATTTTGGAGTTTGGGCACTGTATAATTTTTACCCCAAAAACCTTCTTGGCTTAACAACTTGTTTTATCGCAGGGATCCCATTTTTTGAAAGATCAGTTCTTGGTGATTTAATGTTTACTTGCATTTTGTTTTCGGTTTATGCGTTGGCGCGTTCTAAGTTTCCGGCGCGTAAATTTGCATCGGAGTCTATCTATGGCCGATAAAAATGATTCTTGGCCCGAAAATGCTCCCGGAAAAATGTATGTCGATCGCACTTGTATTGCTTGTGACGCTTGTTGTATCGCGGCTCCTAATAATTTTAAGATGAATGAAAATGATGGGCATGCGTTTCTTGCCAAGCAACCCACTTCTCCTGAAGAAGAGGAGCAATGTAAAGAGGCGATGGAGGCTTGCCCGGTAGAAGCCATCGGCAACGACCGCTAGTTTGCCGGAGTACTAGTCGAAGGCTTCATAAGTGATGTGAGAAGTTTCAAATCCGGCTGCAGCTAGTAGCTCGCGGGTTTGCTTAATCATCATGCCATTGCCACAAAGATAAAAATCAGTCGGGATTTTTAAATAGTTGAGGCTCTCAATATGGTCTTGGACATATCCTCGAAGTCCACGCCAGCTATCTGAGGCTTGTGAAAGCACATAAGCAAATTTGAATTTGGGATATTTTTTCTGAATTTCTTTGAGCTCAGCCTCATAATAAAGCTCAGCTTCGTCGAATAGTCCCATAAAGAAAAAAATATCTTTTTCTGCGAGCAAGTTAAAATGGCTCCTTAGAAAACATATGTGCTGAGCTACACCTGACCCCGTGCATAGAAAAACAATTTGTTGCGAGCTGGGTTCTTTTAAAAAAACCTTTCCGAAGGGGCCTGTGAAATTAATTTCGTCATTTGCTTTAAGCTGCCATGCAAAATCGCTAGCCACACCTTTTGGAACATATTTAAAAATGAGCTGCAGTGAAGTTCTATCCTGATCCGAAGAGGCAATCGAGTAGGCGCGCAGGGCTGGTTTACTGGCCGTTGGAACATGAAGAGTGAGAAATTGGCCAGCCCTAAAGCTAAATTCGGTCGGTTCTAGCAAGTGCAAAAATAATTCACGAAAGTTTTTCGTGTGATCAACGATGCGCTCAACGCGTGCGCGATACATCACGCGTTTACTACTTGTTGTTTGGGCAGGCGCGGGTTCTGTCACAAAGATAGTTTACTATTCAAGCTCAACGCGAGCGGTTCCGGTGAACGTATATAAAATAATACAAAAGTCCGAAGTTTTACCAGTCGATGTATGATAATTTCCTGGATTAGACGAACGATCATCGCTGGTGACAAGAAGATTATAATTCATTTGAGGGCCACTCACTTTTCCACATAACTCTGCTAGTCGGCTGGCTCCAACGCTATGAAAAGAGGTGATCTCGATTGCTGGATTGTCGCTTTTTGCTTTATAATTCTTTGCTAAAGCCGAAGCGCCGATCAAGCTTGAACAAATAATACCAAGACATAAATGCGTGTATTTCATTGAGACCTCCATGTTTAGTTTTAAGTTAAGCAGGTGCTATTAGCTCAACTCAGCCGAACTCAAGAGTCAATAGGCTTTAGAGATAAGGCTTTAAATATAAAGCTTATTCATTGCGGCTCATTGCGCGGCAAGGCGTTTTTTAATGACTTCGTAACGGTAGCCCTGGAACTGCTTGTGACCTTTGACGTTAGGCTTTCGCAAATAATGGTGAGCGCAGTTCTTTGAGCAGGTCTGGCGACTTTCTTCTTGCATGCACTGATCACAGATCCAAGCCTCATGATCGCATTTACGACAGCTGATTTTGTGCGCCGAGGGCTGACCGCAATGGGGACACAATTTAAAATTTTGCGAGGGCTTTAAGTTTTGATCGACCGCGACGCGATGATCAAAAACAAAACACTCGCCAGAAAATTTCTTATTCGGAAATTTCTCGATGTATTTTAGAATTCCACCTTCGAGTTGAAAGACCTTTTCAAATCCTTGAGATTGCATTTCATAAATCGCTTTTTCGCAGCGAATGCCACCCGTACAATAAATCAAAACTTTTTTATCCTTCGGGATATCTGACTTTTTCAAAAACTCAGGAAACTCGTTAAACTCATCTATGTTTGGATCAATTGCACCGGCGAATTTTCCGATTTTGGTTTCATACCAATTTCGGGTATCTAAGACGACGACGTCTTCTTCACTCAAGACCTTGTCCCATTCTTCGGGACTTAAGTGATTATTTTGGGATGTGGGTCGGATACCAGGTTTGCCTAAAGAGACAATTTCATCTCGGACTTTAACTTTAAATTTTTTAAAAGGCGCAAAATCAGATAAACTTTCTTTGATTTCAATATCTTCAGCACCGAGAAGCATTTTAAGCTGTTGCATAAAAACGTCGAGCTTTGATTTCTGGCCGCTGATGGTGGCATTGATGCCTTCGCGACCCATGATAATGAGGCCTTCAAGGTGATTTTGTTCGCCAAAAATTTGAAGTTGTTTGGCGTAAGTTGCGACCTCATCGTCTCTCAAGTTCATGAATTTATAAAAGCTAAAAACACTCAAATCCGTAGCCGTCATAATGGGAATACTCCTATGACCGGCTATATCATGTGATCATTTCGGTGGCATCAGAATTTTAAGCGGGATGGCGTTTTTGGTGACTCAATACGGGTTTAAGCTTACTTTTTCTTGCAGGACTTAGAAATATAGGTTGAGATTGGGGTACAGAATAGGAGAATCATTCGCAATGAAAGCTAAGCTCCCATTGATCGCTCGTATTTTACTTGGATTTATCTTTTTTGCTTCTGGATTGGCGGGGCTCTTAAATCTAGCGAAAATACCACCGGATTTGCCTCAGCGCTTGGTGACCTTTAACAGCGGTCTTGTTGCCAGCATTTACTTTATGCCCTTTCTGAAGATAACCGAAACGCTCTGCGGGCTGCTTCTTCTGAGCGGATCTTTCGTACCACTTGCGCTTGTCGTGCTGGCACCGATTGTTATCAACATTTTTCTTGTTCACGCTTTTATGGCGCCAAGCGGGTTGCCGCTTGCAATTATTGTCGGCCTGCTTCTCCTTTATCTTTCGTTTTTTGCGCAGCCCTATTCAAGCGTGATCAAACAGCTCTTTCGGCGCAAATAAAGCTGTATCCGAGCCCCAGTAAGGGCATCACTGTTTGAATAAGCGAGCTTTGATCTTGTATAAGACGGAGCCTGTTTTTTGGTACCAAATTTCTTGATAGTCAAGATGTCCGCCGCCCACGGTGATGTTCGTGACCACAGTTACAGTTGGACTATAGTTTTCGTGAAGCTCAATATTGTCGCCATTCATTTTTCCGACGATGTTTCCATCGAGAAGTAAATTTTGACCTTGCTTAAGGAAGGTCTGACTCGGAATCGACATGACGACAACCGAACAACTCAAGTCTCCACTTTTGCGCTGAAATTGGGTCGGTGAATCTCTGAAGCTTAGGCGTACATCACAGTGATCGCCGCTGCCTTCATAAATCCAATCACCCGAGCCCTGCCAGTCTCCGTCGATGCTCGCATGAGCTAGATTTTGAAACGAAAAACAAGCAATGATTAGCAATAAATATTTCATAACATCCTCCGATAAATCTTTTGACGAATCCTATCCGACAAATTCGATAGGTTCGGAATCCTCAAGGACCTTAGAACTCAGAGACGAGTATGTCAATATTCAATCTGAAATCGCTCTCAGGAGCAGACGAACGTCTTTGGCTCGCGAATTTCGCCAAAGCTTAAAGGCAGCTTTTGTCCAGGTTGTCCACAGCACGATAAACAAAAGTGGTTTGTAAAAAGTCGGTGTATACTTGAGCGAAATGCGTTTACGATTACGCTGATAAAGGTACAAGGTATAGTGGCGATCTTTATGACAGGTCTTGCCGCGTCCGTGCTCGACCAGCCAATCAGGATCGATAAGAAGTTTTTGATTTTTCTTTAAAGCTCTTTGGCTAAAATCGACGTCTTCCCAGTAGGTTCCGAGACTTTCATCAAAGTCTCCGGTGGCGTAATAAACATCTTTGTGTATTAAAAAAGCACTGCCAGGAATGTATTTGTATTTGGAGGTCTCAAAATCGCGAAAATTCTTGCAGTGAAAGATTTTGGCAAAGTGAGGTTTAAATCCGCCGCCAAGAGAATCCGTGCGCAAGCTTTTTTGAATACGTATATGAGGAGCAACAAAAGCGGGTGCATCAGGCAGTTTGGGTAAATTTTGGATTTGGCAGTCGTTGGTCAGAAGAACGAGCCAATCTAGGTTTTTAAAAGCTTTATTAAGTCCAAAGTTCACGCCACCAGAATAGCCACGATTTTGTTGCAGCGACAAATGCGTCACAGTCTTGAACTTTTCGCTCAAAATTTGATAGAATTTGCTTTCGCTGCCATTATGAATGAGAAATACTTTGTCGTGAACTTGCAGCGCCGATTGCACCGCCCGAGCCGTCAATTCAGGATGGTTGTAGCTTAGGACCACAATGCCTAGTTTTTTGAAAGGATCAGAAAGAAGTGACATGGGCCTATGTCTAATACCAGCGGCAGGTTTCGGCAAGCGCGTTGGTCAGCCACAAGCAAAAGAAATGTTGATTGATCCCGAAAATGGCGAGCCTCTGATCAATTGGTCGATTCGCGTGGCTTTAAACTTTGGTCTTAAGCCACTGGTGATCACCAGGCCCGAAAAAACCAATCTCATTGAATATCTTAAACGCGAGTGGCCAGAGGCTGAAATATTTTTAATCAATAGTTCGCGTGAATGGCCACACAGCCTTTTACTGAGCGAAGCTCAATGGGTAGACGTCAATTTAATGTTGTTACCTGATACGCGATTTGGCCCGATCGAACTTGTATCATCTTTAATCGAAGATTGTCGCACCAAGGCCTTTGATGCAAGTTTTGCGTACTTTGAGACAAGTGAAAGTCTAAAGACTTGGGGAGTTCTAGATCTCGATGAGTTTTCATATCGTAAAAACATTTGGACACCCAAAGATGCGGGATCGCAAATTCGAATATGCGAAAAACCAATCATCGAACAGCTTTCGGCTAAGCACCCATATTACCCTTGGGGATTTTTTGCTTTTCGAAAAAAGATTGGTCAAGAATTATTTTCGGGGCTTTTAAATTCAAGTTTTTCACATGAGTGGTTTGAGTTAAATGGGACAGTCAATCTGCATCAACTTTCCTATTTCAAGGATATGACTCGGTCCGTTTCGGATCTCGAATCCAATAAGAGCTGACTTTAGCGTGAATGCGATTTCGGATATACCTTAAGTTTGCAAAGTCATCTCGCAAACTATGCAAGAAGAAAAACTACATCACTTACTAAGAGAGATTTTTGGTTTCGATGAATTTCGAAACGGTCAAAAAGACATCATTATGTCCATTTTAAACCATGGAGATACAATCGCTGTTATGCCGACGGGCGCAGGCAAGTCGCTTTGCTATCAATTGCCCGCACTCCATTTGGGCGGAGTTTGCCTGGTGATTTCACCGCTCATCGCATTGATGCAAGATCAGGTGCGAGCCTTAAAAGAAAAAAACATCGCTAGCGCTTGCCTTCATTCAGGCTTAAGTAGCATCGAAAAAGACGAAATTATGGATCGAGTGAGTCGGGCAGAGAGTTTTATTCTGTTTATTTCACCAGAACGACTTGTGCAACTCCACTTTTTAGAGTTTTTAAAAAAGCTTCATGTCAATCTCATTGTTGTTGATGAGGCCCACTGTATTGTTGAGTGGGGGGCTCATTTCAGACCCGATTATCAAAAGCTACATCTGATCAAGGCAAATTTTAAAGCAAGGATACTTGCGCTTACCGCAAGTGCTACCCCGCAGGTTCGAGAGGAAATCATTGAACATTTGAAATTGCAAAGGCCTCAACAAAAGTGTTTCGGATTTTTTAGACCAACACTTTTTTATCAAACTCAAAAGTGCTTTGACCAGGAGTCAAAATTTGAGGTCATTATGGATGCCGTCGCAAAAATTAAGGAGGGACGTATTCTCATTTACTGCGCAACCAGAGTGCAATGTGTTTCGTTGGCCAGACGCTTATGTGAGCGAAATCAGAAGGCCGAGTTTTATCATGCAGGTTTAAGTGCCGAACGTCGAACCCAGATTCAGAGTCAAATGAACGGCGGAGAAATCAAAATCTTGTGTTGTACTTGCGCTTTTGGAATGGGCATTGATTATCCAGATATTCGACTCGTCGTGCATTTTGAGGTGACTTCGAGTTTGGAAGAGCTTTATCAAGAAATGGGTCGGGCGGGAAGAGATCAAAAGTCGGCCCATGCGTTGACTCTTTATAGCGACCTCGATCTACAGGTCAAGTTAACGCGGATTGATGGTCAAAGCTTAAGTTCACGCGAGCTTAAGCGCAAACTCAAAGCGCTCAAAAACCTAGAGAATTATTTGCGAGCGGAGGCCTGTCGCCATCGGATGATTTCAGAGTATTTTGGAGACGTGCAGAGCTTTAAAAAATTGCGATCTTGTGGCGCCTGTGACTTCTGTTGTCCCTCAAAAGAGATCAATTCCTCAAGACAGATTTTTGATTTAAGGTTGCGTAATCGACTTCGGAAGTTGCCTTCGTATCGAAGTATGTTTTAACATAGTTCTGCCATATATGCCAAAGCGGTCAGGGTATAATTTATGAATAAAAAATATCTTCGTTGGGCCTTTTTAAGTGCATGTGTTGGCGGTATTGCAGGCCTAGCGAGCACGCTATTTTTATATGGCATGAACTGGGTCTGGCGATTTCAAATGTCCCATCACGAGATTATTTTCTTTTTGCCGCTGGCAGCGGTTCTGATCACGCTTGTTTATCAAAAATATGCGAGAGACTTTTCAGATGGCGGGGCCTTGGTTTTTGAAGAAATTCATGAGCCTAAAAAAGTTCTGCCGGTGCGAATTGCACCTCTTGTATTTTTAGGAACGCTTTTAAGTCACTTTGTTGGTGCATCGCCTGGACGCGAGGGAACCGCCGTGCAAGTTTCGGCGTCACTGACGGATCAACTTTCAAAAATTTTTAATATTGAAAATGCCGAAAGAAAAATTTTGCTCGTTGCCGGTAGTGGCGCCGGCTTTGGAACGGCTGTCGGCGCTCCTTGGGCCGGTATTATTTTTGGTATGGAAATGATCTATATCGGTCGTCTGCAAATTTTTGCACCTGTCGAATGCTTCATTGCCTCGTTTGTCGCTTTTGCGGTAAGTGTTTTTCTTAAGGCGCCGCATGACTTGTATCCGCGACTAAGCATTGGCGAGGTTCATGCAATGGATTTTTTGTGGGTTGTCGTCGCTGGCGCTGTATTCGGTTTGACCGCAAGGGCTTTTGTGAAAACCCGTCATTTTGTTGGCGAATCGATAAAAAAAATGAAGCTAAAATCTGTTTGGCTCAATTTTATTGGCGGGACAATTTTATGTATCTTATTTTATGAGGAGGCCAGTTACCATTATTGTTCTCTCGGGATTAAAGAAATTCAAAATTCATTACAGACGCAAGTCAGTTTCTTGTTTCCACTATTTAAGTTTGTCTCTACTATTTTAAGCCTCAGCTCTGGATTCAAGGGGGGAGAGTTCGTGCCGCTTGTTTTTATTGGCAGTCATTTGGGGAGTGCGCTTTCACAATGGCTGCCGGTGAGTTCTTCGCTTTTAGCTTCCGTCGGATTCTCGGCGGTTTTTGCCGGAGCTGCGAATGTGCCAATTACCTGTACCGTCCTGAGTATTGAGATATTTGGTTGGTCGATCGCTCCTTATGCCTGCCTTGCCTGTCTAATGAGTTATTATTTCTCTGGAGGCGGCAGTATTTACCACGGCCAAAAAAAGTCATCTCATCATAAACTTTCACCTTGGCTTGAGGTTCTTTTCTATGTGCGTAAATCTATTTTAAAAATTTTAAAGAAAAGGGGGTCATAATGCATCCGTGGCACGATGTTAGTTATGGAAAGAAAGCTCCAAAAATGGTGACCGCGATTATTGAAGTTCCAAAAGGCTCAAAATGCAAATACGAGCTTGATAAAGAAAGCGGCCTTATTCGCCTTGATCGGATTTTGTTTAGTTCGGTTGTTTATCCGGCCAATTATGGATTTATCCCGCAAACCTATTGCGAGGATCTTGATCCGCTTGACATATTAGTTTTAAGTCAAGAGCCCGCCATACCGCTTTGTATGATGAGAGCCAAACCCATTGGTGTAATGAAAATGTTAGATCAAGGTGAAAGCGACGATAAGATCATTGCGGTTCACGTCGATGATCCCGAATATGCATTTTATGAATCGATAGATGAGCTTCCGCCTCATCGGATGCTTGAGGTAAAAAGATTTTTTGAAGACTATAAAGTGCTGGAGAAGAAAACCGTAAAAGTCAAAAAATTCTTGGGAGTTGAAGAGGCCTTTAACACGATCAAGAAGGCTATCAAAAAGTATCAAACCGAAATCAAGAAATAAGTGGAGCTGGAGGCGAGGAGGCTTGCTTGCCTAGCACGTCGCACGAGTCGACCGACCGAGCAACGAAGGATCCGGCTAATTAGTAGAAAGTCGTAAAAAGGCCGCAGCCGAGGCGCGACCGAGGGAGGCGAGGAGGCGTGCTTGCCTAGCACGTCGCACGAGTCGACCGACCGAGCAACGAAGGATCCGGCCTTTTTACGACTTTCTAGCTACCGCGGATTTCGGCGACAAGAGCATTGTAAAGTAGGAGCATGTCTTCATTTGTTTTGCGTAGGCGCACCATAATACTCTGGGCGATTCGCCGATAAATCGGTAATGCGCAAGCCGGATGTTCGAGGGCAAATTTCTCAAAGTCATCGCGATTTATGATCAAACAATCGCAAGCAGTATCTGCACAAATGCTGGCCCCGCGCTTTTCGGCTCCAATCAACCCGCCTTCACCAAAGGCGAGGCGTTTTTCGCCATTTAAGATGGCGACTTTATAAGACTCTCCTCCTGGAGTGGATTTAATCACCGAGGCGGTGCCTTTAACTAAAATGAACATCTCGGAGCCTTCAGCGCCTTCGGCGATTATATTATGGCCGGCCTTAAAATGTGTTGTCTGGACGAGTTCGGCCAACGCGGTAAGCGCGTTATTGTCATCTTTAATGTCACTCAATAGCCCAACGAGTTTGAGTGAAGCCACGGTCTCACCTATGGCCGAGACTCTGTCAGGCGCTGTGAGCGATGGAATTTTCTTTGCCAACATTTTTTTCACCTTGGTTTCGATTTTTTCTAATGATCACGATCGCCATGGAGCCACGAGAAACAATAAAATCTTGGCTGGGATGAAAGATCGGATGATTACATTTGATGTCTTTGACCATTTTTAAATTATGAACCAGTTTGGCCATGTCGGGAGTCTGTTGCGCGCGCTTAAGGGATTCTTCTTTAATCGTGTGAGAGTTGCCCGAATTTTGTAAAATTCCAAGGACGAGAAGATTCGGATCTTGTCGTGCTAATTCTAATTTCATCTCTTGGTAAGTCAGGCCAATGAGATTCTCCGGGATTTGATATGACGTGATCTGCGCGTCGGTTTTGTTGTCGAGTAAATCAAAAACGATATTGGCAATTCCAGTTCCGCCAGAGGCATTACCTAATAGGAGTCTGGAATATTCGCTTGAATAGATAATTTCACTGACATTGGCAAGCTTAAGGTAGTGGTCCATTTTTGGGTCTAGAATTTCAGCTGTCACTAAAGTTCCACGAGCGATATTTGAAATGGTCATGGCAGTCATGATCGTGCGCGCATCGACTTCGGTAGCTGTCGGTGGGGAGCCGCCTTGGATCGGAGTACGGTCAGCAAGAATTAAGATTTTACGGGCTCGTTCAGGAGCCGCCCGTCTTAAGTTCATTTCGTTGAAATGATCCCCGAATATAACTTGCAGGTCGGTGAGGCGAGGCTCTGACAAAAAACTATCCAGGGTATTTTGGGTGACATTAGCGATAACGACAATATCCTTTGATGTCAGCTTGTCGTTATAGTCGAGGACATGATGAAGGAGTTCCACCATATCTTCGTGCCATCCGCAAATGACGAAATGGTTTTTGAGTTGCTGAGTGTTCACGCGACCCCTCCTGTTGAGTAAGGTTTGCTCTAAGAATATTGAAGAAACTTTGGCGGTAATAATACCGACGCAGCCCACGCCACAAACCATGAGTACGGATGCGATCCCACGACCGACGGGTGTGATCGGATATTTATCTCCATAACCGACGGTTAGAAGAGTGACAATTCCCCACCAAATGGCATCGGCAAAAGAATTGATGTTGGCATCTTTGACGCCGGCTTCGGTGAGATAGACGCCATAGGCAGCGAGCAGCCAAACAATTGAAATGAAGACCAACACGGACCAAACAATGTTCTTCCATAAATAGTTTCTGATTTTTTCAAAAGACATGTTATTTAATCGTCATAATTGGCGCTTGAATTGAGATGATTTTTGATTTCACGATCAAAGACGTTGGGCCTGAACGTCGGGTCTAGGCGGTCGCGCCACTAGGCGCGCTGGACCCAGGCGGTGATCGC